>Ga0187776_10000549_pt1 | contig 18058 bp, 17 predicted proteins | sample 0216_BV02_MP12_2_FD_132426 | JGI IMG/M metagenome (GOLD analysis project Ga0187776, IMG submission 132426) | Tropical peat soil microbial communities from peatlands in Department of Meta, Colombia - 0216_BV02_MP12_20_MG | ecosystem: Environmental > Terrestrial > Soil > Wetlands > Peat | place...
AGAAGGGCAAGGAATTTGCCCTGCCTACCTTCGGCTCGGGCAAGGTTGCGACCAAGGACGTCGCGATCTTTTTCCGCCAGTTCTCGGTGATGATCGATGCCGGTTTGCCGCTGGTGCAGTGTCTGGAGATCCTGGCTGCCAACCAGGAGAATCCGGCCTTCCAGAAGGCGCTGACCGGGGTCCGCACCACGGTGGAAGGCGGTGCGACCCTGGCCAACGCTATGCGCGGCTATCCCAAGATTTTCGACGACCTCACCACCAACATGATTGAGGCGGGCGAAACTGGCGGTATTCTCGACACCATTCTGCAGCGCCTGGCAGCCTACGTGGAGAAAGCCGTGAAGCTCAGGGCGGCGGTGAAGTCGGCGCTGATTTACCCGGTGTCGGTGGTGTCTATCGCGGTGCTGATTGTGGGAGCCCTGCTGAAGTTCGTGGTTCCCATCTTCGTAAATCTGTTCGCCAGCCTGCAAGTGGACTTGCCGCTGCCCACGCGCATTGTGATGGGCCTGAGCGACGTGGTCTCCCGTTTTTGGTGGGTCTTCATCGGTGGGATGGTCCTGCTATTTTTCGCCATTAAGCAGATCCGCAAGGATCCCAAGGGCCGCTATGCCTGGGATTCGCTGATGCTGAAGTTGCCCGTACTGGGCATGGTGCTGCGTAAGATTGCGGTAGCCCGCTTCAGCCGCACCCTGGGGACTTTGCTAACTTCCGGTGTGCCCATTCTGGAAGCATTGAACATCACTGCCCGTACGTCCGGCAATGCCGTGCTCGAACAGGCGCTGATGAGGGTCCGGAAGGCTATTGAAGAAGGCCGCACGATTGTGGATCCGTTGCGCGAAAGCGGTGTGTTTCCCAACATGGTGACGCAGATGATCGGAGTCGGTGAAGCTACCGGCGCGATGGACAACATGCTCCAGAAGATCGCCGATTTCTACGAAGATGAAGTCGATGCGGCGACCAAAGACATGCTGACGCTGCTTGAACCGATCATGATCGCCTTCCTGGGCGTCGCCGTGGGCGGCATTGTAATTTCTCTCTACATGCCGCTGTTCTCGATGATCGCCAAGCTATCCGGCTAGCAAGCGAGAGAACGCTGAAGGCGCAGGATGAGTGCAGGGCAGCAACACGCGCGGATGACTCCGGACCGGCAAGCCGAGCTCAATGAGGCTTCCTGGGTCCCGTGGCTGGTCAAGGTCCGGATTATCATCATCACCTTCCTGTTTGGCATCCAGTTGGCGATTTCTGAACTTACCTCCCGGCCCATGCAGCGGGGGCTGTTCGTGGTTGCCATCCTGGTTTGCTATACCATCTCGGTTTTCTTCGCGGCGCTGGTGTTCCTGTGGCGTGATTTCAAGTTCCAGGCCCGGCTTCAGGTCCTGGTGGACCTGATTCTGGCCACGGTGCTGGTGTATGTCACGGGTGGCATCGACAGTTACTTCAATTTTCTCTTCCCCCTGATCATTATCGTGGGCACGATTCTGCTGCCGCAGGCCTGGGCCTATCTGGTAGCCGCTCTGGCTTTCGTTCTTTATGGCGGGCTGCTGGAGTTGTCCTATTTCGACCTGATCCACTCTTACTCAGCCACTCATCCTGACTTGCGCTCGTTGCAGGTCACCATTGGCATCAGCTTCTTCGCCTACCTTGCGATCGCGTATCTCTCCGGTTTGCTGGTAAGCAAGCTGCGGCAGGCGGATGTGCAGTTGAAGGACAAGAGCGGGGCGCTGGAGAACTTGCAGGCGCTGCACGAAAACATCATCCACTCGATGAGTGGGGGGCTGATCACCACGGACAATGAAGGTCACGTAACCTTCGTGAATGCGGCGGCGCAAAAGCTGCTCAATCGTCCTGCGTCTGAGTTGCTGGGGCAGCCCGTGGGGCAGCTTTTTTTAGATCGCCTACCCAGCCCGGAGTACGGATCTTCGCACGCAGAAATTCGCGCCATCTGTCCCAACAGCCGGCAACGGCAAAAAACCTTTGGAATGATCTGCTCGACGTTAACGGTTCCGGAGCGGGGAGTGATGGGCAGCGTTTATACGTTCGATGATCTCACCGAAATCCGCCGCCTGGAACGCGAGGTTCGGCTGCGGGACCGCTTGTCGGCGGTGGGGCGAATGGCGGCAGCTATTGCCCACGAGATTCGCAATCCGCTTTCTTCCATAGCCGGATCGGTGAAGGTGCTATCGGACGTAGCCGTGCTTTCCGATGAACAGCGCATGCTGGTCGAGATTGTGAACCGGGAATCAGAACGGCTGAACAACATCATCTCCGATTTTCTGACCTACACGCGGGAAAAGCAGTACGAGTACGCCAACGTCGATCTGCTGCCTCTGCTGGAAGACACTCTGATGTTGCTGGAAAACCGGTTGCCTTCGCTGGGGAACAACTTCAAACAAGCGCAGCCACCGGTCAGCATCGTGCGCAATCTAGAGTCCAACAGCGCCTGGGTGGTGGCCGATGCCAACCGCATGAAGCAGGTTTTCTGGAACATCTGCGAGAACGCTATTCGCGCTATGCCGGAAGGAGGCACGCTAACGGTTTCGCTGCGCGGTTCCGAGAGTCACTGGATGATCAGCTTCCAAGACACGGGACATGGTATGCATGGTCCAGACATCGAGAAAATCTTCGAGCCTTTTCAGTCCGGTTTTTCCGGCGGCACGGGACTGGGGCTGGCAATCGTGTACCAGATTGTGCAGGCGCACGGTGGCCGAATTGCAGTGCGGTCGGCTCCGAAGCAGGGAGCGGAGTTCACCATTCATCTGAAACGTTCAGCTGTGTCCGAGGCGCCGACAGAGGCAAAGGAGATGGCGGCAGCATCGGAGATGCCGGCAGTCGTGGGAGCGGCGGCTGCGACCTCAGGGAAGGCGAGTCATGGGTAATATTTTGGTTTGTGACGACGAACGCTCGATCTGCGAAATGCTGGAGATTTCGCTGCGCAAGGAAGGGCACCGGGTGGAGACCGTTACCTCCGGCGAAGCGGGTAAGAAAAAGCTCGAATCGGCGCTATTCGATGTGGTGATCACCGACATCCGTATGCCGCACATCAATGGCATCGAAGTGCTGCGCTACGCGCACACGGTTTCCCCAGACTCGCTGGTGGTTCTGATCACGGCGGTGGATGATCTGGAGGCGGCGGTAATGGCGGTCAAGGCGGGAGGGGCTTTCGACTACATTCGCAAAGGCCCGGGCCTGATCGATGAGGTGAAGCTGGCGGTTAAGAACGCGGTGGAGAAGCAGAGTCTGCGCCGGCAGAACTTCGCGTTGCGCCGCGATGCCGCGGGCCGGAACTCGCTGGACAATATTGTGGGCGTGAGCCCGGCCATGGAGAAGCTGAAACAAACGGTGCGCAGCGTGGCCACCACCGGGAGTACGGTACTCATCCACGGAGAGAGCGGCACGGGCAAAGAACTGGTGGCCCGCGCTGTCCACGCCTGCTCGCCGCGAGCAGCGGAATCCTTCGTATCCATAAACTGCGGAGCCTTCCCCGAAACCCTGCTGGAAAGCGAATTATTCGGCTACGTCAAGGGAGCTTTTACCGGGGCCAACCAGAACAAGGCCGGCCTGTTCGAAGTAGCCAATGAGGGCACGATTTTCCTGGACGAGATCAGCGAGATGAGCCTCACCATGCAGGTGAAGCTGTTGCGCGTGCTGCAGGAGCGCTGTCTGCGGCCGGTGGGCGGGACGGACGAGATTTCCATCGACGTGCGGGTGATTGCCGCTACCAACAAGAATCTGGATGAGCTGGTTGCCCAGGGAAGCTTTCGGGAAGACCTTTATTACCGCCTGAATGTGATTCCAATCTCGGTTCCTCCACTGCGCTCGCGGCGGGAAGATATTCCTTTATTGGCCAATCATTTTCTTAAGAAATATGCTCCCGCCGCGGGCAAGCAAATCGTGCGTCTGGCGGCGGAATCGCTGAGGGACCTTACGGAATACGAGTGGCCCGGAAACGTGCGCCAACTGGAAAATGCCATTGAGCGCGCCGTGGCGCTGGAGAGCGGGGAAGAGTTGCACGTGGAACTTCCGTCGGAACGCCCCAAAGCTCGCGCCAATGGTCCGAACGGAAGCAATGGTCATACGTCGATCCCCACCGACGGGCTGGACATGGAGCGCTATGTAGCCGACCTCGAGCGCGATCTGATCAAAGCCGCGTTGCGCCAGTCGAATGGAGTCCAGACCCGGGCAGCGGAATTGCTCAAGCTTTCTTATCGCTCATTCCGGCATCTGCTGAAGAAGTACGAGTTGTAAGAGCAGCACTCAGCAGTCAGCACTCAGCAATTGGCCATTGGCCCTCAGCAACAGCCTTCGATTCCAAATGTGCTGGCAGGGACACTTCGCCAAGACAAGGCTGGGATTCAGAATAGCGGTTACTTATTGCTGGTAACTGACTACCAAGAACTGATTACTGATTGCTGTCTTGCTACTTTTTTCTGAGCTGCTGTTTCCAGCCGAGGATGCGGGCTTTGCTGCCCTCGGCTTCGGCCTCCGGCACCATGCCCTTTTTCTGATACAGAATGGAAAGGCTGGTGTGAGCGAGCACGTCATCAGGATCGACTTCGGCGATGCGGTTTGCGACCGCGATAGCCTCATCCAGCTGATTGTTTTCCTGGTAGGCGCGGGCCAAACCATGCATGGCCTCGGTGAAGGTGGGATCGGCGGCCAAAGATTGTTTGTATTGCTCAATAGCTTCGGCATGCTTGCCGTCGGCAAACAGATCCAGAGCCTGGTAGTAGAGCTCTTCTGCGGCTTGCCGTGAACTTTGATCGCTCATGCGCTTCCGATCCAGAAAAAATTCTAGCAGAGCGAATTTGTGCGCCACGTCGGGATGGGGAGCTAACGGCACCTCACCCGACAGAGTAAGTGATTGCGAACCGATGGATATCAATTTCGAACTGATAGACTTGGATCACCAGCATGCGTCCAATTGTGCGTTTTCTTTGGGGATCCACCCGTGGTCATCGGCTGGCGCCGTGGCGGAGTCCGTATCTACGGTGGCGAATCGAGACCTACTGCGGAGTCAAGATGAACCAGGTCGGCTTTTTCGAGTTCTGGGGATTCTTGTGGCGGGAGCGGGCGGAGATGATTCGTTTCCTGAAGTGGACCTCGGAGATGGAGCACTACGCCCGGCCCAAGGCCAAAACCGCAGAGTCATCATGAAGGCGTTTCCGACGGGATACGATCGCTTGATTGGCTACCGGGGTTTTTGGGGACGGCATGAGCAAAAAGCAAGTCAATCCACGCTTGGTCGGGATGACAATGGATTTGAGGTGAAAGGGGAAGGACCTTCCAGGGCACGACTTGAAGTCGTGCCCCTTCACAGCTTTCACGTTGCGTTGGTCACGTGGCGCGGCGCCCTTTTAAAGCGAGCGAGAACATCCGACGAGGCTCCGCCTCGACCTGAACGAACGGGACGTCCGTTCCCACGTGGTTCTGGCTATTGCGCTTTGGCAGGACGTGCGCTCTCGACGAGCACGCTGACGTCGCTGCCCTTTTCGGCACCGACCAAGCGGGCGGCGGACCCGCGATTGGCAGCGATTTCCAGAAACCCCATGCTACCCAGAATGGCAAACACTTCCCCGGGCGTTCCCTGGGCATAGGCGGTCTTCATCTTGCTGATCTCACTCTTGCCGATGCTGATCCTGAACGGAGGCGGCTCAGCGGCGAAAAGTTGCGGCAGGTCCTGGGGGGTGATGTTCGTGATCAGATTGCCGAACTTATCAGCCTTCAGCACGATGCCTTTGATCGTCTGATGATTCACCTGCTTAGGTTTGGGGGCGGCGAAGCGCACAAAGTCGGATATTTCGTCGCCAAACTTGGATATCTCCATCCCTTTGCTCAGATATCCGGCGACGGCGGCAAAAACATCGCGCCCGTGAAAAGTATGACTGACCGGCTTTAAGAAGTAATGATCCGAGGTGATGTGCCGTACTTCCAGCCGCTCCGTCTCGCGCTCAAAAACGAAGGACAACACCCCATTATCGGGAGCCAGGAACAGGAAACGTTCCGTGCGCACCAGCAGAGGCCGCCGGGCGGTGCCCACTCCTGGGTCAACGACCACCATATGCACCGTGTCGTAGGGAAAATAGCTGTAAGCCTGGGCGATGGCCATGGCGCCATCCAGGACGTCGTAGGACTGAACGCTGTTGCTGATATCCACGATGCGGGCGTGGGGGTTAATGTTGAGAATCACGCCTTTCATCGCGCCTACGTAATGGTCAGTAATGCCGAAATCGGTGGTGAAGGTAATGATGCGCTCTAGGGCCACTGTAGCCTCTTTTCGCCCGCGCCAACCGATACATATAAGATCAGGCTGGATCGGAGGAAGCAGGGCGAAGTTAGCGTGCGGCTGTGATTGAAGTCAAGCTGACCAGAGGACATAAGGTGATGCGAAACGCAAGGTCCTTCGACTCGGGCCTCGTCGGTATGCTGGGCCCGCGCCCAGGATGACAACGCGAAGGGCCCTTATTGAATGCGAATACTTCCTGATCCGGTGTGTACGTTCAGTGCAAAACTTCCGCCGCCACGCACTTTGCCGCGAATTTCTCGCTTGCTGATCTCTCCCTGCACCTCCACCGGCACATCTAGTTGCAGGCTTCCCGAACTGGTGTGGGCGTAGAGGTCGAAGCGGGCGTCGCCTGGGACTCTCACCGAAATGCTTCCCGAGCCGCTGCGCAGGTCCCAGCTGCCACTGGGCTGGCCACCGGCGGTGATGCTGCCGCTACCGGTACTGGCATGGAGATTTCCCTGAATGTTCTCCAGGCGCAACGAGCCCGACCCGGCTTGAGCATCAACGTATCCCGGAGAGGATTGGACGAGATCGATATTGCCGCTCCCAGTAGTGGCGCGGAAGCTGCCGGCAATTCCGTGCGCGCGAATGCTGCCGCTCCCCGCATTGGCCCGCACTCCGCCGTGGATGTCATTCAGATCGATCGCACCGGAACCTGTGGTGGCTTCGATATCGGAATGAGTCTGTTCGACGCGGACCGATCCCGACCCCGTCTTAGCATGCACTGGCCCGTTCACCCCTGCCACCGTTTGGGTGCCCGAACCAGTTTGCGAAGTCAACCGCGTTTGCGCGGGCGTTTCTATGACGTAGCTGATGGAGATGTTCTGGAACAGGCTGGACTCATGGGTTCGCCCGATGCGAATCGAGTTTCCGTTCTGCTCGATGGGAGGCTTCTTTTCTATGCGCTCCACCTTGTCCCCCGGATCGCCACTGAACCAAGCTAAGCCGTTCACGCGAATGCGGCCGTGAATCACGACACTGGCGGATGAACCGGATCGCACTTCGATGCTGCCGGCGCCGGTTTCCACATCCAGATCAACCGGACCGCTGACACTCAGAGTGCGATCGAACGAGCCTTCGGACCGTGAATCGGCCATTGCGAGCAGCGCGGCGCACGTCATTACACATGTCAGCAGCAACCTGGAACGGAACTTCATCACACTCCTCCCGTCTCAAAGCCGGAACTGGGTGGAAATTTTGACATCTTTTGAGAGAAGGGTCTCTGCGCTGGAGGGACCACAGAGACCCCTGGTGCTGCTATCCCTGGCCTGGGCCTCGGCGCAGACTGATTGAGCGCGCCGTTTTGGAATGGCGGGATTACTGCAGCACGACCTGGTCGCCTTCCTTCAAGCCTCCCAGTACCTCAGCCTTGGCGCCATTGGAGATACCAAGACTCACGGCAATCTTCTTCTTGCCATCTTTCGCGCTGGGCACGGGAATTTCCACGAAAGACTTCTTGTCTTTGTCGTAGATGACCGCGCCTTCGGGAATCATCAGCACGCCTTTATGTTCGTCGAGGATAATTTCGGCATTGGCGGTCATGGCAGCCTTCAATTCGCCGCCCGGATTATTGATGGAAACCCGCACTTCAAAGGTGGTGACGTTGTCTTTCTCGACGCCCATGGGAGAGATCTTGGTGACCTTGCCGGTAAACGTCTTGTCCTTGAAAGATTCCACCTTGATGCGCGCCGGCTGGCCCAGGTAGACGCGTCCGATATCGCTTTCGTCGACTTTACCTTTAACGTAGACCTCACTGATATCGCCGAGCGTCATCATCAGGGTGGCGGCGGAACCCATGACCAGGATCGAGCTGACGGCATCTCCGACTTCCACATCGCGCGAGAGCACCACGCCATCGAGCGGGGCAACGATCGTGGTGTAGCTGTACTGCTCTTCCAGGCGCTTCAATTCTGCTTTCGCGCTCTGCTCCTGCGCCGCCGCCTGGGAAATTTTCGCCTTCAAGACACCCATCTGTGCGCGCGCCACGTCGCGTTTGTTGACCGCCAGTTCGTAGGCTTTTTGGGCATCATCCAGGTTGGCTTCCGAGACTACACCCTCGCGCGCCATCTTTTGAGCGCGCGCATAGGCTCGCTGGAGCATCGGGATATCCGGGCCTTCGGCATCGACCTTGGCGCGCTCATAGTCGGCCTCGGTGGAACGCAGGCTGGCTTCGGCAGCCTCCAGGTTGGCCCTTTGAGAACGGACCTGCGCCTCGATTTCTGCCTTATCCAACTCGGCCAGAATTTGCCCCTCCTTCACCTTATCGCCGGTGTCTACATATAGTTTTTTGACGATGCCGCTGGCTTTGGACTTGATCTCCACCTTGATGATCGGCTCCACTTTGCCGGTAGCGACCACGCTCTTGGCCAGATCGCCTTTTTCGACTTTTCCCAGCTTGGAAGGATCGATCTTGGTGCCACCGCGGGTAGCAGCCACCACGGCCAGAACGATTACCAGGATCCCAACACTGGATCCCACGATATAAAAGAGCCGTTTCTTTTTCTTTTTGCCGTTACCGTTTGCCACAGTGGCCTCCTGCTCCTTTGCTGTTTATTGGTACGGAGCGAGTCGCTGGTTGGTTCCTGATTTTTTCTTGCCTCACAGAAATGATATCGGGGAAAAGTGCACACCGAGCCTAAATCGAAGACGCCTTCCCGCTTTCGGAATTAACTGCATATCAGTAACCCCCAGATTAGACAAGGAAGCAGACCAAAGGAAAGCAACGGTCTGCGGTGAGTTTGAGCTTTATTTCTGGCCCAGAAAGGGAGGTGCTCACAACCGAAAGGCGGATGGGTACGGTGGTTTGTCCCCGGTCAAATCGCATGTTTAGAGATACTTGGGGACGAGCTTCCCGTTCTGGAACCATGTCCGGTAGTGGTTTGCCGAGTGCTAGAATCGCGACTTAATGCTGGCTTCTGTTCTGCTGAGAATCCTGGCGGTGCTGCTGCTGGTGGCGGCCAATGCCTTTTTTGTGGCTGCAGAATTCGCGCTGGTCAGCATCCGCAGCGCGCGCATTCAGCAACTGATCGAAGCCCATCGCATGGGCGCGCGCACGGTGCAGAAACTTCATTCCTCGCTCACAGACCTCCTCAATGCAGTGCAATTAGGGGTGACGCTTACCAGCCTGGCACTGGGCTGGATTGGAGAGCCGGTACTGGCGGCGCTATTTCAGGTCTGGATCGGGCATGTGCCCTATGCGCGCATCTACGCGCATGGCCTCGCGATTGTAACGTCGTTCTGTCTGATCACCTACCTGCTGGTCATTCTGGGCGAGGTGGTACCCAAATCGCTGGCGCTGCAGCGCTCCGAGCGAGTGGCGCTTGCGGTTGCGGCTCCCATGGATTTTTTCATGAGGGTGACGCGGCCTTTCCTTCGGCTGATGACTAGTTCGTCACAGATGGTGCTGAGCCTGTTCGGAATCGAGAAGATCCGCGAAGGCGGGGTGCACTCTACAGAAGAGCTGAAGCAGATCGTCACCGCCTCGCGCCGCATGGGGATGATGCCGGCGTTTCAGGAAGACCTGCTGCTGCGCGCGTTGGAGCTGGGAAACATCAGCGTACGTGAGGTGATGGTCCCGCGCACCAGAATATTCTCCTTGCCCGCCGATCTGTCTCTCGCTGATGCCATGTCGCGGGTGGTAGAAGAACAGCATTCGCGGGTACCCGTCTATGACCCGATTCGTGGTCCTGAACACATCATTGGTTTGCTATACAGCAAGGACATCTCGCGCTGGATGCGGCTGCGCCTGATGTATCCCGACGGAGAGAGCGCCCTGCGCCTGGAGAGCATGCAAGTGCGCAACATCATGCGCGACGTTCTGGTAGTACCGGAAACCAAGCTGCTCCCAGACCTGCTTGTGGAGTTCAAGCAGAGCAAGCGTCACCTGGCGGTGGTGGTCGACGAATTTGGCTCGACCGCGGGTTTGATCACAGTGGAGGATGTGCTCGAGCAGCTTGTGGGAGAGATCGAAGACGAGTTTGATATAGCTCTGCAGCCGCTTGCGCCGGGGGCCTCCACCATGGTGCTGGATGGATCGGTGAACATCCGCGACCTTGAGACGCTGTATCACGTCATGCTGCCGCGGGATCAGGGATTTGAAACCCTGGCGGGATTCATCCTTGCCGAGCTGCAAAGACTGCCCAGGGTGGGAGACGTGGTGAACTATGAAGGCCGGCGCTTTACAGTCATGGAAATGGAAGGACGGCGGATCGCGCGGGTAAAAATCGAAGCCTTGGAACAGCAAGCGGTTGCCGACCAGGAAGCGGGAGCGAGAAAGTGAACAGCAAGGAATCAAAAGACCCCGCCCAAGCTTGCTTGAAGGGGGCACCCTCAGGATTACTTCGGTACACGAGGCGACAACCCATGAGGATTAACTGAATTGCTTCGTCTCCTCGGATCGCGCTTGCTCTACACCTTGCCAGTGATCTGGGTGGTGGTGTCCGTAGTCTTCCTGCTGATCCATCTGGTGCCCGGCGATCCAATCCAACAAATGCTGGGAGAAGGAGCGGCCAGCGCAGATGTACAAGCGGCCCGGCAGGCTTACGGTCTCGATCAACCACTCGGGCAGCAATACCTAAATTATTGGAAAGGCGTGTTACGGGGAGATCTGGGGCAATCGATCCGCTTTAATCAGAATGTCGCGAAGTTGCTATGGGACCGCTATCCCTTCACCTTGAAGCTGACCCTGGCCTCGCTGGCGGTGGCGCTGCTGCTCTCGATTCCCGCTGGCGTACACTCCGCGCAGCGGCGAAACCGCTGGGACGACCGGGCGATCAGCTTTGTGAGCCTGCTTGGGCTATCATTCCCCAATTTCGCGCTGGGGCCGATTCTGATTCTCCTCTTCGCTATTAAGCTGGGATGGCTGCCGGTTTCCGGTTCTGGTAGTTTCGCGCACATCATTCTGCCGGCAGTCACTATGGGTGGCGCGCTCGCTGCCATCCTAACGCGGATGGTCCGCACCTCGATGTTGGAGGAGCTCAACCAGGATTACATCCGCACGGCTCGCGCCAAGGGTTTGCCGGAGCGCGCGGTGGTCTATCGGCATGCCTTGCGAAATGCCATGATTCCAGTGCTGACGGTGATCGGACTGCAATTCGGCGCGCTGCTGGCGGGAGCGATCGTTACAGAGACGATTTTCTCCTGGCCGGGAATTGGGCGGCTGACGGTGCAGGCCATCTCTAATCGCGATTATTACCTGGTGCAAGGCTGCATATTGGCGATCGGGCTGACGTACGTCGCCGTGAATTTTCTTACCGACCTGCTGTATTCCGCAGTGAACCCACGTATTCGCCAATAGTCCGGCAGGAGCCGTAGTTTGGGCATGAAAGCGCAAATGGTTGCACACTGCCTGGTGCGATTTGCACATCACAATTTCTAAGCTGCTGAGATATCGACTCTTCGGCGCAGAGAAATTTGGCACGCGGATTGCCCAAGTTAGTGGGCGAAACGAGGTCACAAGCCCGGTCCGCACGGATGTGTTGCCAGCGTCCTTGGGGGAGGCGGACCGGGCAGGTGACGTCTCCCCGTTCGTGGAAGGAATGGGTTTGTCAACCAAAGGGCTGCCCGTCTCTGAAGGACTACTCTAACCACAAGCAAACCAGTCAATAGAAGAGAGGGCAAATCCAAGTGGAAATGGACCAAGGGACTGCGAAGCGCGAGCAATCATTACGTTTCGATTCGTCGATTAGTTCCCACTGGGCCCGTCTGGCACTGGCGGCGCTGATGGTAGGTCTGTTCGTCAGTGCAGCCTTGGCCGATGAAGTCACTTTTAGCGGCGTGATCACCCAGTCCACGGCGGACGGCACAGGGCCCGCCGTGAACAACCCGTCCTTGAACAATATTGCGGACGGTGATGCCTATACCGTGACCCTTGATTTCCCAGGATCCATCACCGGCGCTGGCACCTTTAATCCCCTCGCTGGCGCAACTATGAGTTTTGTCGATGCCGCTGCCTCCGCCACCGAAACTGCCTTTGATACGATCAGCCTTTCCGTAATTACCGACGGTAGTTTTTTCGACATTAGTCTCCTGGGTTGTCTGACGACTGGGAGTGCCTGCAATGTCGGCAACTTCTTGGCGGCTAATTTCCAGATTCCAGCCGCGAGCTTGAATGCGCAGAATGTTCCCGCGACGGCGATCGTTGGTCTGCTGCCGATGGAACTCCTTGAGGACGATGGAGTCACCGACATTCATGGGTCGGTCACGACCTACTCCTATACGGGAGCAGCGGCTGTTCCGGAACCGGCTGAATTCTTGCCCATGTGCGCAGGACTGGCGGCCATGGCGCGCTTGTATCTGCGACGGCTGAAGCGAGTTTGAAAGAAGATAGTCCGAACCCTCAGGGCCCGATTCGATCAATCTAAGAAGGAGAACAAGCGTCATGAGGACAAGTGTGCTCGTACTGCTGGCTATGGGCCTGCTTTCCGCCTGCGCCTTTGCGGTGGATGGCGTGATTTTGATCAACAATGCAACCGTGCTAGCCGCCGGGGGATACCCGTACACGATTTCGCAACCCGGTAGCTACAAATTGTCGGGGAACCTGGTTGCGCCATTGAATAAAGACACAATCTTTATCAACGCTGACAACGTCACCCTCGATCTGGCCGGATTCAACGTCCAATGCTCGGTACAGCCACAATCGGGGACCATCAATGCGGTGCGCTGCATTACCGGGCCGGGCGGCCTGCACAACGTCTCTGTTCGCAACGGCACAGTTACCGCTACTGCAGTGGCCGGGGCGGATAACCAGTACCAGCTTTCGCCTGTAGCATTCGTTCTTTCGGATGGGATGACGCTGGAAGAGGTAAAGACTGAGACGTTCGACCCCGCCTTCAGTCCTCTCTCCTTCAACCTGTCGACCGAGGTCGTGTTGCCAGCAAATTCGCTGGTGCGGAACAATACATTTTTTTCCGGCGGTACTGGCCCTTCACTTCCACCATCCTTGGCCATCGACTGTCCGAGCGTGGTGGTAGAGAACATTCTGGTGGCCAACTTCTCCCTGGTAGGATTGGGGCCCGCTGGTTGCGTTGTGGCTAACAACGTAAAGATTAGCTAACTTATATTCTTGACTACGCGAAAGCGCGACCATACTTGACCCGGCTTGACCCGGACTTAGCCGCCACTTGGTACGGGTGTAGGCGATGCGCTACGCTTTTGACCACGGATGCGCTCTGGCCATGATGGTGGCCGAGCCGGGCAGCAATTCCCAGCGCAACGCCTGGCCCTGGAAGACCTGCTCTCGCGGCTGACGCCCGCGCTGGAACGGGCTCAGATGCCATACATGCTGACCGGTTCGGTGGCGAGTTCAGCCCATGGTGTACCCCGGTCTACTCGCGACGTCGACATCGTCATTGCGCCCACGCGTGCGCAATTGTTGGCGCTGCGAAGGCCGCTGCTCGGACCCGGCTTTCTGAACATCCAGAGAAAAGATCAATGAGACAAACACTCGTTGTCGTCGTCCTACTTGTGACTGCCGCTTTCGCCGCCGCGCAGAAAGAAGGCGGGAGCAGAGCTCAACACGCCAGCGTTGAGCAGATCATACGCAAACTCGATGATGAACGCATTCAAGCGCAGATCCACGGGGATGCTGCAGCTTTTGACCGTCTTTATGCAGATGATTTTATCGGCGTAGGGCCAAGCGGCACCGTTAGAACCAAGCCGCAGGTCATTGCAGATTTCACGTCGGGTACGTTGAAATTCCAGTCCATAACGACCGATGACGTCCAAGTGCGCGTCTATGGAAACACGGCTGTCGAGACGGGACGGTCAACCATGAAGGGAGAGGACAAGGGCAAGACTGTTCCCCAAGACACTCGCTTCACCAGGGTGTGGGTCGAGCAGCAAGGGCGCTGGCGATTGGTTGCCAACCACTACTCCTCTCAGATGTCGCAGAAATAACCAAAGGCGGATCAAAAGCGATCTTGGATTGCCAGGGAAGCTATGGCGCACCCGACAGGACTCGAACCTGTAACCTACGGCTCCGGAGGCCGTCGCTCTATCCAATTGAGCCACGGGTGCGCTGCGATTCGATTATAACAACTGAATTGAGCCGAAAGTGCCGTTCCTGCCGCCCGAGGTTATTCCGTCTCAAATCCGTTGCGGATGAAAATTCATGTAGCCAGCTGGGAATACATGGATCCTCGGCGACGGCCGCAAGATGGCCCCTTAGAGATTAGCGAGTGACGGGTGGAATTGCGCCATTACGCCTACTGTTTGCGGCGCGAGCGTCGAGAAGTTCCTCCCTCCTTCACGGGGGAAACCGGCTTGGTTCACAGATTTGTAGTTTGCTTATCGGACGAACTATGCCGAACGCCGTGGAATTTTGGTTTTTTGCCGTTTTTCGGGCTAGTCCCTTCGTTACTTTGGCGGCCAGATTTGGAGCTCTCTACATTAAGACCACAATATCTGGTGTCCGGAGGCGCAGAAAAATACACTCTGTTGGCGTTTTGTCATCCGACCAGAAGGCCATGAACTACCGGGAAACCCGGAAGATAACGGCAAAAACCGGAAGTTATCCTTGACACCCACCGGCTTCTCCTTGATATAACCAGCACGCTCGTAGTTCACCCCCCGAGACCAAAGAGTTTTTGATTCCCTGCAAAAGGGACCACGCGGCGTCCAGCGCGCGTACAGCTCTGTTGGTTGTCAGCGCACGTCGATACCTCTGGAAAGGGCTACACGGATTATGGCCGATGCGCCGGAAGTGATGAACATCCGCCAGGCTTCGCAGTACTTGGGCGTGAGCCCCGACACGCTCTACAAGTACGTATACGAGGAGAAGATTCCTGCGTTCAAGCTGGGCAATCGTTGGAAGTTCAAGAAGACCATCCTGGATTCCTGGATGGAACGCAAAAGTACAGTAGGAGACGGCAAAGGCAAAAAGCGGCCCAGACCGGCGCGTGCCCTAGCCAGTCGTTAGAGGCGGAACAGACTATGTTTTCATTCGGTGGCTCCAAGTCGATTGTGGGACTCGATATCGGTTCGAGCAGCATCAAGGCGGTGGAACTGAAGCGCTCCCGTGGCGGGCTGGAACTGGCTCACGCCGGAGTTGAACCGCTGGCCAACGATGTGGTGGTGGACTCCATGATCATGGACAGTCCCAGCGTGGCCAGTGCCATCGGCAAGCTCTTTGCCGAACACAGCATCAAGACCAAACAGGTGGCCACGTCGGTCAGCGGGCACTCGGTGATCGTGAAGCGAATCACCATGTCGACCATGACAGAGCAGCAACTGGCTGACAGCATCAACAGCGAAGCCGCGCAGCACATCCCGTTCGATATCGCCGACGTGAACATTGACTACCAGGTGCTCACCGACGATCTGACGGGCCCGCAGATGGACGTGCTGCTGGTGGCGGTAAAGAAGGACAAGATTCTCAACTACACCAACGTGCTGTCGATGGCGGGCAAGACCCCGGCTATCGTGGACATCGACGTTTTCGCGCTGCAGAACTGCTACGAATACAACTACGACCCGGCGCCGGGCTCCACGGTGGCGCTGCTGAATCTGGGCGCCAGCGTAATGAACATCAATATCCTCAAAGGCACGACTCCCCTGTTTACCCGCGACGTAAGCGTGGGTGGCCACCAATACACCGATGCGCTGCAGAAGGAACTCGATCTCAGCTTCGATGATGCCGAGTCTCTCAAGCTGGGCGAGAAGGTGGGGACGGTGAGCGAGGATGCCAAGCAACCCATCCTGCAGCAGGTGACCGAGATCATCGTGCTGGAAATCCAGAAGACCTTTGACTTCTTCCGCGCCACCGCGGCGGGTGAGCACATCGAGCGGCTCTATCTGGCAGGTGGCTCATCGCGTGTACCCGGCCTGATGGAAGCGCTGCGCCAGGAGTTCTCGTTGCCGGTCGAAATTCTGAACCCGTTCGCCCGCATTGAATATGGCCCCGGAGCCTCGAGTTTGGTCGAGCGCAACGCGGGGCAATTAGCCGTGGCCGTGGGTTTGGCCCTGAGGAGTTTTGAAAGCCTATGATTCGCATCAACCTGCTGGGTGGAGACAGACCGAAGAAGGCCAAGGGACCGGCAATCACTCTGGGCACCAAAGAGCCACCGAACATCATGGTGGTGGCGGCACTGATCGCGGCGCTCACTATCGGTGGCAACTATCTGTGGTATTGGGGACTGAACAAGAAAGCCGAGGACCTCAAGAAGCAGTTGGATACGGCGCAGACCGAGAACCGGCGGTTAGCCGAGGTGAAAGCCAAATATCTGGAGCGTCAGAAGCAATTTGATCTTTACGACCGCCGGGTGAAAGTGATTCATCAGTTGCAGGCCAACCAGTCAGGTCCCACCGACTTGATGAATGCATTGGCCAGCACGGTGAACTCCACGGATGCGGTGTGGCTCAACACCATGAACGATAGCGGAGCGGTGATCAACCTGCAGGGTACCGCGCTGAGCTCCACCGCAGTCGCCAACCTGATGACCAACTTGAAAAAATCCAGCTACTTCAAATCGATTGAGATCAGGGAAACCTATCAGGACGACACCGTAAAGGACATGCAGGCATTTCAGTTTTCTATCACCTGCGAGAAGCTGCCGCCGTCACCGGCGCCGTCAGCGCAACCGCAGCAGAAGTCGTAGGCAGGACGGGAATCATGGCCAAGTGGAACGAACTGCCGTTTGGATCGAAACTCGGAATCGTGGTCGGACTGGCCGCGGTAGTGACCGGGCTGGCGTGGTATCTCACGATCAAGCCGCTGGCCGATCAGAACAAGAAGAACGAGGGAAAATTGGCCGCGGTGAAAGCGGACAACGACTCGCTCCGGCCGTACGTGGGTAAGTTGGCTGACATGGATCGGCAAATCGAGAGCCTGAAGCAACAGCTCGAGATCCAGAAACGCATCGTGCCGGACGAGAAGGAAGCGGATAACTTCATCCGCCTGGTGCAGTCGACCGCGGCTGCTTCCGGGATAGAAGTGCGCCGTTTCACCGCCCAGGCGATTCAGAACAAGGAATTCTTTGCCGAGGCGCCGTTTGAACTGGAGCTGGACGGACCGTACTACTCGGTGCTGGGCTTCTTCGATCGTCTGGCCAAGCTGGAACGCATTATCAACGTGTCCGCTCTGCAGATGGCAACCGTCAACAAGGCCAGCGATGCCAAAGTTAAGCACCGCTACGAATATGCGCCGGGTGAGAGCGTGGTTGCCACCTGCGTGGCTACAACCTATTTCAGTCGCGCGGAGGTACCAGCGCCGGCTCCGGCTAAACCGGGAGCGCCGGCAGGGAAGTAGCAGGGAACCGTTATGAAGCTGACTAAGTGCATGGTATTCGTCCTAATGGCCGCCAGTATTGCGTGGGCGCAGGGAGCTCAGACCGCCAACGCGGTAAAGACGCTGGCCACTCAGGCGGCCGCTTCTTCCTCGGCTGCGGGCAGTCAATCCAGCGCCGCGCCGGTCAAGCCGGCTGCAAAACCGGCTACTGCTTCCGCGACGCAGAGCAGCCAACACACCGCCGCGCCGGTGAAGACGCCGAAACCTGCTTCTTCTACGGCCGTGAACAACCAGCCGGCCGCTAAGGCGCCAAGTAAGCCCTCCCCATCTGCGACGGCTACCAGCGCCCCGGTTGCAGCCAAGCCGGTTGCCAAGGCGGCGTCGAAGTCCGCCGGGGCGACTACTTTCACTCCTGCCTCTGCAGGAAAAACTCAGGCGACAACCCCGAAAACGAAATCAGCGACTTTGGACAGCGCAACCCAGAATAAGTCGGGGGTGAAGAAATCCTCGCTGGTCAAGCCGGTGATGCCGGAAACGCCTGAGTTGGCACA
>Ga0187776_10000550_pt1 | contig 18050 bp, 14 predicted proteins | sample 0216_BV02_MP12_2_FD_132426 | JGI IMG/M metagenome (GOLD analysis project Ga0187776, IMG submission 132426) | Tropical peat soil microbial communities from peatlands in Department of Meta, Colombia - 0216_BV02_MP12_20_MG | ecosystem: Environmental > Terrestrial > Soil > Wetlands > Peat | place...
CTAATCCCCAGAGTGCGGGAGAGGTTTTGAAGGTCTGGGGTTCGGTTAAAGAGTCGGAAGGGAAATACGCCAAGCGGAACTCCCTTTTGGATGGAATTCCTTTGGCCCTTCCGGCCCTGGAACGAGCCCGGAGGATGTCGGAGAGGGCCTCCCGGGTCGGTTTTGATTGGCCGGACCTGGGCGCGGTATGGGAAAAAGTGGAGGAAGAGCTCCGGGAATTGAAAAAAGCCCAAAAGTCCCCTTCGCGGCGGGCGGCAGAAGAAGAGCTGGGGGACCTCCTTTTCACTCTGGTCAATTGGGCCCGCTTTAAGGAAATTTCCGCCGAAGAAGCCCTGCGAAAAGCCAATCGCCGTTTTGCCCGCAGGTTCTTTGAGGTGGAGAAAGGCCTGCGCCAAAAAGGAAAACGCCCCCAGGATTCGACTCTGGAAGAGATGGACCGCCTGTGGAAACAAGCAAAGAAGGCGATCGATCATTGATCATTGGCCATTGCGCATTGATCATTATTCAATGGGCAATGGTCATTGATCAATTTTTTTGTGAAATCGATCCATGGCCTTCTGAGGACCTTCGAGGATGAGGACTTCGAGGGCTTCCACTTGTCCCTCGATCATCTTCTTAAACTCTTCCTTTTCCCCTCCGGTAAGCGGCTCCAGAACAAAATCCGCGGGATCCTGCCCGGGGATTTCAGGCCGGCCGACTCCTATTTTGAAACGAACGAATCCGCCGTTGCCCAGGGCTTCGATGATCGAGCGGATTCCCTTGTGTCCGCCATCCCCCCCCCGGACCCGGACCCGTACTTGGCCCCAAGGCAGGTCCAGGTCATCGTGGAGAACGATCACCATCTCCGGCTTAAGCTTGAAAAACTGGAGAAGCCGCTGAGCGGCTTCTCCAGATAGGTTCATAAAGGTTTGGGGTTTGGCCAGGATGACCTCTTCGGACCCGATCCTTCCCCGGCCGTATAGAGACTTCATTCCCCGGCGGGAGACTTCGATCCCGTGTCTCTTGGCCAGACAGTCGAGGAGAAGGAAACCCACGTTGTGCCTTGTCCAGCCATAACTGCGTCCCGGATTTCCCAGGCCCAGAATGAGCTTCACTCCACCCCCTCAGCAGCAGGCTATTTCTTGGGCTCCTTGGCCTCCTTGGGCTCCTTGGCCTCTTTGACTTCTTTGGCCTCTTTGCCCCCTTTGGCCGCCGGTTCGGCCACTTCGGGTTCTTCCTTCTTCTCGCCAATTCGCTCGGGCTGAGCCACCTCCCGTTCCCCTTCCGGAGCCGAAACGATCTCATCGTACTTGGCCTCGGAGATGGGCGGGACGACGCTGGCCACGGTGAAGTTCTGATCGGTCACGATGTCGAACTTCTCCGGCGGGGCCAGGTCCCGCACATGCAGGGAATCGCCGATTTTCAGGGCGCTTACGTCCACATCCAGAAACTCGGGGATCTGCGTCGGCAGGCAGCGGACCCGGATTTCCCGCATGGCCTGCTGCTGGATTCCGCCCAGCTTAACCCCTTCGGCCTTTCCCACCAGCCGGACGGGGATGTCCACCTCAATCTTTTCGTCCATGGCCACAGCATAAAAATCCGCATGCAGGTAGGATTGACTGAGGGGATGAACCTGCAGGTCTTTCAGCATGACCACAGGGTTGCCAACCTGGTCGCTTCCCGGCCCGTTGACTTTCAACCCGATGAGGGTGTTCTCCCGGGCCCCACTGGTCAGGATCTTCTTCAATTCTTCGGGTTTGACCGCCAGATGAAAGGTTTGCCTCCTCCGGCCATACAGGACCGCCGGGATCTGCCCCTCCCGTCGAATGCGACGGGCCGCTCCCTTTCCTTTTTCGATCCGCAGGGCGACCTCCAGTTCTCTCTGTTCCATGACTCCTCCCTTACACGAATAGGGAACTCACTGAATCGTTGCAGTGAATCCGCTGAATGGCATCCGCAAGCAGTTTGGCTACGGATAAAACCTTGAATTTCCGCTTCGAGGCCGCCTCCGGCCTGAGCGGAATGGTGTTGGTCACGACAACTTCCTGAATGATCGAGTCATCCAACCGCTGCAATGCCGGCCCGGAAAGGACCGGATGGACGCAGCAGGCATACACCCCTTGCGCCCCTTTGGTCTTCAAGGCCGAAGCCGCCTCTACGATGGTGCCTGCAGTGTCCACGATATCATCCATGATCACGGCATGCAGGCCCTTGACTTCCCCGATAAGGTTCATGAACTTGGCCACATTCGGGCTGTCGCGACGTTTGTCAATGATAGCCAGACTGGCTTTCAGTCTTTTGGCAAAGGCCCGGGCCCGCTCCACCCCCCCTGCGTCGGGAGAAACAATCACCATATCCCCGGGAAATCGAGTCCGGATATAGTCCAGCAGAACCGGAGCGGCAAAAAGATGATCCACCGGAATGTTGAAGAACCCCTGGATCTGCCCGGCGTGCAAATCCATGGTGAGCACCCGGTGGGCCCCGGCGGCGGTGATTAAATCCGCCACCAGCTTGGCGGTGATGGGAGCCCGTGGGGACACTTTCCGATCTTGCCGGGCATACCCGTAGTAGGGAAGAACGGCCGTGATCCGGTTGGCCGAGGCCCGTTTCATGGCATCGATCATGATCAGGAGTTCCATCAAGTTGGTGTTCCCCGGGGTGCAGGTGGACTGGACTACAAAGACGTCCATCCCCCGGACGCTCTCGTGGATGTCTACTAGGATCTCCCCGTCGCTGAAAGTCGTGACGTCCGCCTCACCCAGGGGGGTCCCCAGGATGTGGCTTATCTCCTTGGCCAGGGGAACATTTGAATTGCCCGAAAATACCCTCATGTCGTCCAAGTCTTTTCCCTCCCTGAAACGGGATTCCCCGAGAAAACCTGGCTGGGGCGGGAGGATTCGAACCTCCGAATGCGGGTTCCAAAGACCCGTGTCTTACCGCTTGACGACGCCCCAGTTTCAGACCGTGCCTAAATTGCCCAAAGTGAACTAAAATGGCTAAAGTCAAAAACCGGAAAACCCTATCGAGTGCAGATTTGCGGAGATCCGCGCAAATAATAATGAAACTTCAATTAAAATTGAAAGGATATGAATCTTTATCCTGCAAATCTGAGTTTATCTGCGCCCAATCTTTCTTATATTCCTTGGGCGGCAAAGGATTTCCACCCTTCCGGGAGAACGAAGCGCTTTCCGGTTTCTTCGGCTTCCCCCTTTGAGGCGAAGAGGCCGAAAACGACCGGGCCACTCCCCGACATGAGCGCTCCACAGGCTCCCAGACGCAACAATTCCTCTTTCCTCAGCCCAATCTCAGGATACCTGGAAAGGGCCGGAATTTCTAGATCGTTTTTTAGGACCGTCAAAAGATCCCTCGGCGTGGAGTAGGAATTCTCCAGATGAGTCCCGTCTTTCTTTTTTCCCCCGGTCATTTGATCGAAGGCGTCATAAGCCCATGGGGTGGAAATCCGGAAAGGGGGAACCAATAGCAAAAAACCCAACCCCTCCGGCATCTTGGCCGCAGTCAAACGATCCCCTTTCCCCCGGGCCAAAGCAGGTTTCTGATAGAGAAAAAAGGGAACATCCGCCCCCAGCCTGCCCCCCAGAACCGGGAGCAATTTTTGATCCAGTTTCTTAGGGTAGAGCTCGTTCAGGGCCAGAAGAACTGCAGCCGCGTTGCCGCTCCCCCCCCCCAAACCGGCGGCCACAGGAATATTTTTCCGAAGTCGGACCTCGAAATTCCCCGGAATGCCGGCCTCCCGGCAGAAAAGCTGAGCCGCCCGGCAGGCGAGGTTCTCCGGCCCACCGGGAATCGCTTCTCCTTCCGCAATCAGGCGGATCCCTTGACCTCCCGGACGGACCTCCATCTCGTCAAAGAGGTCAATCCTCATCATGAGGGTCTGGACCTCGTGGTAGCCGTCCGCCCGCCTCTCCAGTACCTCCAGGTGGAGGTTGACTTTTGCCGGGGAGAGGACCTTCATTTTATTTATTGGAACGGAACGCCAGGTAAAGGTTCCGTTCCCCCCGCTTCACCAGCAGGCGGACCATTTCGTCCTTTTTCACTTTCCCAAGGGCATTCTGATAGTCGCCGAGTTTGCGGATGGACTGGCCGTTGATCTCCTGGATGATGTCCCCTCTCTGGACCCCCGCTTCCTCCGCCGGGCTTCCGGATTCCACCTGGCTCACGATCACCCCTCCGGGCTCTCGGAGCTGTAGCTGCCGGGCCATCTCCGGGGTAATTTCCTGGACGCTCATGCCGAGTTCAACCTGGGCCTTCTCCTCACTGGGAGCGGCAGCCTCCTCTTTCAGCTCGCCCACTTTGAGCTTCAGCTTCAGCGGCTTTCCCTCCCGCAGCATCTCGACTTCCACATCTTTCCCCACTGGGGTGGCGGCCACTACCCGGGGTAATTCGTTCATCTCGTGGATCTCTTTTCCGTCGAACTTGGTAATGACATCTCCCCGGCGAATTCCTGCCCCCTCGGCCGCGCCCCCCGGAATAACATCGGCTACCAGCGCCCCCTCGCCCTTTTCCAGGCCGAAGGACTTGGCCAGTTCAGGGGTCATCCGCTGGACATACACCCCAATTCCGCCGCGGGTTACCTTCCCCTTCTTCTTCAGCTGGGGGATGATCTCCTTGGCCACATTGATGGGAATGGCAAAGCCGATTCCCTGGCCCGTGGCTACGATGGCGGTATTGATTCCTACGACTTCCCCGTTGATGTTGAAGAGCGGTCCTCCGCTGTTCCCGGGGTTGATGGAGGCGTCGGTCTGGATGAAATCATCGTAAGGACCGGTGCCGATGATCCGGCCTTTCGCGCTGACGATGCCCACGGTTACCGTGTGGGAAAGGCCGAAGGGGTTCCCAATGGCCATGACCCACTCGCCGATCTCCACCTTTTCCGAATCGCCCAATTCTACCACCGGAAGGTCATTCCAGGACTTGATCTTTATCAGAGCCAAGTCGGTTTTGGCATCCCGCCCGATAATTTCGGCGTCATACTCTTTTTCCGTGGAAAGGCGGACCCGGATCTCGCTGGCTCCTTCGATGACGTGATTGTTGGTGATGATATACCCTTCCTTGTCGATGATAAACCCCGAGCCCAGGGAGCGCTGGACGAAATCCCTCTGGGGAGTCTCCCCGAAAAAGCGGTTGAAAAACTCTTCTCCGAAGAAATCCCGGAATAGGTCCCTTTCCCGGGAAGGCGGGTTGAACTGGCGGAAGACTCTCCCCCCGCCTTTGACCACCTTCTTGGTACTGACGTTCACCACCCCCGGTTTGACCCGCTTGGCCAGGTCCACGAAGAGGTTGGGAGAGATCATGGAAGGAGTGGCCGCCACATTGACCTTCTTGGCTCCCATCAATTCCACCGGGCTGGATAAGGAACGGGTCGGGAAAAGGGAGGCCAATCCGAGCCCGGCTGCCAGTCCCACCAGGGCTACCAGGATCAAAGTCACCAGTCCGAACCGCCGGGAGGCTGGCCCCAATCGTTCATGTTCGAAACCCATGATTCATCTCCTCTATTCTTTTTTCGCTTCCCGCACATACCTCCAGCGAAGATCGGCCAGAAGGTGCTCCATCATCTTTTCTTCGTCGCCCGAAAGATTCCCTTTGGTCTTTTCCATGAGCATGGCCAGCAGGTCGATGGTCTGCTTGGCCAGGGGGAGATGTTTTTCCATCTTCTGGGTCACCGGATCAGGGACCTCTCCCAGGTGGACAAGCGCCGAGGTACTCAGCGACAGGATGAAAGAAGAGAAGGAGACCTCCGGGAGCTCAGGCATCGGTTCAGGGCTTCCCCGCATGCTCTTCGACTCCTCCGCTGAAGAAGCGGCCTCGCCCTTCGGGGGCCCTTCCGGTTTTCTTTCTTCCCCTTGAGTGGAAACCCTTCGGTCCCGGATGGTGAATCCTTTTTTTTCCTCCCCGCTTTCCATGGTGCCTCCTAATACAGCCTTTACGCGGTGCGTTCGGGGAACGCACCCTACATCCTTAGGGTACCCTACTTTTTGCGTTTGGATTGGTCCTTCTCCTCCATCTGGCGCCAGGTGTAATGGACCCGCTGGATCACCGTGACGTTGGTGAAAATGGCCAGAATCCACACGACGATGGGCATGATCGATTCGATCGCCGCCCCCAAAAAAACCAGCAAGATCCGCTCAGGCCTTTCCATGACCCCCACGTTGCACTTTGGGATCAGGGTCTCGGCCCGGGCCCGGGTGTAAGGAGTCAGGGCCGTCCCCATGAGCGCCGCCCCGAGAAGGATTTGGTACAAGATCATCCCTCGACGCGAATAATAGATGAGCAAACCGACAAGGAGGCTCAAATCGGAATACCGGTCCAGGACCGAGTCCAGGAAAGAACCAAAGGCACTGGCTTGGCGGCAATTCCGAGCGACCGCCCCATCCAGAATATCAAAGAAGCCGGCCAGGACGATGAGACTGCACCCCTGGAGCCATTCGCCCACGGCAATGGCCCACGCCGCGAGAAGGTTCACGCCCAGACCGATAAAAGTTAGGGTGTTGGGACGGAGACCCAAGCGCTGAGCGATTTTGGAAGTTCCCTGCAGAAACGGATCGAGGCCGTCCCCGATCAGTGCTTTGAGCATAGCCGGATGCGCTTCCTACCTGTCACGACGGCCCTGGATGAATTCCTCCAGCTTCTGCCTAGCTTCCTGGTCTGGAATCTGTTCGGGCGGGTGCTTCATGGTATAAGCTGAAACAGATGACAGGGGTCCTCCGATCTTCCGTTTCCTGGCCAGCTGGCAGCAGCGAATGGCATCGATGGTCACCCCGGCGCTGTTGGGAGAATCCTCCACGGAGAGGCGGAGTTCCACGTTCAGGGGAACCCCCCCGAATCCCCGGCCTTCGATCCGCAGGAAGCAGACCTTGTTATCCTTCTGCCAGGGGATATAATCGCTCGGGCCGATATGGATATTGCCGGGTTCTAAGGGAGAATCCAGGATGGACTGGACCGCCTCGGTTTTGGAAACCTTCTTGGACTGCAGTCGGGTGTGATTCAGCATATTGAGAAAATCCGTGTTTCCCCCCACGTTCAACTGGTACGTCCGGTCCATCTTGACCCCCCGATCCACGAAAAGCTGGGTCAGGGCCCGGTGGAGAATGGTGGCGCCAAGTTGGGCTTTTACATCATCGCCTACAACGGGAATCTTCCGCTCGGCGAACTTGCGGCCCCATTCGGGGGAGGAGACAATGAAGACCGGCATGCAGTTGATGAGGCTCACCCCGGTGTTCAAACAACAGGTCGCATAGAATCGGGTGGCACTCTCCGACCCCACGGGAAGGTAGTTCAGAAGAATCTCCGCCCCGGAGTCCCGCAGGACTTTTTCCACGTCACACGGTTTTTCGTCGGCCAGGAGGAAGGTTTGGTTTTCCGGATAATCCCGCATGTGGGGAGAAATCCCGTCCAGGGGGTCTCCCATTTGAACGATGGTTTTGGAGTTGGTGACCTGGGGCATGATCTCCCAGGTGCAATTCGGCTTGGCATAGATGGCTTCCCCCAGGGGCCGTCCAACCTTCCGTTTGTCCACATCGAATGCCGCCACCACTTCCAGGTCCCCGGGTTGGTATCCCCCCAGTTCAAAATGCATCAACCCCAGTTTCTCCGCACCCTCGTGGGTTTGGTAATATTCAATACCTTGAATCAGGGAGCTTGCGCAATTGCCCACGCCCACAACCGCCAGCCTGATCTTCTCCATTGCTTCAGCCCTTCTTTGAAAATCGAACTCTCACCGTCTCCCGTTGGGAAAAAGTAACCCCCGCCACCCTTCTCGACACGGGTCCCGGAAATCAGGAATCCCAGGTTACGGCCATATTGCCCTCCCGAGCATCGATGGTAAACCGAGAATTTTCTTGCCAGTGCAGGGTGATGGGGATCTTCACCTGTTCATCAATCCGCCTTTTCAAGAAACGGGCGCCGTATTTGAGACTGAACCCGCTCTCGGCCAGAATTTTCAGCGCCGTTTCAGAAAATTGCAGGGATTTTCCGTAAGGGACGAGGCTCCTGTGGACCGCCGCGAGATAGCGCCGGGCGATCTCTTCCACTTCTTCTTGAGTCAAAGGAGAAAAGACTACAATATCATCGATGCGGTTGAGAAATTCCGGGGAGAAATGACTCTCCGCCTCTTTCATCACCGCCTTCTTGACCGTCTCCAGATGCTGGGAATCCACCAGGAAGCCCATGGGCTTGGTGAACCGTTTAAACTCATCCGATCCCAGGTTGGAGGTCATGATGAGGACCGTATCGCTGAAATACACCTTCCGGCCGCGCCCGTCGGTCAGAAAGCCCTCATCGAAAACCTGGAGGAAAAGGTTGAGCACGTCCGGGTGAGCCTTCTCCACCTCATCCAGAAGGACTACCGTGTAGGGGTTATCCCGGATCTGGTTGGTCAGGACCCCTCCCCTCTCCGAGCCCACAATCCCCCGGGGCATGCCGATGAGCTTATCCACGGAGATGGCGGAATCCCGGTACTCGGACATGTCCAGCCGGACCATCTTTCTCTCTTCGCCGAAGAGAAACTCAGCCAAGGACTTGCCCAATTCCGTCTTTCCCACTCCCGTCGGCCCCAGGAAGAGAAGAACTCCGTCCGGTCGTTCGAACCTTTCTTTCAAAGGGCCTTTATTCAGGCGCAGGTTCCGGGCCACAGCCGAAATGGCCTCCCTCTGCCCCACCACCCGGTGGCCCAGGGCCTCCTCCAGGTCTTTGAAGCGATGGGTTGTGTCCCGGAAGACCATCTCCTGGGGAATCCGCGTCTCCTGGGAGATGATCTGGATGACATCCTGCGGGCCCACCGGCCGCGGCAGGTCTTCCATCTCCACCCGGACCGAGGCGGTGTCCAGCCAGTTGATGGCTTTATCAGGAAGGCGCAGGTTGTGCTGGTAACGGGGAGCCATGGACAGGGCGGTTTCGATCGCTTCATCGGCAATCTGAACGGAATAGTTCTTTTCCAGGCGGGGCCGGATCCCCCGCAAAATCTCCCGCGCTTCATTAACCGAGGGCTCCAGTACGGTTACGATGCGGAACCTCCGGGCCAGGGCCTCATCCTCGGCAATATGGGTTTTATACTCACTGGCCGTAGTGGCGCCGATGATCTGGACCTCTCCCCGGGCCAAGGAGGACTTGAAGATGGTGGCCGCGTCCGTGGGTACGCCCATGGCCGTTCCGGCCCCAATGAGGGTATGGGCTTCATCTACAAAGAGGATGATGTTGTGCCGCCGCTTCACCTCTTTGATTACGTTCTCGATCCGGTCTTCAAACATCCCCCGGAACATGGTCCCGGCCACTAACGTGTTCATCTGGAGGTTGACGATTTGGAAGTTCCTCAACCGCTTGGGGACGGAATCGGGAGAGAGTTCCAGCCTGGTGGCCAGGCCCTCCACGAGGGCGGTCTTTCCCACTCCAGGCTCTCCGAGGATCATGACCGAGTTGGGCCGATCCCGGTGGCAGAGGATCTCCATCATCTGCCGGATTTCTCCATCCCGCCCGATAATCGGAGGAAGTTTGCCCAAACGGGCCAGTTTGTTCAGGTTTACGCCGAAATTGTTCAGGTAAGGGGGAAGGTCGTAGCGCTTTTTGAAATCCTCGCTCTTTTCGTCAATCACTTTGGTCTCTACGGAGATCAGACGTGTGGCGGTATTGGGTTCCACCCCCATTCCCCGCAGGATGCGGACCGGGATGTTCTGCCCTTCCTGGAAGATGGCCTTAAGGAGGTCGGTGGTTTCGATCACCTTGCGGCCGGAGTTGATCGCTGAATCCCAGGCTAGCTTGAAGATGGCTTTGGTGGAAGGAGGAACCTTCATTCCCCCTCCCCAAACCTGTTTCGAGGAGTTTAGGTACTCCCGCAGGGAGAGAACCACTTCCCGGGGGCTGAAATTCAGCTTTTCGGCGATTTCGGCGAAGAGGTTGCTTTCCACCTCGGTAATGGCCAAAAAGATGTGTTCCACCCCCAGGTAATGATGCTGTCGCTTCTGCGATTCATGAATCGCCGAAGACAGAACCTTGTGGGCCTTTTCCGAAAGATAATCCTTATAATTACTTAGATCGATCATAAAAAATTCGGAGATAGAAACTCTACTTTTCCCTTCCGGGCTTCCCCGGCCGACCCCTTCGGTTGGCGGGATCGACCAATAGGTGACGCCGCAATTCTTCCAATAATTCCCTCGATTTTTTATCCACCCGCCGGGGAACCCAAATTTTTGGGGAAATCACCAGGTCTCCCCGTCCGCTTCCACCGAGCAATGGGATGCCCCCTTCCGGGACTCGAATCGCCTCTCCGCTCTGGGTTCCAGCCGGAACCTTGACTTTGATTTTTCCTCCGAGAGTGGGAACCTCGACTTCTGCTCCGAGGGCAGCTTCCCACACGGCCAAAGGAAGCTCGAGGTGCAGGTCCTCCCCCTTTCGCTCCAAAACTGGGTGTTTCTTCACCCGGACTTCGGCAACCAGGTCTCCCCTTGGACCCCCGCGTCTCGCCTTATTTCCCATTCGGGAGAAGTAAAGGCGACAGTGATCATCCACTCCGGGCGGTACCCGAATGGGGACCCATATGCGCTGTTGGATCCGGCCTTTTCCGGAGCAGGCCTCGCAACGCTGGAGGGAGACTTTCCCGGTCCCCCGGCAACGGTCGCATCCGATGCAAAAAGCCGAGGGAGGAAGGCCCACCTGAATCTGCCCGGCACCGCCGCAAAGGCTGCATAATTTCTGGGGCCCTCCCGCAAAAAATCCCTCTCCCTGGCAGACAGAACAGGGATTCTCCTTTAGAATTTGAACCTTCTTCACCACTCCCCGGACGGCGCTGGCCAGGTCGATTTCCAGGGTGAAGTGAATATCCCTCCCTCTTTCTACACCCTGGAAAACCCCCGGATTTCCCCCTTTGGACCCTTGCTCCCAGAAATCCTCAAACCCTTCCAGGCTGTTCTCTTCGTCCCCTTCGTCCAGCCCCACTTCCCAGAAGCCTTCCTGAAAGGGAACATCAAGTCCTAACCGATCGTATCTTTCCCTTCTGTTCTTATCGGAAAGTGTTTCATACGCCTCCAAAATCTCTTTGAAGCGAAAATCAGTAGTCTTGTTGCCCGGATGGGGAGCGGTCTGGTAGGTGCGGGCTAGCTTTTGGTATGCTTTCTCAATCTCTTCTTCGGTTGCGCCTCTCCGAATTCCCAAAATGTCGTAATAATCTTTTCTGGATGCCATTGATAAAAAACCCGGTCATTCTACCGGAGAATGACTTACCCGGTTCTTATATACCATAAGCCGGCTCTTCTTTTCAACACAAAAGATGGTAGGGGAAAAAGACCCGTAGGGGGCCTCTAAACAAGCAATAAGTATTCCCGCAATGGAAAGAGGCTTTGGAAATGATTCAGAAAAAAAAGGGGGGGATCCTTTCGATCCCCCCCTTAGGAAGGGTTACTTCTTCTCTTCGAATTCTGCGTCCACCACGTCCTCATCTGGCTTGCCAGCCTGGGGACCTGTGGGTCCTGCCCCGGGTTTCTGCTTGGAAGCGGTCTGCTGGTACATGATCTCGGCCAGGCGATGGGAGGCTTTGGTCAAGAGCTCCATTTTCTCCCGAATCCGATTTGTCTCCCCGCCCTGAATGGCTTCTTTAGCTTCCTTGAGTGCCGCTTCGATGGCGCCTACCTCATTGACCGGGATCTTATCCCGGTGTTCGCTGAGAGTTTTCTCGGTCTGATAGACCAGGGTGTCAGCCTGATTCCTCAATTCCACTTCCTGCCGGCGACGTTTGTCATCGGCGGTATGGGCCTCAGCGTCTTTTACCATCTTTTCAACTTCATCCTTGTTCAAACCGCTGGATGCGGTAATGGTGATGGCTTGCTGTTTCCCCGTGGCATTGTCCTTGGCGGAGACATTGAGGATGCCGTTGGCATCGATGTCGAAAGTCACTTCGATCTGAGGGATCCCCCGGGGAGCCGAGGGAATTCCCATGAGATGGAATTTGCCCAGAGTCCGGTTGTCCCGGGCCATATCCCGCTCTCCCTGGAGAACATGAATCTCCACGCTGGTCTGGCTGTCCGCCGCGGTGGAGAAGATTTCGCTCTTCCGAGTGGGAATCGTGGTATTGCGATCGATCAGCCGGGTCATGACCCCGCCCAGAGTCTCGATTCCCAGAGAAAGGGGGGTCACATCCAGGAGAAGAACGTCCTTCACCTCTCCCCCCAGAACTCCGGCCTGAACAGCAGCGCCCGCGGCCACCACTTCGTCCGGGTTCACGCCCTTATGGGGCTCTTTGCCGAAAAAATTGCGGACCAGCTCCTGGACTTTGGGAATCCGGGTGGAGCCACCCACTAGAACGACCTCGTCGATCTGACTGGTTTTGATCCCCGCATCCTCCAGGGCCTGCTTGCAGGGAGGAAGGGATTTTTCCAGGAGGTCCATGACCAGGGACTCGAACTTCCCCCGGGTCAGCTTGATGTTCATGTGCTTGGGGCCGGATGCATCGGCGGTGATGAAGGGAAGATTGATCTCCGTCTCCATGGTGGAGGAGAGCTCGATCTTGGCCTTCTCCGCTCCCTCCTTCAGCCGCTGCAGGGCCATGAGGTCCTTGCTGAGGTCGATCCCCTGGTCTTTCTTGAATTCCGCCGCCAGGAAGTCGATGATCCTCTGATCCAGGTTGTCCCCACCCAGGTGGGTGTCCCCGTTGGTGGATTTGACCTCCACCACGTTGTCCCCGACTTCCAGAATGGAGATGTCGAATGTTCCTCCCCCGAAGTCGTAAACCGCTATGGTCTCGTCTTTCTTCTTGTCCAGACCATAGGCCAGGGCCGCGGCCGTGGGCTCATTGATGATCCGCCGGACATTCAGCCCGGCGATGACCCCGGCGTCCTTAGTGGCCTGGCGCTGGCTGTCGTTGAAATAGGCGGGAACGGTGATGACCGCATCGGTCACCTTCTCACCCAGGTAATCCTCGGCCGACTTCCTCAGTTTCTGGAGGATCAGGGCCGAGATCTCCGGCGGGGAGTATTCCTTGTCCTTGATCTTCACCCGGGCCGCGCCGCTCCCATCCTGGATTACCTTGTAGGGAACCATTTTCATCTCTTCGTTCACTTCATTGTAGCGACGGCCCATGAAACGCTTGATGGAATAGACCGTATTTTCCGGGTTGGTGACCGCCTGCCTCTTGGCCACCTGACCCACCAGACGGTTTCCGTCCTTGGTAAAGGCCACCACCGAAGGGGTCAACCGGCTTCCCTCTTCGTTAATGATGACCTTGGGGTCGCCCCCTTCCATCACGGCAACGACGGAATTCGTCGTTCCTAGATCAATTCCGATGATTTTGGCCATTTTATTTTCCTCCCCCAGTTATCCTCTTGTAGGGTATATTTGAAAAATCAAAAATCTAAGTTTTACCTAAACTTAATCACTGGATTGGTTCCTGTCAAGGAAACCTCGGCCCATTTTCCCCCGGAATCCAGTTCCTTGCCCGTTTAGCCGGCCCGGACTGTTAAAGCACCCCCAATTCAGCGGCGTTCAGGTCTCAAGCACGGGTCCCTGCAGCCCGGGATCGCGGTTTGGCCGAAGGTTTGGAAAAAACCAGTCCATTTTTCTGGGTTGCATCGACTTCAACGGTATCCCCCTCGGAGAATTCTCCCTCCAGAATCTTGAGCGCCAGTGGGTCCTGGATGAAGCGCTGAATCGCCCGTTTAAGAGGCCGGGCTCCGTAAATCGGGTCGAACCCTTCCTTGGCCAGGAACTCTTTGGCCCGCTCCGTCAGGGTCATAGAGATCTTCCGCTCCGCTAGGCGTTTCCTCAGGTTCCGTAGCTGGATCTCGACGATTTCTTTAATATTTTCAAGAGTGAGCGCGTGGAAAATAATAACCTCATCCACTCGGTTCAGGAATTCAGGCTTAAAATGAGCCCGCAGCGCCTCGAGCACCCTTCGTCTCATCTCTTCATAGTCCCGGGCCTCCTGATCCTGGATCCACTGGCTTCCAATGTTGGAGGTCATAATGATCACCGTGTTCTTGAAGTCTACCGTGCGCCCTTTCCCGTCGGTAAGCCGTCCGTCGTCGAGGATTTGGAGGAGAGCGTTGAAGACCTCCGGATGGGCCTTTTCCACCTCATCGAAGAGGACTACGGAATAGGGTTTCCGTCGCACCGCCTCAGTCAGGTATCCCCCTTCTTCGTACCCCACATAACCCGGGGGTGCACCGATCAGCCGGGCAACGGAGTGTTTCTCCATGAACTCGGACATATCCAGACGAACCATGGCCTGTTCATCGTCAAATAGAAATTCCGCTAAGGCCCGGGCCAGTTCGGTTTTTCCGACCCCGGTGGGCCCCAGGAAGATAAAGGATCCGATGGGGCGATTGGGGTCCTGCAGGTCGGCCCGGGCCCGGCGGACGGAGTTGGAAACCAGGCGAATCGCCTCTTCCTGGCCCACTACACGATTCTTCAAGCGGGATTCCATCTTGAGGAGTTTTTCGATCTCCCCCTCTATCATCTTGGAAACGGGGATCCCCGTCCACTTGGCCACCACTTCGGCCACGTCTTCGGCATCCACCTCCTCCTTGAGCATCTTTCGCTCTTTCTGCAGGTCCGCCAGGGCCTGATTTTCCCTCTCCAGGTTTTTTTGGAATTCACTGGCCTTGCCGTATCGAATTTCCGCTACCTTGGCCAGGTTCCCCTCCCTTTCAAATTGCTGCTCCTGCCGCTTGGCTTCTTCCATCCTTTCCTTCAGGGTACGAATCTTCTGGATGGCCTCTTTCTCCTTCTGCCAGTGGGCCTTCATGCCTTCGCTCTGGCTTCTGAGCTCGGCCAGCTCTTGGTCGATTTTCTCCAGCCGCTCCAGGGAGGACTTGTCTTTCTCCTTCAGCAAGGCCTGTCGCTCGATCTCCACCTGGGTGATCTTCCGCTCCACCTCGTCCACCTCCACGGGCATGCTGTCGATTTCGATCCTCAGCCGGGAAGCGGCCTCATCGATCAGGTCGATGGCTTTGTCGGGAAGGAAACGATCGGATATGTACCGGTGGGACAGGGTCGCCGCGGCCACGATGGCCGAGTCCTGAATCCGGACTCCATGGTGCACTTCGTAGCGCTCCTTCAGCCCGCGAAGAATGGCGATGGTATCTTCCACTGTGGGCTCGGAGACCATCACCGGCTGAAATCGCCGCTCCAGGGCGGCATCCTTTTCCACATGCTTACGATACTCATTGATGGTCGTTGCCCCGACGCACCGCAATTCCCCCCGGGCCAAGGCCGGTTTCAGCATATTGGAGGCGTCCATGGCCCCCTCCGCCGCACCCGCCCCCACCAGGGTGTGCAGCTCATCGATGAAGAGAATGATTTCCCCTTCCGCCTCGGTGATCTCCTTGAGGAGGGCCTTCAGGCGGTCTTCGAACTCTCCCCGATACTTGGTCCCGGCGATCAGGGCTCCCAAATCCAGGGCCACGAGTTTTTTATTCTTCAGGGTTTCCGGCACGTCCCCGTTGACGATCCGTTGGGCCAGGCCTTCCACAATGGCCGTTTTCCCCACTCCGGGCTCTCCGATCAAGACCGGGTTGTTTTTCGTCCTGCGGGAAAGGACTTGGAGGACCCTGCGGATTTCGTCGTCCCGGCCGATGACCGGGTCGAGTTTGCCCTTGCGGGCCAAGTCGGTCAAATCCCGGGTGTAACGGGTCAGCGCCTGGTATTTCTCTTCTGGGCTCTGGTCGGTTACCCGCTGGGAACCCCGGATCGACATGAGGACTTTATAGACGGCATCCTTGCTGGCTCCCAGGCCGAGCAGGATACGGGAGGCCGACCCATCTCGCTCTTCAATAATGGCCAGAAGCATATGCTCCGTGCTCACGTATGCATCTTTGAGCCGCTCGGCCTCCTCGAAGGAGCTGTCCATCACTTTTTTCAGGCGGGGCGAAATATATACCTGACCCGCTCCCCCGCCATAGACTTTGGCAATCTTGTCCAAGGCTTCCTCGACTTGGGTGGTAAGGGCGGGAATGGAAACTCCAAGCTTCTGAAAGACTTGAGGAATAATTCCTTCGGTTTGGAGAATCAGGGCCAGCAGGAGGTGCTCGGGTTCCACTTGCTGGTGCTCATGCTTTTCGGTTATGGCCTGGGCCTCTTGCAAGGCCTCCTGGGCTTTCAGGGTTAATTTGTCGAATCTCATCTTCTTTCCTTTCTTCAGTCAAAATAAGGGTCTCCAAAATCATGGGAGGAGGAATAGATGATAGCGAAGTCAACTTTTCCGTAGAAAAAAAAGGGGGGCTTTCGCCCCCCCTCAAGGATTGGGTGTTTAGCCAACGTCCACTTTGATCTGTTTCGGCCTGGCCTCTTCCGCCTTGGGAATCGTGACCTCCAGAATGCCGTCTCTGAAGCGGGCTTTTACTTTCTCCTGTTGCACCGTACTGGGCAGGGTGAAAGCCCGCATGAAGGAGCCGTAGGTCCGCTCCATACGATGGTAGCTTTCTTCCTTCACATCCTTTTCCAGCTTTTTCTCGCCCTTGAGAGTCAGGGTGTTATCCTTGACTTCAAGGGTCAAATCTTCTTTCGTCACCCCCGGAAGCTCCACGTTAAGAACGATCGCTTCCTTGGTTTCGTAAATATCCACCGCTGGAACCCAACCGCCCTGAGCCATTTCTTCCTCCGTCCACGGAGTACGGGTCCGGAAGTCAGACATCAAACGGTTCATTCTTTCCTGCAATGCCGACATTTCCCGGAAGGGATCCCATCGAATCATCGCCATCGTTTTATCTCCTTTCCTATGGATTGAAACTTTTTTATCGATTCATCCAAAAAGTAAGCATGGAATTCCTCCTTGTCAACCCCGTGGAGGCACGAGTTGTTTCGCGGGGTTGACCGTGGCCTATTCAAGGAGGCAAAGAAGGAATCGAGGGGGTGGGGAAGGAAACGGAGGGGAGAGAAAGGGAACCCTCAGAGTTCTTTTTTCTCTTGACCCAGCTTCTTGAACCAGACCTGGATGTCCTCCAGGTCTGGGAACTGTCCCTGCAAGAAGGCCCTCAGCTTGTCCGCAACTTTTTTTTCAATCTGACGGGCCCGCTCCCGGGAGACCTTTAGCTGGGTTCCGGCTTCCTGCAAGGTCATGGGTTCATCGGCCATGAGACGGTTTTTCAGGAGGAAGGCCTCTTTGGGTTTAAGCCTGAGGGTGAACTCTTCGATCTTTTTCCCAAGAATTTCATTGAACTGTGTACCGGTAACGGTCTCCTCCGGCGTATCTCCCCCAGGGAGGACATCCATGTAAGTCTGGCGGCCATTATCTTCCAGGGGAGTGTTGAGCGAGAGGTCCCCACCTTCCAGCCGCTGGTCCATTTGCGTGACCTCTTCCTTGGTCACATTCAAGGCTCCGGCCAGGAGCTTCGGTCCCGGGTCAAACCCCATGGCTTCCAGGCGACCTTTCTCCTTCTTCAAGCGGAAGAAGAGCTTCCGCTGGGCCTGGGTCGTCCCGATCTTTACCAGGCTCCAATTGTCGATCAGGAATTTCAGGATGTAGGCTCGGATCCACCAGGAAGCATAGGAGGAGAGCTTCACCTCCCGGTAGGGATCAAATTTCTTCACCGCCTGCATGAGGCCCAGGTTTCCTTCCTGGATCAGGTCGAGGAGGTTGCTGTAGGCTCGCTGGTATTCGAAGGCAATTTTCACCACCAGACGCAAATTGGAAACCACCAGCCGCAGGGCTGCGCTGCGGTCCTTCTCCTCCCTCCACTTCTGGGCCAGGGCCCTTTCCTCCTCTCGGGTGAGGAGGGGGAATTGGCGAATTTCCAGTAAGTACCTCTTTAAGGGGTCAAAGACCTCAATGGCTGCCGATTTTTCGGCCACCACCAAATCTTTCGCCTCGGACGGCGGCAGGTCCAAAGGGACAAAGAGGTCCTTTTCCAGATCAGGTTCGCTCATTGTACTCCCACCGTGAGGTAACCTGTCTCTCCCGTCCGCCAATCCCGCACCAGGAGCAGGGCCTCTTGCCCCGAATGGAGTTGTTCCACGATTCGATGGTAGTCCTTGAGCCCCCGGAGAGTTTGCTGATTAATCTGATAGACGATATCTCCAGCCTCCAGGCCAGCCTGTGCAGCCGGGCCCTGCGGATCGACCCGGGCGACCAGAAC
>Ga0187776_10000551_pt1 | contig 18045 bp, 17 predicted proteins | sample 0216_BV02_MP12_2_FD_132426 | JGI IMG/M metagenome (GOLD analysis project Ga0187776, IMG submission 132426) | Tropical peat soil microbial communities from peatlands in Department of Meta, Colombia - 0216_BV02_MP12_20_MG | ecosystem: Environmental > Terrestrial > Soil > Wetlands > Peat | place...
ACCCCGAGATAGGCGTCGAGCACGGCCTGATCGCCGCGTACGTGGGCCGGCGAGCCGTCCGCGATCTTGCGGCCGTAGTCGAGCACGATCACGCGATCGGAGATGTCCATGACCACGCCCATGTCGTGCTCGATGAGCACGATCGTCGTGCCGAACTCCTGGTTCACGTCGAGGATGAAGCGGCACATGTCCTCCTTCTCCTCGACGTTCATGCCGGCCATGGGCTCGTCGAGCAGCAGCAGCTTCGGCTCGGCGGCCAGGGCGCGGGCGAGCTCGACGCGCTTCTGCAGGCCGTACGGCAGGCGGCCGGCCGGGGTCTTGCGGATCGCCTGGATCTCGAGGAAGTCGATGATCCGCTCCACGACCTCGCGATGCTCGAGCTCCTGGCGCCGGGCCGGGCCCCAGTAGAGCGCCTCCAGCAGGAAGCTCCCGCTCATCTTGAGCAGCCGTCCCGTCATGATGTTGTCGAGAACGCTCATGCCCTTGAACAGGGCGACGTTCTGGAAGGTGCGGGCGATCCCGAGCGCCGCCACGTCCGGCGGCGACAAGTGGGTCCGATCCCGGCCCTCGAACGCGATGCGTCCCTCGTACGGGTGATAGAAGCCGCTGACGGCGTTGAGCAAGGTCGTCTTGCCGGCGCCGTTGGGCCCGATGATGGCGACGACCTCGCGGCGCGCGACGGTGAGGCTTACCTGGCTGAGCGCCAGGAGCGCGCCGAACCGGATGCTGACGCCCTCGACCTCGAGCAGCGGTCCCGTGGCGCTCATCGGGCGACCTGAACGGGCGCACCGACGTCGCGGATCGCCACGTCCGCGCGCATGGTGCCGGTGCGGCCGTCCTCGTAGGTCACCTTCGCCTCGACCTGCACGTGATCCTGCCCCGAGTAGAGCGCGTCGATGAGCCCGGCGTACTTCTGGGCGATGTAGCCGCGCCGCACCTTGCGCGTGCGCGTGATCTCCTCGTCGTCCGGGTCGAGCTCCTTGTGGAGGATCAGGAACCGCTTGACCTGCGCGCCGCGCAGGACCTGGTCCTCGGCGAGGCTCGCGTTCACGCGCTCGACCTCGCCGCGGATCAGGTCGTAGACCTCCGGCTTCTGCGCCAGATCGCCGTAGCTCGTGTACGCAATGTTCCGCCGCTCCGCCCAGTTGCCGACCGCCGCCAGGTCGATGTTGATGAATGCGGTCGCCCACGGCCGGGCCTGACCGATACAGACCGCCTCGCGGATGTAGGGCGAGAACTTGAGCTTGTTCTCGATGAATTTGGGCGCAAACATCGTGCCGTCGGCCAGACGGCTCACGTCCTTCGCGCGATCGATGATCACCAGGTGACCGTCGCGATCGAGGAAGCCGGCGTCGCCCGAGTGGACCCAGCCGCCGTCGAGCGTTTGCCGGGTCGCCTCGGGGTTCTTCGCGTAGCCCTGGAAGACGCCCGGGCTCCGGAACAGCACCTCGCCACCGTCGGAGATGCGAACCTCGACGTCGGTGATCGGCGTGCCCACCGTGTCGAGCCGCACGTCGCCGTCGCGCTGGATCGTCACGAACACGCTGGCCTCGGTCATGCCGTAGAGCTGCTTGACGTTGACGCCGAGCCCCCGGAAGAACAGGAAGATCTCGGGCCCGATCGCCTCGCCCGCGGTGTAGGCGCGGCGGACGCGTGAGAAGCCGAGATTGTCCTTGAGCGGCCCGTACACGAGGAGACTCCCCAGCGGATACAGGATCCGCTGCCAGAGCGCGATCGGCCGGCGGCCCAGACGCCGACGCTCGATGTCCTGCGCCAGGCGCAGGAAGAAGTGGACCAGCGCCCGCTTGGGCCCGGCGGCATCCTCGATCCGGACCATCACGCTGGTCAGGATGCGCTCCCAGATGCTCGGCGGGCCGAAGAAGTAGGTCGGCGCGATCTCCTTCAGATCGGCGAGCACTGTGGCGGCGCTCTCCGGGCAGTTGATCGTGAAGCCGGTGACGATCGCCTGCGCGTAGGAGAAGATATGATCGCCCACCCACGCCATCGGCAGATACGAGAGGACCTCTTCGTCCTGACGCAGTCCCTCGAACGCGGCCGCGTTGCGCGCGGTGACAATCAAGTTCCGGTGCGAGAGCATCGCGCCCTTGGGCGCGCCGGTCGTCCCGGAGGTGTAGCAGATGATCGCGATGTCGTCGGCCGCGCCCCGCGCAAGCTCGGCGTCGAAGTGCCCGGGGTGGCCGGCGTCGAACGTCTTCCCCAGCTCGGTGAGCTCGGTCAGGCTCGCGAGGCCAGGCTCGCGGTAGCCGCGCAGGCCGCGCGGGTCGTCGTAGATCACGTGCTGCAGGTGACGGCAGCGGGCCCGGACGCCGAGCAGCTTGTCGACCTGCTCCTGGTCCTCGACGATCGCGAACCGGGCCTCGGCGTGCTCGACGATGTACTCCATCTCGCGCTCGATCGAATCCTGGTAGATCGGCACGGGCACACCGCCCAGGGCCTGCACGGCCATCACCGCCCAGTAGAGCTGCGGCCGGTTGTCGCCGACGATGGCGACCCGATCGCCGCGCGCGAAGCCGAGCGCGGCGAGGCCGAGCGCGATCAGGCGGGCGTGGTCGAAGTACTGCGACCACGTGTAGGCCTGCCAGATCCCCAGGTCCTTCTCGCGGATCGCAACCCGGTCGGTGAGCCGCCGCGCGTTGTCGCGGACGAGCTTGGGAAACGTGTCGTGCTCGGCGTCGAGCGGCGACGCGGCAAGATTCTGCGAGCCGTTCTCCAAATCGCCTCCGCGATCAGTCAGCGTTACTGCCTCGAGGGAGGGCAGATCCGAGCAGGCCGGCGCCGGCTCGAGCCCGGGACACCGATCCCGCTTCAGGTGGCGCGAGTCTAGCCAAGCGCCGCGGTCGTGTCAAGAAATTGTCGGGATAACGAGTACTTACATGACGGGTGGTCAGGGCGTCTCGCTGGAGGAACGCCGTGCTCGCCGCACCCGGCTACTTGACCGTGCCCTCGATGAGCGGCATGCAGAAGTAGACGATGAACGCCGCACAGGCCAGGTAGACCATCCAGCCGAGCTGCGCGCCGCGGCCGAGGAGGAGCTTGATCGCCGTGAACGTCACGAAGCCCGCGCCGATGCCGTTCGTGATCGACCAGGTGAACGGCATGACGAGCATCGTCATGAACGCCGGAATGGCTTCCTCGTAGTCGTCCCACGGGATCTCGCGCGCGATTCCCATCATGAAGAAGCCGACGATGATCAGCGCCGGCGCGGTCGCCTGGGCCGGGATGACGCTGGCCAGCGGCGAGAAGAACATCGCGGCCAGGAACAGGAGCCCCGTCACGACGGAGGCCAGGCCGGTGCGGGCGCCCTCGGTCACGCCGGCCGCCGACTCGATGTAGGTCGTGTTGCTGCTGCTGTTCGCCAGCCCGCCGAACAGGGCGCCGAGGGAATCCACGAGCAGCACGCGGTTGGCACGCGGCAGCTGACCGCGGCCGTCGAGGAAACCGCCGCGCTCGCCGACGCCGATGATCGTGCCCATCGTGTCGAAGAAGTCGCTGAGCATAATCGAGAAGATCACGAGCACCGCCGCAACGACGCCGAGCTTCGCGAAGAGCCCGAAGTCGAGGCGGCCGAAGGTCGAGAGATCGGGCGCCTGGACGAGACCCGCCGGGATCCGCGCGGCGCCGGGTGTCGTGAACCCGTGGCCCCCGGCGAAGAGCTCGTTGAGGACGACGGCCACCAGCGTCGTCCCGAGAATCCCGAGCAGCAGCGCTCCGCGCGTCCGCCGCGCCATGAGCCACGCCGTCAGCACGAAGCCGATGAGGAACACGGTGATGGGCAGGCCGCGGAAGGTCCCGAGCCCGACCGGCAACGGCCCGGCCGCGGGCTTGATCACCAGCCCCGAGGTGAAGAAGCCGATGAAGGCGATGAACAGGCCGATGCCGACGCTGATCGCGCGCTTGAGCCCGATCGGGACGGCGTCCATGAGCGCCTCGCGGAAGCGCGTGAGCACCAGCACCGTGATGGCCGCGCCCTCCAGAAAGATGACCGTCATCGCCTGCGGCCACGTGAGCCCTCGCGCGGCGACCAGATCGAACGCGACCACCGCGTTGAGCCCCATGCCGGCGGCGAGCGCAAACGGATAGTTGCTGGCGAGTCCCATCGCGATCGAGAGAACCCCCGCCGTGAGACACGTGACGGTCAGCGTCGCCGCGAAGGGCAGTCCCTTGCCGTCGAGGCCGGAAACGCCGGTGAAGCCGAGAATGACCGGATTCACGAAGATGATGTAGGCCATCACCATGAACGTCGTGAATCCCGCGCGCACCTCGGTCGCGAGAGTGGTCGAACGCTCGGTGAAGCCGAAGTAGCGGGAGAGGAGCCCGGCCATGTGCCGGGCGGGAGTCTACATCGAGCGGAGCGCTATCGGTAGTCCGACGACGCCGGCTGCGGTGGCTGAGGGTCGAACGCGGTGCCGAGGCTGATCTCGGGCGGGTCCGCCTGCTCCTCGGCGTCCTTGCCTTCCTGGAAGATGCGGAGCAGGTCGTCGCCGATCAGGACCGCGGGACGGATCGCCCTGGAGTCGTCGCCGCGCGCCGCCACCGAGCCGAGCACGAGAGCCGCGGCGAGCGCGATGGCGGCCGGGGTGACGACGAACGACACGATCGCCCGCCAGGTCATGCCCTCCGGTGGGGCAATCCTCCTGCCAGGTCGTCGAGGCGGCTTAGATCGTTGAAAAGCTTCGCGGCCGGAGGTTCCGGCCCGGCGGCGGGGTGTCAGCCTGACGATGCCTGGTTGCGCCGTCCTACCAGTTTTGTCATTTTCGAAATTTCTTGAAGTCCACGGGCCGCTTCTCGACGAAGGCGTTGCGGCCTTCCATGGCCTCGTCGGTCTCGTAGTAGAGCCCCAGGGCGGTGGAGGCGAACTGCGCGACGCCGGCGCGCGGCTCGGAGTCGATGTTGAAGGACTGTTTGGCGAGGGCCAGCGCCGTGGGGCTCTTCTCGAGCAGCTCGGCGCACCACTTCTCCACCTCGGCGCGGAGATCTTTCGGCGGGACCACCTTGTTGACGAGCCCCATCGCGAGCGCGTCCTGCGCCGAGTACTGGCGGCACAGATACCAGATCTCGCGCGCCTTCTTCTCGCCAACCACCCGCGCGAGAAAGCCGGTGCCGTGGCCGGCGTCGACACTGCCCACCCGCGGCCCCGTCTGGCCGAAGATCGCGTTCTCGGAGGCGATCGAGAGATCGCAGAGGACGTGCAGCACGTGGCCGCCGCCGACCGCGAAACCGTTGACCATGGCGATGACGGGCTTGGGAATGTGGCGGATCGCGCTGTGCAGCGCCTCGACGTCCATCGGACGCTGGCTCGCGGCCCCGGCCGCACCCGGCGCGTAGCCCCCCTGCCCTCGCTCTTTCTGGTCCCCGCCCGAGCAGAATGCCTTGTCGCCGGCGCCGGTGAGCACGACGACGCCGATCGACGGATCCCAGCGCGCATCCACGAACGCGTCCGTCAGCTCGGCGACCGTCGTCGTGCGAAACGCGTTGCGGACCTCGGGCCGGTTGATCGTGATCCAAGCGACGCCGCTCTTCTTCTCGTACAGGATGTCCGTGTACGCCATGGGCCCTCCGGCTCAGCGGCGCTCCGGCGGATGGAAGCGCGCCTCGCGCTTCTCGCGCCACGCCTGGTTCGCCTCGTCCATCTCCCACGACGCGGCACAATCCGCCTGGGCCCGCAGCACGTCTTCGAGCAGGGCCCGCGGGTCGTGGTGGAACGACGCGTGGAGCAGGCGCTTGGTGTGCGCGGTGGCGGTGGGTCCCGCGCCGCGCGCCTTGTCGACGATCGACGCGAGCGTTCGCTCGAGGTCGGCCGGCGCGCAGACCCAGTTGACGAGACCCATCGCGCGCGCCTCGGCCGGGCTGATGTGATCGTTCAGGAGCGCCAGCTCCTTGGCCCGCCCCACCCCGACCACGCGCGCCAGGCGCAGCACCGCGCCGTCGGGCACCAGGCCGTGGCGGGTGGCGCCGAGGCCGATCACGGCGTCGTCGGTGGCCAGGCGGACATCGCAGCCGAGCGCCAGCTGCAGGCCGCCGCCGATCGAGTAGCCGTGGAGCACGGCGATCGTGATCTTCGGCATGTCCTCCAGACAGTCGAGTGCGCGGTTCCAGTGGCGGAAGAATGCCTCGCCGACCGTGCCCGCGGCGAGCGCGGTGCGGTCCATCCCGGAGCAGAACGCGCGCCCGGCTCCGCGCACGACCACCTGCATGGCCTGCGGGTCCGCGGCGGCGGTCTCGACGTGATCGGCCAGCGCGCCGGCCAGCTCGGTGGAGAGCGCGTTGAGCTTGGCCGGTCGGTTGAGGGTGATCCAGCCGACGCCGTCGCGCGCCTCGTAGGTGACGGGCGACTCGGTCATCGCGCCCCTTCGCGGCACGTCGCCGCCGTACGCCGCCGACAGGACAGATTGTCGATGAGACTCACGAAGTTGTACGATCACCGCGGGCCGGTGGAATGTCAAGGCCGCCGCGCTCGTCGACAGAGGAGACCATAGCCATGCCCGTGCTCACGCGTCGCCGACTCGTCACGACTGCCCTGGCCACGGCCGCGATGCCGCGGCTCCCGCGCGCCGCGCGCGCACAGACCGCGGTCAAGATCGGGAGCGCCGTGCTCGGCGACTACTCGATGGCCGGCCCGGTCATCGTGGCGCTCGAGAAGGGCTACTTCAAGGCCGAGGGCCTCGCCGCCGAGTACGTGCCGTTCCGCGGCGGCCCCGATCTGCTCAAGGCCGTGATGGCCGGCGAGTGCCTCATCGGAATCACCGGGAGCACCGACATCTTCCTCTTCCGCGAAGCGGGCTCGCCGATCAAGATGATCGCCACCCACACCGAGGGCAACCACTTCACCCTCAACGTGGCGCTCGACGTCCGGAAGGTCGGCGATCTCAAGGGCAAGACGATCGGGGTCACGCGGGTCGGCGCGACCACATGGGTCTTCGCCCGGATGGTCGCCAAGAAGGAAGGCTGGGATCCGGACAAGGACGTGCAGGTCGTGGGCCTCGGCGGGCTCGACGCGCAGCTCGCGGCGCTGGCGCGCAAGGAGATCGCCGCCTACGTCTGGGGCGACGGCGGCGCGGTGACGGAGCTCCAGGGCAAGTCGAAGGTGCTGATGCGCCTGGACTCGGTGACGCCGAAGTGGATCAGCCAGATCCAGTACGCGTCCGAGGACGCGATCACGCGGCAGGCCGACGCGATCCGGAAGAGCCAGAAGGCGCTCTTTCGCGCGATCAAGCTGATGCGCGAGAGCCCGAAGGACGTGGCGGAGATCGTCTCGAAGAAGCTCGGCTGGACTCCGGACGCCGTGCTCGCGGCGCACAAGATCTCGGGCCCCCTGCTGCCCGTCGACGGGAGCATCAACGTCGAGGCGCTGGCCGTGATGCAGGACACGCTGCTCGAGTACGGCCTGATCAAGAAGAAGCTTCCGCTCGACGCCCACTACACGCGTGAGTTCACGCCGGTTCGGGTCTAGCCGCGCGCTCCTCGCGGCCCTGGCGTTCCTGGCCACGCCCGCCGCCGCGTCCGGGCAGGTCTTCATCTCGACCCAGCCCAAGCCCGAGTTCCTGGTCGGTCCGCTCTCGATCCGCGCCAACGTCGCGCCCAGGAGCGGCCCGGTCGAGGTCGGCGTGCTGTTCAGTCTGGTCGTGCCGGCGGGCGCCAAGACCGACACCGTCCAGCACGATCTGTACCTGCTGTGGCCCGGCGAGGTCGACGGCGAGCCGGCCGCGGGCGCGCCGGATCCCGAGGTGCGGCGCGCCGTGGAGTCCCGAGGCTTCCAGGTCGTGCGCGAGGGGCGGCTGCCGCTCGCGGCACGGCCGATCTTCTCGGGGCGCGCCCGCGCAAAGCCCGAGCCGCTCCCGGGCGGCGCGCCCTACGTCACCTACACGCGCGAGGCCGGCCCGCTCGGGCAGGGCAGCCCCGGAAGCTGGATCCGGATCCCGTGGACGCCGCGGCTCATCGACCGCTCGTGGCTCGTCGAGCTCCGGATGCAGCTGGCAGGATTGCGGCGGCCGAAGCAGGCGACCTGGCTCGAGAACTCGCTCTGGGGCGAGCGTCACGTGATCACCCTGAGCTTCAACGACGTCCGGACCCGCGCGACGTTTCCGATGTACCTGGCGTACCGCGACCGCGTCGTCCACCTGGCCGACGATCCCTCGCAGCTCGTCGTCAACTTCTCCGACTCCGAGCATCTGAAGATTGACCAGGTCTACCCGGGCTCGAGCCAGCGCCGCCCGAGCGAGTCGCGCCGCGCGACCGAGATCGTGTCGACGTACCTCGATCCGTCCGAGGGACTCCGGCCCCAGGTGCTGTCGATCCAGTTCGGATACTTCACGGGCTGGAAAGCCTGGGCGCCGGTGCTCTTCGCGACGCTCTTCTTCGGCCTCGGCAACCTCGCCGGCCCCCTGGTGACGACGCTGGTCAAGACCGTCGGCGCGCGGCTCCAGGGACGCATCCAGCTCGGGCCTTCGAGCGCCGCGCCGAGTCGGCGCGAGACCGGCACGATCATCCCGCGCGAGGCCCTCGCGAAGATCGCGCCCGGCGAGACGACCCATGCCCAGGTCCTGGAGCTCTGCGGGCCCGACCCCGAGGAGCGCGAGCGACTCAGCGCGCCCGGGCGCCGAACCCTGGTCTACCGCGGGCGGCGCGTGGTGCCGCATCGACGACGGCGCTTCGCGTGGCTCGCCACCGTCAACCGCTGGGACGTCGAGAGCCACGAGGTCGAGATCGAGCTCCAGGGCGACCGGGTGCTCGACGTGCAGGCGCAGGTCAACCGGACCCGGTTGACACAGCCCGGGCCCGCCTGAGCAGGCGGGCCGCTTGACAGGACCGGCAAAGCTCCCCCATATAGACCCCCACTGACCAGCACACCGTGAGTTGTCCGCGCGTCGCGGCCGGCGGGGAAGCCCCACCGCCCGTAGCGCGCACAACGAGGAGGCATAGCCATGGCCGACGTGACCCGACGTGACGTGCTCAAGATCGCGGCAGCCGGCGCCGCTGCGGCGCTTCCCGGCCTGCCCCGCGCTGCGCGCGGGCAGACCACCCAGAAGCACGAGCTCTTCGTCGCCCAGGGCGGCGACATCGCCGCGCTGGATCCCCACCTGAGCACATCGTCGAACGACATTCGCATCTCGTTCAACATCTTCGACAACCTGACGAGCCGGCGTCCCGACAGCAAGCTGCTGCCGGGTCTCGCGACCGAGTGGAAGCTCCAGGGGCAGACGGCATGGGTGTTCAAGCTGCGCTCGGGAGTCAAGTTTCACAACGGCGACCCCTTCACCTCGGCCGATGTGAAGTTCAGCATCGATCGCTCGCTCGACACGAACCTCAAGGGGAACCGTGTGAACACGGTCCTGACCACGGTCGATCACGTCGAGACGCCCGATCCGGGCACCGCGGTCGTCCACACCAAGAAGCCCGATCCGCTGCTGCCCGCGCGCCTGGGCTTCTACGGCGGACAGATCATCCCGAAGAAGTACGTCGAGACGGTCGGGCCGGATACGTTCAACCTCAAGCCGGTCGGCACGGGTCCGACCCGCTTCGTGTCGTGGACGAAGGACGACAAGCTGGTACTGGAAGCCAACCCGGACTACTGGGGGGGGCGAGTCGATTTCGATCGGCTCACCGTGAAGGCGCTGCCGGAGATGGCGCCGCGCGTGGCCGCCCTGCTCAAGGGCGAGGTCGACCTGATCACGCAGGTGCCGCCCGATCAGGGCGAGCGGGTGAAGGCCAACTCGACCACGACCGTGACGGGAGCGCTCTACGGCGGGCTCTACGTGCTGGCCGTGAACTCGAAGCGGCCGCCGCTCGACAATCCGCTCGTGAAGCAAGCGCTGTCGCTCGCCATCGACCGCGAGGCGATCGTGAAGGAGCTGTGGCGCGGCCGCGGCATCGTGCCGAGCGGCATGATCGCCAAGGGCGACAATCACTTCGACGCCTCGCTGCCGCCGCTGGCCTTCAATCCGGCCGAGGCGAAGGCCCGGCTGAAGAAATCTGGCTACAAGGGCGAGGAGATCATCATCGAGACCACCGTGGGCTACATGGCGGGCGACAAGCCGATGGCCGAAGCCATCCAGGCGATGTGGCGCGACGTGGGGGTGAACTCGAAGGTCGAGGTTCTCGAATACTCCGTCCGTGCGCAGCGAATCCGCGAGAAGAGCTTCAAGGGACTCTGGTGGTCGGACCCGACCTCGACCTTGCGGGATCCGGACGGCATGATGTGGCGTCTGCTCGGTCCCGGTGGGCCGCAGGACTACTGGCGCAATCCGGAGTTCGACGAGCTCGGCAACGCCGCGCGGTTCTCGGTCGACGAGAAGTTCCGGGGCGACGCCTACAAGAAGATGACGCAGGTCTTCCTCGAGCATTTCCCGTGGGTCCCGGTGATCCAGCCCTACGAGGACTACGGGCTGCAGAAGTACGTGGAGTGGACGCCCGACCCGCTCCAGCAGCTCGAGATCCGGCGCTTCAACTTCAAGTTCCGCCGCGCGTAGACCGGCTTTCCGGGGCGGAGCCCGCGGGGGCTCCGCCCCATTGCCATGCGCGGGCTCTTCCCCTTTCTCGTCTCCCGGCTGATCCGCGCGGCGATCGCTCTCTGGCTCGTCTCCACCGTCGTCTTCGTCGTCATGCGGCTCTCGGGCGATCCGGTGCCGCTGCTGCTCCCGCCCGACGCCCCGCAGAGCGAGTTCGCGCGCGTGCGCGCCGAGCTGGGCCTGGACCGCTCACTGCCGGTGCAGTACGCGGTGTTTCTCGGCAACGTCATGCACGGGGATTTCGGCCAGTCCATCCACTTCCGCCAGCCGGCTGCGCGCGTGGTCCTCGACTACCTGCCAGCTACGTTCGAGCTCGGCCTCGCCGCGTTCGCGCTGGCCCTGCTGGTCGCCCTGCCGATCGGCGTCGTGTCGGCCGTCAACCGGAACTCGGCGATCGACCAGGCCGCAATGGGGCTGGCGCTCATCGGACAGTCGGCGCCCACCTTCTTCATCGGGATCCTCCTGATCCTGGTCGTCTCGCTGAAGCTCGGCCTGCTCCCGACCTCGGGACGCGACGACTGGCACAGCCTGGTGCTGCCCGCGCTCACGCTCGGCGCCTTCGCGATGGCGTCGATCGCGCGGCTGACGCGCTCCGCGGTGCTCGAGGTGCTGCGCGCGGACTACATCCGCACGGCGCGCGCCAAGGGCGTGAACGAGGCGCTGGTGGTCGTCAAGCACACCCTGAAGAACGCCGCGGTGCCGATCGTGACGATCACCGGGCTCCAGTTCGGCACCCTGCTCGGCGGCGCCGTCGTCACCGAGACGGTCTTCGCGTGGCCGGGAATCGGACGCCTCGCCATCCAGTCGATCTACAACCGCGACTATCCGGTCGTACAGTGCACGGTGTTCATCTCCGCCGTGCTGTTCATCGTGATCAACTTCTGCGTCGACCTGATCTATGGCCTCCTCGACCCTCGCGTCCGCTCGAGCTGAGCCCGCCCCGGCGAGCCGCGCCCGGCGGACCCGCGGCCTCGCGGTCGGCGGCGCGCTTTTCGTGGCGCTCCTGATCGTGTCGGCCCTGGCCGCGCCGCTGATCGCGCCCGACGACCCGATCCGCCAGTCGCTCCGGGGCCGGCTCTCGGCCCCCACGCTCGAAGGCAGCGACGGCAAGGCGCATCTGCTCGGGACCGATCATCTCGGCCGCGACGTCTTCTCGCGGGTGGTCTACGGCGCGCGGGTCTCGCTGCTCGTCGGCTTCGCGGCGGTCGTGGTGGGCGGGCTCCTCGGATCCGCCCTGGGGCTCCTGGCGGGCTTTCGCGGCGGCTGGACCGACAGCGTGATCATGACGCTCGCCGACGCGCAGCTGGCGTTCCCGTTCATCCTGCTGGCGATCGGCATCATCGCCGTCCTCGGGCCGAGCTTTCCCACCCTGATCGCGGTCATCGGGCTCTCCGGCTGGGTGACCTACGCGCGCGTGCTCCGCTCGCAGGTGATGGTCCTGCGCTCGCGCGAGTTCGTGGACGCGATCCAGGCCCTCGGCGGCTCGGTCGCCCGCGTCATCGCGCGACACGTGCTGCCCAACGTGCTCTCGTCACTGGTGGTCATCGCCACCCTGGAGCTGGCGCGCGCGATCGTGCTCGAGGCCACGCTGTCCTTCCTGGGCCTGGGCGTCCAGCCGCCGACTCCGTCCTGGGGCGGCATGGTGTACGAGGGGCGCGAGTATCTCGACACCGCGTGGTGGATCTCGACGGCCCCGGGCATCGTGCTCATGCTCACCTCGATCGTCGTGAGCCGCACCGGGGACTGGCTGCGCGACCTCCTGGATCCGACCCTGAGGGGGGAGTAGGCGGCTGGAGCCCCCGGCACGGTATACGCCAATGGTCCCAATGGCGCCCCCCCCCAAGGGCGAGTAGGGTACCGCTTCGTCCAGTGGTCACTCCGTGTGGCACCGCAGCTGAAAGGAGCAAACGGCCCATGAGACTACGCAACCTGACGATACTCGTTGGTGTCCTCGCCTGTCTCGTGGGCGGCATCGCCGTCGCGCAGGACAAGCCGGCCGACGACATGGAGACCCTCCGCGAACAGCTACGGAGCGACAAGCGGGCGGTGATCACCCGTGTGCTCGATCTCAGCGAGAGCGAGAGCAAGGCGTTCTGGCCGGTCTACAACGCCTATCAGAGCGACATGGTGGCGCACTACGATCGGTTGCTGAAACTGCTCGACACCTACGCCAAGAACTACGACGCGCTGACCGACGAGACCGCGACCAGCCTGGTCAAGCAGTACCTCGCGCTCGAGCGGGATCACGTCGCGATCCTGACTTCGTATCTCCCGCGCTTCCAGAAGGTCCTGCCGCCGAAGAAGGTCGCGAAGCTGTACCAGATCGAGAACAAGGCCCGCGCGCTTGTGAACTACGAGCTGGCGCGCGGCATTCCGCTCGCCAAGTAGATCGGTGCCGCGCCTCGTGAGATCGAATCCCATGAGCCCCGGGTCATCGTCGGACCCGACGAGAGGAGAGCGAACGATGTTGAAGGCTCGACTCGTGGCCTGCTTGCTGGCGCTTGCGGTGGCCTCGACGCCGCCCCTGATGCAGCCGCGGCCCGCCCTCGCCGCGACCGCCGCGGAGATCAATCGCGACGCGACAACGGCCCTGAACCAGCTCTACCAGAAGACGCCCGACGCCAAGAAGCTCGCGGCCCGCGCCAAGGCGATTCTCATCTTCCCGAGCGTCTACAAAGCCGGATTCATGTTCGGCGGCCAGTACGGCGAGGGCGTGCTGCGCAAGGGGAACAAGACCATCGGCTACTACAATACGCTCGCGGCCTCCTACGGTCTGCAGGCGGGGGCGCAGGCTTTCGGATATGCGCTCTTCTTCATGAACGACTCGGCACTGAGCTTCTTCGAGAAGAGCAATGGGTTCGAGGTCGGCTCAGGGCCGAGCATCGTCGTTCTCGACGAGGGCACCGCCAAGACCGCGACGACGAGCACCCTCACCCAGGACGTCTACGCGTTCATCTTCAGCCAGCACGGTCTGATGGGCGGGCTCGGGCTTCAGGGCTCGAAGATCAGCAAGATCGACAAGAAGTAAGCCCGAGTCGGGCACCTTCGATCGCCTCATCGGCAGGGTCCGCCGAGAAGCAGTCGCTCGCCGGATTTCATGTCAGTCATCGCCGTCTCGAGCTTCTCGATGCGCGCCTTGAGACTCGGTAGCTGGTCCGCCGCGTTAGCCTGGAACCCTTCGTCCCAGGCCTTGGTGAGATCGGATCGACTCACGTTGCGAACGAAATGAAGAATGAACTGCTTGGCGCTGGGCGCTCCGAGAATCGCGTTCGCATCCGTCGAGGCTTGCGTGACGTAGAGCGCGGCGACGTAGACGTTGACCTTCAGCGCCGTGGCCTGGCGAAGACCGAGACCATTGAGCGCCAGCGTGTGACCGTCGACGGACGCCTGATCAGGGAAACCGACGTTCAGGATCCCCTCGCTCCGGAGCTTGTCGATGCGCGGCGTTGGCGTCGTACCGCCGTAGACGCCGAAGTCGCCCCAGCCGACGTTGTCGACCCAATGTGAAGGCGATGTTGGGCTTCGCGTCGGCGGCGGCACCTCGGCGAGGGTGAGGACTCTATCCCGCTGTCCGCCTCCCTGAAATAAGGCGTTGGTCATACCCAGACCAGACGGCGTCGCCCGACTGGGGTGTTCGCTCCCGACGCAGGGACGACCGCATCGCGACCAAGGTCTCTGCACCAGCGTACTTGAACTCGGCCGCCGCCTTCAGGAACGCGGGCGCTCGGCCGCGCGATTTGACTGTCGTCGGCGTTGCGGAGACCAGCAGGCGGAGCAAACGGGAGGAGAAAGGAAAGCGGGGCGCTTGACGAGCAGCTCGCTAACCCCGCGAGGAAAGGTTGTGAGTCCGCTAACAGGCCGAGTCGGCGATCGGGATACGCTCGACGACGCAGAACGGGATGGTCACGCTCTCGGTGCACGTCAGGCAGTAGAAATCTAGCTCGAGCCCCGCGCTTTGCCCGTGGAGCGAGAGCCGCCGGTTGCAGCGGGCATGATGCAGCCCGCCGTCGAGCGCCATGTACACCGTCATGACTTCCGTCGCCACGTCCGAGCTCATCGCCGTTCCCTCCCGCATCCGGAGATGAGCAATCCGCATTCCACCGGAAGCCACCGGTCAGCCACAGGGTAACTAGCTGAAATAGAAGATCGCGACCTCTACTATCGACTGTCGGTGTTCAAGAACTGGACGGAGGACTGGGAAGCCCTGGACCGCCCCGGCGGGCTAATTTAGCCGCGCCAGCGGGAGAGCTTCTCGTTCAGGTGATCGAGCGCGAGGACGATCGTGATCGACGCGACCGATACGAGCGCGGTCGCCGCGAAGAGCTCGGGCGCCTGAAAGCCGTTGGCGTACGAGCCCAGCACGTACCCCATTCCGCGGACCCCCGCGAACATCTCGACGACCAGCACGCCGAGCAGGCAGAAGACGACGCCGAGCCGCATGCCGGCGAGCACCGACGGCACGATCGCCGGCAGGAGCACCTTCCAGTAGAGCTGCCACGTCGTCGCGCCGAGCGAGCGCGCGACGGTGACCAGCGTCCGGTCGACGTCGCGCACGGCGCCCATGACGAGGACCATGATCGGGAAGAAACCGTGCAGCATCCCGTAGAAGATCGCGGGGGTCGTGCCGTAGCCGAGCAACAGGACGATCCACGGCAGTACCAGGATTTTCGGAATGCCGTAGAGTGCAATCACGTACGGAGAGAGGACGTCGCGCAGGAGCCGCACCGAGCCCACGGCGATACCCGCCGACACTCCCAGCACCACCGACAGGACGTACGCGACGGCCGCCTTGCCCAGCGTGTCGGCGAGTCCGGCCACGGCCCCACCACTGATCCTGACGAGTGCCGGTGCGATGGCGCTCGGGGCCGGGACGAAGAGTGGATCGACCCAGCCCATCCGAGCGGTCAGCTCCCAGAGGCCCAGGACGACGATCACCGTCGCCAGCTGGAGCGCCCTGACTTTCATTCGGTCCACTGGCGCGCGCGGCGCTCGAGCAGGCTCGCCAGGACGTCGGAGCCGACGACCATGACCAGGGTGACCAGCACGAGCGCGACATAGTCGGCGGTGCGCAGCAGTCCGTAGGCGTGGTTGATGAGGGCGCCCATGCCGGCCTTCGAGCCGAGGATCTCGCCGACGACGACACCGATCACGCACAGCGCGAGGCCGGTCCGGAGCCCGCCGACCAGCGTGAACAGCATCGCCGGCAGCATCACGCGACGAAACACCGTCACCGTGCCCGCGCCGTACGCGCGCGCCACCACGACCAGCTGCGGGCTCACCTGGCGGATCCCGGCCAGCACGGCGAGGGCGATCGGGAAGAATCCCAGCAAGAAGCCGAACGCGACCTTCGACGCTGCGTCGAGGCCGAAGAAGAGCATGAGCGACGGATACCAGACGACCGCCGGCACCGCGTAGAGCGCCGCCAGCATCGGCCCCCACGCACGCCCGGCCAGGCGATGCATGCCCAGCACGAAGCCGCAGGCCAGGCCCGCCGCGACCGCCAGGGCGTAGGCGGCGGCGATCTCCCGCAGCGTCAGCAGGATGTTCGCGGGCAGATCGGGATAGGACCGCAGCAGCAGCAGATCGCGTAGCGCCGGGACGACCGCCGACGGCGGGACACCCAGCAGCGGGTTGACCAGGCGACCGGCGATCTCCCAGATCGCGAGGAGAAGCGCGAGCAGCGCGAGCCGCAGCCCGACGACCGTCATCGCCGCGACGGGAGCGACGTCATCGCATCGCCCTCAGCGACTCCTCGCGGATCTCGCTCCAGAGCTTGGCGCGAAGCGTGACCATCTCCGACGACTCCATCGAGCGCGGATACTCCATCGTCAGGTCGAGGGTCGCCTTGATCCGTCCGGGTCGCGCGGTCATCACGGCGACCCGCGTCGACAGGAAGAGCGCCTCGTGCAGGCTGTGCGTGACGAAGATGACGGTCTTGCGCGTGCGCCGCCAGATGTCGAGCAGCCACTCGCCCATCAGCACGCGCGTCTGCTCATCGAGCGCGCCGAACGGCTCGTCCATCAGCAAGATCTTCGCGTCGAGCGCGAGGGCACGCCCGATCGCCACGCGCTGCTTCATCCCGCCCGAGAGCTCACGCGGATACTTCTCCGCGAACCCGCCGAGACCGAGCGGACCCAGGAGCTCGGTGGCGGCCTTCCGCCGGCGCTCGGCGGGCACGCCCTGGAGCTCGAGGCCGAACTCGACGTTCTGTAGGGTTGTGCGCCATGGAAACAGACCGGCTTCCTGGAACACCGTCGCAACACGACGGGGATCCGGGCCGGTCACCGGGCTGCCCTCGACCAGCAATCGACCCTGATCGGGCGCGACGAGGCCGCCAAGCATCCCGAGCAGCGTCGACTTACCGCACCCGGACGGGCCGATCAGCGTGCAGAACGCGCCCTCCTCGACCACGAGCGATACGTCGCGGAGCGCTTCGACCGGACCCGAGCTGGTGAGATAGCGCTTGGTCACGCCCTCGACGAGGATCAGCTCGGACCGCCCGCTCACGTGAGCTGCAAGATCTCCCGGGCGATGACGAGGCGCTGGATCTCGGAGGTGCCCTCGCCGATCTCGGTCAGCTTGGCGTCGCGGAAGACGCGCTCGACCGGGAACTCCGTGATGTAGCCGGCGCCGCCGTGGATCTGCACTGCCTTCGAGGCGGCCTTCATCGCGGTCTCCGACGCGAACAGCTTGGCCATCGCGGCCGCGTGCATCGCCGGGCGGCCGGTATCTTTCAGGTACGCCGCGCGCAGGGTGAGCAAGCGCGACACCTCGACCTCGGTCGCGACGTCGGCGATCATGCCCTGGAGCCCGTTGAACTCGGCGAGCGTCCGCCCGAATGCGCTCCGCTGCTTCATGTATTTGACCGCCTGATCGACCGCGGCCTGCGCGATGCCGACGCCCATCGCGGCCATCGCGATCCGCCCGCCCTCGAGCACCTGCATGGCCTGGATGAAGCCGTTGCCGCGCTCGCCGATCAGGTTCTCGGCGGGCACGCGCGCGTCCTCGAAGATCAGCTCGGCGGTGTCCGAGGCGTGCAGACCGAGCTTGCGATAGGGCCTGCCCCGGATGAAGCCCGGCGTGTTCCGGTCGAGGACGAAGGCCGAGATGCCGCGAGTCTTGCGCTCGGCATCGGTGCGCGCCATGACCACGGCGGTCCCGGCGACCGAGGCATTGGTGATGAACGCCTTGCTGCCGTTCAGCACCCACTGCCCGTCGCGAAGCTCGGCGCGCGTGGCGAGCGCTGCGGCGTCGGAGCCGGAGCCGGGCTCGGTGAGTCCCCAGGCGCCCAGAACCCGGCCGCTGACCAGGTCGGGCAAGTACTTCCGCTTGAGAGCGGTCGACGCGAAGCTCGCGATGTGGTTGGTGCAGAGCGAGTTGTGCGCCCACATCGTGATCCCGACCGAGGCGTCGCCCCGGCAGAGCTCCTCGACGATCAGCGCGTAGGAGACGTAGTCGAGCCCCGCGCCCCCGAACTCCTCGGGCACGACGACGCCGAGGAAGCCCAGCGGCCCGAGCT
>Ga0187776_10000552_pt1 | contig 18044 bp, 16 predicted proteins | sample 0216_BV02_MP12_2_FD_132426 | JGI IMG/M metagenome (GOLD analysis project Ga0187776, IMG submission 132426) | Tropical peat soil microbial communities from peatlands in Department of Meta, Colombia - 0216_BV02_MP12_20_MG | ecosystem: Environmental > Terrestrial > Soil > Wetlands > Peat | place...
AGCGCTCGTCGTGGCGCTGCGCCGCGGCGCGGACCTTCCGCGAGTCGCGCCACGGCCCCGGGGTGTCGGGGTGGTACGGCCCGCCCGACAGACCTATTGGCTGCGTGGCGGCCATCGTGCCTGCGAGCGCGCGACGCAGCAGCTGCGCCCCGCCGCGCTCACCCAGCGGTCGATCCAGCTGAGCGCGCGGAGCAGACGGTGGAGCAGGGCGGTCCAGAACATCCGGGGGCCACGCCTGACACTACCGGAGGCGTAGAGTTGGCTCGTCATGGCAGTAGCCCAGGGTTCGACGCTGCTGCACTTCGCGCGCAACGGCGCGTACCGCCCGGGCGCGGCCGAGCTACTCGTGCTCGAGCGGGGGGAGGGCCCGTACGTGTTCGACACGGCGGGGCGTCGATACGTGGACGGTCTCTCGAGCCTGTTCTGCGCGCAGATCGGCTACTCGTTCGGCCACGAGATGGCGGCGGCCGCTCACCAGCAGCTCGACCGGCTGCCGTTCAACAACCTGTGGGGGACGGCGCACCCGCCCGCGCTGGAGCTGGGGGAGCGGGTGGCCGAGCTGGCGCCGGAGGGCTTCGGGAAGGTCTTCTTCACCTCGGGCGGCTCGGAGGCGGTGGAGGCCGCGTGGAAGATCGTGCGCCAGTTCCACGTCGCGAACGGCCAGCCCGAGCGGCTGAAGGCGATCGCGCGTGACGTCGCCTACCACGGGGTGACGCTGGGCGCGCTCGCGCTGACGGGCGTCCCGCGGTTCAAGGAGCCGTTCGGGCCGCCCGCGATCGACACGCGGCACGTCTCGAACACGAACGCGTTCCGCAGCGAGCAGACCGGCGCCGAGCTGACCGAAGACCTGCTGACGGAGGTCGAGGACGTGGTGCGCGCGGAGGGGCCGGAGACGATCGCGATGATCGTCGCCGAGCCGGTCCAGAACGCCGGCGGATGCCTCGTGCCCCCGCCGGGCTACTGGGAGGGGCTGCGCGAGGCCGCCGACCGTTACGGGATCCTGCTCGTCGCCGACGAGGTGATCACGGGGTGCGGGCGGCTCGGCGAGTGGTTCGGGGTGACGCGCTACGGCGCGGCGCCCGACGTGATCACGATCGCGAAGGGGCTGACGTCGGCGTACGCGCCGATGGGCGCGGTGCTGGTGGCCGACCGGGTCGCGGCGCCGCTGTACGAGGACGAGCGCACGCTGCTGCACGGGATCACGTTCGCGGGCCATCCGCTGTGCGCCGCGATCGCGCTCAAGAACATCGAGATCTTCGAGCGCGACGGCGTGCTGGAGAACGTCCGCGCGCGCGAGGCGGGGCTGGGCGCGCGGCTCGAGTCGCTGCGTGAGCTGCCGATCGTCGGCGACGTGCGCGGGGCAGGCTTCTTCTGGGCGGTCGAGCTCGTCAAGGACGACGAGAACACGCGACTCGACGCCGATGAGCGCGAGCGGCTGCTGCGCGGGTTCATGCCCCGAAGGCTGCTGGAGGGTGGGCTGATCGCGCGGCCGGATGACCGCGGCGACGCCGTGCTGCAGATCGCGCCGCCGTTGATCAGCGACGACGGCGTGCTCGACGAGATCGTCGAGGCGATGCGCGCGGTGCTTCAGGACGCCGGGCGGTTCCTGGGGATCGAGCGCTCCGTCGCCGTGTGAGACCCGCGGCCGCGGCGGCCGGTCGGCTATTCGCCGCGCCAGACCGGCTCGCGCTTCTGGAGGAACGCCGTCATTCCCTCCTGTGCGTCGTGCGCGATCGCATTCTCGGTCATGACGAGCTTGCAGTGCTCGTACGCCGCGTCCTCGGCGCGGTCGATCTGCGAGTAGAACGCCTGCTTTCCGGTGGCGACGGTGTACGCGCTCGACCGGGAGATCGCGTCGACGAGCTCGAGGACCGCGGGTTCGAGCTCCTCGCGCGGCACGACGCGATTGACGAGCCCCCAGTCAAGCGCGGTCGCCGCATCGATCGGCTCGCCCGTCAGCAACATCTGCATCGCGCGCTTTCGCCCCACCGCCCGTGACACGGGCACCATCGGAGTCGAGCAGAACAGGCCGATCTTGACCCCCGGCGTGGCGAAGCGCGTGCCCTCGGCCGCGACCGCCAGGTCGCACGCGGCCACCAGCTGACAGCCGGCCGCGGTGGCGATGCCGTGCACTTTCGCGATCACGGGCTGAGGAACGCCGTGAATCGTCTCCATCATCACCGTGCACCGATCGAACAGCTGGTCCAAGAACGCTTTCTCGCGGCCGATCATCTCCGAGAGGTCGTGCCCGGCCGAGAAAGCCGGGCCCGCGCCCTCGATCACGATCGCCCGGGTGGCGCGCCAGGCCGAAACGTCGTGCAGCGCGGCGATCATGTCGTCCATCAGCTCGAGCGACAGCGCGTTGCGCTTCTCGGGGCGGTTGAGGACGATCCGCGCGGCCGGGTCGTCCTGCGTGACGAGCAGGTTTCGATAGTCGGTGTCTGGTAGCGAGGCCATGAGCAGAACGTACTCCCGCCCCGCTCGGGGCACAAGCGGGTCTGCGCTTGCTGTCCGCGGCTCGGCCGGGATAATGGATGCGGGCACTCATGCCGGCAAGTGGCGGTTCTAGTTGCGAAGGAGGAAGGCCATGACAGACGCACTCGTTGCGACCGAAGGTGCGTCCGCGTACCTCGCCGGTGCGGGCAAGGTGTTTCGCACGGAGCTGAACCCCGTGGACTTCCTTCGAAGGGCTGCCTATGTGTATCCCGAGAAGACCGCGGTGGTGGACGGTGAGCGCCGCTACTCGTATCGTCAGCTCGCGGAGCGGTCGTGGCGGCTCGCCAACGCACTGCGGTCGGCCGGGCTGAGGAAGGGGGACCGCGTCGCCATGCTGCTGTTCAACTCGGCACCGATGCTGGAGGCCCATTTCGGCGTGCCGGCCGCGGGCGGGATCCTCGTGGCGATCAACAATCGGCTGGCGAGCGCAGAGGTCGGGTACATCCTCGAGCACAGCGGTGCCAGCTTCGTGCTGGTGGATGCGGAGCTCGAGTCGCTCCTCGCCCCGCTCGCGCTGTCCGGCGTGAGGGTGATCCGCTCTGCGAGCGGCGGTGGCGCAGACGATCCGTACGAGCAGTTCCTGGCCACCGGGTCCTCCGATATGCCCGAGAGCTGGCTCGAGGACGAGGAGGAGACGATCTCGATCAACTACACCTCCGGCACCACCGGTCAGCCGAAGGGTGTGCAGTACACGTACCGCGGCGCCTACCTGAATGCGCTGAGCGAAGTCATCGTGGCCGGGATGGGCCTCGACTCGGTGTACCTGTGGACGTTGCCGATGTTCCACTGCAACGGCTGGTGCTTCCCGTGGGCGATAACCGCTGTCGCCGCCCGGCACGTGGCGCTGCGCGCGGTGGATCCCGAACTGGTCTGGCAGCTGATCGACGCGGAGGGCGTGACGCACTACAACGGCTCGCCGACGGTTCAGCTGATGATCATCAACCATCCCGGGGCGCACCGCCTGGAGCGACCGGTGACCGCGCTGGTTGCCGCGGCGCCACCCTCGCCGACGCTGCTCGCTCGGATGGCCGAGCTGAACCTCCGCATCGTGCACGTCTACGGGCTGACGGAGACGTATGGCCCGATCACGGTGTGCCCGGAACAGGAGGGATCGAGCGAGCTGCCGGTGGAGCAGCGGGCGAAGCTGCTGGCGCGCCAGGGGCAGGCCTACCCGTCGGCCGATCTGGTCCGGGTCGTCGACGACCGCATGAACGACATCCCGCAGGACGCCGTCACGATGGGCGAGGTGGTGATGCGCGGCAACAACGTGATGAGCGGCTACTTCGCGGACGAGGCGGCCACCGAGAAAGCGTTCAGCGGCGGCTGGTTCCACTCGGGTGACCTGGCCGCTTGGCACCCGGACGGGAACATCGAGCTGCGCGACCGTGGGAAGGACATCATCATCTCGGGCGGCGAGAACATCTCGAGCATCGAGGTCGAACAGACGATCGCCGGCCATCCGGCCGTGTTCGAGTGCGCGGTGGTCGCGATTCCGAACGAGCGCTGGGGCGAGCGCCCGAAGGCCTTCGTCACGCTCAACGAGGGAGCCAGCGTCAGCGCCGACGAGCTGATCGCCTTCTGCCGCGAGCGGCTCGCTCACTTCAAATGCCCGGACGCGATCGAGTTCGGGCCGCTGCCGAAGACCTCCACGGGCAAGGTCCAGAAGTTCGCGCTGCGAGAGCCGGAGTGGCGCGGACGCGAGACTCGAGTCGGGACGACGTAGCCGGGCCGTGGACGGCGAGCCCCGTGTCCGGCTCGCGCCAGCACCCGGCCGGGAAGTAGACCGAGCGCGACGTCGCGCCCTTCACGACAACGGGGGCGACGAGGACGTCGGGGCCGAGCGTCCACTCCTGCGGCGGCGCTCGCCGCGACCGCGCGGCCGATCGCCCGTTTGCGCGTCAACGCCCGCACCTCGCGGAACCCGGTCCGAACTCCGGATCCGCCCACGCGAGTCGGCCGCCGACGAGGGTCGCAGCGATCAGCGGGACGCCGGGCCGGTAGACCAGGTGTGCCGGCGACGGGGCGTCGAGGATCACCGCGTCGGCGCGCGCTCCGGGCGCCAGGTGGCCGATGTCCGCGCGACGGAGGGCCGCGGCTCCGCCCGCGGTCGCGGCGAGCAGCGCCTCCTCGGTGGTCATCAGCATGTCTCGCACCGCGAGCGCGATGCAGAGGCTCATCGAGGTCGTGTAGCTCGAGCCGGGGTTGCAGTTGGTCGCGATCGCGACGGTGGCGCCCGCGTCCAGGAGCCGGCGCGCGTCGGGGTAGGGCTGCCGCGTGGAGAAATCGGTCGCCGGAAGGAGGGTTGCCACGGTGTCCGAGTCGGCCAGCGCCGCAACGTCCGCGTCCGACAGGTAGGTGCAGTGGTCGACCGAGGCGGCGCGCATCTCGACCGCAAGTTGTGCGCCCGCTCCGGGGCCGAGTTGGTTGCCGTGCACGCGCAGGCCGAGCCCGGCCTCGCGTCCCGCCTCGAGCACCGCGCGCGACTGGTCGGCGTCGAACGCTCCCTCCTCGCAGAAGACGTCGATCCAGCGCGAGCGCGGCGCACACGCGGCGAGCATCTCGCCGCACACGAGCGCGACGTAGTCATCGGCTCGGCCCTCGTACTCCGGCGGCACCACGTGCGCCCCGAGGAAGGTGACGTCGTCGGTCAGCTCGGCGGCCAGTTCGCAGAGGCGGCACTCGCCGTCGACGTCGAGGGCGTAGCCGGACTTGATCTCGAGGTGCGTGATCCCGGCACGGAGCGCCTCGCGCCTGCGGGCCGCCGCGAGCGCTCGCAGCTGCTCCGTCGAGGCCGCGCGGGTGGTGGCGACCGTGACGTTGATCCCGCCGGCGGCGTACGGCGCGCCGGCCATCCGCGCCGCGAACTCCTCGCTCCGGTCGCCCGCGAACACCAGGTGGGTGTGGCTGTCGACGAAGCCCGGGATCACGCAGCGGCCGGCGGCGTCGATGCGCTCGTCCGCGGCGACGCCGGCCCGCTCGACCGCAGCGACCCTGCCGTCTTGGAGCACCAGCGCCGCGTTCCGGCGCGTTCCCAGCTCGGGATCGCCGGTCACGAGCAGCCCGACGTTGTCGATCGCGAGCGTGTTCACGGTGTGACGGCCGCGATCGCGCTCGCGAGCTCGCGCGGAACGTCGAGCGAGCGGTGGAGCCCGTCGCGCACGACGAACTCGCCGCCGACGACGACGTCGCGGACGTCGCCGGCGGCGCCCGCGAACACGACACCGTCGACGAGCTGATCGGCGGCGAGCCCGGCCAGGCGGACGCCGTCGAGCGAGACCGCGACCAGGTCGGCGAAGGCACCCTCGCGAATTGCGCCGCCCTCGGGCCAGCCGAGGCTCGCGTAGCCGTGCGCGGTCGCCGCGTCCAGCAGCGAGGCACCGGTGTGGCCCCCTCGCACCCCGGTCGCGAGTCGCTCGTCGAGCTCGATCGCGCGCGCCTCCTCGAACGGCTCGATGAAGGCGTTCGAGTCGGTGCCGATCGTGAGCGGCGAGCCCGCGTCTCGGAGGCGACGCGCGCGCCCGATACCGTCCGCGAGGTCGCGCTCGGTGGTCGGGCAGAGGCAGCAGTACGCGCCGGCGCTCCCGAGCAGCGCGATGTCCTCCTCGGACACGTGGGTGGCGTGGACGGCGGTGAAGCGGTCGCTCAGCGCCCCCTCGTAGTGGAGCAGCGCGGTCGGGGTCGCGCCGTAGACCTCGCGGCAGGCCTGGTTCTCCACGCGCTGCTCCGACACGTGCGCGTGCAACGGCAGCCCGCGCTCATCCGCCCATCTGACGATCTGCGAGGCGGACTCGGGCTGGACGGCGCGCATGCTGTGGATCGCCGCCCCGAGCCGCGTGCGCTCGGCCGGTCGCAGCTCGCCGACGCGCGCGGCCCAGGCCTCGGCGTCCGCGTCGAAGAAGCGTTTCTGGACGGGGTCCGGTTCGATCCCGCCGTGCAGGTAGCAGGCATCGAGGAGCGTCAGGCGCACGCCGACCTCGGCGGCGGCCTGCATGACCGCGAGCCCCGTCTCGTTCGGGTCGCCATAGGGCGTTCCGTCGGGTTGGTGGTGCAGATAGTGAAACTCGCCCACGAGCGTCACTCCCGCGAGCGCCATCTCGGCGAACGTCGCCCGGGTGAGCGCGAACACCGACTGCGGGTCGAGCCTCCCAGCGAGCTCGTACATCTGCGCGCGCCACGTCCAGAACGACCCGGTCTGCTTCTGGGTCCGTCCCCGGAGCGCCCGCTGGAACGCGTGCGAGTGGGCGTTCGCGATCCCGGGGATCACGACGCCGGCGAGCCGCTCGGCGCCGGGCGGCGGCGCGGCGACCCCGGAGGTGACGGCGACGATCCGCTCCTCGGCGGTCTCGACGAGCACCCCCGCCTCGGCGCTGTCGCCGCCGAGCCACGCGAGCTCGCACCAGAGCGAGCTCACGCGCCGCGCTCCCGCGTGCACGGCGCGACGCGTCTCACGAACTCCTCGCCGACGGTGGCGATCGGGAGCGTCGTCACGAATCCTTGAGCATCGGGATCCGCACCCCGCGCTCGCGTGCGACCTCGGCGGCGCGCGGGTAGCCGGCGTCCGCGTGGCGCATCACGCCGGTGCCCGGATCGGTGGTCAGGACGCGGTCGAGCTTTGCCGCCGCGAGCTCTGAGCCGTCGGCCACGCACACCATCCCGGCGTGGATCGAGCGCCCGATGCCGACGCCGCCGCCGTGGTGGATCGAGACCCAGGTCGCGCCGGCGGACGTGTTGACGAGCGCGTTCAGAAGCGGCCAGTCCGCGATCGCGTCCGACTCGTCGGCCATCCCTTCGGTCTCCCGGTAGGGAGACGCGACCGAGCCGGAGTCGAGGTGGTCGCGGCCGATCACGATCGGCGCGCGCAGCTCGCCCGCGCGGACCATCTCGTTGAAGCGCAGCCCCAGCCGCCGGCGCTCGCCGTAGCCGAGCCAGCAGATCCGCGCCGGCAGCCCCTGGAACGCGATCCGCTCCGACGCGTGGTGGATCCAGCGCGCGAGCGGCTCGTCGTCGGGGAACTCGTCGAGCACCGCTCGGTCGGTCGCGGCGATGTCGGCGGGGTCGCCCGACAGCGCGACCCACCGGAACGGCCCCTTGCCCTCGCAGAACAGCGGGCGGATGTAGGCGGGGACGAAGCCCGGGTAGGCGAAGGCGCGCTCGAACCCGCCCAGCCGCGCCTCGGCGCGCAGGCTGTTGCCGTAGTCGAACACCTCGCTGCCGCGGTCGAGGAAGCCGACCATCGCGGCGCAGTGCGCCGCGATCGCGGCGCGCGAGCGCCTGACGTACTCGTCGGGGTCGGACACGCGCAGCGCGGCGGCTTCCTCGAGCGACATCCGGTTCGGGATGTAGCCGTTCAGCGGGTCGTGCGCGCTCGTCTGGTCGGTGACGATGTCGGCCGGGAACCCGCGCTCCAGCAACGCGGGGATCACGTCGGCGGCGTTGCCCTCCAGCCCGATGCTGAGCGCCCGGCGCTCGCGCTTGGCCTCCTCGCACCGCGCGACGGCGTCGCCCAGCGAGCTGGCGAGCTCGTCCAGATACCGCGTCTTCAGTCGGCGCTCGATCCGGGAGCGGTCGACCTCCACGCACAGCGCGACGCCGCCGTTCATCGTCACCGCGAGCGGCTGCGCCCCGCCCATCCCGCCGAGGCCGGCGGTCAGCGTGAGCGTGCCCGCCAGCGAGCCTTGATGCTTCCGGCGCGCGATCTCGGCGAAGCACTCGTAGGTGCCCTGGACGATCCCCTGGCTGCCGATGTAGATCCAGGAGCCGGCCGTCATCTGGCCGTACATCGTCAGCCCGAGCGCCTCGAGCCTGCGGAACTCGTCCCAGGTGGCCCATTCGGGCACCAGGTTCGAGTTGGCGATCAACACCCGGGGCGCCCACTCGTGAGTGGTGAACACCCCCACCGGCTTGCCCGACTGCACCAGCAGCGTCTCGTCGTCGCGCAGTCCGCGCAGCGTTCGGACGATCGCCTCGAACGCCTCCCACGAGCGGGCGGCGCGACCGGTGCCGCCATAGACCACCAGCTCGGCGGGGTTCTCGGCGACCTCCGGGTCGAGGTTGTTCATCAGCATCCGCAGCGCCGCCTCCTGCGGCCAGCCGCGGGCGGAGATCTCGGTGCCGCGAGGCGCGCGGACCTCGGTGTGAGCGCTCACGGCAGGTCTCCGGTGACCGACTCGACGGCGTCGAGCAGCTCACCCGAGGCGACCAGCGCCTCGACGGCGGCCAGCTCGGGCGACATCCACCGGTCCACACCTGGACCCTCCACCCGTGCTCGCACCGCGGACAGCGCGGCGGCCGTCCCGGGCGCGGGCCGTAACGGCGCGCGCAGGTCGAGCCCCCGGGCGGCGCAGGTGAGCTCGACGGCGAGGATGCGGGTGAGGTTCGAGACCACCGTTCGCAGCTTGCGGGCCGCGCCCCAACCCATCGAGACGTGGTCCTCCTGCATTGCGCTGGTGGGGAGCGAGTCGACACCGGCCGGGGTGGCGAGGCGTCGGTTCTCCGCGACCATCGCAGCCTGGGCGTAGTGGGCCAGCATCAGCCCGGAGTTGACGCCGGCGTTCTCGGCGAGGAACGGCGGGAGCCCGTGCGAGCGCGTCGCGTCGAGCAGGCGGTCGGTCCGTCGCTCGGCGATCGCGCCGACGTCGGCGGCGGCGATCGCGAGGAAGTCGCACGCGATCGCCACGGGCGCGCCGTGGAAGTTGCCGCACGACTCCACGCGGCCGTCCGGCAGCACCATCGGGTTGTCGATCGCCGACCGCAGCTCCGCGTCGGCGACCGTTTCCGCGTGAGCGAGCGTGTCGCGGGCGGCGCCCGCGACCTGCGGCGCGCACCGCAGCGAGTACGCGTCCTGGACCCGGGGATCGCCCTCGCGGTGGCTTGAGACGATCTCCGAGTCGGCCAGCAGGACGCGGAGGTTGGCCGCGCTCGCGGCCTGCCCCGGCTGGGGGCGCAGCTCGATCAGGTCCTTCGCGAAGGCGCGGTCCGTGCCGAGCAGCGCCTCGACCGACATCGCGGCGGTGACGTCGGCGACGCGCAGTAGCCGCGCCAGGTCATCACACGCCAGGACGAGCATCGCGAGCATCCCGTCCGTGCCGTTGATCAGCGCGAGGCCCTCCTTAGGGCCCAGCGTGAGCGGCTCGATCGCGGCGGCCGCGAGCGCGTCGGCCGCGGGTCGCCGCGCGCCGTCGGGGCAGTCCACCTCGCCCTCGCCGATCAGCGCCAGCGAGCAATGGGCGAGCGGCGCCAGATCGCCGCTGGCTCCCAGCGAGCCGTGTTCGGGGACGACGGGCGTGAGCCCCGCACCCAGCATCTCCAGCAGCGTCCGGGCGACTGCCGGTCGCGTCCCCGAATAGCCCATCGCGAGGCTGCGCGCGCGCAGCAGCATCATCCCGCGGACAACCTCGCGCTCGATCGGCGGGCCCATTCCGGCGGCGTGCGAGCGGATCAGCGCTCGCTGGAGCTCCTCGCGGCGCCCGGGTGCAATCCGCACGAGCGCGAGCGAGCCGAACCCGGTGGTCACGCCGTACGTCGGCCGATCGGAGTCCGCGAGTCCCGCGACGACCGCGGCGCTTCGCTCCATCGCTTCGAGCGCTTCCTCGGTGAGCGTCGCCGGCGCGTCACGCCGCGCCACCGCAACCACCTCAGCCGCGGTCAGGCCGTGCGCGCCGAGTTCGATCCGGTCGATCTGCGCAATGCCCATCCCCGCGGACGATATTGCTCAAGACGCCTGGCAGGGCTATCGATCGCCGGCCGGCGCCGGCGCCGAAACGCCGGCGCGCCGCTCCGACGGCTGCTTGTCGGCATGCGGATCCGGCGTCGCGAGCAGGACCGCGCCGACGGTCACGGCGACGTACGCGAGCAGTCGCGCGGCGCCGAGCCCGTCCGACGGCACCGGCTCGTGGAGCACGATCGTTCCGGCGGCGATCGGGAGCGCGTTCGTGCACAGGGTGGCAAGCCCCGCGACGGTGAGCGCGGCGCCGCGCTGATAGCCGAGCTGGATGAGCGAGGTTCCGAGCAGGTAGCCGATGACGAGGGTGACCAGGAAGGCGAAGTGCGTGCCGCCCTGGGTCGCGAGCTTGGTGGAGATGTCGCCGACGGAGAACATCAGGCCCCCCGCGAGGCCGTAGGCGGCGGCGCGCGCGCCGGTCCTGCGGCCGATGAACAGCGCGAGCAGCGCGAGCGCCGCGGTTCCGCCGAGCCAGGCCAGGATTCCCGCGACCGAGCCCTGGCCGCCCCCGCCGCTGTTCTTCGCCAGCGACACGGCGAGCGCCAGCAACCCCAGGATCGAGAGCTCCACCCCGATCAACCGCCGGCGGCCGAGCGGGCGTCCGCGCAGGCGGGAGGACACGTACGCGAGCACCCCGATCCCGCCCGCCCCGATGCTCTGTACGAGTGCGAGCGGCGCCAGCGCCAGCGCGGCCGCGTAGCACGCGAACCCGCCCGTTTCCATCGCGAAGCCGATCAGCCAGCTGCGGTCGGTGAGGAGGAGCCGCAGCGAGTGCCACGGACGGCGCATCGACAGCGCGGGGAGGGCCGCGGCGGCGTCGTGCTCGCGCAGGTACGCCACGTTGGTGAGCGTGGTCGAGACGGCGGCGAGCACGATCGCGATGGCGGTTTCGGGGTGCATGCTCGTCTCAAGCGTCGCACGATCCGCCGTCGCGTGGAGCAGCTGCTCCGCAGCTGGAACATCGGGCTGTCGCTCGGCGGTGGCGGCTTCACCGCCACCCTGCAGCGGAATCCAAACGTCGACGCCGAATCGGTGCTCCTGCGTCTACCGGAGCTGCCGGCGGCGTTGTTCGACCGAGACGGGATTCCGAGCCTGATCGTGTTCGACGAGATCCAGGACGTTGCTCGAGCAGGCCGTTCCCAACAGCCTCGCGCCGCTGCCGTTGGACGACGTCGGCGACTACGTCGCGCAGCGGTTCCGAAAGACCGATCGGGACGTCGGATCGGCGCTCGCGCCGTTCCTGGATTTCACGCGGGGCCACCCCCCAGAGGAGCATGATGCTCGCTGCACCATCTGTGGGCCGGGACCGCCAGAGGCGCCGCGGCGGACGAGGGGACATGGGTCTCCGCGCTCGATCGGGCCGCGGCTGACACGGCTCAGCTGACGCGGGCGATCTGGAGGGCGCTCACGACGAACGAGCGGCGAGTCGCGCGCGCCCTCGCGGTGGCGACAACCCCGCTCTACGGCGAGGAGACGGCTTCGGCGGTGGGGATCAGGCGCACGAGCATCCGCAGGGCGCTCGACGGCCTGATCGCGAACGCGGGCGTGATCGACGAGAACGGGAAGCCGCGGCTCACGGATCCGATGTTCGAGCACTGGCTGCAGAGCCGCGGCCTGACGCCGTCCGGCGGGGGGGATTACGGCGACGACGATGAGTGAACCCGATCCCGGTCACTTTGAGAACTTTGGCGACTTATGTCCGCATACGCGACGAAATCGCCAAAGTACGTCGCCGGCTGAGCGTTCTGTATTTCGCGGCTGGACGTTTCTCTTGTCACAGCGGCAATCTCTTTACTGACACCTTGCATTCATCCGCTGCCTGAGTTACTCTCCTCCGACGAAGGAGTACGCGTAATGGATGCCCTCACGACGACATTCCCGGCACAGGCGATGACGAGCACCGCGGCTTGGCGATGCCGTCGGCGCCTTGCGCAGGACCGCATCGGCACCGTCGTGTTCGCCCCCGCCGGCGGCAATGTCTTTGCCCTCGCCGAGAGAGGCATGCGCTAGAACGAACGCGCATACCGACCGACGCGAGGGCGGCCCAAAGGGCCGCCTTTTTTGTGCCACGTGAACGTGACCACAAGATTTGAAATGAAGGTGATGCTCAGCTTGAAGAACATCTAACCCCAATTTGAGGCCCCGCCTGAGAGAGAAAGGTCCTTACATGCCTGCCATCGAACTCCTGAGTTACAGGTGACGAAGCTCGACGCCTCGTGACTGACATGTGAGCACCGGGCTCCAACGCCCCTCCACGTAGGACGCTGACCAGTTTGACAGCGATCCAGGGTCGAAGGGCAGGCGAGTGGCTTGGACAAGTCGGCCGCTACCGCGGTCGGAACACAGCAACATGGCAAACCTGCGCGGTGGAGGAGCGGTTGTCCTCGCGAGCCTCATGAGCTCGAGATCGCGGGTTCGAATCCCGTCCGCGCCATCAATCAACGACGATTGACGAAGCGCCCAGGTAGGTCGGCAACGCCGACGCGCGCTCGTCCGCACGGCTTCACCCCATCAACACCCAAACCCAAAGGAGGTCCTCTCATGAGAGGACAACCGCAGGCGGGTGCGGCTCGCCTGCTCACAGTCGCCCCGGGGCGATCGTGGTCCACCTGGATCACGCGCGCGATCCCGAGGCGCCGGCGCCTCTCCGGCGAGCGGCTCGAAGTGATCGAGCGGCTCGCGCGCGAGCAGCGACAGGCTCGGCGCTCCGGGGAGTATGTCCCGGAGATCGGGCATGTCAGGCGTTGGATCTGACGATGTGGACGGGACACCCTCCACCGGCCTCCGTAGCTCAGCGGCAGAGCACCGGGCTTCGAACCCGGACGCAGAGGTTCGACTCCTCTCGGGGGCTTCACCTGTTTCGCCAACCCCGCGTCGAGAAAAGGAGGATGCTGACGCGTACGTGAAGATCAAGACGTTTGGCTCCGTCGACGAGCGAAGCCTCAAACAGCTCGAGCGATGCATGGCGGCGGGCGACGCCGAGTTCGGCGTACTCTGCGCCGACCACCACCCCGGCTACAGCCAGCCGATCGGGGGCGCGATCGCGTACGAGGGGTACGTGTCCCCATCCGGTGTTGGGTGGGACATCGGGTGCGGTAACAAGGCCGTCTCCACCGAGCTGACCCGCGCCGATCTCGAGAAGCTTGGCGGCGTCGAGCGGATCATGCGCGAGATCACCAAGCGGGTCTCGTTCGGCATGGGCGTCCCCGCGCGCGAGCGTGTCGATCACCTCGTGCTCGACAAGATCCGCAACGCCCTGGTGACGCCCCAGCGCAAGCTCGCGGGTCTGGCCGAGTCGCAGCTCGGGACGGTCGGCTCAGGCAACCACTACGTGAACCTGATGGAGGACGAGGAAGGCCGCGTCTGGGTCGGGGTCCACTTCGGCTCGCGTGGCTTCGGCCACAAGACCGCCGGAGGCTTCCTCGCGCTGGCTCAGGGGTTGCCGTTCGACGGCCGCGCAGCCGAGGGGGAGATGGACTCGCCGCCGGTGCTGTTCGACCTCGGGTCAGAGCTCGCCGAGTCCTACATCTCGGCGATGCGGCTCGCCGGCGAGTACGCGTATGCCGGCCGCGACGTGGTCGTGGCCAAGGTGCTCGAGATCCTTTCGGCGCAGCCGGTCCACGAGGTGCACAACCACCACAACTTTGCCTGGCGCGAGGAGCACGGGGGTCGCACGTACTGGGTCGTGCGCAAGGGCTGCACTCCCGCGCGCCCGGGCCAGGAGGGTTTCGTCGGCGGATCGATGGGCGACGAGTCCGTGATCCTCGAGGGTGTCGAGTCGAGCGAGGCCGAGGAGTCGCTCTTCTCGACCGTGCACGGCGCCGGTCGGGTCATGAGCCGCAGCCGAGCCGCCGGGCGGGTACGGCGTCGCAAGCGATGGGCGTGCGGCAACCGCGACTGCGGCCGGCTGTTCGAGTCGCCCGAAGCGCACTGCCCCGTCCACCCGAAGGCCCGGACGTACAAGGTGTGGGTCGAGGAGCAGATCAAGCCCGGCAAGGTCGACTGGCCGGCCGTCCAGGCTCGCCTGCGCAAGCAGGGGATCGTGCTGGTGGGCGGCGGCGCCGACGAGGCGCCGGAGGTGTACAAGCGCCTCCCGAACGTCCTCGCCGCACACGCCGGCTCGATTCGGGTGACGCACACGCTCCGTCCGCTCGGGGTCGCGATGGCCGGTCGCGACGTCTACGACCCGTACAAGGACTGAGCAGTCACTCGAGCATGCTGTGCGCGGCCGTCGCGAACGAGTCGGTGACTTCGCGCGTGAAGCCCGCCCGAGCCTGGAGCAGGCTCTTCGAGCCAATCCTGCTGCACGATCAGGCGGTCGGTACCTGCTCGGTGACGGCTCGAGCGTCGTCAGCGGCCACGTGCCGACGGACGACCTGTGGAATGGCGACGCGCTGAGCGCGCGAGACGTTCCGCCGCTGCGAGCTCAGCCGCTCGTCAGCGCCGCTGTGAACGAGGTGCTCTGCCGCTGCGTGCAATCGCCGGAGCCCAGGTTGGTGAACGTCCCGACGAGCTTGTCGCCAGGCTCGAAGCGTCCTGACCAGCTCCCGATCGGGGTCCAGTGCCCGTCCACCGCGCCGTCCGAGCCGATGAATTCTCCCGTCGCCGGAGTCGGCCCGAGCTCGAACCCCGCGTTGGTGCTATCCGGGCAGTACCAGGAGATCGCCAGGTCCGTCAACACTCTGCCGCCGCCGACGACGGTCGCCCGGACCGTGCCCGTGATCCCCGTCGGCGGGGGGACGACGGGGCCGGTGTAGGTACCGTCGCCGACCGATGTCCGCAGCGCCGCGTGGAGGGAGAAGTGAAGCGTCCTCGGCCACCCTCCCTTGGCGCACTTGAACGGGTACGCGGGCACCTCGGCCGGGCCGGTCCGCGACGTCGCGAACCTGCCGATCACAACCAGCGGGAACTGGGGGTATTTACTGCTGACCCCGACGATCGCGAAGGCTCCGGCGGGCTTGACTTCGAAGACCCCGTGTAGGATCGGCTCCGGGTAGCGCGTGGGCGGGTAGTAGTAGCTCTTCGCGAAGTAGGTCGTGTAGAAGCTCGGCGCCGCGCCGATCCGGCAGCCGCTCGGCAGAGACTGCGCCAGGTATCGCAAGTGGGCCGACCTGCCTTGGGGCACGAGCTCGAAGCTCATCTGTAATCCGTGCGGGCCGGAGCCTTCCCAGTCGCCGACCGCGGGTTGGACAATCCTGGCCGCGTGCGCAGGCCGAGGGCTGGACCGCTCGCGTAACCCGTCGCGGGCCGTGGCCGACGGCGGTCCAGCGAACGCCGTGAGCACGGTCGATGCCGCCGCGATTGCAGCCAGTGACGCTACCGCCAGAATGCTGCGCTTCAGCTGGCTCTCCTCAGATCGCCCCCGAATGCCAGGAAGCCGAACGTACTGGGCGCCTCAGGTGCCGTCAAGCAATGCGTTCAAACGGCGCGCATGACTACCCCGCCTGGAGGGAGCAACCGGGAGCGGCCCGCCTCACACAGCTGGGAGTGAGCTGCGAGTCGGCCCCCGAACGCCGCTATAAACGCCACTCATGGCTCCGGTCCGTCTTCGCTTCGTCGGCTGCGGTGACGCGTTCGCGAGCGGCGGGCGCTTCCAGGCGTGCCTTCACCTCGACGGCGGCGAGGAGCCGCTGCTGGTCGACTGCGGCGCGAGCTCGCTGGTCGCGCTCAAGCGTGAGCGGATCGACCCGGCGACGATCGGCTGGATCGCCCTGTCACACCTGCACGGCGATCACTTCGGCGGGATTCCCTGGCTGGTCCTCGACGGCCAGTTCCACGACCGCACCAAGACGCTCACGATCGCGGGCCCTCCCGGCACACGCGAGCGCGTCAAGGCCGCCTTCGAGGCGCTCTATCCAGGCTCGGCCGGCGCCGAGCGACCGTTCGAGATCCGGTTCGTCGAGATGCGTGACCGCGCACCGTCTGAGCTCGGCCCGGCGACGATCACGCCGTTCGAGGTCGTCCACGGCAGCGGCGCGCCGCCGTACGCGCTGCGGATCGAGTACGGAGGCAAGCTGATCGCGTACTCGGGCGACACGGAGTGGAGCGACGCGCTGATCGAGACCAGCCGGGACGCCGATCTGTTCATCTGCGAGTGCAACTTCTTCGACAAGGAAGTCCCGGGCCACCTGAACTACCGGACGCTTCTGAAGAAGCGGCCCCAGCTCGGCTGCGAGCGGATCGTGCTCACCCACATGAGCGACGATATGCTCGGTCGCATCTACGAGGTGAAGCTCCCGACGGCGAAGGACGGCCTCGTCATCGAGCTTTGAGGCCCACCGCTTGACGGCCCCGGACGCGCGGGCTATACATCGGCCGGGGCCAGACTACGGAGAGAGCAAACGCGAATGCCGGCCCCTGAGACAGTGAGCACCAGCCCCTCGACAGAGGGCGGGAAGACGTGGGGCGACCGCTCCGGCCAGCCATCGCTCGGTGCATTTCTCTCCAAGCACCGTTTCCTGGCGCTGAGCGCGGCCGCCGCGATCCTCCTGCTCGCGGGTTTCACCGCCGCCGGGATCGCGACTTCGAGCGCGGCGCCGCTCAGCGATACGACCACCTGCACCCGCTGGAGCTCGGCGCACCAAGCGCAGCAGGACGGATACGCGGCCCTCTACCTAAGGGAGCACGGCTCGCTGCGCAACGGCGCGCGCGACACGCTGAGCGTCGAGAACGTGATCGACAACAGTTGCCTGCAGGCGTTCAGCTCCGACGTTGAGGATCAGGTGACGCTGCTTCAGGCCGCGCACGGCGACTGGTAGCCGACCGGGCCCGCGTCCTTCGTGGCGCCCCCGAGTCGGCCGGCGCGTTCAGCAGGATCCGCACCACCTCGACGGCCTTGTCCACGTCGGGTTCGCCACCCGTGATCACGTCGCTGTAGATGAACGACTCCCGTTCCCCCAGCTCCTGCGCGAGCGCGCCCATGTCGATGCGCTCGCCGGCGAGCCACTTCTGCCCTCGGTCAGCGCCGCCGCTCGCACTCGTGAGGGCCCGCCGATCAGCTCGGCCCTGGCAACGGCGCAGCCAGCCGGAGCCAAACCGTTTCGAGCGTAGCCAGGGCGACCTCGGGGTCGCCCCGCGGCTCGTGCCCGAACTCCGCCAGCAGGTAGGCGTGGTTCATCAGCGTCATCGCACGGGCGAGCGCCCGCGTGTCCGGCACCTCGAGCGCGCCCTCGCCGACCATCCGCTCCATCGTCTGCGCCGTCAGCTCGATGAACGCGCCGGTCGCGTCCTGGTAGACGCCCTCGATCTGATCGTCTGTCGCCGCCGCGTCGGCGATCGCGCGGACCAGCGGCCCGTGGCGGACGTAGAAGGCGACGAGGCCGGCGAGTACCTCGCGACCCGGTGCCGGGTAGTCGACTCCGGCGCTCTGCGCCCAACGCTCAGCAATCCCGTACAGCGCCTCGTTGAGGTCGGCGAACAGCCGCAGCACGAGGTCGGTGACGTCGTCGAAGTAGCGGTAGAACGCCGTGCGGGTGAGACCCGTCTCAGCCATCACCACGTCGACCGACAGCTCCCGGTAGGGGCGCTCCCGCAGGAACCGATCGGCGGCGGCGAGGATCCGGCGTCGCGTTTCCTCACGCTGCGCGCGTCGGCGGATCCGCTGCGCCTGGCGGGCGGCGCCGAATTGCCGTCCGCCCGACTCCTGACCGAGGCACTCCTGAGCGCCGGGCTGGCGCTCGGCGTGCTCGCATCGCCGGCGATGGCGGCGCACGGGATCCACAAGACCAAGCACGTCGTGATCATCATGCAGGAGAACCGGTCGTTCGACTCCTACTTCGGGACGTATCCCGCGTCACTATCCGCAGCTCGAGGACCCCGCGGTGACGAC
>Ga0187776_10000553_pt1 | contig 18023 bp, 14 predicted proteins | sample 0216_BV02_MP12_2_FD_132426 | JGI IMG/M metagenome (GOLD analysis project Ga0187776, IMG submission 132426) | Tropical peat soil microbial communities from peatlands in Department of Meta, Colombia - 0216_BV02_MP12_20_MG | ecosystem: Environmental > Terrestrial > Soil > Wetlands > Peat | place...
CGAGGAGCGAGCAGTGCCCGCGACGAAGACGGTCACTGGGCAGCTCACCGTGTTCGCGATCATAGCCTCGGCGTTGGGTAGCGTCCCGTTCACCGCCGGCGAGCTGGAAGCGGTGCCGACCTGGGTGCAGGCGGTGCTCGACGATCAAGGGCCGGTCGCCGCGGCGGCCGAAGCCCTCGTCGGCGCATCGCAGCTGATCGTCGTGGCGCGCGGCTATCTCTTCGCGGCCGCGCTGGAGACCGCGCTCAAGATCAAGGAGACGTGTTCCTTGTTCGCGGACGGCTACTCGTCCGCAGATCTCCGCCACGGCCCGATCGCGGCTGTCACTCGCGGGCTCCCCGTGGTCGCGCTGTGCGCCCCCGGGCCTGCCCTCGCGGACGTCGCGTCGCTCGTCGCCGAGCTACGTGCGCGGCAGGCGAGCGTCCTCGTCGTCGGGACCGGTGAACGCTCCGACGTGCCCCTGCCGAACGACGCACCGGAGCCGCTCGCGCCGATCGTCGCCGTGGTCCGCGGCCAGCAGCTCGCGCACGAGCTCGCGCTGCGACTCGGCTATGACCCCGATAGCCCGCACGGCCTGGCCAAGGTCACGCGCACCTGACGGACCCGCCCCTCAGCGGCGCGGACTCCTCATCAGCTTGCCGCGGGTTCGACTGCCGTCACCTTGCCCCCCGGAACTCGGATCAACGCTCCCACCGCCGCGTCCAGCTCGGCTCGTGCTCGGGCCTTTGCGCGCACGTCCGCGGCGAGAACGTCCAGGCCCAGCAGCACAGCGCCGACAATCGGCTCGCTCGGCGCAACCAGGACATGGGCATTCGGCGCCACCTCCCGCACCCCCCGGGCGATCGTCTGGACCACGCTGCGCGGGACAGCCCTCAACAGGCCGCCACCGAGCACGACATCCAGGTCCGTTCCGGTCAGCTCGAGTCGACGCAGTGCGGCTCTCGCGAATGCGATCACCTCCTCGGCGAGGCGGGAGACGATGCCCGCTGCGACGGAATCCTCGTCGCAGACGGCGAGCACGACCGGCGCGAGCTCCAAGAGTCGTACAAACGGAAGGTGCCCCAGGTGGAGCGCGCGCGCGACCTCGAGCGGATCGCCGAGGCCGTAATGGGCCGGCACTGCCTCCTCCAGCACAGTTCGCGGTCCCCGTCCGTCGGCGCTGCGCGCCGCCGCTGCCAGCGCCGCGAGACCGACGTCGCCGCCGCCGCCCCAGTCGCCGCTTATGAGCCCCAGCGCGAGGAACCTGACCTCGCGTCCGTCGGCGGCGAGCCCGAGGCAGTTGATCCCCGCGCCGCATACCACGGCTATCCCCCATCGCCGGTCCGTGCCCGCGCGCAGCAACGCGAGCGTGTCGTTGTCGACGACCAGGCGCTCGCTCCAGTTCAGTTGCTCGATCCTGGCACCGAGCGTGGCGCGCTCCTCGGGGAGATCTGCGCCGGCGAGCAGGATCTGGGCGGTCGACGCGAGCGGGCGGTCCAGCGGCCCGAGGCCTGCCCGAGCGAGGGCGCTTTCCAGCAGGCTCTCCAGGAGTTCGACGCAGCCTTCGACCCCAAGCGTGTGAGCCGAGCTGCCGGCTCCCCGGACAAGCGACAGCACTTCGCCGCTCGAATCGACCAGCGCGAGATCGGTCTTGAAGTTGCCGCCGTCGACGGCGAGGACAAGACCTTCGCGGGTGACTTCGTCAGTGCGCGCGGCCGTCACCGACCGACCCCGATCTGCGCGGGCGCCGGCTCAGTGTCGGCCCCGAGGAGACGATCGAGCAGGTTGTCGGCCAGCCGGTACTCGCGGACCAGCGGATTTGCCATCAGCGCGAGGCGCGCGGTACCGCGATCCCCACTCGCCGCCGCCGACGCCGCGAGCCGCTCGTAGGCCGCGACGTGCTCGACCAAGCCGAGCAGCTCGGGCGCGAGAGGCGGCTGCGCGACCGGGGCCGCGCCCCCGCTGCCGATCCGGGCAGGGACCTCCACGACGTCGTCTTCGGCGAGAGCCGCGAGGGTGGCGCCGTTGCGCACGTCGACCACTTGGATGTCGCCGCTGTCGGCGAGAAGCGACGCGAGCAGCTGAATGGCGGCTTCGCTGTAGAAGGCCCCGCCGCGCTTCTCGAGTAGCGCCGGTTTCTCGGTCAGCGACGGATCGCTGTAGAGATCGAGCAGGCCGCGCTCGATGTCTGCTACGACCTGCGCGCGCGGCGTGGTCATACGCTGCTCCTGGACGACCTCGCGCTCGGCATAGAAGTAGCGGAGGTAATAGGACGGGATCGCCCCCAGCTCCTCGATCAGCGCGCGCGGCAAACCGATCTCGTGCGCGAGCGCGTCGCCGAAGCGGCTGATCACCTCGCCCAGCACGTCGTCACCATCGACCCACACCGCCCTGATCCACGTGAGGTGGTTGAGACCCACCTGGTCAACGAGCACGCGCTCGGGCGGCACGCCGAGCCCGGCCGCGATCTGGCGCTGGAAGTTGATCGCAACGTTGCACAGCCCGATCGCACGGTGTCCCGCGTCGAGCAGCGCGCGCGTCACGATCCCCACCGGGTTGGTGAAGTCGATGATCCATGCCTCGCCGCTCGCGAGCTCGCGCGCTCGCTCCGCGATCTCGAGCACGACCGGCACGGTCCGCATCGCCATCGCCAGCCCGCCGGCGCCGGTCGTCTCCTGGCCGACGCATCCGCACGCCGCAGGGATCGTCTCGTCGCGAAGGCGCCCCGTTTGTCCGCCGACCCGAACCTGGACCAGGACCGCGTCGGCGCCGTCGAGCGCCCGCTCGAGGTCTCCGGTGATCGCGAGCGCGCCGGCGAAACCCTGGTGCTCGAGGATGCGCTTCGCCAGCCCGCCCACCACCTCTCGGCGATCATGGTCGATGTCATGCAGGACCAGCTCATGCACGTCGATCCGCTCCCGCTCCCGCATCAGGCCCGAGACGAGCTCCGGCGTGTACGTCGAGCCAGCGCCGATCACCGCCAGTTTCATGAATTCATCCCCTTGTGCGAGAGGGCTTATGCAAGGACCTTGCCTTATCGACGATGAGGCTTATCCTTAGGCGTCGGACGCGCCATTCTATTCGTAAAGGGATCTAACCTCAATGAGTCCTTCCAACGGGACTGACGGCTCTCGGTGGCCGGGGCCGGCCGGAGTTGACTCGCGACTCAGCCTGTTGCGGGAACTCGGCGAGCAGGCGGTGCTCGAGACGATCTTTCGCAAGGGACCAATCACGCGGCCGGAAATCGCGACGTCCACGAACCTCTCAAAACCGACCGTGTCGGCCGCGGTCAGCCGGCTCGAACAATGGGGACTCGTTCGAGCGGCCGGCAGGCGCGCCGGCCAGCGCGGGCGCAAGCCGGTCGCATATGTGGTCAGCTCTCGGGCGGGGTTTGTGGTGGGTGGCGACATCGGCGGAAGCAACGTCCGGGTAGCGGCCGCCGACCTGTTCGGCGAGCCGATTTGCGATCTGAAGCGGCCCACCGCCAAGGAGGGCAGCCGGGCCGTCGGCGCCCAGATCCTCGAGATGGTCAGCGCGGTGATCGACGAGGCCGGCGCGGTTCATGGTCGACCGCTCGCACTTGGGATCTCGGTGCCCGGGATCGTGGATCAGACAAGCGGCCGGGTCACCTCGCTGGCGTACAACGTTGTGCCAGAGGGCGGCTTTGATCCGCTCGAGGTGATTCGCGACCGGTTCGACCTTCCCGTGCTCGTCGAGAACAACGTCAACCTCGCCGCAGTGGGCGAGAAGTGGTTCGGCCTCGCGAGGGGCGTCTCGACGATGGTGTTCATCGCGATCGGCGCAGGGATCGGCATGGGGATCATCATCGACGACGAGGTCGTCCGGGGCGCTCATGGTGCCGCCGGCGAAATCGGGTATCTGCCGCTGGTCGGGGATCCGTTCGATCCACGACACCGGCTGCACGGCGGTCTCGAGGACGAGATCGGGGCGGCCGGAATCGTCACGGCGTTCAACGCGCGCCGGGCTTCGGACGATCCTGAGCTCTCGTCGGTACACGACGTGTTCGGGCTCGCAGGGGCCGGAAACGCCGCGGCTCGATCTGTCGTCGATCACGTCGCCTCGCGCCTGGGCACGGCAATCGCGACCGTGTGCGCGATTCTCGATCCGGAGCTGGTCGTGCTCGGCGGCGGAATCGGTGCGAGCCCGCTGCTGTTGCGCCCGGTTCGCGGATCGGCGGCTGCCCTCGTCCCGATCACCGCGCGAATCGAGACCAGTCTGCTCGGCGATCGGGCTGCGCTACAGGGAGCCATCGCAGTCGCCCTCCATACCGCGCGGACAATGCTGCTCTCCCCGGGCGCCGCTCCCAAATCCCAGAAGCAGCCGGTCGCGACGGCGCAGCGCAGCTGATCTCCGAATCCGTAGTCCTCTCGCGGCGACGACGGGACAGCACGGATCCCGTGTCGGCGCCGCGCCCCTAGGGTTGCGGTGACACCGGGATCGTGAGACTCGGTGGACGGATCGCCCAGGGGAATTGGAAAAGGAAGCCCCAATCTATTTCTGGTTGAACAGAAATAGCGGCGGCGATATATTGCTTTTGTTTAGGCATTTCCCAAATGGCGCAGCCGCGAGGTGCGAGCGCACGGATTCTCGGCCAGCGACGAGCTGGCGATCGTCGAAAGGGAACGGAGGGTGTCGATGAAGCGCCTTACATGGGTCATCCCGGTGGCCGCGGTGTGCCTGTTGCTGGCAGCCTGCGGCGGCAGTTCTTCCAAGACCTCGTCCACGGCCGCGAGCACCGGCAAGGTCGGCGGCAAGCTCACCATCGTCAACGTGAGCGGATCCACCTGGACCTGCCAGTTCAACCCGTTCAACTCGTCGGTCCTCGGCCCCGGCATCACATTTGCGCTCATGTACGAGCCGCTCGAGTTCGTCAACATCCTTCAGAGCAACAACCCTCCCGTCCCGATGCTGGCGACATCGTCGCAGTGGTCGAACGGCTTCAAGACGCTCACCTTCACGATCCGCAGCGGAGCGAAGTGGAGCGATGGGCAGCCGTTCAGCGCAAACGACGTGGCGTACACGTTCAACGCGATGAAGAGCGACAAGGCGATCGACCTCAACGCGCTCTGGACAGCGGACGGCGGTCCTCTCACGAGTGTGGCTCTCAAGGGGACGGACCAGGTCGTCTTCACCTTCAACGCACCGTCCCAACCGATCTTCTACTTCGTCGCGGACCAGACCCCGATCGTTCCACAGCACATCTGGTCCACGCTCAACCAGAAGAGCCTCCACTCATACGCGGACACGAGGCCCGTTGGCACCGGGCCGTACCTGATGTCGAACTGCTCGGGGCAGAACATCAAGTACCTGCGCAACTCCAACTACTGGCAGAGCACGTCCGGCCACCCCGTGCCGATGATCCAGGAGATCGACTATCCGGCCTTCCTCAGCAACACGCCGGGCAATCTGTTCCTGGCTCAGGGCCAGGGGCAGTGGGGCGGCCAGTACATCCCCAACGTCCAGTCCTTCTACGTCGCCAAGGATCCGGCGCACCGCCACATCTGGTTCCCGCCGGTCCTGAACGTCGCCCTCGTGCCTAATCTGGATAACCCGCTGCTCAGCCAGCTGCCGGTGCGCCAGGCGATCGCCTACGCCCTCAACAGAGCCACGATCGCACGGCTCGGGGAGGGCGGCCAGCAACAGGCGGCCAACCAGACGGGCGTCATCACGCCGACCTTCCAGAGCTGGTTCGACAGCTCGCTTACTCTGCCGAACTACGACCCCGCCAAGGCCCAGCAGATCCTGAACTCGGCCGGCTATAAGAAGGGATCGGACGGGATCTACCGGTCCCCGAGCGGGCAGCCGCTCTCCTTCACGATCAAGACGATCAGTGGGTACTCGGACTGGGACGCGTCGCTGCAGATCGTCGCGCAGGAGCTGAAGGCCGTGGGGATCGCCGTGACCGTCCAGGATGAGAACAGCACTCCGTACACCTCGGACATCCAGAGCGGCCACTTCCAGCTTGCCTACGCCGGCAGCGGCGGGCCCGCGGCGAGCCCGGGACCCAGCCCGTACTACGAGCTCCGAGGATGGCTGTTCAGCGGCAATATCGGCTCGACGAACTACTCCCGCTTCAAGTCGGCCTCAGCCGACGCCCTGTTCAATCAATACGGCGGGGTGAGCCAGTCCCAGCAAGTCACGATCGTCCACCAGATCCAGAAGGTGATGGTCGACGACATCCCCTTCATCCCCACCACCGAGGGCGTCGACTGGTACCAGTACGACACCACGAACACCGGGGGCTGGCCGACGCCGTCCAATCAATTTGCGCAGCCGTCGCCCTATTCGTTCCCGGACAATGGGCAAGTCGTGACGCACCTGTATCCCACCGGGTGAGCAGGCGTTCCTGAGGCCGGCTGAGATTCGGCGGTTCGAGCGGTGAGATACCTCACTCGGCGGATAGGCCTCTTTCTGATCACCCTGTGGGCCGCGTTGACGGTCAACTTCGTCATCCCTCGGGTGATGCCGGGGAACGAGGCGGTGGCCGCACTGGGAGCGATCCGGAACGTCAATCCGGCGGCGCTTCACGCGCTCGAGATCCAGTTCGGCGTCAACAGCCACCAGAGCATCCTGAGCAGCTACTTCGAGTACCTCGGGAATTGTCTGACGGGCCAGTTCGGAGTAACCGCCCAGGGCGTGCCGGTCATGACCGAGATCTTCTCGAAGCTGCCCTGGACGCTCGGCCTGGTGGGGGTAACGACCGTCCTCGCGTTCGTGATCGGGACCGTGGCCGGGATCGCCAGCGCATGGCGACGGGGCGGCCGGCTCGACGCCGTGCTCCCGCCGACTCTGTTCATCACCTCCACCATCCCGGTCTTCTTCGTCGGCCTGCTCCTGATCTACGCCTTTGCGGTGAAGCTGAACTGGCTGCCGCTCGGCGGGAACTACAGCGTCGGGGCCACGCCGTCGTTCTCGCTGCCGTTCATCTGGGATGTGCTGAAACACGCGCTTCTGCCCGGGCTCAGCCTGGTGATCGTGACCGCCGGCCTGTGGGTGTACTCGATGCGCAACAACATGATCACGACGATCGCCGAGGACTATGTCAAGACGGCCCGTGCCAAAGGGCTGCCCAGTCGGCGGATCATGTACGACTACGCCGCGCGCAACGCGATCCTCCCCAATCTCACGGGATTCGCGATGCAGCTCGGCTACGTGCTCGGTGGCGCGATCGTGATCGAGTACCTGTTCTCGTATCCCGGGCTCGGCTATCTCTTCTACACAGCCTCGACGAATCACGATCTGCCCCTCATGGAGGGCCTTTTCCTCTTCTACACGCTCGCCGTGCTGATCTGCGTGCTGATCGCGGACCTGCTCACGGCAGTGCTCGACCCGCGTACGCGAGAGGCGTGAGATGGCGACCGACGCGGCCTCCAACACCGCGATAACCGAGCCAGCAGCGGTTACTGACGCCGAGGTGAGGGCGGAGCCTCGACGTTTCACGCGCGCCGTCCTGCACAACCGCAAGGCGATGGTGGGAGCCGTGATCCTGCTCATCATGGTGTTCGTGGCCGTGTTTCCGGGGTTGATCGCGCCCTACGACCCGCAGGCGACCGTCGGTCCTCCTAACGCATCACCGTCGTCGGCGCACCTGCTGGGCACCACGCAGCTGGGTCAGGACGTGCTCTCGCAGCTCATCTGGGGTACGCGCCTGACGCTGTGGGTCACGGTGGTGGTGAGCGTGATCGCCACCTTCATCTCGATGATCATCGGCGTGACCGCCGCGTACATCGGAGGGCTCACTGATCGGGTGCTGACGGTGATAACCGACGTCTTCCTGATCCTGCCCGTGCTCCCGCTGCTGATTCTGCTGTCGGCGTACCTGACGCCCGGCGTCAGCTCTCTGATAATCGTGCTCACGATCACCAGCTGGGCGTTCCAAGCTCGGCAGCTGCGGTCTCAGGGCCTGTCGGTGCGCAACCGTGACTTCCTCGTGGCGGCGCGCGTACGGGGAGAGCGGCCGCTGTACATCATCCTGGTCGAGATCGTCCCGACCATGACCTCGCTCTTGGCCGCCTCATTCCTGGCATTGGCGGTGTTCGAGGTCGGCTTCGCCGCCAGCCTCCAGTTCCTCGGACTGGGCAACAGCGGCGAGCTGATGTGGGGCACGATGCTCTACAACGCGCAGCAGGCAGCGGCGCTCGAGTCCGGCAACCCATGGTGGGCGCTGGCGCCGGGTCTCGCTGTGGCCGTGATGGGTGCTGGGTTCGCACTCGTGAACTACGCCTTCGACGAGATCGGCAATCCGGCACTGCGGCCGGTGAGGAGGGGGAAGCGGCGTGGCCGAGCCTCTGCTTGAGGTCAGCGATCTGTCGGTCGCCTATCTGACCGAGGCGGCCGATGTGCGCGCCGTGGACCAGGTCAGCTTCACCGTCGACCGCGGTGAGTTCCTGGGAATCGTCGGCGAGTCCGGCTGCGGGAAGTCAACGCTGCTCTTCGGGGTGGGCCAACTACTCTCACCCCCGGGCGAGGTGGTCGGCGGAAGCGTCATCTTCCGGGGCAGCGACATGGTGCGACTCACCGGCGATGAGCTCCGGAACATGCGCTGGCGCGACTACTCGGTGGTGATGCAGAGCGCGATGAACGCGCTCAATCCGATGAAGAGCATCGGAGCCCAGTTCAAGGACACCCTCCAGGCACACGGCAGCATGTCGTCCGCGGAGATACGGGAACGTTCGGCGGAGGTGCTGAAGCTGGTCGGGATCGACCCCACCCACCTGGCCAGCTATCCCCACCAGCTGAGCGGGGGGATGCGCCAGCGGGCGATGATCGCGATGGCGCTGCTGCTCACACCTCAGCTCGTGATGATGGACGAGCCGACGTCGGCGCTCGACGTGGTGGCGCAACGATCGCTGATGAGCAAGATCAAGGAGCTCCAGCAACGCCTCGGCTTCGCCGTCTTGTTCGTGACCCACGACATGTCGGTGGTGAGCCGCTATTCCGACCGGGTGCTGGTGATGTACGCGGGCCAGATCGCAGAAGCGGCGGCGACCGAGGAGATCTTCGAGCATCCGCTTCACCCCTACACTCGCGGCCTGATGAGCGCATTCCCGTCGCTCAGGGGCCCGCGACGGGAGCTGCTCGGGATCCCGGGAAGCCCCCCGGACCTGGCTCGACCGCCGGCCGGCTGTCGCTTCCATCCGCGCTGCCCAGAGGTGATGCCGGTGTGCCTGAGCCACGAGCCAGAGCTCTATCCGGTCGGCGGTGCGGAGGTGCGTTGTCTCCTCTACGCCGAGCAGGCGAAGGAGGCGGTCTGAGCGATGGCGGAGCCGGGCGAGTCACAGGAGAACATGCCGACGGCCGACGAGCCGCTCCTTCGGACGGTCGATCTGACGCGGCACTTCCGCCTCGGCGGCATGTTCTCGAAGCATGTGCTGCATGCCGTCGACGACTTCAACATCGCCATCCACGAGCGCGAGATCGTCGCCCTCGTGGGTGAGAGCGGCAGCGGCAAGAGCACGGTAGCCTGGCTGCTGGCCCGGGTCTATCCACCGACGCGGGGAGAGATCTACTACCGCGGCCGGCAACTTCGCAAGCTCCGCTCCCGCAAGGACCTGCTGGCTTACCGCGGGGAGGTCGCGATGGTCTTCCAGGACCCATTCAGCGCCTTCAACCCGGTGTTCCGCGTCTCGCATGGCGTGATGCGCAACCTCGTCTTGCACCGGCCCGAGCTGGGCCGCGAGGAGCGGCGACGGGAGGCCGAGCGAGTATTCGACAGCGTGGGACTCAGCCCCAAGATGCTCACCAGATTTCCCTACGAGATGAGCGGGGGCGAGCGCCAGCGGGTCGGCTTCGCGCAGGCGCTCGCTGTTCGGCCGAAGCTGATCCTCGCGGACGAGCCGGTGTCGATGCTCGATGTGTCGATCCGGGCCGGCGTTCTCAACATGATGGCCGGCCTGCGCGACCAGGAGGGTGTGTCGATCCTCTACATCACGCACGACATCGCCAGCGCCCGATACGTCGCCGACCGCGTCATCGTGCTGTACGGCGGGCACCTCGTGGAGGCCGGGCCGACTGAGACGGTCCTCCGTGATCCCAAGCATCCCTACACGCAACTGCTCCTTTCCGCGGTGGCCGACCCGCGCGAGAAGGTCGAGTCGATCTCTGCCGACACCGGGGAGCCGCCCAAGGTCATCAACCCCACCGAAGGTTGTCGGTTCCGCTGGCGGTGTCCGTACGCGATCGAGAAGTGCTCGCAGGTCACGCCCCGGCCCAGCCCGATCGGATCGGTACAGGTCGCCTGCCACGTCGCCGTCGCCGAGGCGGAGGACGTCTCCACCCGCACCGGCACGGCCTCGGTCACGAAGTAGTGCCTGCCCGCACCGGGCCGGTCGAACTCGTGATCTTCGACTGCGACGGCGTACTCATCGACAGCGAGCGCCTGGCGGTCAAGGTGGACGTCTTGATGCTCCGCGAGCTGGGCTGGCCGCTGAGCGAGGGGGAGGTCATCGAGCGGTTCGTGGGGCGCTCCGACCGTGACACCCAAGCCGCGATCGAGGCCCACCTGGGACGGAAGCTGCCCGACGGATGGGAGAAGCGGTTCGAGCCGCTCTACGAGCAGGCGTTCGCGGCCGAGCTCGCGCCCGTCGAAGGCGTGGTGGAGGCCCTCGACCAGATCACGCTGCCGACCTGCATCGCGTCGAGCGGCACCCACGACTACTTGCGCCAGATGCTCGAGTTGACGGGCCTGTACGAGCGTTTTGCGGGGCGGATCTTCAGCGTCGAGGACGTCGCCCGCGGCAAGCCCTCCCCCGACCTCTTTCTGTACGCGGCCGAGCGGATGGCCGCGACGCCGGCCGGATGCGTGGCGGTGGAGGACAGCCGCGCCGGAGTGCAGGCGGCACGCGCCGCGGGCATGCGCGTACTCGCGTTCGCCGGCGGCCTCTCGCGCGCCGAGCTGCTCGACGGGCCGAACACGATCGTGTTCGAGCAGATGCGCGACCTTCCCAGGCTCCTCCGAGGGATCGCCGGCTGCTCGTGCTCTTCCTGACCGTCTTGATCGTCGATCGAGTGGTCCGCATCCGGCGGCTCAGAGACCAATCGGTGGCGATCGGCGCGCAAACGCTCCTCATCGGAACCCGCCCGCCGGACGAGCGGCGAGAAGAATCGTGGCGGCTTCACCGCCCGTGACTGTTGACCAGGAGGTGCGTCTCCGGGTCCTCCGCGCCCCGGATCCGTCATCACCGCCGCGCTGCTAGCCGGACCCTTGATCAGCGAGAGTGGTTCGAGCAACCCTCACTCGAACAGCAACGAGCCGAGGACGTCGCCGAGCTACGCCCACGGACCGTTCAGTTGCTCCGGATGTGCTCGTAGACATTCAGGTAGTGCTGGCCCGGCTGGGCCCACGAGTTGTCGGCCCGCATCGAGTTACGCCTCAGGCTCAGAAAATCGCGCGGGCGCTTGAACCACAGGTTGAGCGCTCTGCTGAGGGCAGACTCAACAGCGGCATTGTCGGTGTGCTGGAACACGTATCCGTTGCGCTCCCCCGGGTCACGCCGCGAATGGTCACGGTCGAACACCGTGTCGACCATGCCGCCAACCGATCGCACCACCGGCACCGTCCCGTAGCGCAGCCCGACCATCGGGGCCAGCCCACAAGGCTCGAACATGCTGGGCACAACCAGCAGGTCGGCGCCCGCGTAGACGAGATGGCCGAGCTCCTCGCTGTAGCCGATCTCCAAATGACAGTCAGGGTTCTCGTTGAGATGATGCTTGAGATGCCTGAAATGACCGCTGATGCCGTTCTCGTGGACGGCGTCGCCGAGTAGCACGAACTGGGCTCGGTTCGCGAGGGCATAAAACAGCGCATGGTGAACGAGGTGCATGCCCTTCTGCCCGTCCAAGCGGCCGACGTAAGCCACGATCGGGCTACGGGTCTTCCGCAGCCAGAACCGCTCGCGCAGGCCTTGCTTGTTCTCGGACTTGTCCTCGATGGTCTCGCTCGAGTAGCGGGCCGGTATGACCGAGTCGACCTCGGGATTCCACACGTCGTAATCGACGCCGTTGAGGATTCCGCCAAACTTTTCCCGGTGGTTGTGGAGGGTAGGCCCGAGCCCGAACGCGCCATCCCCGTACATTGCCTCGCTGGCGTGGTTCGGTGACACGGTCGTCACGAAGTCCGAATACACGATGCCGCCCTTCATGAGGTTGACCCCGCCGTATTGACCGAGTCGGTGTTGATCCAGGAAATACTCAGGACGCCCCAGATTGGTGCTCCAGAGCACGTGCTGCCCATCCACGCCCTGGTGGGCGAAGTTGTGGATCGTGTAGCACACCTTCTGGCTTGGTAATGCGGGTCGAAACTGCTCGTGTAGCAGGACCGGCACGAGCCCCGTCTGCCAATCGTGGCAATGGATCACATCCGGTCGCTTGTGCGTCTTCACCAAGAACTCGAGCGCAGCCTTGGAGAAGGCGGTGAAGCGCTCGACATCGTCGTGGTGGCCGTAGAGGCGGTCGCGACCAAAGAAGCGCTCGATCGGATGCGGCTCGATGAAATAGCACTTTCGGCCGTGCACGTGGCCAAACCAGACCGAGCAGTGCAACTCGCCTCCATACCAAGGCACCCGGAGATCGTCGTAGCAGACGTGCAGATCCCACACGTCTCCATGGCGCATGCACTCATACTTCGGCAATACGATCTCGACCGCGTGCCCGCGGATCTCGAGCTCACGGCTCAGCCCAAACACAACGTCGGCCAGCCCGCCCGCCTTGGCGACAGGCGCGCATTCGGGAGCAACCATCACCACGTACACGAGTCACCTCGCCGCCAGGGGCAGGGCACATGGGGTCGCGTAGGCATCAAGTCTTGGGGGCGTGGACTCGCGAGCCGACGAGATCGCCAGCACCCCGTCAGGACTCACCGAGGTCAGTCGCCGGCGCCCCTCTGAGAGCGAGCGCCAACGTTGGTTTCTGACAGTAACGTCGTCAGCCGGAAGCTCAATCCGTACTTTTTGCTGATCCGCGTCGCCTGTCGCCGCCAGCGCGCCTTCGTCGAGGTCAAACGTGCGACCAGCGAACGCCACGATCGCTTCGGCATCGTCACCGATCGTTGATCGCTTGCCGCGTTCGCACTCGATCGCTCGAAAGCTAGATTGACAAACCGTGCTGCGCAGAACCGAGGACGCGCTCGCGTGAGCAGGCCCGACGGCGGTGGCGGCTTTCGCTGCGCGCCCGCCCGCGCGTCCGCTTTCGCATCACGCGGGATGGTGGCGACCAGCCAGGCGAGCTCGACGCTCGCTGGGCTTCGGATGCTCGAGCAGGGAGGGAACGCGGTGGACGCGGCGATCGCCGCGGCTGCGGTCCTCGGGGTGACCGAGCCGATGTCGACCGGGCTCGGCGGTGATGTCTTCGCGATCATCCATCGCGAAGGCAGGGTGGTCGGTCTCGATGCCGCCGGACCGGCCCCTGTGCGGATACAGGGGCCCGAAGTGCCGGTCTCGGGGCCGAATTCGGTCACCGTGCCCGGGGCGGTTGCGGGCTGGGCGGCGCTCGCCGAGCGGTTCGGCCGAGTTGGCCTCGACACATGCCTTCAGAGCGCTATCGATATCGCCCAGCGCGGCTTCGCCGTCGGGCCACGTACGGCTCGCTACTGGGCCGAGGCCGAGTGGCCTCCGGAGGCACTGATGCCTGCCCCGAGCGCGGGCGCGATGGTTCGGTTCCCCGATCAGGCCGCGACCCTGCGTGCGATAGCGGAGGAGGGTCCCGGCGCTTTCTACGACGGCCATGTCGGCGCGCAGATCGCGGCTGCCAGCTGGCTGTCCGAGTCTGATCTCGCGGGCTACGCTCCTCGCTGGACGAGGCCGCTCGACCACGCGTTCCGCGGCTTGCGTGTGCTGGAGCTCCCGCCGCCGAGTCAGGGTGTGGCGGCGCTCCTCGCGCTCGCGATCGTTGAGCGGCTTGGTGACACGGTCGCCGACCAGGTGCGGGCGGTCTCGCTGGCGCTCGAGGAAGCGTTCGCGCACGTCCGCGATGGTGCCGGTGTCGGCTTCCTGCTCACCGAGGAGCATGTGCGCGCGCGAGCGTTGGCCGCTCCAGGGCACGGCACCGAGCTCGGCGGCGGCACGGTGTATCTGTGCGTGGTGGATGAGGATCGAATGGCCGTGTCGTTCATGCAGAGCCTGTTCTTGCCCTTCGGCTCGGGTGTGCTGGTGCCGGGTACTGGGATCGTCCTGAACAATCGGGCGGCCTGTTTTGCCGTTGGCGGTCGGGTCGAGCCCGGCCAGCGTCCCTATCACACTCTCATGCCTGGGCTGTTGACCGCGCTTGACGGCTCGCTGGTTGGGCCGTTCGGAGTGATGGGAGGATTCATTCAGGCCCAGGCGAACGCGCAGTTCGTGATCGCGGCGCTGCACGAGGAACTCGATCCACAAGCCGCGCTCGACCGGGGCCGCTTCCGCGTAGATGGCGGCGACGTTCACCTCGAGCCACCGCTGTGGGACGAGGCAAGGACGCTCGAGGCGCTCGGGTTCCGTCCCATCCCAAGCCACGACATCTCGAGCTTCGGTGGCGGCCAAGCGATCTTCGTGCGCGGCGACGCATTGGTGGCAGGCTCAGACGCACGCAAGGACGGCTGGGCGGCGGGAATCTGACGAACGCGCTGAACGGAAGCCGGAGAGGTGAACCGGCGACTTAGCCGCGCGCGAGCGCCAGCAGCGCCGCGAACTCGTCGCGCAGGCCGCGCTCGAGCACGTCGAGATCGGGATTGGAGGCGCGGTCCACGTTGACGCCGAACACGAGCTCGCCGTCGTAGGAGATGATCGCGATTCCGATCGCGTGGTCCTTGAACAGCGGCACCAGCGGCACGATCCTGCGAAGCCGCGAGCCGAGCGCGTACAGCCGGATCTGCGGCCCGGGGACGTTCGTGATCGTGAGGTTGCAGAGCCTCGCCGAGTACAGCATCTCGGCGATCGAGCCGTGGACGACGGGCGGCAGGACACCGCTGACGCTGATGATCGTCGAAGCTCCGAGGGCGGCGCTCCCAGACTTGAGCTCGCCCGCGGCGGCCCTGGTCGCCTCGTAGCGGCGGCGGCGATCGTACTCGCCGATCGGCAGTTCGACGAACAGCGAGCTCACCTTGTTGCCGAGGCTCTCGTGGTCCTCGCCGCGGAGGTTGACGGGCACCATTGACCGCAGCGGCCCATCGAGCGGCTCGCCGCGGTGTTCGAGCAGTGTTCGCAGCGCCCCGGCACAGGTCGCGAGCACGACGTCGTTCACGGTTCCGCCGAGGCCCTGCTTGACCTGCTTGACCTCGGACAGCTCGAACGGCATCGACACGAACCGCCTGGTCGACCCGATCGGCACGTTCATCGTCGAGGGGCGGGCGCCCAGCACCTCGTCCTTCCACAGCACCTCGCCCATCGCGGCCGCGGCCTGCCCGGCTTTCAGTAGCCGGCGTGGGTGCAGCGCGATGCCGACGGTCTCGTCGAGCACGTCGTGGGCGGCGGATAGCGCCGACGGCAGCCAGCCTGGAAGGCGCGAGCCACGGTCCTCGGCCCCGTCCGAATCCACATCCTCGGGCGCTTCGCGCGGGGCCGGGTGCGGCTCGGCGTCGAGCAGGATGTGGCCGATGTCGACCGAGCCGACGCCGTCGACCATCGCGTGGTGGGTCTTGGTCGCGAGCATCCAGCGCCCGTCCTGCAGCCCGTCGACGAGGGTCATCTCCCACAGCGGCCGCGAGCGGTCCAGGCGGTGCGACCAGAAGTCACCCAGCCAGTCGTCGACGTCCGCGTCGCCGCCGGGGGCCGGGAGCGACGCGCGGCGGATGTGGGCGCTGAGGTCGAAGGCCGGGTCGACGACCCACGACGGCCGCTGGAGGCCGTGCACGCGCTCCTCTGAGAGCCGCATCCGAAAGCGGGGAAGCCGGCCGAGGCGCTCGTCGAGCAGCTCCAGCAGCGCATCGAGCGACGGCGGGCCACCGGTCTCCGGCAGCGGCTCGAAGATCAGCGCGCCACCGATGTGCATCGTCGCGCCGTCCTCGTGCTGCTCGAGCTCGAGGAAGGTGGCGTCCAGCGAGCTCAACCGTTCGTCGGTCTGCCGCATATCGCGACACTACGGCGGACCTCGTGCCGCCGCCAACGTGTAACCCCGCACACTCGCCACCGCGAACTACCCATCGAGATCAGCGGCGAGTACGGGCGCGCGCGGCGCCGCGTGCAACTAGCGTCGGCTTGTGGACGATCTTCAGGGAGCGAACGCGCTACTGACCGGTGCGGCCGGCGGGCTCGGCGGGCACATCGCGCGGGCGCTCGCCACGCGGGGGGTCCGGATCGCCGCCTGCGGCCGCGGGATCGAGCCGCTCGAGCGGCTGTGCCGCGACCTGCGCCGCAACGGCATGGTTGCCGAGCCGGTGATTGCCGACCTCTCCGACCGCGAGCAGACGGCCGGGCTCGTGGAGCGAGCGGAAGCGATCGTCGGACCCCTTGACCTGCTGATCAATAACGCCGGGCTCGAGCCGCCCGGCGCGTACACGGCGTTCACCGATGCGGAGCTGCTCGAGGTCGCCGAGGTCAACCTGCTGGCCCCGATGCTGCTGACCAGGCACGCGCTGCCGGGAATGCTCGCGCGGGGCCGCGGACACGTCGTGATGATCTCGTCGCTCGCGGGCCGCGGCGGCAACGCCTTCAACGTCCCGTACGCCACGACCAAGGCGGGGCTGGTCGGCTGCGCACGGTCGCTGCGAGCCGAGCTCGAGGGCACGCCCGTGAGCGCGAGCGTGATCTGCCCGGGTTTCATCGCCAACGATGGGATGTACGCGGACATCCAGCGCGAGTTCGGTGTCAACGCCCCCGTCGCGCTGCGCGCGGTCGACCCCGATCGGGTCGCCGACGCGGTCGTGCAAGCGATCACGGGCGATCGGCCGGACATGCTCACGACCGGCTGGCCGATGCGGCCGCTGCTCGCGATCCAGGAGCTCGCGCCGCGGGTCGCCGAGCGTCTGATCGTCGCCACCGGCGCACCGAGGTTCTTCCGGACTGTCGCCGGGCTAGCCGGTCGCGACCTCGTGATCGGAAAGGCCGAGAGCGCACACCACAACGCGGAGTGGTAGACCCGGAACGAGCCAACGCCCGAGCGCGGCGCCGACGACAGGCCGGCATTCCCTCCGTGCGGCTCGCGGTAGGCGAACGCTGCTCGTCAGCGACATCAACCGGGGGACGATCGGCGTGGTGGCGCGCGGGCGGGTGCGCACTCTGGTCAACCATGCCATTGTGCGACCGCGTCGATCGCCTGAGGTTGCAGCTTTTTGCGGAGCCCGGATACGGGTTGGTTCGGATGTCGCCGGCGCTGAGGCTGGAAGCATCGAACCAGGTGCGCATACGTATGGCTGATACCGCATCCTTGGAATACCGACGCTCCCGCGTGACGCTGCATTCACACGCCGAGCTATGCACCCAGGCAGCCGATGTCCGTGGGAAGGCTCCCAAGGAGCACTTCGAACCAGGAGTCGACGAGCTGCGCTCCGCGCTCGGAGTGGGTAGCGAGGAGCGCGTCGAGTGCTGGCTGCTCGTCGACCGCTCGGGTTCTGTGCTGTTTGACCGCGACGAGTTCCAGGAGGTGGATCTGGCGTGGCATTTCGCGAGCCTCGACTCCGAGCGCGACCGGATCGGGATTCTTGGGTTTTGCGGCTTCGGGGACTACGTCAGCCTGTTCGAGTTCAAGACGCCGCTGAAGGAAGCGGACCGGGCGATGCTGTTGATAGCCGAGTGCGGCGGGGGTGGCACTCCAACCGCCGAGGCGGTCGCGCACGCGGCGAGGATGTTGCGGTCATCGGACGCGGACCACAAGCTGGTCGTGGTCGTCACCGACGCTCCCGCAAACGACACGGCGCAGTGCGCCCACGCAGTACGCGCCGCGAACAGCGAGGGGGTGCGGGTGATCGGCGCGTTCAAACCAGAGAACCGCCACCAGCATCCTGGCGCAAACCACAGCACGTTCATGGCAGAGCAGTTCGGCCCGGACTGGTTCCAGGTCGAGTCCTACACGCAAACGCCGCGCGCGCTGCTCGAGCATCTGGCGCGCACCCCCCGGCC
>Ga0187776_10000555_pt1 | contig 18019 bp, 19 predicted proteins | sample 0216_BV02_MP12_2_FD_132426 | JGI IMG/M metagenome (GOLD analysis project Ga0187776, IMG submission 132426) | Tropical peat soil microbial communities from peatlands in Department of Meta, Colombia - 0216_BV02_MP12_20_MG | ecosystem: Environmental > Terrestrial > Soil > Wetlands > Peat | place...
AGGCGACTGCTCCACCAGATGAACGAAGAAACCGGAATTAGCCAGGTCCAATGCGGCCTGCATGCCGGCGATGCCTGCACCGACTATCATCACTGAGCCCAGCAAAGAGGTGCCCCCAGACTGTGAAGAGTTACTCATGGTGGGAAGTCCTTCTTTGGCGAAGATTGTGAGATTGTGAAAAAATCCACATTCGGCCAGATTGAATTTTTATCATAATGGGGAGGGTGATTGGCGTCAAGGAAAACTTCCAGATCACCTGATGGGATCTCGTCGACTCGTTTGGCTCGGCCACTAATTAGAATCGCTGAGGAAATCGAAGTCAAGTCGCCGAAGCTCGGCCCTTTCGACTTTCTTGCGGCTTCGGCGGCCATACGGGCTTCGCTGATACTATGCTTGGAGCGCCGAGGGGCAGCGGCTTCTTCTTGGGAGGTATGGGTGGTGTATAGGAAGTCCTCCATCAGAAGCAGAACTCCATGCGGCCATCCATGCCCAAGTTCGCCGCCACCCGAGTCAGCATGCCCCGAAACTCCCACGAATACTCCTTCCTCACCCGCTCGTCGAAAAGAACACGCCGGTACCTCTCGGTGAGGTGGGGAAAATGCTTGGTCAAAAGAGAGCGAAAGGCCGGCCAGACCCCATAGCGAGGGTTGAGGCGATCCACGTACACGAGGTCAACGCCGGCTTCCCTAATCGCCCGCAACAGGGGGAGCACATGCTCTTCTCGGTCGGAGAGATCGGGGAGAAGAGGGCCGACGAAGGCATAGGTTCTCAATCCTTGCGCCTTGGCATCACCCAGCATGGTCAAACGTTGGGAAGGGGAAGCACTTGCGGGCTCGATTAGCCTGGTCAGGCGTTCGTCGAGGCCCGTGAGGGTCACCCCGAACTCGACTCCCTCCCGGCCGGCGAGGAGCTCGAGATCGCGACGTGCGAGCAGGCTCTTAGTAAGAATAGTGACGGGATAGCCTCGCCGAAGAAGAATCTCGAGACACTGTCTGGTCAGGCCGTATCTCTCTTCGGCGGGCTGCCAGCCGTCGCAAACCGAGCTCACGAATACCCGGCCGATCCTTTTTTTCCCGGCCTCGACCCCCAACACCTGGGGCGCGTTTACCTTCACGTCCACAAAGCTCCCCCATGGCTCGTCGGGGTGGGAGAATCTACTCACAAACCTCGCGTAGCAGTACACGCAGCCGTGTTCGCATCCCGAATAGCAGTTCACGGCCCAGTCGGCGATACCCGACTTGTTGAGAACCGACTTGCAGCGGACCTCCCGGATCCGCACCTTCAGCCCTCCGCCGGACGCCCAGGTCATGGTCTCTTAAGCTCTCCTTGTACCGTTGTTTCGAATTGAGCCAAGCGCACCCACCTCGTCCAGCATCGCCGGAGGGGGAATTCTCGCCCTCACCGCAGGTCACGGGGACACAGCCCGGCGCGACGACTCTCTCTCCGATGAGGGACGTTGGCGCTACTCCCTCAACGCACCCGGGACACCCATAAGGGTAACTCTCACGAGGTCACCTGATCAAGGCTTTCCGGCCCCGGTAGGCACCGTGGGAGGCATGACGCCCGGGAGCAAGGAGAAGAGGCTCTGTAGAAAAAGCAAGAGGCTGGAATGATTACGTAATTGACACGAAATGGGGCCTTGACTATACTGCGCTCCCGGACTAGGGTCTCCCAGGTGTGTGGGACTTCGTCGAGAGAGGAGCCGCGGAGCGAGACAGTTCTGCAGGGTGGTCCTGTTCGCGGACCGGACCTCCCTCGGAAGGAGAAACGATGAGTGTCCTCATTGATCTTTCCATATTTCCGGTGGACAAGGGAGAAAGCGTGAGCGCCTTTGTGGCAAAAGCGGTGAAGGTCATTCGGGAGAGCGGCCTCCCGCACCGAATCGGGCCTATGGGGACGACCATTGAGGGAGAATGGGACGAGGCCATCGGCGTGGTAGGCCGCTGTCTCGAAGAGCTGAAGAAAGACTGCAACCGGGTGTACATGACCCTTAAGGTGGACTACCGCAAAGGCCCTGGCGGAAGGATCGAAACGAAGGTAAAGTCCCTGGGGAAGAAGCTGTGAGGCGGCCAGCGCCTCAGCCCGGGCCTTACCGTGTCCCACTTTTCTTGCTGGATACAGGGGTTGTTGACTTCATCCATTGCTGCGAGCAATGATGGCTCTTCTTTCGCCCCGTGGCTCCTCCGCCCGCAGGCGCGGAAGTGGCTCAGGCCTCTTGCAGTCACTTCAGAAGAACCATCGCTGCTCGCACCTGGAGCTCCCTGTGTCCAGCGCCCTGACGTAAAGGGAGCAGCCCGGCGAGGCATCGAGTCCCGGCGACGTCCGCCCCCGGACGACCAGACGGTGTCGGCTTATGGTGCTGCCGGTCATCTCCTGGCGATCGTGTGCGTGATGGGGTACGGCTCATGGGTGAGTGAAGGGTGGAGGAGTGACATGGACGCTTTTTGCTTTTCCAAGAAAGGGGATCACGGGGAGACCAGTCTTCTTACCGGAGAGAGAATTTCCAAGGCCAGCCTGCGACCGGAGACCTATGGTACGCTTGATGAGGCGAGTTCTGCACTCGGCATTGCCAAGGCCTTGACCGAGAACGTACAGATCCGCACCTTCATCGAGAGGGTTCAGGAGGACTTGGTGATCCTCGGAGCCGAACTCGCATGTGAGGTTGGAGGCAAAGCTCCCTACCAGATTGATCCGGGACAGACCGAGCGGCTGGAGCGCTGGATTGACGATCTCCAGAGAGAGATCCCGCTCCCAAGGCAGTTCATCCAGCCGGGAGCCAACGCCGTGAGTGCTGCGTTGGACCTGGCCCGGACCATCATCCGCCGAGCCGAACGTCGGGCGGTTGCCATGAAGGAGGAAGGCCTTGTGGACCACGCGGAGGTGCATGCCTATTTGAATCGGCTGGCAGACTTCCTCTTCACCTTGGCTCGCTATGGAGAGAAGAAAGGGTGACGGTGATGGGGGAGGCACCGCGGCTCTCCCTGGCCGCGGGAAGTGGGTCTGATTTCGCCTTTTTTCGGAGGGCCGACGACTGCCTATTGGAAGTCCTTTTCTCCCTTTTTTTCGCCGATATCCAAGAGCGTCAAATCACCGAAATCCACCGTGCGGTATTCCGATAGCTGTCTCAGGTTCTGCAGGAAGGTGCCGAGCACCTCGAGTTGCTCTTTGATGATTCTCAGCTTCTTCTGTGCCTCCACCTCCCTGGTCCCCGCCGCCAATAGATCCACATAGCCCATGATGACCGTGAGCGGCTGGCTGAAGAGGTGAGTGACGGTTTCCGCGGTCCTCAGGACTCCTTGGAACCTCTGCTCCTGGGCCATGTTCCACTGCGATCGCCTATCCTCGCCAGTTCGCCGGTCGAGGCCGCTTCTCCGGTCTTGGCCACTCCTCCGATCAAACCCGGCCCTCCGGTCCTCTCCACCTCTCCGATCCTTGCCAGCGCGACGATCGCTTTTCCTTCTTCGGTCACCCTGCCCTCTCGTCCTATTTGTCATACTCACCCCTTGAAAGGGACCCCGCGGAAACCAAACCCTAGAGGGGGCAGGCTCTCCGCTTCCCCTCCCGGCCGCGTCGATGCTGTGCGTTGCAGGTCGGTACGGCCACCCCCTAGGCATTGAAAATTCATGCCAAAACGGCAAAAAGTAAATTTTGTCCTACATTTCACGAGGTTATTTGCAGGGATAACTTCATGGTCTTGCCGGGAGCAGGGTACTTTTCTGGAAATAATTGGAAGTAAGTTGCCCCTCTTTGTCACTTGAAGGCAGCAAGACCGGGGAGTCCTCGATCCCAACGAGGCTCATTGCCGCGTTCCGTAGATTTGGGGGGTCCGTGCTCGATGAACCAACAGAGGCCTTCCTTCACCCATGGCTTTCGCGCTATAAAATAGGTCGTCAGTAACCCGAAGGAGGAGGTGTCTCGGACATGACGACAAGAACGCAGATGTTCGCACTTCTAGCACCGATAGCAATTCTGCTGCTCGCCGTCCCTGCAGTGCTCGCGGCGGTTCCGGCCGCGGCGGCGACCGAGGTTGGTCGCTACGAAGCGATTCAGCTCGATGCCGCCTCAATTTTCGTGCTCGACACGAAGGAGGGGCATTGTTGGCTGGTGAACGCGACTCCGAGCGCTCCCAGCATGATCTACACGGGCCAGGTTCGTCCCGGGAAAAAAATGGGAGAGACGATCAAGCCCCCCAAGGAGAAAGAGTAGCCTGGGAATCCTTTCCGGCAGTCAGGGGCGTGGACCAAAGCGTTCAGCCATTCTCTGACGGCAAGGCATGCATGCCCGTTGTCTTTCCTGCTCTTCGGCCTTGGTTAGCGACAACCCTACCTGGGCGGCCAGCAGCCGGAGGAATCCGTCTTCGAACCCAAGGGGTCTCAGCCCCTCGATGCGGGAGACCCTCCAACCCTCCGGCGACCGGTTGAGCAAAAGGAGCACAGCATTGGGGGCGTCGTCGCCGCCCAAAAGAAAATTTTCTCGGCCGCGATAGACGGCCCTGACCCTCAATTTGGCGTGCACCATGGCCTCGTCGCCCGCAATCTCGAGGTGCGGCGATTCGGCGAGATCGACATCGAGTGATCCAAACTCGCGGTAGACCCGCTTGATCACCCGCGCCATCACCGCTTTCGTGAGCTTGAGACTGTCACGGTAGTCAGGGGAGAGGAAACGCGCACTCTCCTCGAGATCTTCCCTCACGACCGCGGCTATCCCGGCCTCGATGGTCAGACGGACCAGCCGCTCCTCATCGACCCCTCCCGTTGGGACAACCGCACGGTCTGACGGCAGCGCACCCGGGTCGAGAACCAGGAGGTCTCCGGCCCTGACGTCCTCGCTCCGGAAGACGACACGATCTCCGACGGCCTCGACCACATGGACGGGCAGCCGTTGGGTTCGGAGATGTCGGAGCCGAACCACTTCAGAGAGAGACTGATCAGGCGATCTCCGCGCCACAACACCGCTGGCGGCGAGCCAGAGGGCTTCCCCTGACGGGACAACCTCCGTCACTGTGACCGGCATGGTCGAGTCTCTCCGTCCGAGAGGAAGGAGCCAAAAGAGGAGCCCGAGGGCCATTATCATGACACCCACCCAGCCAAGGACTGTGGGAGATATTCCTCTATATTCTGGTTTCAGCGCAGTTTTCTCTCCCATGGGCGAAAGGCAAGAGAAGACGAGGAACATGGGTTCCTTCCCCGTTCCCCTGTCAAATTCCTCCGTCTTGGGTTGGTACTCCCACGCACATAGATGAGGGTTTCATGCCGTCACGCAAAGTCTGCTTACCATCGAGAAACAGATTCGCCACCCAGCGTACGGATGGGCTGATCTAGCCGGATGAGCCGAGAAACAGCTCTCCTTCCGAGGTAAAGGGAAGAACCCGCGGGAGGAGCATCCCGCCGCCGAGGTGGAGACGCCCCTTGATCTTGTACGTTAGCTTCCTGTCGTTCCGGGAGTCAAGGATGCCTCTTCCCACATCGATGAGGGAGGAGTAGAGGGTCATTGGCACGACGGCTGTATTGCGGGGAGGCACCGTCGTCTTGGTGTTCACGACCCCGGTGCCGAATTCTCTATTGTTTAGTTGTACGGTACAGTCGATGCCCTCGATCTCGAGACTCACATCATTCGTATTCAAGACCCGCAGCTCCACCCTGGCAACTGCCTCAAAGGTCTTGATTTCCTGGATCTGGATGTCGGCAAGGCTGACGTGAGGGGATTCCAGTCTCTTCCCAAGTCCAGCACATCCCATGAGCGCGAGGAAGCATAGGAGCGTCGACACGAGAAAGGGAATGTCACGTCCGCGCCAAGTCTTCATTAAAGGCCAATCCTTCCTCTCCCACCATTTGCCAATCCTGGCTCATTCCGCCGCCAGAAGAGCATTGGTCATCTCTTCTGCCCTCCAAGAAAGGAAAGCGGCCACTGCAAAGAGACAGTAGCCGCTTTCGGTCATCCTGGCACCGTGGGTGCCGACCGGAGATCCCTACGCATACCGGACGCCCACCGGCCTGGAGCTTAGGCGAAATGGTCGGGACGAGAGGATTTGAACCTCCGACCCCCTGAACCCCATTCAGGTGCGCTAGCCAGACTGCGCTACGTCCCGGCGTAAGGTAATCATCTAGCACCCTTGCTCAGTGGTGTCAAGAGTATATCATCTGGCCGGAGAGCTGATCATGTCCCATTTTTTTGCTGGACAAAGGGGTTGCAGGTGCGACCAATGATGGTTCTTCTGAAGCGACCAGGCCGGGGAGGGGGGCGCCTCAGGGCCGCGGCAAGTGATGGGACGTCGCTGCGAGGGTGTAAGCTGGTTCACTGATATCCGATGAGGCGGACTCGAGAGCGACCGGGGCCTGATCCCCGAAAGGGACCGGGAGCGACCGGGTCACGGGCTCTCCGAGGTGTCTCGGGCGTCGATCGCGGCAATCGTCGCGCGAAAATATTCCATCGTGAGGTGCAGGCCCTCGGCAAGGTCGACCTCGGGTTGCCAGCGCAACCTTGTTCTCGCCAGGCTGATATCCGGGCGGCGCCGCTCGGGATCATCCGGCGGCAGGGGTCGGTAGTCGATGCCCGCTCTGGAACCGCTGGCTTCGATGACGCGGCGCGCCAGGTCGAGCATAGTGATCTCCTGGGGATTTCCCAGGTTCACCGGTCCCAGAAGCTCATCCTGCTCCATCAACAACACCAGCCCCCTCACCATGTCGCTTGCGTAGCAGAAGGAACGGCTTTGGCTCCCGTCGCCAAAGATGGTGAGGGGCTGACCCCGAAGGGCCTGGGTGATGAAGTTGCTCATCACCCGCCCGTCGTTGAGTGCCATCCGGGGGCCATAGGTGTTGAAGATACGCGCGATGCGAACGTCCACCTGGTTCTGGCGGTGGTAATCCATCATGAGCGTCTCGGCAACCCGCTTACCTTCGTCGTAGCAGCTGCGAAGACCGATGCAGTTAACGTTTCCCCAATAGGTCTCCGGCTGTGGATGCACCGTGGGATCGCCGTATACCTCGGAGGTTGAGGCCTGGAGAATGCGGGCCTTCACCCGTTTGGCGAGACCGAGCATGTTGATGGTCCCCATGACGCTCGTCTTCACGGTCTTAACCGGATTGTACTGGTAGTGAACGGGGGAGGCCGGGCAAGCAAGGTTATAGATCTGGTCAATTTCGAGGAGGATGGGGTTGACGAGGTCGTGGCGGATCAACTCAAAACGATGGCTGTCCAAAAGGTGATCGATGTTGGCCTTGCTTCCGGTGAAGAAGTTATCCAGGCAGATGACCTCATAACCCTTACGGAGCAAATACTCGCAGAGGTGGCTGCCGATGAACCCGGCCCCACCGGTGACCAGTACGCGCTTGCCCATGTGGATACCCTCAGCCGTTACCATTCCGAGAAACGTCCGCAGAGCGTCCGGCCTCTCCCGTACCTCCGTTGTCTGCGAATCCGCTCCGAGCCCCTTCCCATGAGGGCGAAAAATAAAATGCCGTTGAGTCTCTATTCCACACTCGTAAAAACGTGTCAAGAAGAGAAAGGCTCGCAAAGACCCGACCAGATTGTGCTTGAAGGCCTCTCCTCCTTTCGCTATAGTAGCGGCGCCGCCAAGATCCCGGCCATCGGCGAGGAGCGAATCCTATGGCAATCGCGAAGAGAATCGAGGAGGCCATCCAGAAATCTTCTTGGATCCGAAAGATGTTTGAGGAAGGGGCACGTCTCAAGGCTCTCCACGGTACGGATCAGGTCTTCGACTTCAGCCTCGGGAACCCTGACCTGGAGCCACCTGAGAGGTTTCACCAGACCCTGAAGGCGGTCGTGGGTCGTGAGGCGCTCGGCGCCCACGCCTACATGTCTAACGCTGGGCTCAAGGAGACCAGAGAGGCGGTGGCGGGGTACGTGAGCGAGGAGCAGGGGGTACGGTTTACCGCGGAGGATATTCTCATGAGCTGTGGCGCTGCGGGCGCGCTGAACTGCATCCTCAAGGCGCTTCTTGACCCGGGCGACGAGGTCATCGTCTCTGCCCCCTACTTCGTCGAATACGGGTTCTACGCGGATAATCACGGTGGGCGTATCCGGGTGGTTCCAACTCGTGCCGACTTCACCCTCAACCTCGAGGCCATCGAGGGCGCCATCAATCCTCAGACGAAGGCAGTCCTCATCAACTCTCCCAACAACCCCACCGGCCAGGTGTATGACGAGCAATCCCTGCAAGACCTCGGCGAACTCCTGGACCGCCAGAGTCGCCGGTCGGGGAAGACCATCTACCTCGTTGCCGACGAGCCTTACCGGAAGATCGTCTACGACGGTTTCAGGGTGCCCAGTGTGCTCGCAGCCTACCGGAACAGTGTGGTAGTCAGCTCGTACTCCAAGGATCTATCTCTGCCGGGGGAACGGTTGGGTTATGCCGCCGTTCACCCTGGGGCGGACCAGGCGGAGGCGCTCATGGGTGGCATGGTGCTGGCAAATCGGATCCTCGGGTTCGTCAATGCGCCGGCGCTGATGCAGCGGGTGGTCCAGCATCTCCAGGGCGCCTGCGTCGATGTTTCTCGGTACGAGGCTCGGCGGGACCTTTTTTGCCGAGGGCTCGTCGAGGCCGGCTACGAGCTCGTGCAGCCCCGGGGTGCTTTCTATCTCTTTCCGAAGACTCCCATCGCCGACGAGGTGGCCTTCGTGCGTCTGCTGCAACAGGAGAACATCCTGGTCGTACCGGGAAGCGGCTTCGGTGCGCCGGGATATTTTCGGATCGCCTACTGCGTGAGTGAGCAGACCATCAAGGATGCATTGCCCGGATTTGTTGCCGCGCGCAAAAGGGCCCTGGAGGGGAAGTAACCTCGAGCCGTGGCGCTTCGCGGTCGACCGGCGTTTCAGCGTCTCCGTCGAGGTCGAAAAGGGCTGCTCTCCGTCAAGAGGTTACCGAGGGCCCGCCGACATCTTCCGTTCGGAACCCCGGCCTATCACTTCATTGACCCTGTCCGGAGCTTCAGGGTAAACTTGATAAGTGCGCGTTGCACGCCTTTTGCATGATGGAAGGATGCAGGCTCCGGAAAATGATGGAGCCTCTGACGTTGAGTACGACTTGACCTGTGGGAGTCACAGGGCCGTCTGGGCCGGCGGTGGCGCCGGCTGGCGACCCCAGACTATTCTGATGGCAGCGGGGAGATGACGACAGAGGCCTTGGCCCATGCGGCCCCTCATAACACCATGGACCCGTCTTATCTCAAAGCCCATAAGGAAGGGACTCTCAGAGGGCGAATCGAGGCGGCCCTGGCCATCCTGGCGAATTGCCGCCTCTGCCCGCGGTGCTGCGAGGTAAACCGCCTCGAAGGCGAGGAGGGTGTCTGTCAGACGGGGAGAGAGGCGGTCGTCTCCAGTTCCAATCCCCACTTCGGCGAAGAGGACCCCCTGGTAGGGAAGGGTGGATCAGGCACCATTTTCCTCACTCACTGCAATCTCCTCTGCGCCTTTTGCCAGAACTATGAGATTAGTCATCTGGGCGAGGGAGTAGCGGTGGGGCCGGGCGATCTTGCCGAGATGATGCTGGCTCTCCAGGAAAGGGGTTGTCACAACATCAATTTTGTCACCCCGACCCATGTGGTGCCCCAGATTCTCGAGGCCCTTCCCGAGGCCGTGGAGAGAGGTCTTCGGGTTCCCTTGGTGTACAACTGCGGGGGATACGAAGAGGTCGTCACCCTGCGCCTTCTGGAGGGAATCGTTGATATCTACATGCCGGATTTCAAGTTCTGGGACCCGCAGGTGGCCGAAGGGTACTGCCGCGCTCCCGACTACCCCGAAAAGGCGCGGGCTGCGGTAAAGGAGATGCATCGGCAGGTGGGAGACCTCGCCGCGGATGAGACGGGAGTTGCGCGCCGGGGGCTTCTTATTCGCCACCTGGTCATGCCCGCCGGGCTTGCCGGCACCCGGGACATTATGCGATTCCTCGCCCGAGAGGTGTCGAAGAATACGTACGTCAATGTGATGAGTCAGTATCGACCCTGTGGCGAGGCATACCGTTATCCCGAACTCCAGAGGACGATTACGGTAGAGGAGTACCGGGAGGCGGTACGGATCGCTCACGAGGAGGGCATCCATCGCCTCGATGAGCGGCGACTCGTTCACCTGTTTCGCTGGCCGTGACCCGACAGGGGGAAGAACCGTCCGGTCGGATTGCCGAGGCTTGACAATCTCATGAGTTTTCCGGAGCGCATTTTTGTTGTCGGCGACATTCACGGATGTCTCGACAAACTGCAAGACTTGATGAAGCGGATCGATCCCGTGCCTGGTCGGGATCAGCTCGTTTTTCTAGGGGACTACATCGATCGCGGCGAGAACTCCCGCGGTGTGGTGGACTACCTCTTGCAGGTGAGAGAGAAGTATCCGGAGACCATTTTCCTCGTGGGAAATCACGAGAAGATGTTCCTCGACTTTCTCGGGGGCGTCGAACAGGCCCTCTTTATCCATAATGGCGGTGGCTCGACGATCAGGAGTTACATGGGGAGCATGGAGGAGCCAAAGATCATAATGCACCGGGGTTTGGACGCCATGGCCCTCGATCACATGGTCCCGCCGGGTCATCGAGCCTTCCTCGGAAGTCTTCTCCCGTACTACCAAACGGCCGACTACATCATGGTTCACGCCGGGCTCAAGAACGGTGTGCCCGTCGAACAGCAGACGGTGGACGATCTCGTGTGGATCCGAGAGGAGTTCATCTATTCAGAGCAAAGTTTCAGCAGACGGGTCATTTTCGGACATACCCCGTTTGTTCGTCCACTCGTGCTTCCCAACAAGATCGGCATCGACACCGGAGCCGTCTACGGCAATACCCTTACATGCTTGATCCTGCCCGATCTCGAATTTGTCAGCGTGTGAATCAGACGGTGCCGGGGTGAAGTAGAACGACATGACAGGGCTCGGTCTGTAACCGGGCCTTGCTCTGGATCTCCCATGGAGTTAACCGACCTCGAGGAGAGGAAAGAGCGGCGGGAGATCACGGTGGGGAATGGCATAGAACTTGTTAGGCCCGTTTTCGTCGGTGCTGCGGTGGGGGCGACGGTCTCCGCAGCCCCGCGACGCCGCGGACGAACAAGCTCGAATTTTAGCCGCGTCTCAATGAGGGCATTCACGGCAGCGGTGGAGGCGTGGTTGTCATGATCGAGGCTGCGGCTCACGACGTCCACCAGAGCGCCTCGGGCGTCGAGATGACGTAGCCGACCACGGTGCTCTGGCCGGCACGGCTGGGAGTCGAGGGACGGGAAGTCGGGAGTGATGCTGCGTACCCCACGCCCATTGTGGATCCCCAACAGCATGACTGCCAGCAAGGGGGTGAGAAGCTGGTGCCCATGAGGAACCCCTGGGGCTGCAAACGGTGGCTGCTGACAGCCCTCGGTGCCTTTTTGGTGGGTGCCTTGGCCGCATGCGCCGAAAGGCGCCCTGCAGCGACCGAGGTGGCCCCCGTTGAGCGCCACGCGGCTGCCGGGATGCGCTCCTTCGAAGAGGGGCGCCTGGAGGAGGCCCAGGGCGAGTTCGACGAGGCTCTCGGCTTGGATGCGCAGTACGGGCCGGCATATGTGGGGAAGGGTCTCGTCCTCGGGGCCAAGGCGATTCGGAGCGAAGAAACCAAGGAGAGGGCCGCGGTCACCAAGAATGCCTTTGCCAGCCTTAAGAACGGAAAGAAGTACGCCATTGGCGATGAGCAGAAGGTCCCGGCCTATGTGGCTTATATCCGCCTCCACACCATGATCAAGGATAAGGATTGGCTAGCCGACGCCGAGGAGAACTTCAGGTATGCCACTGCTGTTGATCGGCGGGCGTCCGCGGCGTACTTTTTCATGGGGGAGGCATACAAGGAGGCTTACCGGTTCGCCGATGCCGGGGGTATGTACCGAAGGGTCCTCGACCTCGGCGCTAACTATACGGGTGAGGCTCGTCGAGCCTGGGAGCTGACGCAACGCATCCAGCAGGCCGCGCCCGGCACCGAGGCGGGGAAGCAGATCGCTTTGGTGAGCGCCATCACGCGGGCCGAGGCGGCGGCACTGTTTATGCAAGAGCTCAAGCTGAACGAGGTGTATGCTAAGCTCGGCAGTGACGTTTCAGATGAGGCACTGGGACTTCCCAAGTCAGAGCAAAAGACGGAATCCATCGTGAAACCCGGCCAGGGCGGGGCAACGGATCTGGCTACCCACCCTCTGGGAAGAGACGTGGAAGCCGTACTGGGGCTTGGGGTGCGCGGCCTTGAGCTCTATCCGGATCGGACCTTTCGTCCGGGTGAGCGGGTGACGCGGGTCGAGTTCGCCGTGATGGTGGAAGGTATCCTAATTAGAGCCACCGGCGACGGGAAATTGGCTACCCAGTTCACCGGGAACCCTTCGCCGTTCGTTGATCTGCGAGATGATTCGCCCTACTTCAACGCGGTCATGGTGTGCACGAGTACGGGGATCATGAAGCCGGCAGATCTTCAAGGCCGGGAGTTCCGGCCCATGGAGAGTGTTGCGGGGGTCGATGCCCTTCTGACCATTCGGAGCCTCACGGAGTACCTGGCGCGCCTGAAGACGGGGTGAAGGCGTCGGATGGCCCTTTTGTCTGGCGTGGGCGGAAGGCGGCGGACTGGGCGGGAGAGGGAACCCCACGGCTGGGGGCGGAACTTCGCGATGCCGGGTCGCAGGATAGAAACCCGGTGGGGTTTCCGGCGGCCCCGTGCAGATGACATCACGTCGACGGCGTGTCGCTTGAAATGCGGGCGGGATTCTTCTCCAGGCGGGATGTCAACATCGAAGTGAGCCGGAGAACACGGTCCCGTCGGAGGTGTGAGACTACGTATGGCACGAATTGATGCGTTTTTCAAGCTGGTGCATGACCAGAAGGCCTCCGATCTCCACTTGGTGGCTGGGCAGCAGCCTGTGCTTCGCGTTCGGGGCGACCTGGAGCGCGTGAAGTACAAGCTCCTGGAAAACGACGATCTGAAGGGAATGCTCTACGAGATTACGTCCGAAGACAAAATCAAGATCTTCGAAGAGACGGGAGACGTGGACTTCGCCTACGAGATTCCCGGGCTGGCCCGGTACCGGGCCAACTACTACCAGCACAAAGACGGGATCGGAGCCGCGTTCCGGGAGATCCCAAGCGAGATCCTGACCGTAGAACAGCTCGGTTTGCCGTCGGTGGTGGCGCGACTCGCCCTGCTGCCCAGAGGCCTCGTGCTCGTAACCGGACCCACGGGAAGCGGCAAGTCCACAACCCTTGCAGCCATCATCGATGAAGCCAACCGAAAGCGCAGGGACCATATCATTACCGTCGAGGACCCCATCGAATTTGTCCACGAGAGCAAGAATTGCATCATCAACCATCGGGAGGTCTTCACCCACACGCGGTCCTTCGCTGCCGCGCTCCGGGGCGCCTTGCGAGAAGACCCGGATATCATTCTGGTGGGCGAGATGCGGGACCTGGAGACGATTTCTCTCGCCATTGAGGCCGCGGCGACAGGACACTTGGTTTTTTCCACGCTGCACACGACCAGCGCCCCGAAGACAGTGGATCGCATCATCGAGGTGTTTCCGGAGAACCAGCAACTTCAGATCCGTTCCATGTTGGCGGACGGTATCCGTGCGGTGATCGCCCAGGGTTTGTTCAAGAGGATCGATATCCCCGGTCGAATCTGCTGCCCTGAGATCCTCATCGCCACCCATGCGGTGCGGGCACTCATCCGGGAAAACAAATCCTACCAGATCCCTACGGCCATTCAAACCGGCAAGAAGTACGGTATGCAGAGTCTGGACGATGCGATCATGGGCCACCTTAAGGCACACCGGATCGGCCCGGAAGAGGCGTACATGAAGTGTGACGACAAGGAGAAGTTCCGGCCCTACCTGCGGACACCTCCTGCGGATTTCACCGAGGTATGATCCCTGGCCGGGGGAGGGAGCAGGGGAGGAAGGATGCCGACGCTCGGACCGACCCCGTCAGGTCGGGCCCATGGGCATTGGGGGAAGACGGCCGGCCCGGGTGGTTTTGAGACCTGGCCCGCGTGGCGGACATACTGACCTTTCCCAGGGGGAACGGGTATGAGAAAACGGGAAGTAGACCACTTTCTTCGCAAGATGCTTGACATGCACGACAACGTGTCCGACCTGATCGTCACCGTGGACCGACCGTTTCAGGTGGAACACGACGGGATGCTGAAGCCAGTGCCCATGGACGTCCCCATCGAGAGCCTTACCCCCTTTCAAACCGAGATCTTCGCCCTGAACCTCGTGGCCGGAGACCGGCGCAACCTCGAACAGTTGCTGCGTACGGGCGCTTGTGACCTCTCCTATCATTTGGCCGGCAAGGCTCGCTTCCGCGTCAACGTCTTCTCGCAGCGGGGCTACTACTCGGTCGTGATGCGACGATTACAGACTCAAGTTCCCAGCATCGATGATCTCCATCTACCCCAGATATTCAGGAATGTCGCCCAAGAGAGAAACGGTCTCGTCTTTGTTACCGGAGCCACCGGGACCGGCAAGACCACGTCGCTGGCGGCGATTCTGAATGAGGTCAACGACCATCGGCCGGTCCACATCGTCACCCTGGAGGACCCGGTGGAATTTGTCCATCACCACCGGAAGGCGACGTTCAACCAGCGGGAACTGGGCGGCGACTTCGACACCTATGCCAACGGCCTCCGAGCTGCCCTCCGTCAGGCGCCCAAGATTATCCTTGTGGGTGAGATGCGCGACCGGGAGACCGTGGAGATCGGTCTCAGTGCCGCAGAGACCGGCCATCTGGTCTTCACCACCCTCCATACGGTGGATGCCGGTCAGACCGTGAACCGCCTCCTTGGCATGTTCGATACGGAGGAAGAGAAACAGGTGCGGATCAGGCTGGCCGACTCCATGCGCTACATCATCTCCCAGCGTCTCCTCCCCAAGGTTGACGGCGGCCGGGTGGCAGCCTTCGAGATCATGGGAAACGACCTCCGGATCAAGGAGGTCATCCTCCAGGGCGAAGGCGAGGGAAAGACCTTCTACGAGATCATAGAAAGCAACAGAGCCTTCAGCTGGATCACCTTCGATGATTCGATCCTCGGTCTCTACCAGGACGGTCTGATCACCCAGGAGACCGCCATGGCCTATGCCTCAAGGCGCGCCAACGTGCGGCGAGGAATCGATCGGATCAAGGCGGCCCGCGGAGAGAAGGTCACGGATATCGAAGGTCTCGAAATGGATAGGGAGTACGGCCGCGCCGTGCGCCAGAGAGTCAGCGACGCAACGTGAACGGGCGCTGGGGAGGAAGTCGGTGAAAGTACAGTGCAAGCACTGCCAAACGTTTCTCACGGTTCCAGACGAGAAGGTCCCCACTGATCATCCCCTTCAAGCTACGTGCAGCAAGTGCAAGAGTCCCATCAGCGTGGCGCCGAAGGGGAACAAGCAGGGCCAGCGGTCTGCGGACGCGGGGGCTCCCATAGGTCTTGACATCAGGGTGGCGGAGGTCACCGACGCCCCGACGGCCGTCGGCGTGGATCTGGGGATCGATCCGGTGTATGACTCTCCCCTCGAATTCCTCCAGGCAGGGGCCATGAGCGCCTTGATTTGCGTGGATGAGCCCGAACGGTTGAAGGCGGTCAAGACGGCGCTCGCCGAGCTCAACTTTCACGGCAGCCTGGCGAGCTCGGTGAAGGAAGCGCTCAGCAAGCTCCGGTACAACCATTACGACCTTGTCGTAGTGGACGAGGAGTTCTGCGGCGAGACGGCGGAGAACAACACGATTTTGCGGTACCTCCAGCCCATGCCCATGTCGACGAGGCGAAACATCTTCCTGGCGATGATCAGCAAGAAGCAGAGGACCCTTGACAACCTGGTTTCCTTCGCCATGAGTGTGAATGCAATCATCAACGTGAGCGATGTGCCGAAAGTGAAGATGATCATGGAGCGGGCCCTCGCCGAGCACCGGCGCTTCTACAAGGTGTTCCTCGACATGTTCGAAGCGACAGGCGGAGTGTAGGATTGCCGTAGCGCGGGACGGCGGGCGGGCCGGGCCGCGCTGCAGCCAACGGAGGCCATGAGGTTCTTCAAGTACTGGCAAAGGAAGCGGGAGGCTCGGGAGCTCCAGCTCCGTATTGATCACTGCCGGAAAACCATGACCGAGGTGGAGAAGGCGCTACGTAGCGAAGAGCTTCGACCGGAACTGACCGAACAGTTTCGTCGTCTGGGCGAGGCGCTGGCCGAGGTCGATGTGTCGCACGTCGGTGAAAGGGAACTGGAGGAGATCGAGACCGCAACCAACAAGCTGCTTTCCGAGTTTCGGAGCCTCTACCGTCAAGGCAAGCTCAAGAACATCCACGACGGTCTCCTCCACTAGCAACCTCTGGTTGCGGCAAGGGGCGTAGGGCATCCTTCGACAAGCTCCCCACGACAAGTTCGCGACAGGCCGGACAAGCAGGCCATAGGGTGGGGGTGGTTCTTGACACGCCGCGCCGTGAGGGTTTATAAGGAGGGCGACACAACGCGGGGGACGTAGCTCAGCTGGGAGAGCGCGGCGTTCGCAACGCTGAGGTCGTGGGTTCGAATCCCATCGTCTCCACCAAGTCTTGACTAAGACCGACCGCAGTCTGGCTGCGGTTTTTTTGTTCCCCCAGTGGGAGCGGAGGAGAGAGGACCGGCCTGGCGTCACCCGGCTACTGTTGTTGACAGGGTCCCGGACATTTCCTATAGTGCCCACACAGGTAGACACGAGAATTGCGAGCGAGGTCAAGCGAGGTCCTGGCATGGGCAAGCGAGCTGCGAGTCTCACACGAAGTACCACCGAGACCAAGATCACCCTGAAGCTCGACCTGGAAGGCGCCGGCCGGTGCCGGGTGAGTACCTCCGTGGGCTTCATGGATCACATGCTCACGCTTTTTGCCGCTCACGGCAGCTTCGATCTCCACCTCGAAGCCAAGGGTGATCTCTCGGTTGATCAGCACCACACGGTAGAGGACATCGGCATCTGTTTGGGACAGGCTTTCAGCAAAGCCCTGGGGGAGCGAAAGGGAATCCGGCGTTACGGCCAGCAGACGGTCCCCATGGACGAGGCGCTGGCCTCGGTAGCGGTTGATCTCTCCAACCGGCCGTACCTGGTCTACCATATTCCCAAGCTGGGGGAGAAGGTGGGGGAGTTTGAGGCGCAGCTCGTCCCCGAGTTCTTTCGGGCCTTCGCTCAGAACGCGGGGGCGACGCTCCATGTGAACGTCCCCTACGGGGAGAATACCCACCATGTGGTGGAGGCGATTTTCAAGGCGTGGGGTCGGGCGATGCGACAGGCCTCCAGCCTGGAGCCGGGCGTTGATGACGTCCCCTCTACGAAGGGGGTTCTCTGAAAACACGGTAACGAGCCCTTGACAAAGGGGGGCAGCCGAGTTAAACAGTATCGTTACCAATGACGCGGGGTGGAGCAGTCCGGTAGCTCGTCGGGCTCATAACCCGAAGGTCCCAGGTTCAAATCCTGGCCCCGCTACCAAGTACAAGAAGGGGTTAGAAAGCAATCTCTAACCCCTTTCTTTTTGCCCCTTCTCTTGTCCCATCGCATTTACTGCTCGGCGCCGAGACCTTGAACTCGACGGGCAGTCCCGACAGGTCGGGATCTTCGGCTCCGATTGCCAAGCCCGTGAGGCGTTCATGCAGGTCCGCTGCGGCGGGACCCTTTCTCGTCCGTGGCCCGTGTCCACCGGTTCGCCGCGGGTTAGCCTCAGTCATCCGTCTCACTCTCCTTTTTGCTGGAAGCACGGCTCCGTCGTTTCCCTGGGGCGTTTACCGAGGTCCGTCTGTATGTTATCCTAGAAACGAACGGAACCCCGGCCGGCACTTGCCATGAAAGCGGAGTAGCTCGGGAAGGGAGAGGAAGCACTGCTTGGCGGCGCATCGAATGGGGGTGGGACCCGCCATGGCCGGCCGGTCTCGATTAGGGAGTAGACGGGAGAATTCACCCGCGGCGCGTTTTATCCACGTTCATGACACGAGGCTGCCATGATCTCTCTCAGTGATGACTCCCTCGAACAGCTTGCCTGCTGCGAGCTGTGCGAACACCGCTGTCGGGTCAACCGCCT
>Ga0187776_10000557_pt1 | contig 17996 bp, 14 predicted proteins | sample 0216_BV02_MP12_2_FD_132426 | JGI IMG/M metagenome (GOLD analysis project Ga0187776, IMG submission 132426) | Tropical peat soil microbial communities from peatlands in Department of Meta, Colombia - 0216_BV02_MP12_20_MG | ecosystem: Environmental > Terrestrial > Soil > Wetlands > Peat | place...
CCGGGAGAACGACGGAATAGTCCTCATCATCGCCAGCGAGGAATTCCCCGCGAAGCCCGGAGCAGACCTCCGGGCTTTTTTGTGTGCGGCTTTCGCGACGGGAACGAACCACGGTGCTGACGATGAACGCGACGATTTGGCGACCGGCATGGCGGCCCCTGCTGCCGGCGCGGAGGATGAAGCTCAGGAACCGGCAGCGCGGTTTCGCGCTCTACGGGGCAGGGCGCCGCCCGGGGCTCCCGGCGCGGATCGCGAACGCCCACGCGCGCTTCGAGCACGAGGCGCGCGAGGCGCTGCGCGAGTGGCTGTTGCTGTAACCGGCGACTTCGCGGGCTGTGCGCGGCCCGCCTAACGAGGATTTCGGGTCGCCGCCCGGCCCGCGCGAGGGGTCACCCGCGCGCGGCGGCCGGGTTCGATGACGGAGCCGCCGGCCTTCGGGCCGGCGGCCGAGTCAGCTGCGGAACCGCGCGGCGAGCTGCTCCGTTTCGCGCGCGAGGATCGTCGCGTCGAGCCCCACGGCCGTGAACGTCGTGCCCCATTCCATGTAGCGGCGCGCCGCCGCGTCGTCGGTGGCGAGGATGCCCGCGCCCTTGCCGCAGGCGCGGATGCGCCGGATGCCGTCGCCGATCGCCGACTGCACCTCGGCGTGGGCCATGTCCCCGGGATGGCCGAGGCTCGCGGCGAGGTCGGCGGGGCCGATGAAGACGCCGTCCACGCCGTCGCAGCGCGCGATCGACTCGAGGTTGTCGAGGCCGTCGCGCGTCTCGACCTGCACCAGGAGGCACAGCTCCTCGGAGGCGCGCCGGACGTAGTCGCGCACGCGGCCGAAGCGCGAGGCGCGCGTGGACCCGGCGACCCCGCGCACGCCCTGCGGCGGGAAGCGCGTCGCGGCGACCGCCGCCGCGGCCTCCTCCGCGCTCTGCACGTAGGGGATGAGCAGCGTCTGCGCGCCGATGTCGAGGTGGCGCTTCACGAGCACCTTGTCGTTCCAGGCGGGACGCACGACGGCGGACACGGGCGAGGCGGCCACCGCCTGCAGCTGCGCGAGGGTGTTGTCGACCTCGTTGGGGGAGTGCTCGGTGTCGATCAGCAGCCAGTCGAATCCGGAGCCCGCGACGATCTCCGCGCTGTAGGCGCTCGCGAGCGACACCCACAGGCCGATCTGCTGGCGGCCCGCGGCGAGCGAGCGCTTGAAATTGTTGACGGGAAGTTCCATGCTGTCCTCGGGCGGCGGCGCGAGCGGTGGACGCATACTACTATCACAAGCGTCCCGGAAGATTCGGCCGCCGCGGGACAGGTCCGATGCAGCTTCCCGGACGATGGCGCACGCGGGTCATCGTGACGACCGAAGGAGCGGGCCATGACGTACGAGTACGACTTCGAGATGGTGAAGCGCGCCTACACCGAGATGGCGCGCCGCGCGCGGGAGAAGGGCGAGCCTCGCCCGCCCCGCGAAGGGACGCCGCCGCCGCAGCCGGCGGCTCCGCAGCCCGGGGAAGCGAACCCGCCGGCGCCCCCGGCCTGAGCCGGCCGGTCCCTAGCCGCGGCCCACGAAGGGCATCTTCGTGGCCATGATCGTCATGAACTGCACGTTCGCCTCGAGCGGCAGCGAGGCCATGTAGACGATCGCGCTCGCCACGTGGGCGACGTCCATCCGGGGCTCGACCGCGATCTCGCCGTTCGCCTGCATCACGCCCTTCGCCATGCGCTCCGTCATCTCCGTGGCGGCGTTGCCGATGTCGATCTGCGAGCACGCGATGTCGTGCTTGCGCCCGTCGAGCGAGATGCACTTCGTGAGGCCCGTGATCGCGTGCTTCGTCGACGTGTAGGCCACGCTGTTGGGGCGCGGCGCGTGGGCCGAGATGGAGCCGTTGTTGATGATGCGCCCCCCGCGCGGGACCTGGGCCTTCATGATGCGGATCGCCTCCTGGGCGCACAGGAAGCTCCCGGTGAGGTTCGCGTCGACCACCTTCTTCCACTGCTCGAAGGGAAGGTCCTCCATCGGGACGGCGGGCGCGCCCGAGCCCGCGTTGTTGAACAGGACGTCGAGGCGGCCGAAGGCCGACTTCACCTTCGCGAAGAGGGCGGCCACCGACGCGGGATCGCTCACGTCGGTGGGCACCGCCAGGGCCCGCGCCCCGGCGCCGGATTCGGCCGCCGCCTTCTCCAGCAGCTCCGCGCGCCGGCCCGCGAGCGCGACGCCGTAGCCTTGCGCGAGGAGCGCGAGGGCCGCGGCCTTGCCGATGCCCGTGCCCGCGCCCGTCACCACCGCGACCTTGCCCGATGCTCCCATGCGCGCCCCCGAAACGAAGGAAAGGCGCGATTATCGCCCATGCCGGCGCGCCCGGCGGCGCTAGTCGAGCGTCGGGAGGACCTCGCGCAGCGTCGAGGCGATCCGCGCGATGTGCGCTTCCTCGACGATCAGCGCGGGCGCGATGGCGATGATGTCGCCGGTCTGGCGCACCAGCACGTCCCTCTCGTAGCAGCGCAGGTACGCCTCGAAGCCGCGCGCCGCCGGAGCGCCGGGCCGCGCCTCGAGCTCGACGGCGCCGACGAGGCCGTGGTTGCGGATGTCGATCACGTGGCGCGTCCCCCTGAGGGAATGCAGCGCCTGCTCCAGCACCGGCGCCATGCGCGCCGCGCGCGCGAACAGGTCCTCGTCCTCGTAGAGCTGGAGCGCGGCCACGCCCGCCGCGCACGCGAGCGGGTGCGCCGAATAGGTGTAGCCGTGGAAGAGCTCGATCGCCCCCTGCGGCCCGGCCATGAACGCCTCGTAGATGTCGTGCGCGACGATCACCCCGCCCATGGGCACCGCGCCCGAGGTGACGCCCTTCGCGAAGGTGATCATGTCGGGCTTCACGCCGTAGACATCGGAGGCGAAGGCCGCGCCCATGCGCCCGAACGCCGTGATCACCTCGTCGAAGACGAGCAGGATGCCGTGCCGGCGCGTGATCTCGCGCAGGCGCTGCAGGTAGCCCGCCGGCGGAATCAGCACGCCCGTGGAGCCCGCCATGGGCTCCACGATCACCGCGGCGATCGTGGAGGCGTCGTGCAGCGCCACGAGCCGCTCCAGCTCGTCGGCGAGGTGCGCGCCCCACGCCGGCTGGCCGCGCGAGAACGCGTTCTTCTCGAGGTTGTGCGTGTGGGGCAGGTGGTCCACCCCCGCGAGCAGGGTGCCGAACATCTTGCGGTTGGCCGCGATGCCGCCCACCGAGATCCCGCCGAAGCCCACGCCGTGGTAGCCGCGCTCGCGTCCGATGAGGCGCGTGCGCGCGCCCTCGCCGCGCGCGCGGTGGTACGCGAGCGCGATCTTGAGCGCGCTGTCGACCGCCTCGGACCCGGAATTGCAGAAGAAGACGTGGTCGAGCCCCTCGGGCGCGAGGCGCACGACGCGGTTCGCGAGCTCGAAGGCGAGCGGATGCCCCATCTGGAAGGCGGGCGCGTAGTCCATGGCCGCGGCCTGGCGCTGGATCGCCTCGACGATGGGCTTGCGCCCGTGGCCCGCGTTGCAGCACCACAGGCCCGAGAAGCCGTCGAGGATGCGCCGGCCTTCCGCGCTCGTGTAGTACATGCCCTCGGCGCCCACGAGCATGCGCGGGTGCGCCTTGAACTGCCGGTTGGCGGTGAAGGGCATCCAGTACGCCTCGAGGTCGGCGGGGGCGAGACGGGGAGCGTCGGAGAGCAGCGTCATGGGGAGGTCCTCGCGTAGAGCCCCAATTTACCACCCCGGCCGCGAACGGGGCCCCCAGTTGAGGTAAGCTTCCGGGTTGCTTCGCGCCCGCCCGCAGAATCTCCCATGGCCCAGTACGTCTACACGATGATCCGCGTGGGGAAGACCGTTCCCCCGAAGCGGCAGATCCTCAAGAACATCTCGCTCTCGTTCTACCCGGGGGCGAAGATCGGGCTGCTGGGCCTGAACGGCGCGGGCAAGTCCACGGTGCTCAAGATCATGGCGGGCCTCGACAAGGACTACGAGGGCGAGGCGACGGCCATGCCCGGCATCCGCATCGGCTACCTCCCGCAGGAGCCGCAGCTCGAGCCGGGGCACACGGTGCGCGAGGCGGTCGAGGAGGGGCTGGGGGAGGTCTTCGCGGCGAAGAAGCGCCTGGACGAGGTCTACGCCGCGTACGCCGAGCCCGACGCGGACTTCGACAAGCTCGCCGCCGAGCAGGAGAGGCTCGAGAAGGTGCTCTCCTCGGCCGATGCCTCCACGCTCGAGACGCAGCTGGAGGTCGCCGCCGACGCGCTGCGCCTTCCGCCGTGGGACCAGAAGGTGGACGTGCTCTCCGGCGGCGAGAAGCGCCGCGTCGCGCTCTGCCGCCTGCTGCTGTCGAAGCCCGACATGCTGCTCCTCGACGAGCCCACCAACCACCTCGACGCCGAGAGCGTGGAGTGGCTCGAGCAGTACCTCGCCCGCTTCCCGGGCACCGTCGTCGCGGTGACGCACGACCGCTACTTCCTCGACAACGCCGCGGAGTGGATCCTCGAGCTCGACCGCGGCTCGGGCATCCCGTACAAGGGCAACTACTCGGAGTGGCTCGAGCAGAAGCGCGAGCGCCTGCAGCGCGAGGAATCGGGCGAGACCGCGCGCCAGAAGGCGATCAAGAAGGAGCTCGAATGGGTCCGGCGCAGCGCCAAGGGCCAGCAGACCAAGAACACCGCGCGCCTCAAGCGCTTCGAGGAGCTCAACGAGTACGAGTACCAGAAGCGCAACGAGACCGCGGAGATCTTCATCCCGGTCGCGGAGCGCCTCGGCAACGAGGTGATCGAGTTCGTGAACGTGTCGAAGGGCTACGGCGATCGCCTCCTCATCGACAACCTCTCGTTCCGGGTGCCGCCGGGAGCGATCGTGGGCATCATCGGCCCGAACGGCGCCGGGAAGTCGACGATCTTCCGCATGATCACGGGCAAGGAGAAGCCCGACAAGGGCGAGGTGAAGGTCGGCCACACGGTGCAGCTTTCCTATGTCGACCAGACGCGCAAGCTCCCGGACAAGAAGAACGTGTGGGAGGCGATCTCCAACGGCCAGGACATCCTCGCCATCGGCAAGTTCGAGATCCAGTCGCGCGCCTACCTCGGCCGCTTCAACTTCAAGGGCCAGGACCAGCAGAAGCTCGTGGGCAACCTCTCCGGCGGCGAGCGCGGGCGGCTGCACATCGCGAAGACGCTGCTCGCCGGAGGCAACGTGCTGCTCCTCGACGAGCCGTCCAACGACCTCGACGTGGAGACGCTGCGCGCGCTCGAGGACGCGCTGCAGGAGTTCGCCGGCTCGGTGATGGTGATCTCCCACGACCGCTGGTTCCTCGACCGCGTCGCGACCCACATCCTCGCGGCGGAAGGCGAGTCGCAGTGGTACTTCTACCAGGGCAACTACCGCGAGTACGAGGAGGACAAGCTCGACCGGCTCGGGGAGGAGGCGGCGCAGCCGCATCGCCTGCGCTTCAAGTCACTTAAATAACAGCATCGCTGTTTCCGACATCGGGAACGGCGTTGGAGCGGACGAGAAGCGACGCCGCTCAACGCCGTCGAACAGGGAACGGCGCGGGGGTCCCCGACTCGTCGGGGCTTCGTACTCCGGACGAGAAGCCACGCCGCTCATCGCCGTCGAGCGGGGAACGGCGCGGGGGTCCCCGACTCGTCGGGGCTTCGTACTCCGGACGAGAAGCGGCGCCGCTCAACGCCGTCGAGCAGGAACCGCGCGGCTCCCCGGCCGCTACAATGGCGGCAACCCAGGCGCCCCGCCCATGTCCCCGTCCACCTCCAGCCCCGTGCACGCGAGCGTCGCGTACGTGCGCATCCCGCACTTCGACACGCGTACGGTCGCCGAGCAGGCGGCGATCAAGGGGGAGCTGGAGACGCGGGCGCGCTCCGCGCTCGCCGCGATTCCCGCCGCCGATCGCGTCGTCCTCGATGCCGAGGACGGGCTCGCCCTGGTGCTCTTCGGCCCCCCGGGGCGCGCACTCGACGCCACGGCCGCCCTGCAGGAGCCGGGGACCGCGGGATTCGTCGTGGGGATCAACCACGGGCCCCTCGCGCTCACCTCCGGCGGGTCCGACGCGCGCGTGTACGGCGACGGGCTCGCGGCGGCGGCGGCCGCGGCGCGCTTCGCCACGCCCGGCCGCCCGCTCGTCACGGAGGACTTCGCGCGGGCGCTTTCGGCGCGCGAGCCGGGGCGGGGCCGGGGGCTCGCGCCGGCGGGCAATTTCACCGACACGCGGGTGCGGCTGCATTCGCTGTACACGCCGGATCCCTCGCGGGCGGCGCGCCTGCGGCGCGAGGCGCTGCGCGCCGCGACCCTCGGGATCGTGGCGATCCTGCTGCTCGGCACGGCGGCGCGCTTCGCACGCCAGCTGCTGCTCCCGCCGCCGCCCGCGGTCGTGACGTTCGCGATCAAGCCGCGCGGCGACGTGTTTGTCGACGGCGCGGCGCGGGGCCGCTCGCCGCCCCTCGCGCGGCTCGAGCTCCCGGCCGGCCGCCACGTCGTCGTCGTGCGGCATCCGGGCTACCGGCCGCTCGAGCTCACGCTCGACCTCGAGGCGGGACAGCGGATGGCGATCGAGCATACGTTCGTGTCGACGCGCCCCGCGGAGCCCCGGGGCGGATTCTGGCGCGACCTGCGCCGCCGCGTCTTCGGCTCGTGACCATGGACGCGCTGCCCGCCCGTTTCGGACGGTTCCGCGTGCTCTCGCAGCTGGGGCGCGGGGCGATGGGCGTCGTCTACCGCGCGGAGGACACGACCCTCGGGCGCATCGTCGCGATCAAGACCATCGCGCTCGGGGGCGTGAGCGGCGCGGAGCGCGACCAGAACGAGGCGCGCTTCCTCCAGGAGGCGCGCGCGGCCGCGCGCATCAGCCATCCGGCCATCGTCACGATCTACGAGATGGGCCGCGAGGGCGACGTCGCCTTCATCGCCATGGAGCTGCTCGAGGGCGCGGACCTGCGCGACCTCATCCGCGACGGCAGCCTCTCGCCGTCCCAGGCGCTCACCATCGCCGCCTCGGTGGCGGAAGGCCTCGCATGCGCGCACGAGCAGGGCGTCGTGCACCGCGACGTGAAGCCCGGCAACATCATCGTGCTGGCCGACGGGCGCGTGAAGATCATGGACTTCGGCATCGCGCGGCTGCGCGAGCCCGCGGTGAAGACGGAGACGGGCCTCCTGCTGGGGTCCCCGCAGTACATGGCGCCGGAGCAGATCGTGGGTCAGCCCTTCGACCACCGGGCCGACATCTTCTCGCTGGGCCTCGTGCTCTACGAGATGCTCACCGGCGTGAAGCCCTTCGCGGGCGAGGACATCGCCGAGCTCACCTTCAAGGTGGCGAACCTTCCCGCGCCGCCGCCCAGCCACTACGCGCGCGGCCTTCCTGCCGTGGTCGACCTCATCGTCGCCCGGGCGCTGCGCAAGAAGCCCGAGGACCGCTACGCGGACGCCGCCGAATTCGCGCGCGACCTGTGGGCCGCGATTCCCGAGGTGAGAGCCGCGGAGGCGGCCGGCATCGAGCGCACGGCCTACGCGCAGACGGTGCCCCGGGGCGCGGCGCCGGGCGCGGCGACCGGCGCGCCCGGCGAAGTCATCGAGCTGCGGCCGTCGCCGCGCTTCGATTCGACGCAAGGCATGGCACGGCTCACGGTCATGGCGCCCGAGGGCGAGCCCGCGCGCACGAATGCGCAGGCGGCGCCGGTGCCGGCGCGCGTGCGGCGCGCGAGAGTGGACCCGGCGGGCCTCGCGGTCGCGGCCCTTTACGTGCTCGCCGCCATCGCCGCGGTGCTCATCGCCGTCGGTTGACTTCGCGCGGCCTCCGGGACAGCATGGACTTGTCGGGACCCCGCGGCGCAGCCGCGGAAATGCCCCGCGGGCGCGGGGACATTTCCGGCTGGCGGCGCGCCGCGCGAGGGTCTAGATTGGCATCGGGTCATCCGTGACGAGGCAGGCGCCATGAAGCCGAAGCCGAGAGGCGAGCGGCGCAAGACGAAGCTTCCACCCCTTCTCGACATCGACGAGGACGGTGTTCCCGTCGCGGACTTCGAGCCGCTGCGCCCGTCGGGTTGGTCGAGCGACGAGGAGGCGCCCGGCGTGCAGCTCGAGGACTGGCCCGCCGAGCTGGACGACTGAGCGCCCCGTTCCCTAGCGGTCCCTGACGAGGCGAATCTGCGCCGCGGTCGCGGTCCCGATGAGGTAGGCCGTGTACACCGCTCCCGCGTCGAGCTCCACCGGATAGGCGGTCGCGATCACCGTGACGCCACCCGGCGTGGCGAAGGAGATGGTGTAGGTCGTCGACGGCGTCACCTGGTAGTAGCTCGATGCGCTCGCGTACGCGAGGCCGCTCACCTGGCCCGCGAAGTTGAGCAGCACGTCCACGGCCGTCGAGCCCACCTGCGCGTTGACGTAGCGGATCTTCGCGAGGCCGGCTCCCGGGAGCGTGTTGTCGTCGGTGAACGCGATGAGCTGCACCTGGGCGAGATTGTTCACCGCGATGGCCGTGTAGTCGCGCGCGGAGGCGACCTGCTGGGCAAGGCTCGCGATCGTCACGCCCGGGACGTTCGAGGCCTCGAGCGTGAGGTTGCGCGTGCCGCTCGTGAGCGGGACGTAGCTCGAGGTCCCGCCGAAGGGCACGCTCGAAAGCAGCGTCGCGCCGTCGGCCTTGTAGGTGAGGACCGTGGAATCGGGCACCGCGTTCACCGCCTTCAGGCGCCCGTTGGGATTCGCGAGGTACGTCGCGGCGCCGCCCGAGCCCTGCGCGTAGAGCACGGCGTTGGCGAGCTTGCCGCCGCCGGAGGCGACCATGACGAGCGTGTACGAGACGCCCGCCGAAAGGTTCTGCGGAGCGGCCGCCTGGAAGAGGATGTCCTTCGTTCCCGCGAGGGTGAAGACGAGCTGGTAGTTGCCCGCCGGGGATTCGGCGTAGGCGGTCGCCACCCCCAGCAGGGCGCTGCTGAACGTCGGCGCGGTGTTCGTGATGTCGGTCGCCTGCGTGACGTAGGCGTCGACGGCCGCCGCGTCCGAGGAGGCGTCCACCACGCGGATCTTGAAGTCGGCGGACGAGGACGGGCTCGTGCTCGAGTCGTCGAGCGGCAGGGCCTGGACGCTGGCGGGCGTCCCGTAGGCGATGAGCGTCGTGTTGGCGCCGCTGCCGAGGCTGATCGTCTTGTCGTAGTAGATCGCCTGGGAGCTCGTGGCGCGGAGCACGACCTCGCGGCTGCCGGAATCGAATTCCGAGAACGGCGAAGTGGCCCCGTAGGCGAGGCCCGACGTCTTCACGTCGCTGTCGACGAGCACGTCGATCGCCCCGCCGCCGGCGATCGCGTTGATCGTGCGCATGTCGGTGGAGTTCTGGGAGTGACCGCTGTTGTGGCAGCCCGCCGCGAGCGCGAGCACGGCGGAAATGGCCGCCAGCCACCAGACCTTGCGCATGGAAATTGTTCTCCGTACCGATGGGGGATCGTCCGCATGATACCGTTCCCGGGGCAGGGCGGGGAAGCGCCGAATGAAACAAAGTGCGGCGGCAGGTCGCTCCGGCAACGATTCCTTACAATTTGGCGCGGCCGTCTGCAGCATCGTGCGCAGGCCGGGAATAGGATCGATGTGCGCACCGTTTCCGGCGCTCCCCCAGGCCTCCTCCGGTGCCGCGGGCCCTCCTGTTCCGGCCCATCCTCGCCGGCCGGCGAAATCCGGCCGGCTTCTTTTTTCGGGGCCCGGGCGTTGCGGTAAGCTCGGGGGAATGGACGATCGCCGCGACAAGGACGCGCGGCTCGGAGAGGACATCCGGCTCCTCGGCCGGGTGCTGGGCGACACCGTCCGCGCCTACGAGGGCGAGGGCGCGTTCGAGCTGATCGAGGAGATCCGGCGCCTCGCGGTCGCGGGCCACCGCCAGGAGGACGTCGCCTCGCGCGACCGGCTCGCGCGCACGCTCGACGGCCTGAGCAGCGACCAGGCGATGTCGGTGGTGCGCGCCTTCAGCTACTTCTCGGTGCTCGCCAACATCGCCGAGGACCGCCACCACATCCGCCGGCACCGCGACAACCGCCGCGAGGGCGCGCCGCCCCTGCCTTCGACGCTGCGGGGCCTGTTCGCGGAGGCGCTCGAGCGCGGCGTCGACCGCGCGCTGGAGCGCGAGCGGCTCGCGACCGTGCGCGTGCATCCCGTCCTTACCGCCCATCCGACCGAGGTCCAGCGCAAGAGCACGCTCGACTGCCAGCTCGCGATCGCCGAGTGGCTCGGGCGCCTGGATTCGCCCGACGCCCTGCCCGAGGACCTCGACGCGGCGGTGACGGAGATGCGGCGGCTCGTGGCGACCTTGTGGCAGACGCGCCTGCTGCGCGCGGTGAAGCTCGGGGTGCCCGACGAGATCGAGAACGCCATCGCCTACTTCCACTACACGTTCATCGAGGCGATTCCCCGGCTCGTGGCCGATGTCGAGGACGCGATCATGCAGCTGCCGGGCGCGGGCGAGCGTCCCGGGCTTCCGGCGCTGATGACCGTGGGCAGCTGGGTGGGGGGCGACCGCGACGGCAACCCGTTCGTGACGGCCGAGATGCTCGAGCACGCGTTCCGGCGCCAGGGCGAGGTGATCTTCGAGCACTACCTGGGCGAGGTCCACGCGCTCGGCGGCGAGCTGCCGCTTTCGCGGCTGCTCTCGCGCGCGACGGAGGCGCTCGCCGGGCTCGCCGAGCGCTCGCCCGACCTCTCGCCGCACCGGCGCGACGAGCCGTACCGCCGCGCGCTGAGCGGCATCTACGCGCGCCTCGACGCGACGGTGGGGGCGCTGGGCCTGCGCGTGCCCCATCGCGCCGCCGTGGGCGCGGCCGAGCCGTACCGCGGCCCCGAGGCCTTCGCGGCCGACCTCGACGTGATCGACGCGAGCCTGCGCGCGGGAGGCAACGGGCTGCTCGGCGACGGGCGGCTGCGCGCGCTGCGCAAGGCCGTGGACGCGTTCGGCTTCCACCTCGCCACGCTCGACCTGCGCCAGAACTCCGACGTGCACGAGGCCGTCGTCGACGAGCTGATGCGCGAGGCCGGCACGTGCGCCGGCTACCGGGCGCTCGACGAGCGCGCGCGCGAGCGGGTGCTGCTCGCCGAGCTCGCCTCGCCGCGGCCGCTGGTGAGCCCCTTCGCGACCTATTCGGACGTCGCGCGCGGGGAGCTCGCGATCTTCGAGGCGGCCGCAGCGCAGCTGCGGCGCTTCGGCGCCGGCGCGATCCGCCAGTACGTGATCTCCAAGACCGACAGCGTCTCGGACCTGCTCGAGGTGGCGGTGCTGCTCAAGGAGGCGGGGCTCGTCGAGCCCGGGAGCGCCCCGCGTTCGCGCCTGCAGATCGTGCCGCTCTTCGAGACCATCGAGGACCTGCGGCGCTCGCCCGCGACGATGCGCGCGTGGCTCGCCGCGCCCGCGGCGCGTTCCCTCGTCGCCTCGCTGGGCGAGGTCCAGGAGGTGATGCTCGGCTACTCCGACAGCAACAAGGACGGCGGCTACGTCACCTCCAACTGGGAGCTCTACAAGGCCGAGAGCGCGCTCGTGGAGGTATTCCGCGAGGCGGGCGTGCGGCTGCGCTTCTTCCACGGGCGCGGCGGCACCGTGGGGCGCGGCGGCGGCCCGAGCTACGAGGCGATCCTCGCGCAGCCCCCCGGCAGCGTGCAGGGGGAGCTCCGGCTCACGGAGCAGGGCGAGGTGATCGCCGCCAAGTACGCGAACCGCGAGATCGGGCGCCGCAACCTCGAGGCGCTCTTCGCCGCCACGGTGCGCGCCACCTTCGACGAGGGCGCCCCCGGAGGCGACGAGTTCCACGCCGCGATGGACGAGCTCTCGGGGGACGCGATGGCGGCCTATCGCGACCTCGTCTACGGGACGCCCGGCTTCGAGGAGTATTTCCGCGCCACCACGCCGATCAACGAGATCGCGGAGCTCAACATCGGCTCGCGCCCCGCCTCGCGCAAGAGCTCGCGGCGCATCGAGGACCTGCGCGCGATCCCGTGGGTGTTCTCCTGGGCCCAATGCCGCGTGATGCTGCCGGGCTGGTACGGGTTCGGCGCGGCGGCGGGCGCGTACGCGGCGCGCCACGGGCCGGCCGGGCGGGAGCGGCTCGCGCGGATGTGGCGCGAGTGGCCCTTCTTCCGCTCGCTCCTGTCGAACCTCGACATGCTGCTCGCCAAGGCGGACCTGTCGGTCGCGGCCCGCTACAAGGAGCTCCTCGGCGACGCCGCGCTCGCCGAGGCGATCTTCGGCCGCATCCGCGCGGAGTTCGACGCGACCGTGGGCGCCCTCTTCGAGATCACGGGCGCGACGGCCTTCCTCGCGGCGAACCCGTCGCTCGCGCGCTCGCTCCGCAACCGCTTCCCCTACCTCGATCCGCTCAACCACCTGCAGATCGAGCTGCTCAAGCGCCACCGCGCGGGCGCGACCGACGACCGCGTGCGCCGCGGCATCCACATCTCGATCAACGGGCTCGCGGCGGGGCTGCGCAACTCGGGCTAGGGCGGGCGGCGGGCGTGCCCCGTGACGGAAAGATGACAGGCGGGGCTTGCGATGCGTCAAGGTCCACCGGGCCGGCGCGAAGGATGATGGGGCATGGCCGACAAGAGCCGCATGGTCAACGCCCTGGGGGAGCGCAAGCTCACGCTCCCCGCGCAGCTGCGCGCGGCGCTCGCGGCCAACGACCGCACGAAGTTCTACTTCACGCTGCTGCAGAGCGCCCGCGCGCACGCCGACCGGCCCGACCTGCCCGCCGCCGACCTGAGCGGGGAGCGCCTGCGCGTCGGCATCGAGGACACGGCGCTCGACGAGGTCGTGCGCCAGGCCGTGCGCGAGCCCGACGGCCGCTACCACATCCCCCACGCCCGCGAGATCGCGCGCGCCGCGGTCGAGGACGTGGGCGAGATGCTCGAGCCCCTGAGCGAGGGCACGCTGCTGCCGCAGGCGCAGTCGCGCTTCGAGGCGCTCTCGCGGCGCACGCTCGCCTGCGTCGCCGACGACCTGGAAGGCTCGGCGGTCGACCAGCTCACCGGCGCCGACCGGGCCGCGGGCGACAGCATGCACCTGCTCGTGATGGACGCCCACAAGGCGATCAACACCCTGCAGGGGCAGGTCGCCACCGAGCGCATCGACGGCGCCGCCGTCTTCGACCTGAAGCCCGCGGATCGCCCGCTGGTGCGCGCGTTCATGCGCGGCGTGAACCGGACCGCGCCCCTGCGGATCGACCATCCGGGGCTCGGCACCACCGCCACGCGCTCCGGCGAGCGGCTGCTGATCCAGAACGACATCGGCACCACCGACGCCCACGTGCTCGTGCTGCACGTCGAGGGGCTCGCCGCGACCCTCACTTACACCGACGTGCACCTGCCGCGGCTGCTCTTCCTGCAGGCCCTGCTCGACCGCTATTCCGTGAAATGGGACGACACCATCACGCGCCGCGACCCGGCCTACGAGGGGGGGATCTACCACATGACCGTGGGGACCTTCGCCGCCGGGGACGCGCCGCAGCTCGAGGACTACCTCGAGTGGCTCGGCTCGCGCCTGGTGTTCCTCATCGACTGGAACCGCGCGCGCAAGCGGCTGCGCTCGTTCCTGCCGAAGGCGAAGGCGCTCGCGCTCCTGCGCTGGGCGGCCGACGAGGAGCTCGGGCACGTCGCGTTCCTGCGCGCCGGCGGCGAGCAGATGATCTACGAGGCCATGCAGTTCGCCGGGGCGGGGCAGCTTCCCGGCGGGCGCCGGCTCTTCGAGGCGATCGGCGAGGAGCGCGCCGTGGAGTTCCTGCGCTTCGTGCTGCGCACCTGCTCCGAAGGCCTGCGCGCGGGCGAGACGCCGCTCTTCCTCCACGACGCGGTGCGCGCGGAGCTGCTCGCGCTGCTGCGCAGCGGCGAGCAGACCCTCTTCGACCTCGTCTCGGACCACGCCGCGTTCGTGCTCGAGATCGCGCAGGCGATCCAGCTCGGGCTCGCGATCGCCGACCCCACGGGCGAGACGTTCGCCCGGGTCACGGCGCGCGCGAAGTACTGGGAGCAGCAGGCCGACCGCCTGCTCAACAGCGCCCGCGACGCGCCCCCGCACAGCCCGCACGTCGAGTTCGTCCGCGGCCTTCTCGAGGTGGCCGACGACGCGGCCGACGAGCTCGAGGACGCGGCGTTCCACCTGTCGCTCATCGGCAACCCCGAGGCGCTCGCGAAGGTGCGCCCGGCGCTCGCGCGCATCGCGGACCTCGCGGTGTCGGGGGCGCAGGAGGTCGTGAAGGCGGTCGAGGCGGCGCGCGAGCTCGACCGCGGCATCGGCACCGACGGCATGCACGGCTTCCTCGAGGCGGTGCACCGCACGCTGGAGGTCGAGCGGCAGGCCGACGCGGCGGAGCGCGACGCGCAGCGCGAGCTGCTCGACCCGGGCGTGGACTTCCGCTCGCTGCACACCGCCTCGGAGGCCGCGGGCTCCCTGGAGAACGCGACCGACGCGATGCTCGCCGAGGCGCTCGCGCTGCGCGACTTCGTGCTCCGGCGCATGCAGGCGGATTGAGGCTTCCGCAGTGACCTCGAAGGGGCCGTCGATCGTCACCATCGGCTGCCGGGAGCTCGCCGCGGCGGAGCCCACGCTCGCCTCCGTGGGCTTCAAGGCGTACAACCTGTGGCGCATGGCGCGCCTCGGCCTTCCGGTGCCGCCCGCGTACGTGCTGGGCACCGAGGTGTGCCAGCGGCGCATCCGCGGCGAAGCGTCCGACGCCGTGCTCTCGCACGCGCTCGACGCCGGCATCGAGCGGCTCGAGTCGGCCACGGGGCTCAAGCTCGGCGACCCGCGCCGTCCGCTCGTGGTCTCCGTGCGCTCCGGCGCACCCGTCTCGATGCCGGGCATGCTGGACACGGTCCTCGACGTCGGGCTCAACGACGCGACGCTGCGCGGCGTGATCCGCCTCACGGGGCGGCCGCGCACGGCGTGGGACTCGTACCGGCGGCTCGTGCAATCGTTCGCGACCGTGGTCGAGCGGCGCGAGGCGCGCGCCTTCGACGCGCAGGCGGGGAGCGCGATGCGCGCCGCGGGCGTGGCCGACGTGCGCTCGCTCGACTTCCGCGAGATGCGCTCGCTCGCCGGGAGCTACCTCGAGACGTACGAATCCGTGGTCGGCAAACCCTTCCCGCAGGATCCCCGGCGCCAGCTCCTCGCGGCCGCCGCGGCGGTGTTCGACTCGTGGCGCTCGCCGAAGGCGGTCGCTTACCGCGCCCTCAACGGCATCGACGACGCGATGGGGACGGCGGCGACGGTGCAGCAGATGGTGTACGGCAACGCGGGCGCGCACTCGGGCTCCGGCGTGGGCTTCACGCGCGACCCGGTCTCGGGCGCGCGCACGCGCTATCTCGACTTCCTGTTCAACGCGCAGGGCGAGGACGTGGTCTCGGGGCGGCGCGCGGCGGACGCCGCGGTGGGCTTGGCCGACCTGCTGCCGGGCGTGCAGCGCGAGATCGACTCGGCCGCGGAGCTCCTGGAGCGCGAGTTCGGCGACATGCAGGAATTCGAGTTCACGGTGCAGGAGGGACGCCTGTTCATGCTGCAGACGCGCGCGGGCAAGCGCACGCCGCTCGCGGCGGCGCGCATCGCCGTCGACATGGTGGCCGAGGGGCTGCTCACGCCGGCGGCGGCGCTCGAGCGGCTGAAGGACGTCGACCTCTCGCGCGTGGTGCGCGTGCGCCGGGTCTCCGACGCGGGCGGCGTGATCGGGCACGGGATCGCGGCGAGCACGGGCATCGCGAGCGGGCCGGCTGCGCTCGAACCGGGCGCCGCGCTCGAGCTCGCGCGGCGCGGCACGCCGCCCATCCTGGTGCGCGAGTCGCCGGCGACCGAGGACATCGAGGCGCTCGCCTCCTCGGCGGGGCTGCTCACCGCGAACGGCGCGCGCACGGCCCACGCGGCGGTGGTCGCCCGCCAGCTCGGCAAGGTGTGCGTGCTGTCGTGCCGCGAGCTCGCGTTCGACGGGGCCTCGGGGCGCTGCACGATCGGCGCCCGGCCGCTCGTCGCGGGCGAGGTGATCACGCTCGACGGCGACCGCGGCGAGGTGCTGCGCGGCCCCGCGAGCGTCGTGGCGGAGCCCGCGCGCGACCTGCTCGATGCGATCGAGGGGTGGAGCCGCGCGTAGGCCGGCGCGCCTATCGCGCGAGCAGCGTGCCGAGCAGGCCGGCGATGCCGATGGAGAGGGCGGCGAGCGCGTCGCCGGCGATGAGCCCGCCGCCGAAGAGCGACGTGCCGCTCATGTCCTCGGGCACGGCCTTTCCCGCGGCCCGCTTCGGCTTGAAGAGGGTGTTGAAGGCGCTCGACACGACCCCGCCCGCGGCGAACCACGCCGAGGTGTTGAGGTTCACGAAGCCGCCGAAGGACAGCGCGTAGGGCGAGGGCAGCAGGAAGCTGTCGACCGCGAAGTCGACCGCGAACCCGGCGCGGCCGCTTTCGGCGAAGCGCCGGTACGCGGCGCTCGCCTTGAGGAGCTTGCGCGCGAGCTGGATCGCGAACCCGATCGCCACGCCCACCCAGATCGCGGTGATCTGGTAAGGCTTGGGGTTGGTGAGGCTGCGCAGGATGCCCACGAACTTGTAGGTCATGGCCGAGGTCCAGTTGGCGGGCTGCTCGGCCGCCGTCATCCGCGTCTGGTCGGAGAGCAGGATGGGGTATGCGGCCATGAAGAGCTTCGCGAACAGCACGCCCATCACGGCGCCCATGAGGATCCCCGCCACCTGGTAGCGGAACTGGATCACGCGGTTGGTGCCGAGCCGCCAGCCGGTCGAGCGGTCCTGCTGCATGTCGGCGGCGGTGTTCGTCGAGATGAGCAGCACGCTCCCGGCCATGAGGCCCACCACCGGGTCCTTGAGCCCCAGCGCGGCCATGACGACCACGGATACCACGAAGGCGGAGGAGATCGGGTTGCTGTCGCTGATCCCCACCGAGATGCCGTTCACCATCGCGAACACGAACACGAGCGCGATCGCGAGGACGAGGAAGCCCACGGGCTGGCCGAGCACGAAATGACCGCTCAGCACCACGCCCGCCGCCCAGGCCGCGACCCACGCCGCGAGGCGGCGCGAGTTCACGCGCTTCCAGTCGGCCGCCTCCGAGGCGGCCTTCGCGGCCGTCGAGAGCAGGCGCCGCGCCGCCTCCCAGAGGACCAGCCCCACGTCGATGACGGCCGCGCCCATGATCGTGCCGAGCGCGATGAGGAAGGTGATCTTGCGGAAGGGATCGCCGGGATCGAGCCAGCCGATCGACACGAAGTACGGGACGAGCGCGAAGCCGAGGAGCCCGCCCGCGATCGCGGGAATCCCGATGCGCGCGCCGACCACCATGCCGGCGCCGAACGTGGAGGCCGAGAACTCGATCCTTTCGAGCAGCGCGATCTTCGGTCCCAGCACTCCGGTGAAGATCCCCGCGCCGATGCCGGTGCCGAGCTTGTTCACCGACTGGCGCAGCAGCACCGGGTCCGTGAGCGCGCGCAGGATGTTGGCGACCGCGAGCCCCGACGGGAACGTGAGCTGCATGCGGTCCACCAGGATCGGCGTGTAGAGCATGCCGAGGCCCGCGGCGAACATGCCGATGCACAGGAAGTACACCACGAGCTTCCACATCGGCGGCTGCGGAAGCCCCATCCACACCATCGCCTGGACGAGCACGCCCATGGCGCTCAGGCTCGCGACCGAGGCGGCGGCCGTCTGGATGAAGTTCGCGCCGTGCTTGCCCTCCGCGCCGTAGCCGAAGGTCACCGTCGAGCCGAGGATGCCCGCGAGGACCTGGCCCCCGATGAAGAAGCCCAGCGAGAAGTTCATGTAGGAGGCCGTGACGCCGCCCAGGGGTCCCAGCACGAAGATGCCGAGGCCGAGCAGCAGCGCGTGGTATTTCCAGGTGCCCGGCGCGGGAAGCCAGGACCAACGGCGCGTGTCCGATGCGGGGAAGGCCGTCGCGGACGTGCTCATGGGCGGACCCTAGCAGTTCGCCGCGAGCCAGTCCACCGCGAGCGTGGCGAGCGCGCGCGCCCCGAGCGGGAAG
>Ga0187776_10000559_pt1 | contig 17993 bp, 14 predicted proteins | sample 0216_BV02_MP12_2_FD_132426 | JGI IMG/M metagenome (GOLD analysis project Ga0187776, IMG submission 132426) | Tropical peat soil microbial communities from peatlands in Department of Meta, Colombia - 0216_BV02_MP12_20_MG | ecosystem: Environmental > Terrestrial > Soil > Wetlands > Peat | place...
CCTCGAGCCGCGACCAGAGCCGCCCGGCGGCACCGCGTGCATCGGCGGCGAGCGCGTCCTGGTCGAGCAGCGCGAGCCTGCGGTCCCGGACGACCCAGGTGCCCGCGACCATCACGTCGCGGACGTGGCGGGACGAGAGCCCGAAGATCCAGTGGCCGCCGAGGTTCGAGGCCTCGAGCGGGGCAGGCGGCGTGTAGTCGAGGACGACGAGGTCGGCCGGCGCGCCGGGCTCGAGCGTGCCGAGCAGCGGTTCGCCGAAGATCCGGCCGGCGAGCCGGGCGCTCCCGGCGAGGGTCGCCAGCGGCCAGTCCCACGGCGCGAGGAGATCGTCCTCGTGCAGCCTGAACCAGGCCGTCCGGGATTCCTCGAACATGTCCGAGCCGATCCCGTCCGTCCCGAGCGCGACCTCGGGGCCGAGCTCCAGTACGCGTGCCCGGCCCACGGCGTTGTTCATGTTCGAGCGAGCGTTGTGCGCGAGCGTGGCGCCGCTCGCTCGGAAGGTCGCGAGCTCCTCGTCGTCGACGTGGATGCCGTGGGCGAGCAGCGTCCGTTCGTCGAGCGCGCCGAGCTCGGACAAGCGCTCGACGGCGCCTCGGTCGACGTCCCCCTCGGCGGCGTGGATGTGCAGCGGCCCGGCCTCCGCGCAGGCGAGCAGCGTCTCGTCGGAGAGTGTGAACGACGCGTGCGCACCCACGAGCCCGCGCGTCAGCCGGCGTGTCGTCCGGAGGAAGCGGCGGTTCTCCTCGACGCCTGCGAGCGCTCGCTGCGGGCCGTCGCGGTCGCTCGTCTCGTAGCAGAGGACAGACCGGGCGCCGAGCGACTCGAGCGCATCGGCGATGACGTCGAGCGAGCCGTCGATCGCGTTCGGCGACGCGTGGTGGTCGACGAGCGTCGTCGTGCCGCAGAGCAGCGCCTCCATCCCGCCGACGAGCGCCGAGGCGCGGACCGACTCTTCGTCGAGCGCGCGGTCGAGCCGCCACCAGACGCGCTGGAGGATCTGAAGGAAATCGCGCGGCGGCTCGAGTGCATACGGCATGCCGCGGGCGAGCGCCGAGTAGAGATGCGTGTGGGCGCAGACGTTGCCGGGGAGCACGAGTCCGCCGCGGGGGTCCACCCGCGCGCCCTGTCCCGGCTCTGCGATCCGGTCGCCGGCGACCCACACCTCACCCTCGTCGGCCTGCAGCGGGTCGAGGGAGCGGACGATCATCGGCGCGCCTTGACGAGGTGCGGGACGGCGGCGATCGCGGCGGCCGAGTCCTTCATCGGGAGCTGAGTGCGGTGGACGCCGTCGAAGGCTTCGAGCGCGCCCCGCACGGCCGAAGCAGTCGGGACGAGCGCGGCCTCCCCGATGCCCTTGGCGCCGAACGGCCCCTCGGGCTGGGGCTCCTCGACGAGGATGCACTCGACCTCGGGCATCCCGGTCGGAGGGATGATCCGCTGCGACTTGAGCGTCGCCGTGACCGGTACGCCGCCGTCGACGACGAACTCCTCCGACAGCGCATGGCCGAGGCCCATGTGGACGGCGCCTTCGACCTGTCCCTCGACGAGCGTCGGGTTGATCGCACGGCCGACGTCGTGCGCGGCGACCACCTTCCTGAGCCGCCCCTCGTCGTCGAGGATCGCGACCTGCGTCCCCCAGGCGTAGGCGAGATGGGTATACGGCTCGGGCGCGTCGTTCGTGGTCGTCCAGTCGACGACGAATTCGCCCGGGAACTCCTGCCCCGCGAGCGCCTCTAGCGGCCGCCCCTGCAGTGCTTCCTTCAACGCCGCCGCGGCGGCAAGGACGGCGTTGCCGCCGAGCACGGTCGCGCGCGAGGCGGTCGTCTGCCCGGTGTCGAGCTCCCGCTCGGTGTCCACGTAGACGCGGATCCGCTCGGGCGTGAGATCGAGTGCCTCGCAGAGGATCTGGCGCAGCACGGTGTGCACGCCCTGCCCCATCTCGGTCCAGGAGTGGAAGAGCGAGACGCTGCCGTCCTCCTCGACCCGCAGGACGACGAGCCCGCGCTCGGGGACACCGTTGCCGATGCCGGTGTTCTTCGCGCAGCAGGCGATGCCGGCGTAGCGCGCGCCCCGATAGGCGTCGCGCACTGCGAGCAGCGTCTTCTTCAGCCCGACGCCGGGCCCGAGCTTCTGGCCCGTGCCGAAACGGTCACCCGTTTCGAGCGCGTTGCGCCAACGCATCTCCCAGCCGTCGATGCCGACCTCGGCGGCGAGCAGGTCGAGCAGCCCCTCGATCGCGAAGTTGGCCTGGTTCACCCCGAAGCCGCGCATCGCGCCGCAAGGCGGGTTGTTCGTATAGACGGCCGTCGACTCGACGTCGACCGCCGGGACGCGGTAGGGGCCGCAGGCGTGCCCTGCCGCGCGCTCGAGGACCTTGTCGCCGACGCTCGCATAGGCGCCGGTGTCGCCGGTGATCCGCGCGCGGAGGGCGGTGAGCCGGCCCTCGGCGTCGCAGCCCGCCGTGTAGTCGAGCCACATCGGGTGCCGCTTCGCGTGGAAGCGGATGCTCTCTGCCCGTGAGAGCGTGATCAGGGCCGGACGGCCGGTGACGTGCGCCAGCAGTGCTGCGTGAGCCTGCACGTTCAGGTCCTCCTTGGCGCCGAAGGCGCCGCCGGCCGACACCTGCGTCACGCGCACCGCATCCTCGGGCAGGCCGATGAAGCTCGCGATCTGCCGGCGGTCCTCCCACACGCCCTGCCCCTGCGAGAAGACGTGGAAGCCCCCGTTCTCGGGCACCGCCAGCGAGGCTTCGGGCTCGAGAAAGGCGTGCTCGATGAACTGCGTGCGGTAGACGTTCTGGACGACGTGGGCCGAGGCGGCGAGGGCAGCGTCGACGTCGCCGCGCCTGACGACCGACTGCGAGAGGACGCGGGCGCCCTTGTCGAAGGGCGATGTCACGGGCTCGAGCACCTCGTACTCGACCTCGACGAGCGCGGCGGCCTCACGCGCCGCGTGCCTCGTCTCGGCCGCCACGACCGCGAGCACGTCGCCGACGTAAGCAGTCTCCTCGCCGACGGCGACAAGCTGACGCCAGTCCTGCGTGAGCGCTCCCTGCGTCCGCTCGCCGGGGACGTCGGCCGCGGTGAGGACGGCGACCACGCCGAGATGCGTTTCCGCGTTCGCCGTGTCGATGTTCAGGACCCGGGCGTGCGGATGGTCGGAGAAGCGGACCGCGCCGTGCAGCATCCCCGGCACGGTCATGTCCGCGACGAACGCCTCGTCGCCGAGCGCGAGCTCCTCCCCGGCGTAGCGGGGTGCGCGCGTACCGACGCGGCCGCTGTGGTCGAGCTCGGGGAGCGGCTCGCCGCGCTTGGCGGCGGCGGCGAGCAGGATCGCATCGATGATCTTGATGTAGCCGGTGCAGCGGCAGAGGTTGCCGAGCAGCGTCCGGGCCACCTCCTCCCGGCTCGGCTCGGGATTCCGATCGAGGAATGCCTCCGCCTTCATCACGATTCCCGGTGAGCAGAAGCCGCATTGGGAGGCGCCCGCGGCGACGAAGCAGTCCGCCCAGAGCTTCCGCTCGTCCTCCGTCAGCCCCTCTTGCGTCAGGACCGTCTTCCCTTCGACGCGGGAGGCCGGCTGGGCGCACGAGACGACGGCGCGACCGTCGACGATCACCGTGCAGGCGCCGCACATCCCCTCCGGTGCGCAGCCGTCCTTCATCGACCAGAGCCCGAGCTCCTCGCGGAGTAGCTCGAGCACGGTCTCGCCCTCGCGCGGCTCGACCGAAACGGGGTTGCCGTTGAGGGTGAACTCCATGTCTTACTCTGCGGCCCCGAGCACGAGCGCGAGGAGCGCCATGCGGAGGACGACGCCGTTGAACGCCTCCTGCCAGTAGCGCGCGTGCCGCGTCTCGTCGACGTCCGAGGGCAGCTCGTCCATCCGCGGCAGGCTGTGGAGGATGATCGAGCTCGGCTTCGCCTTTGCGGCGAGCAGATCTCGCGTCACCTGGTAGGTGCGCGGCGTCGTTGCAACCGCGCCGCCCCCCTCGCGCTCGACCCGTGACTTCTCGTAGTCGGCCTGCACGACCGGCTCCATGTAGATCACGTCGCAGTCGGCAATCGCGTCCTCGGTCGACTCCGCCTCCTCGTACCGGACGTTCCGGTCGTCGAGCTCGAGCTTGAACTCGTCACGCAGCGCCATCTCCGGCGGGCCGACGACGTACGCCTTCGCGTCGAACTGCGAGAGCGCGTAGAGGATCGAGTGCATCGTCCGCATGCGCATGTCACCGACGAGCAGGTAGGTGAGGCCGTCGAGCGTGCCGAGCTCGTTACGGATCGTGTAGAGGTCTGTCAGCACCTGCGTCGGGTGCTCGCCCCAGCCGTCCCCGCAGTTGATCACCGGCACCGACGCCCAGTGCGCCGCCTCCGCCGGCGCGCCCTGCTCGAAGTGGCGCATCGCGATCACGTCGCCGTAGAACTCCAGCATGTGCACGGTGTCCTTCATCGACTCCTGGTAGAAGTCGCCGGCCCGCGTGTTCTTCACGTCGGAGAAGCCGAGCACGTGGCCGCCCAGCCGATGCATTGCGGCCTCCGTAGCCATCCGCGTCCGGGTCGACGGCTGGTAGAAGGCGGTCAGGAGCGTCTTGTGCCCGAGCAGGTCCGTGTTGCGACGGGTGCGGGCAATCGGCGCCAGCTCGTCGCAGACCTCGAAGACTCGCTCGAAGTCAGACCGTTCGAACTCCTTCAGCGAGAGGATGTCCCGCCCCAGAAAGCTGCGCATCGCTTGCTCCCTTCCGTTCGGATGTGTTCCGGTCGACCCCGGTGAAGAGGACGGCGACCCGCTCGTCGTCGCCGACGCGGTCCCCTTCCCTCAGCGCGATGAGCCCGGCCAAACCGGCTGTTCCGGTCGGATCGACCGCGACCGCTGTCGCCCGCCGTCCCAGCTCGTTCGCCTGGAGGAGCGTCCGCTCGCCGACAACCAGCGGCTCACCACCCGTCGCCAGCATCCCCTCGACCACCGCGACCCAGTCGTACGTCTCGTCATCGAGGATCCCGTGAGCCACGCTGTGCGGCTCCTCCTCCCACGGCCACATGAACTCGTGTCGGTGGCGGGTCGCGTAGCCGAGGGCCGAGGATCCACCGCGAGAGGAGACCGCGTCGTATGCGCGGCGCAACGGCCACGCGCCCTCGGTCTGGACGGTGTCGACTCGCGGGATGCGCGCCAGGGCTCCAAGCTCCCTCGCCTCGTGCAGGCCGGCGATGCAAGCGCTGGCGAGGGCGCCGCCGCCCACCTGCACGACGAGCCGGTCGAGCGCTACCCCGGTCGCGGCGATCTCCCAGGCGAGCGTGTGTCCGCCCTCGATGGCGAGGCCGTTCAGGTTGCCCTGGCACGTGAACGCCACCGCGCCCTCGTCGAGCGCCCGCATCAGCGCCTCCACAGTCGGGTCTCCCGCAGCGCCGGGCCGCCGCTCGCAGACCGTGATCTGCGCGCCGAGCTCCTCCAGCCGCTCCAGCACCGGCTGCTCCGCGTCGACCGGCACGAAGACACGCAGCCGCCGCTCCCCGGCGGCGGCCACGACCGCCGCGGCGAGTGCCGCGTTGCCGCAACTCGCGATCGCCAGATCACGGCGCTCGCCGCCGGTGAGGCCCAGCCCGTCGGCCGTCTCGAGCCAGAGGAGCACCCCGAACAGATGGCGCGCCTTGTGCGACCCCGAGACGTTTCCCGTCTCGTCCTTCAGCCAGACACCGCCCTCGGCGGAGAAGCCGAGCTCGTCGCTGAGCTCCTGGCTGCGGAAGAAGGGCGTGGCCCGGAAGCCGTGGCCGTCCACAGAGGCGACAGCGTCGTCGAGCCGCCGCACCAGCGAGACGAACTCGCCGTCTTCGAGCCCGGCATGATAGGCGTGGAAGAGCGTCCGGTAGCGCACGAACGGGTTCTCCTCGCCGCGGTCGGCAGGGAACGCGATCGTCGTGAGGTCGAGCTCGCGGCGGAGCACGTGGTCGACGTCGTCGCCGCGGCCGGCATTCGGGCAGCGGAACGGATACGGCTCGCCCGGGGAGGGCTCTGCGCCACAGCCGGCGCAGACGAGACGGCTGATCGTCACAGTCGCTCCCGCACCCCGGTACGGGCGTTGAACTCGTCGATCGCCTCGTCCCACTCTGCAACTTGTGCACGGATGCCGGCCCAGAACTGGGGCTTCCGCCGCGCGACGAAGTCCTCGAGCGAGATGCCCTGCTGCTCGACCCAGGTGAAGTAGCCGAGGTTGAAGAGCCGCAGCCGCTCCTCGTGGGTCAGCTCACGCATGTGGTCGGTTGCGACACCGAGGAGATGCTCGCCGAAGACCTCGGAGGCGGCGACCTCGTCGAAGCCGTCGGGGAAGAATTTCGCCAGCGCCAGGTCGCGCTCGCTGCCGTACATGGCCGCGCCGTCCGTGGCGACCGTGACGACGACGTCTTCGGGGCCGAGGTCGAGGGCCTTCGCGACCTTGATCGACGCGAGCACGTTGCAGATCGACGAGAGTCCGAGCGAAGGCAACTCTGCGAGAACGCCTTCGGCTACGCCGCGACGGCGAGCGAGGTGTGCTCGCCCCTCGTTCGTCCCGAAGAGGACACCGAGCCGGTCGGTCGCGCGGTCGGAGACGGCGACGACGACGTCCGTGTTCATCACGTTGTGGATGAGCGGGACGTGCTTGTCGCCGATCCCCTGGATGTTGTGCTCGCCGAAGCCGTTCTCCAGCAGCGTCGGGCACTCGAGCGCTTCTGCCGCGACGATCAGCGTGCCGTGCCGCTCCTTCAGATAGTCGCCGGCAGCGATCGTCCCCGCGGAGCCGGTGGCGGAGACGAAGGCGCGAAGCCGCAATGGCGGCCGCTCCGCCTGAAGCGACTCGAAGATGCGCTCGAGCGCGGCGCCGGTCGCCAGGTAGTGGACGACGTAGTTTCCAAACTCCGAGAACTGGTTGAAGATCACGTTGCGGGGGTCGAGCGCCAGCTCGTGGCAGCGGTCGTAGATCTCCTTGACGTTGCTCTCCGTGCCGGGCGTCCGGACGATGTCGTCCGGGTCGATCACCCACCGCTCCAGCCATTCGAACCGCTCGCGGCTCATCCCCTCGGGGAGAACCGCGACACCGTGGCAGCCCATCAGCCGTGAGATCGCGACCCCGCCGCGGCAGTAGTTGCCCGTCGAGGGCCAGATCGCGCGGTCCTGCGTGGGGTCGAAGCCGCCGGCTGCGACACGCGGCGCGAGGCAGCCGTAGGCGGCGAGCACCTTGTGCGCCCCGATCAGCGGGAAGCGGTCGCCGAGCGCGACGACGATCGGCACATCGACGCCGGTCAGCTCGCGCGGCAGGACGACGTGGTCCGGTACCGCGACGGATCCCGTCCGGGCGGAGTCGTTGAACCAGTTGACGCGAAAGAGGTTGAGCGGGTCGGCGTCGTCCGGCGCGACATCCCCCAGGCGCGCCCTGACCCGCGCCGGAACGAGGCTCGGGTCGGCCAGCTCGGCGAAGCGCGGCAGGGTGATACTGGCATCGCGGAAGCGCTCGACGGCGCGTTCCAGCACTGCGGCTTCCTCCGTGACCACGGCAATGCCCTCCTGTCCTTGCGACGGGACGTTACCGTAGCCGAGGCGCGGGGAAGCGTCGGGGCTAGGGCGTACGCACGGTGCGGGAAGTCCGCCGCGCCCCTTCGATCGCCAGCGGAACGAGCTCGAAGCGGTCGACGTCGACGAGCCCTCGATCCGTGATCTTCAGCGATGGGATCACCGACAGGGCCAGGAACGACATCGTCAGGAACGGCGTCGCCCCCGTCCAGCCGAGCGCCGCCGCCGCCTCGTTGCAGGCGCGGCTCTCGGCGATCACGTCTGCCAACGGCGCGTCGGAGAGGAGCCCGGCGACCGGGAGCGGGCAGTCGGCCACGACCCGACCGTCGTCCACGACGACGTTCCCGCCGCCGAGCTCGACCAGCCGCTCGACCACCGCCAGCATGTCCTCGTCCGACGTGCCGAGCACGACGACGTTGTGCGCGTCGTGAGCGACGGTGGAGCCGAGCGCGCCGCGCGCAAGCCCAGAGCCCCGGACGAAGCCGACCCCGACTCGCCCGGTCGCGAGGTGGCGCTCGACGACGGCGATCTTCGCAAGGTCGCGCGCGGGATCGGCGACGGCGAAGCCGTCCGTCACCGTCGGCCGCTCGACCAGCGCCTCGGTCACGACCTGATCGGGAACGAGGCCGATCACCCGGATCTCGGAGCCGTCGCTCGGGGCGGCCAGGTCGGCCGATCCGAGCGGAGCGAGGCGTACCGTCTGCCGCACCCACTCAGGGACGTCTGGGCGGGCGATGTCGCCCAGCGGCTTCCCGCGCTTCAGCACGAGCTCGGGCCGAAACTCCTCGAGGTCCGGCAGGACGACGAGATCGGCGCGGTATCCCGGCGCGATCGCTCCGAGCTCCTCGAGCCCATGCCACCGCGCCGGATTCAGTGTGGCAAGGACGAGCGCATCCTCCGGCGCGACGCCGGCGGCTACGGCCTTCCGCACCATCCCGTTGATATGGCCGTCGTCGACGATGTCCTCCGGGTCGCGGTCATCGGTGCAGAAGGCGATGTGCTCCGGCCCGAGCTCGCGCACGAGCGGGACGAGCGCGCTCAGGTTGCGAGCCATCGAAGCCTCGCGGATCAGCAACCAGATCCCGGCGCGGAGCCGCTCCCGCCCCTCTTCCGCGGTGATCGCCTCGTGGTCGGAGCGGATGCCGGCCGCGGCGTAGGCATTGAGCCGTTTGCCGAGGAGGCCGGGCGCATGGCCGTCGACGTGGCGGGCAAGCCGCAGCTTCGCAAGCTCCGTCTCGTCACCCTCGACGACACCGGGGAAATTCATCATCTCCGCAACACCGAGGACATGCGTTCGCCTGAGGAGACCTTCGAGGTCGCCGGTCGTCAGCGGGCGTCGCGGCGACTCGAAGCGTGAGGCGGGCACGCACGACGGTGCCATGAAGTAGACGTCGAGCGGGAGGTCGCCGCAGAAGTCGAGCAGCCAGTGCACGCCGTCTGTGCCGAGCACGTTTGCGATCTCGTGCGGATCCGCGACGACCGCGGTCGTACCCAGGGGCACGACGAGGCGCGCGAACTCGTCCGGGAGGAGCTTCGGCGACTCGAGATGCAAATGCGCGTCGATGAACCCGGGCACGACGTAGCGGCCGGAGACGTCGGCGATCTCGACTCCCTCGTAGTCGCCGAGGCCCGCGACGTAGCCGTCGACGACAGCGACGTCCACCTCCAGCCATTCGCGCGTGAAGACCGACAACACGTGGCCGCCGCGCACGACGAGATCGGCCGGCTGATCGCCCCGGGCCACCGCGAGCCGATGCGCGAGGTCGTTCACGCCGCGACCCTAGCCGCCTGGCGGCGGTGCTCGCGCGCGATCTCGGCCTCGTCGGCCCGGACGAGCGCGCCACCGCGCACGACGTCCTGGCCGCCCACCACGAGCCGCTCGACCCGGTGCGGGCCGGACAGTACGAGGGCGGCGACCGCATCCGCCGCGCCCCCGAACTCGAGCCCATCCGTTTCCCAGACGGCGAAGTCGGCACGTTTGCCCGGCTCGAGCGAACCGAGGTCGCCGCGGCCGAGCAGATCGGCGCCACCCCGGGTCGCAAGCCGCAACGCCTGTCGGGCAGTCAATGCGGTGGGGCCGCTCCGGCCGCGGGCCACGAGAAGCGCCTGCTTCACCTCGTAGCACAGGTCACTTCGCTCGTTCGAGGCAGAGCCGTCGACGCCGAGTCCAACCGTCACCCGAGCATCCAGCAGCTCTCGAACCGGCGCGACCCCCGCCCCCAGGCGGAGGTTCGAGGTCGGACAGTGCGCCACTCCGGTGCCGGTGGCGGCGAATTTCGCGATGTCGGCGCTCGAGAGATGCACACAGTGGGCGCACCAAACGTCTGCGTCGAGCCAGCCGAGCGACTCGAGGTACTCGACCGGCCGGCAGCCGTACAGCCGCCCGCAGTACTCCTCCTCCTCGAGGGTCTCTGCGAGGTGCGTGTGCAGTCGCAGGCCGCGTTCACGCGCGAGGTCCGCCGACTCCCGCATCAAGTCTCCGGTGACAGAGAACGGCGAGCACGGGGCGACGGCGAGCTGCACGTACTCGCCGTCCTGCAAGTCGGCAAGCCGCTCGGTGTCGGCGAGGATCGCGTCGATCTCCTCCACCAGCGAGTCCGGCGGCAACCCACCTGCGGAGGCCCCGAGGTCCATCGAGCCGCGCGAAACGACGATCCGTACCCCCAACTCGCGGGCTGCCTGTACCTCTGCCTCCACCAACCCCTCCCGTCCGCGAGGGAAGACGTAGTGGTGATCGAAGACGGTGGAGCACCCCGAAAGGGCGAGCTCCGCAAGCCCCGTCCGCGCCGCCGCGTACTCCGACTCGGCATCGATCGCAGCCCAGACCGGATAGAGCTCCGTCAGCCACTCGAACAGCGTCGCCTCCTGCGCGCGCGCGCGCGTCAACGTCTGGAAGAGGTGGTGATGCGTATTGACGAGGCCAGGAGTGACAACGGCACCGCACAGGTCAACGGCCTCGTTCGCATCCGGTGGATCGCCGTCACCGAGGGCCTCGACCAGGCCGTTCTGCACGAGCAGCCAGCCGGTTTCGAACTCCTGCCCTGCATCGTCCATGGCGACGATGATGCCGTTGCGATAAAGCTTCGACCCAGACACGGTTTGATGATCGATGCTGCCGAGCTCGGCAGCATCAGCGGAAACCACGGACGAAGAACGGGATCCCTGCGGAGCCTATCGTCGTCGGCGTAGAGGGGTCGACTGTCTGCCGGGCGGACGTAGGATCGACGGCATGCTCGGAGGATCGGACCTCACTGAGGCGGAGGCCCGCTATGTCGCCGCAAACCCGGAGTCGCGTCGGTTGCATGAGCAGCGGACGCGCTTCATGCCGGGTGGGAACACGCGGACGACGATCCACCAGCCGCCCTTTCCGCTCACGATCGCCCGCGGCGAAGGGGCGCGCATCACTGACGTCGACGGGCATGAGTACATCGACTTCCTTGGCGAGTACACCGCGGGGCTGTACGGCCACTCGAATCCGGTCATCCTGGAGACGATCCGCGAGGCGCTCGCGGAGGGGATCGTGCTCGGGGGCCCGAACCGATACGAGGCGTCGCTCGCCGAGGCTGTGTGCTCGCGTTTCCCGGCGGTCGATCTCGTGCGCTTCTGCAACTCGGGGACGGAGGCGAACTTGCTCGCGCTCTCGCTTGCCTGTGCAGTTACCGGCCGCACGGGTGTGCTCGTGTTCGCCGGCGCGTACCACGGCGGCATCCTGCTGTTCGCGCACGGCATCTCGCCACTCAACCCGCCGTTCGAGTGGATCGTCGGCGAGTACAACGACGCCGAGAGCGCCGCACGGCTGATCGCCGAACGAGAGCACGATCTCGCGGCAGTGATCGTCGAGCCGGTGCAGGGAGCGGCCGGCGTCATACCTGGCGACCCGGTGTTTCTGAGGGCGCTCCGCAAAGCGACGGCCGCTCACGGCGTGTTGCTCGTCTTCGACGAGGTCATGACTGCCCGCCTTGCTCCAGGTGGGATGCAGGAGGTCCTCGGGATCGAGCCCGACCTCACGACGCTCGGGAAGTTCGTCGGCGGCGGGCTGGCGTTCGGCGCCTTCGGCGGCCGAGCCGAGCTCATGAGCCGCTTCGACCCGTCGCGGCCGGACGCGCTCCGGCACGGCGGGACGTTCAACAATGACGTCCTGACCATGGCTGCCGGCGCCGCCGGACTCACGCGTGTGCTCACACCCGACGAGATCGCGCGCCTCAACAGCCTTGGCGACCGGCTACGCGACCGCCTGAACTCGTTCGCGTCCAAGCACGGGATCGACTTCTGCTCGACCGGCCGCGGCTCCCTCGTCGGCCTCCACTTTGCGCGAGGCCCGATCCGCCGGGAGGCCGACGTCCCCGAGGCGGCAGAGCTGCGCGACCTCCTCCACCTGCACATGCTCGAGCGAGGCTGGTCATACGGCCGGCGCGGGTTCGTCGCACTCTCGCTTCCACTCGGCGGAGCCGAGATCGGCGGGTTCGCGGCAGCCGTCGAGGAATTCCTCACCAAGTGCTTCGCGGGACGCGGTCGCGCTGCACCCGGCGATCAGCGCCAGACCTGACGCTGTCTCTTGACGCAGCTCTACCGGAGAATCCTGAGGGCGAGCTTGGGCTCGCAGCCGGCCCCGCGGAGAAAGCGCGCCTGACCGAGATCCGCCCTGGAGAACGCGAGCTCGGTGGCCTGCGCGGCGCTGAACCCGAGCGCTCGGAACTGCTCCTCGCGCCAGCGACGGACCTTTCCGTCTTCCATGCCGGCTTCGAGAACGGGCCAGTCGGAGAGCTCAGGCAGCGTTTCCATACGGCCTAGAACGCCGCGCGGCCCGAAAGGTTGCCGGCCGGGTCCGAATCCTTACAGGATCCTCATCTCTCACGGTCGGGCCTCAGTCGGATGCGAGGGCGAGCTGCGCATCGTTTGGTTGTGGTGCTGAGCGTGCGACGTCCTCGCGGCGGATGAGCAGAAACGTGATCGGGATTGCGGCGAGTGCGATCGCGCCGCAGGCCCAGAGTGCCCACTGGAAGCCGCCGGTGAGCGCCTCGGGCGTGGACGCTCCCGCGGCGGTGAGCGTCGTGACGCGCGTGGTGACGACGGTGGATGCGATCGCGACGCCGACCGCGCCGCCGATCTGCTGCGAGGTGTTGATCAGGCCGGAGGCGAGGCCGGCCTCGTGCTCGGCGACGCCGGCCAGGGCGGCGATCGAGATTGGGATGAAGGCGAAGGCGGTGCCGGCTCCGGCGACGAAGAAGGGGCCGGCGAGGTCTGCCCAGAAGCGACCGTGCACGGGAACCGCGGTTGCCCAGAGGATGCCGCCGCCGATCAGGCCCATGCCGAGCGCCATCACCACCCGGGCCGAGACCCGGGTGACGAGCACCTGCGAGAGGCCGGCAAGGGCGACCGAGGTGAGCGAGGCGGCGAGCCAGGCGAGCCCGGTCTCGATCGCCGAGTAGCCGAGCACCTGCTGCATGTACAGGGTGCCGACGAAGATGAAGGCGAAGAAGCTGGCCCCGAGCAGCAGCCCGACGGCGTTGGCGCCGGCGAGCGTCTTCAACCGGAAGATGCCCAAGGGCAGCAGGGGCGCTTCGATCCGCGTCTCGATCACCACGAAGCCGAGGAGGAGCGCGCCGGAGGCGACGAGCAGCGAGATCGTCTGCACGCTGCCCCAACCGTCCTGAGGTGCCTGCGTGAGCGCGTAGACGAGGAGCAGCAGCCCTCCGGTGGCCGTGATCGCGCCGAAGGGGTCGAAGCGGCGCCGCACCTTCTCGAGCCGGCTCTCTGGAACGATCCGTGGTGCGAGGACGAGCGCGGCGGCGCCGATCGGGACGTTGAGGAAGAAGATGTACTCCCAGCCGATGTAGCGGGTGAGCAGGCCGCCGGCGATCAGCCCGATCGTCGCGCCTGCGGCACCGATGCCGCCCCAGACGCCGAGCGCCTTGTTGCGCTCGGGGCCCTCCTCGAACATGTTCATGACGATGGAGAGGGCGGCCGGCAGCACGATCGCGGCCCCGAGCCCCTGCAGGCCACGCATCGCGATCAGGAACCCATCGGTGGTCGCGAGCGCGCACGCGAGCGACGCGATGCTGAAGACCGCGAGCCCGACCATGAGGACGCGCCGGCGGCCGAGCAGGTCGGCGGCGCGGCCGCCGAGCAGCAGGAAGCCGCCGAAGGTCAGTGCGTAGGCGGTGACCACCCACTGCAGGTTCGTCTCGCCGAAGTGGAGCTCGCGACCGATCGTCGGCAGAGCCACGTTGACGATCGTGAGATCGAGGATCGTCATGAAGTACGAGACAGCCAGCACCGCGAATGCGCGCCAGCGGTGGAGTGCGGGACCAACGGTCCGGACTTCGGCGGGAGCGACTGCGAGGGCGGTGCTCATCACGCGCCCCTTTCGCTCGTCGGGGCCTGCTCTGGCGCTCGCTCGCCGACCGAGGCGAGGTACGTCGCAGGGAGCGCGACGGGGCCGTCCTGGCCGAGTCGGTTCCAGGTCCGCGCCAGCTCGGTGAGACCAGACCTGAGCTCCTCTGCGCGGTCGCCGGCAGGTCCGAGCGCCTTCAGCGTCGGGCCGTAGTGCCGGGCGAAATAGTCGGCGAATGCGTCGGCGGTCGGGAAGCGGAAGGTGAAGGTCTCGGTCGTGTGCGCCCAGCGGACGTCCGGGCCGAACAGGGACGCGACGTGGTCGGCCGTTCCCCACAGCACCGGCGACTCGAGGCCGGCGGGGGGCGGCGCGAACTGTGCGACGAGCCGGAACAGGGCGCCGATGAAGCCGTCCGGCGTCCAGCTCGCAAGCGCGATCGTTCCGCCGGGCCGGGTGACGCGGCGGATCTCGCGGGCGGTCCGGTCGTGGTCCGGTGCGAACATGGAGCCGAACACCGAGAGCACGGCGTCGAACGACGAGTCGGGGAAAGGCAGGTCCTCGGCATCGCCTGGGCGCAGGTCGATCTCGAGGCCTTCGGCGGCAGCCCGCTCGCGGCCGCGTTCGAGCAGTGCCTCGACGTAGTCGATGCCGACGACGTCAGCTTGCAGCCGCGCGGCGGCGAGCGCTGCATTCGCGCTGCCGGTTGCGACGTCGAGCACGCGCGAGCCGGCCCTGAGGTCTGCGAGGTCGACGAGCCGCTCGGCGACGGGGACGATCAGGGCTGCCACGGCGGAGTAGTCGCCGCTCGCCCAGGTCGCCTGCTGGCGCTGCTTGAGCTCCGCCAGCGGGTCGATCGTGGTGGTAGTCATCTCGAATCCTTTCGCTAGTTAGCACGATCGGTCGGTCGTAGAAGGATACAATACAACCGGTCGTGCTAACTTGTCAAGTGATGAGCAAACCACCCCTGAGGGCTGCCCCGCCGGCGAGGCGGCAACGCAGCGACGGCATCCGGAGCCGCGAGGCGATCCTTCGCCAGGCGGCGCGACTGGCGACGGTCGAGGGCATCGTCGGCCTCTCGCTCGGGCGACTCGCTGACGCGGTCGGGATGAGCAAGAGCGGCCTCTTCGCCCACTTCCGCTCCAAGGAGGAGCTGCAGCTCGCGACGATCGAGACCGCCGACGCGATCTTCCAGGCCGAGGTCGTCGATCCGGCACTCGGGACCGCCCCCGGGATCACCCGGCTCCGCGCACTCTGCGAAGGATTCCTGGCCCACCTCGAGCGCGGCGTGTTTCCGGGCGGCTGCTTCTTCGCCTCCGTCGCGGCGGAGATCGACACGCATCCCGGTCCCGTACGAGACTGCGCCCTCACCGTCGTCGCCGCCTGGCTCGACCAGCTCGAGACCGCCGTTCGCGACGCCCAGGCCGAGCACAGCCTCGACCCGGACGAGGACCCCGCCCAGGTCGCCTTCGAGCTCAACGCCTACCTGCTACATGCAAATGCGCAATACATCGCCACTGGCGATCCGGCGGCACTCGACCGCGCCCGACGCGCGATCGACCGTCTGCTGGAAACGATCAGAGGAAGCGGCCGCACAGAAGCCTGAGCGCGGCGTGAGCCCTGCGGGGGTAGGCGGTTACGTGTCGATCGAGAGGATCCGGGCGTGCCAGGCGCCACTCGGCGCATCGACCTCGACCTCGTCGCCCGCCTTCTTCCCGAGCAATGCGCGGCCGACCGGCGAGTCCGGCGACACGCCTTCGACCCCCGAGATCCGCACCTGCAGCCGCTCGCCCTGCTCGTCCTCGAGCTCGACCTGAGAGCCCACCTCCACGAGGTCGCCGTCGCCGGCCTTCTCGACCAGCTCGACGCGGCTGAGGCGGTCGCGCAGCATCGTGATCCGCCGCTCGAGCAGCCCCTGCTCGTTCTTCGCAGCGTGGTACTCGAAGTTTTCCGAGAGGTCGCCGAAGCCGCGCGCGGTCGCGATCGCCTCGACCATGGCCGCGCGGCGCGGGCCCTCGAGCTCGGCGAGCTCGGCCTCCAGTTGCGTCTTCTCGGCCTGCGTCAGGCGCTCGGGTTTCTCGGTTGCCACGATCCGGCAGCCTAGCCGCGCCTGCTACCGTGACGAGGACGGGCTGCCAACCGGGCGGCCCTGTGAGATGAGCTTCTCGTTCCTCCTTCGGGTGTTTCGAGCAGGGCGTCTCGAACCCGATAAGGAGTCGAACCGAATGTCCCAAGAGTCTTTCCGCGAGCTCGGCGTGTCCGCGCCCGTCGCCGACGCGCTCGCCGCTCGCTCGATCCACACGCCTTTCAAGATCCAGCAGCTCGTCCTGCGGGACGCGCTTGCGGGCCTCGACGTGCTCGCGCGCTCGCCGACCGGCTCGGGCAAGACGCTGGCCTTCGCGCTGCCGATCGTCGAGCACACGGAGAGTTCCGACCCGTGCCCGACCGCGCTCGTGCTCGTACCGACGAGGGAGCTCGCCTCGCAGGTGACCGACGAATTCCAGTCGCTCGTGGGCGCAAAGGGCCTGCGGGTCGCGGCTGCCTACGGCGGCCAGCCGCTCCGCAAGCAGGCGGCCAAGGCGAAGAACGCGCACATCCTCGTCGCCACGCCGGGCCGGCTCGAGGATCTGGCCGAGCGGCGGATGGTCGACCTCTCGCGCATCCGCGTCTTCGTCCTGGACGAGGCCGATCGGATGCTCGACATGGGCTTCAAGCCCCAGGTCGACCGGATCGCCCGTCGGCTGCCGCACAACCGGCAGACGATGCTCTTCTCGGCCACGCTCGACGACCGCGTCGGCGAGCTCGCCCGCGCGTATACGAACAGTCCTTCGCGGATCGAGGGAGAGCTCTCGCTCAGCCGACAGCCGGGTGAGATCGAGCACCACTTCGTCCCGGTCACCTCGGACACGAAGCTGGAGACGCTCGTCGAGCATCTTCGCGATTCGGATTCCACGCTCGTCTTCGTGCGGACGAAGCGCGGCGCCGACCGGCTCGTGCAGCGGCTGGCGCGGCACGACGTCCGCGCCGCAGCGATGCACGGCGACATGACGCAGAACGCGCGCGAGCGGGCGCTGGCCCGCTTCCGGAGCGGCACCGTCTCGACGCTGGTCGCCACCGACGTCGCCGCCCGCGGGCTCGACCTCGACGACATCACGCACGTGATCAACTTCGATCCGCCCGAGGAGGACAAGGGCTACGTCCACCGCACCGGGCGCACCGGCCGCGCGGGCCGCAACGGCACCGCGATCACTCTCGTCCTCCCCGAGCAGCAGGCCGACACGAGCCGGGTCGCCAGGCGGCTCGGCCACAGCGAGCAGTTCGAGCAGGCCGGGCTGCGGTCGGCTCCCGCGAAGCTCGTCTACACGAGCCGCCGCGGCCGCCGCTCGAAGTGGTAGCGCGGTAGCGTCAGGCCCGGGCCGAGCTCAGCTCGAGCACCAGGCGATCGGGATGAACGACCAGTAATCCGGGTTGCCGAGCTTCTTGTCGAAGAAGCAGGCCGCGGTGAGGTCGACGAACGAGCCGAACGTCTCGATGCGAGGCGGCTCATACTCGTCGACCGCGGGCTCTGACGGCTGTGCGGAGCGATCGTCCACTTGTAAACCACCCTACCGTCGTCCGGCATTGCGATCCTCCCCCGATGGAACAGTCTTCGCGCCCCGGGAGACGTATCGGGGTCCGAGGCTCCGGAGCGTACGGCCTGCGCCTTCTCGGCCTGGAGGAGGCCGCTCACCTGCTCGTACCGGCCGCACCCGAGTGGCCAACGCTGGCGGTCGAGTCGCGGGTCAGCGCCGGGCTCCCGCTCGCGCCCGACGTGATCGGACCCGACGCCGCGAGCATCCGCCTGCGCGGCGGCGGCCGCGTCGAGATCAGCCGTGACCGCGCCATCTTCTACGCCGCGCGCCCGCTCGACCCGGTGGAAGTCGTGCATCCCTACCTCGCGCCCGTGGCGGCCGTCGTCGGCCACTGGCTCGGCCGCGAGAGCCTTCACGCGGGAGCCGCCGTCGTCCGCGGCCGCGCCTGGGCGCTACTCGGCGACCGCGAGTCCGGTAAGAGCTCGACGCTCGCCGCGCTGGCCGCCGCCGGACACGGCGTCCTGTGCGACGACGTCCTCGTCCTCGACCGCCTC
>Ga0187776_10000560_pt1 | contig 17958 bp, 15 predicted proteins | sample 0216_BV02_MP12_2_FD_132426 | JGI IMG/M metagenome (GOLD analysis project Ga0187776, IMG submission 132426) | Tropical peat soil microbial communities from peatlands in Department of Meta, Colombia - 0216_BV02_MP12_20_MG | ecosystem: Environmental > Terrestrial > Soil > Wetlands > Peat | place...
AATCGCCAGCGAGCTGCTGATGGTCGCTCCGCGGTTGGCAGCATGAGCCGCCCCGAACAGTGCTGCCGTTAAGAGCAACGCGCCCCAGGTCCCAAGAATCTTCGAACTCAGGCGAAACAGCAGCCCGCGAAACAGGATCTCTTCGGTGATGCCCGCCAGCAGGGCCAAAGCGAAACCGGTGGCGAGTTGGTGGGCGTTGCCCCAGCCCGCCGGATGGTAAACCCCCGCCATCCGCAGGATGATCATCACGCTGGAGAACAGCGCTATGCCTCCCGCCAAGCCGGCCGCCGTCTCCGGCACAGCACGGCCCGGGGCCAACTCGGATGGGCTTCGCCGTTCGATCCACCGAGATCCCGCCACGTAGGCGGCAAGACAGGTCAACCCCAGTACCAGGCCTCCCGCCGAAGGCATGACCCTTCGCAATACGGGCTGGGCCAGCAGAATGACGACAACCACGGCGAGCAGGTTAAGGAACCCCAGGCCAACTTCTTTCCATGTCTTGCGCACGGCGCCTCGCCTTTCAGGCCAAGGTACGGGCTAGCTTCATCTGGGGTTCCGTTATTCTGAGATCAGCACCCTTTTCGCAAACTTCGCCGGCTTCATCTAAGTCGTCCGCTGCCTTCCACGCCTGCCGCATTCGTTCAGTAACCTAGGTACCCTTTTGACAGGCTCCCATAGCCCGTAGAATCGCACAGACACATGATCGAACTGCGGACCCTTCGTAAGGAGTACCCGACGGTCGTCGCCGTGGACGACGTCCAGGTCACCATTCCCGAAGGCGAGATCTACGGGCTCATCGGGCCCAACGGCGCTGGCAAGACCACTACCATCCGCATGGCTTGCGGGTTGCTCTCGCCCACTTCCGGCTCCGTGCGCATCTGCAGCATCGACGTTCACCGCCAGCCGGAGCTGGCGCAGCGCAACATCGGCTATCTCTCTGATTTTTTCTCCGTGTATGAGGACTTGAAAGTCTGGGAGTATCTGGACTACTTCGCCAATGCCTACAAGATGGCGCCGGCGCAGATTCCCGCCCGCATCGATGAAGTCATCCACCAGGTTGGCCTGGAGGTGAAGCGCGATGCCATGATCAAGGGCCTGTCGCGCGGCATGAAGCAGCGTATGGGAATTGCGCGCGCGGTGATCCATGAGCCGCGAGTCCTGCTGCTCGACGAGCCGGCTTCGGGCCTCGATCCCAAAGCGCGCGCCGATCTGCGCAACCTGCTCTCCAGCCTGCGCGACACCGGAGCGACCATTCTGATTTCCTCTCACATCCTCTCCGAGTTGGAAGGCTTCTGCACCTCCATCGGCATCATGGAACGAGGGCGGATGGTGCGCAGCGGCAAGATCGACGAGATCACCAGCGCAGAGAGCCGCTACAAGGTGGTGCGCGTCGGCTGGGTGGGCAATGCCGACGTGAAGGCGATCCTGGGCGCGCTGCCCAACGTATCCAACGTGACGGTGGATGGCTCCGAGGCCGTCTTCCGCTTCAGCGGCGCCGATGAGGAGCTGGCCCACGTCCCAGGCGAGCTCACCGCGCGCGGCGTGCCTGTTCTTTCCTTCAACGAAGTGAAGCAGACGGTAGAGGAGCTGTATCTCAAGCTCTCCACCAACGAGGTGATGTAGTGAACCTGCTGCGGCGAAATCCCGAACTGCTGCGCCATCTGCGCTCGGAGTTGCGGGCGCCGCGCATGGTGCTGGCGGCTGCGCTCGCGAATGTTCTTTGCTTCCTGATCTCGCTGTTGCACTCGCAGATGGTCGCCTCGCGCTCGTACTCCGATGCCTGGACGGAGTCGAACTCCGTATTCTTCTGGATTCTGATCCCGCAGGCGCTGGTGCTGGCGCTCTGGTGCCTCTCCTCCACCACCCAGTCGATCGCCAGCGAGCGCCTGTTGAAGACCTACGATTTTCTGCGCACCACCCGGCTCACGGCTGGTGAACTGCTCGCCGGAATGCTGTTCGGCGTGCCCGTAATGGCTTACTTCTCCGTCGGCTGCACCATTCCCTTTGCCATCGCCGCCGGCCTGGGATCGCGGGTTCCACTGTCTGCCATGCTGGTAACCTACTTCATGCTTTTCGTGTTTGTTGTGTTCCTGTCGCTGGTGGGATTGCTGGTCTCCATGCTGGTGCAGAAACCGCGCGCGGGAGGCGCGCTGCTTTTCCTCTGGTTCGCTCTCACGCCGCTGTTCGGAATCGGCATGCTGGGACACAACTTTCCTTATCCTGGACTGGCAGCGCTGAGCATCGTTCCCGGCCTTTTGCCGCTGTATCATGCCAGCTCTTCTGTGTCCTCGACAGCGCCATTTTTCGGCGCCCAGGTGCCGCTGCTGTTTCTGTCCCTGCTGCTCTATGGCTCTTTCGGAACCTGGATCGTGGTCGCGCTGCTGCGCAACCTGAGGCGCGAGCGGGAGGAGATTCAATTGCTCTCACGCTGGCAGGCGATCGGTCTTGCGGCCTACTTGAACCTGTTGATGCTGGGCTTCCTGGATACGTCGGTATTGCAGGACGGAGCGCGCAACCCGTATGGCTTCACTGCGGGACAGGCGACCATCTTCCATCTGGTATTCAATAATCTGATCTTCTACGCCGTGGGCCTGGCCACGCTGACGCCGGCCGAGCGCCTCAAGGTCTGGTATCGCGAATACAGCGAGGGGAAGCAATCCTACTTGTCGGAGAGCGGCTTGCCCTGGCCGTGGATGGCCATTGCCGCCGCCGTCGCCTTCCTGGCGCTGCTTCTGGAGACCGCCTCGACCGGCGCCCCCGCGCTCGGCAAATGGACACTGGGCGATTCCGCACTCTCTCTCTTCGTTTTCCTGGTCTACGCTACCCGCGACGTGCTGTTCCTGCAGTGGTGCACCCTGACGCGCATGAAGAACCCCATCCTCAAGGGCATCCTGCTGACCTGGCTCTACTACTTCGCTGCGGGCGTGCTCTCCAGCACGATGGCTGCGGGATATCGCTCGACGACTCCTCCCGGTCTCTCTCTCCTCACGCCCACAGGCGCCCTGATGCCCGGACAGGCCACCACCGCGATGTTTGGCGCCGGACTGCAGATCGGGGTGATTCTCTATCTGCTCTTCCTGATTCGCGATCGCCTGACGCGAGCGCCGGCGCAAGTGGCCACGGCGTAGGCTGCAGCGCAGCAAAGCCCGGCAGCTTTCAGCTCTGCACGAAACCGACTCCCACGTTTACATCAGTAGCCTGCTCAATCCCGTCGCCGCTAAACCGGAAACAAGAAATCTGCGCGCCTGCCCGGCGGTCTGGCAAAGAGCCTCGGCGGCAAGATAGCCGCTGCGCACCGCGCCTTCCATGGTGGCCGGCCAGCCGGTCGCCGTCCAGTCGCCGGCCAGGAACACTCGCGGCCACTCCGACTGCGGACCGGTACGATATTCATCTACTCCCGGCCGCGGCGAATACGTCGCGTGCACCTCCTTGATCACCGTAGCTTTCTCCAGCCTGGCTTCCGCGGCTTTGGGAAAGAATTCCGCCAGCTCCCTCAGTGCCAGGTCGATAATCTCCTGCCGCCCCATCTCCACCTGCTGCTTCGACGAGCTGATCACCAACTCCACATAGCTTCCCGGGTCGCTGCGCCCCAGCAGCTTCGACTTGTGGAACATCCACTGGATGGTGCGATCCAGGAGCACAGCGTGTTCGAGATCTGTAATCTCGCGGTCGAACCACAAGTGCACGCCGGTGATGGGCGAGCTTTCAAAACGGCTGAGCGCCTCCCGCAGCCGCTCCGACTCTTTTCCTTCCGGGAGCAGCTGCGCCAATCCGTTGAACGGCGCCGCCAGCACCAGGTAGTCAGCCGTTGCCTGCTGCCCGCCGCAATGGATTACAACCTGCTTCGCTTGCACGCTGAACCCCTCCACAGGGCAGCGTAGGCTCACTTCGCCTCCGCGGCTGGCGATGTACTCTCCCGCGGCTCCGTAGAGATCACTGAGCGGAACGGCGGGAATTCCCATGCGTCCGCCTTCGCGGGATTTCAGAAATGACTCGCGGAACACCTGGGCGGCGTATTTCGCGGAAGATCGTTCCAGGTCTTCGTTCAGCGCGCTGACCAGCACCACCTTCCAGAAGCGCTCAATCGCCCGCTGGGTCTGCCCGTGACGGCGCAGCCAGTCGAGGAAGGATTGCCGGCTGTCGTCGCTCACTTCCTGTCGCAGGGGGACCATGGCAGACGCGATGCCCAGTTTGTCGCGCAGCGATAAGGCGGATGCCGCCAGGAACGAGGGTGCAGCGTGCAGCGGCGCTGGGAGAAACGATGGCTGGATCACCGATTGCCGTCCCCCGGGTTCGAGGAACAACAGTTGTTCGAACCAGTGAATCCTGCCCTCGGTTCCCGTGCGCCGGTAGAAATCGATCAGGTTGGTGCAGCATCCCAGCAGCACGTGCTGACAGTTGTCCACGACTTCGCCGGTCCCCGGGTGCTGATACGACGATGCCCTTCCCCCCAGGTACGGCCGGCGCTCGTAGAGACGCACCGCGAATCCGGCTTCCACCAGAGCACAGCCCGCGGCCAGCCCCGCCAGGCCGCCCCCAACGATGGCCACGGTCTTCTTCGTTTGCGGCGGCGTCATTCTTGCAGGCGGCGGATGAAGCCCTGGCCAAGGATTTTCAGCTTCTCGCGCGTGGTCAGACGGATCTTCTTGCCGAATACCTGGTAATCATTCTTCGCGATTTTCTCCAGCAGCTGGCTGTAGATCTCCAGCAGCACCCACATCGCGGGACGGCTCTCCGGATCGAGCAGCGAGATCAGCTCGCGGCCTGACTTGTAGTACTCGCGGGCGCGGTCCGCCTCAAACTTCAGCAGCGGCCGCAGGTAGGAAGGGTCGGTCTCCTGCCGCAGATGTTCCGGCTTCAGCCCGTACTGCATCAGGTCGTCGCCCGGAAGATAAACCCGCCCCATGGCCGCATCTTCCTTCACGTCGCGGATGATGTTGGTCAGTTGGAAGGCAATGCCGGTGCGCTCGGCCAGCAACTCGGCCCGCGGATCGCGATATCCGAAGATGCGTATGCAGACCAGGCCCACCACCGAGGCCACGTGGTAGCAGTACTGATAAAGCTGGTCGAAGGTGCGGTAGAGGACCACCGGGCCCACTTTCCGGGATACCGCCACTTCCGCCACGTCCATGCGCGTGCCGTAAATCAGCTTCTCCAGCAGTTCGTCGGGAATCTTGTAGCGCTGCTTGGTATCGGCCAGCGCCATCAGGATGGGCTCGTCGGTTGCCTGCCCCGCGGCTACCTCCTGGAAGGCCTTCAGCCAGTTGTCCAGCCCGGCTCTTTTCTGTTCTGCCGGCAGACTCAGGTTGTCGGAGAGATCGTCGGCATGGCGCATGAAGGCGTAAACCGCGCACAGGGCGTCGCGCTTGCGGCGCGGCAGCGCCAGAAAGGCGTAGTAGAAGTTCTTCGCCTGCGACCGCGTGATGCTGCGGCACACCCCGTAGGCCGCTGCGAGTTGGGAAGGCGAAGTCTTCACCACCGGAACCTGCGCGCTCTCCGTCAGCGTGCTCAGAACAGCCTCCGGGCAACGGCTCGGGCCATCAGCAGTATTTTTAGCGACTTGCTCAGCGCCGGCCGCTGCTTGAGCACATCAAAGCCCTGCCTCTCGATCGCCTTCAGGATCTCCTGCCCACCGCGGGTGAACAGCTCGATATCGATGGCCAGCTCGCGTTCCAGGGTGGCGGCCAATGGCAATCCCCGCGCGAACCATTCGCGCGCCCGCTCGACTTCGTACTTCATCAATTCCAGAAATTGCGAAGTGGCACGGCGCTCCGCGATCTGGCTCTCCGTCGCGCCGAAGCGGCGCAGGTCTTCCAGGGGAAGGTAAATCCGCCCTTTGCCGTAATCGACGGCCACATCCTGCCAGAAGTTTGCCAGTTGCAGGGCGGTGCAAGTGTAATCGGAAAGCTGCTGGCGCATGTCGTCGCGGTAGCCGCAGACATACAGCACCAGCCGGCCTACCGGGTTGGCGGAATTTCTGCAATATCCCAGCAGATCCTGGAAGGTCTCGTATCGTGTTACGACCTGATCCTGGCGGAAGGCCTGCAGCAAGTCTGCAAACGGTTGCTTCGGGATCCGGCACGCGCGCACCGTCTCCGCCAGCGCCACAAACACCGGATGCCGTGGGGCTCCACGGTAGCACGCTTCCAGCTCCTGTCCCCACTCATCCAGCAGGCGCAGGGAGTGTTCCGGATTTCCTACTTCGTCTCCCAGATCGTCGGAAATGCGGCAGTAGGCGTACACGTTGTAAAAATCTTGGTGCAGGCGCTTGGGCAGGAACCAGGTGACAACCGAGAAATTCTCGTAGTGGCGGGTGGCCAAGCGCCGGCAATAGGCCTGCGCCTGCTCCAGCGAAGGAGCCCGCTCCGGAATGGCGTACTCCGGCGGCAGCGCGGCCCATCCCGCCAGAGGATTCGCGGAGGTGCTTTCACTGATCGCCATGTGGCCCAAATCTTCGCGGCGCTCCTTGATTTTACCCGTAAAGCGCACTACGGCTCAGCAAGGGATCCACCATGGTTGATCCTCTGTGTTCGCCCCGGCTGATGTCCTGAAGGTCAGTGGCCTGGGATGATGGCCGTCTTGATATCGCCATTGCGGTTCAGCATGTGCCGCAACACGTGCTGCAACCGCGACAACGGCGCTTCCCCGGTTATGTAGTCCGTGCCCCGAATCTTCTTCTCCGCGATCAGGGCAAAGGCCTTGCGCACGCTCTCCGGAGTGTGGTGGAAAGTCGCCTTCAGCGTTACTTCCGAGTAATGCAGCCGGTTGGTATCCAAGTTGACCTTGGTACCGGCCGCGCACCCGCCGAAGAAGTTCACCGTGCCGCCCTTGCGCACCATGTCGATGGCCCATTCCCACGCCTCGGGGCGCCCCACGGCTTCAATCACCACGTCGGCGCCGCGACGGTCGGGGGTAAGCGCGCGCACCGCGGCCACGGGGTCCGCCACTTGCATGACCTGCACCGCTTCGTCGGCTCCCATGCGCTTGGCGAAGGACACTTGCGAGTCGCGTTTGACCACCGCGATCACGTTGCAGCCCGTTAGCTTGGCCGCCTGCACAAACATCAAGCCCACCGGGCCGCCGCCGATAACCGCCACGGTATCGCCAATCTCCACCTGGGTCTCGTGCAGACCGCGCAGTACACAAGCCAGCGGCTCCACCATCGCCGCTTCCTCGTAGCTCACGTTGCCGGGGATCGCCAGCATGTTGGTTTCGACAATGCGGCGCGGAATCTTGATGTACTCGGCGTAAGCCCCGTTGTTGAAGAGCAGATCCTCGCAGAGGTTTTCCTGGTGCTTGGAGCAATAAAAGCACATGCCGCAGGGAGCGGAGTTCAACGCCACTACCCGCATGCCCTTCTTGACCCCGCGTACGCTGGCGCCGACTTCTTCCACGATGCCCGCCAGCTCGTGTCCGAACAATGCCGGGGGCACAATCATGCGCGCGTGATAGCCCCGCTGATACACCTTGAGATCGGTGCCGCAGGTCAACGCCACTTGCACTTTTATGAGGACTTCCCCTTCACCAACCCGGGGAATAGGAACTTTTTCAATTTTCACGTCCTCTTTGCCATAGAGGACGGCTGCCGTCATGTGTCCGTTCACTCTTACTTATCCTTCCGAACCGCTGCCCGGTTGGATCACCAGCTTCAGCGTATCCGGCTGGGGGTGGGCAGCCAGGTTCAACGCCTCCACCGCCTCTGCCAGGGGAAACCGGTGGCTGATGAGGGATTCCAGGTCTACTCGCTTGCGGAAGACCCAATCCACCGATTCTTCCTGGAGATCGATCGATGCGCTATACGAACCCAGAAGACTCTTCTCGTCCACGCAAATAGCGGCAGGATCAACTACCGCCTCTCCTCGAACGGTCTGGGCAAATAAGAGAACCCGCCCGCCAGGACGCGTGGCCTCCATAGCGGTGCGTATCAACGACGACCCCGGTACGGCGAGAATGACTGCATCCGCTCCGCGGCCCTCCGTCCATGCCCGCACTGTGGCTATCGTCTCCGTGCGCGAAGCTTCGATAACTTCGTGTAGTCCGAACCCTTTAGCTATTGTAAGCCTCCGTGCGAACAAATCGGAAGTTATTACACGGACGCCTGCCTGCTGCGCCAGAATTGCGAGCATGATTCCGATCGGTCCCTGACCGATCACGACAACGGTTTCACCCGGCTTGAGAGACAGCGTCTCGATTCCCTTCATGCAGGTATTGACTGGCTCTATGAAAGACGCCTGCTCGAAGGAAACAGCTTCGGGAATCCGGACAACACCCTTCTCGACGATCCAGTCCAGCACCCGCACGTACTCGGCGAACCCGCCGCCGCTGGGCTCGAAGCCCGCCGTCGCGCCCACCTTCTTGTACACCGGGCACTGCGCAAACACTTTGTGGCGGCAGTAATAGCATTCCCGGCACGGGATGTGGTGAAACACCGCCACGCGATCGCCGGGCTGAAACTTGCCCACCCCTTCGCCGATTGCCGCGACCACCCCCGTCGTCTCGTGCCCGAAGATGCGCGGCGCGGCATGCGAGCCCGTCGCAATCTTCTTCAGATCCGTGCCGCAGATTCCGCAGGTGTGCACCCGCACCAGCAGCTCGCCCCGACCAATTCTGGGGACCGGAACTTCTTCCACGCGCACATCATTCACGCCGCGATAGACCGCCGCCTTCATTGTCGCCGGAATTTTGCGCCAACCTGTTTGCTCTCCGAGTTGTGTCGCGATCGCCAAGTCTTCGATGATTGGATGCGCCTAAGCTCGCAAAATGCTTTCTCGTCTTGAACGGAGCTCAGCCGTAAGACGCTCCAGACCCTGACAAAGTTCCACCCTGGCCCGCCGGCTGTTTCTCCCCAGGCGGATCACACTCGCCCAATATCGCGGGCGGATCGAGATATGAGCCACAAAGCGCGCCGTCTCCAGTTGCCCGTCCGCGCTCACGAAGCGATGCAGTGGCGGCATAGGAAAATCCAGCTCATCTGATATTGCTTTGACCACGTAAAACGCCACTCCATGCATTTGCGCGACGCGGGCAACCGCCGCCGCTTCCATATCCACAGCTTCGGCCTTGAAGCGGAGCGCCAGCTGCTTCTTGAACTCACACCCCGCGACCTCCGGCGCGCTCACCAGCACGCCTTCGCCGCCGTCCGCGCAAAAAAAGCGTTCTCCGGTTTCGGCGTCGAGCACGACTCCCGGTGCGATTCTTTGGCCGACTCCTCCCGCCGGCGAAAGCGCCCCGGCGAAGCCGGCTGAAATGATCGCCTGCGGCCTCTCGGCGGCTATCAAGGCTTCCGTGGCCTCAATCGCGCATCGCCGGCCGATGCCGCACGCGATGTAAACCTTTCCCCCGCAGCGGGAACGAACAACGCGGTATCGCCGACCCTGATACGCGACCGTGTCTCGCGTCCACAACCTCAGCATGGGAGCGACTTCGCGCTCCATGGCCGAAACGATGCCGATCTTCGGTTCAGGCTCGGACATAGCCATGCCCTCGGAACCAATCCACGGCCCGCTGCAAGGCGTCATCTACCGCAACGGTGCGCCATCCCAACTCACGCTCCGCCTTCGCCGACGAGACATACATCTTCTTGCGACCCATGCGCACCGCGTCGATGGTCGCGCGCGGTTCCCGCCCCAGCAGATAACCGGTCCAGCCGGTATCGAGTACGCCGAAGGCCAGGGCCACCGCGTACGGCAGCCTGACCTCGGGGGCGGGGATCCCGCTGATGGCGGAAAGCTTGTCCAGAATCTGCTTCAGACTCAGGTTCTCGCCCCCCAGTATGTATCGCTGGCCGGGACGACCTTTCTCCATCGCAGCCACATGGCCGCGGGCGCATTCCACCACGTCCACCAGGTTCAAGCCCGTGTCCACATAAGCGGGAAACTTCCGGTTGAGGAAGTCCACGATAATCCGTCCGGTCGGTGTGGGCTTGATGTCCTGCTCGCCCACCGGCGTGCTCGGACAGACAACCACCACGTCAGCGCCGCTCCTTCCCGCCTGCAGCGCCACCTGCTCGGCGATGAACTTCGAGCGCTTGTAGTGCCCGATCATGTCCGCCAGCGACACCGGCGAATCTTCGTCCGCCAGCTCCGGCACCGGACGGAAGCCCATGGTGGCCACGCTGCTGGTGTAAACCACCCGCCGAACGCCGGCTTCGCGCGCCGCCTGCAGGAGGCCGCGCGTCCCCTCGACGTTGGCCCGATACATCTCCTGCGCATCGGCCGCCGTCCGCGTCCACAGGCGGTAGTCGGCGGCAACATGGAACACGAACTCACAGCCCGACAAGGCCCGCTTCAGCGAAGCCTGATCCCGTAAGTCGCCAATCACTTGATCGGCGCTCAAACCGGCAAGATTCTCTCTGCGGCTTGAAGCGCGCACCAGCAGGCGCAGTGACGCTCCCTGTGAAGCCAGAAGGCGGGCGACGTGACTGCCGACGAATCCCGTCGCTCCCGTGATCAGAACGGAAGGCGTATCCCTCGGACTCACCCGCTGCTCACTCGAGGCTGATTCCGCGGAAGATTGCACCGCCTGGGTCGTAGTCGCCACCTTTATGACAGCAGAATCGAGGTAAGCATTCCCCAAACCGGGTATTCGCGGCTCAATAGTTCGCGACCTTCGGGCTCGCCTGCGCAGTCTTCGCCTGCTCCTGATCCGCAGCCATCACCTTGGCATAAGTGGTCAGCGCCAAGGGAGGGAAGTACTCCGCATACATGTGGTACTTCAAGTAGAAGACCTTGGGGAAGCCGGTGCCCGTGTAGGGCTTCTCCCACCAGGAGCCGTTCTTCTGCTGGGTCTTCAGCAGGTAAGCGATTCCGCGGTGCACCGCATCGCTGCGCGTGTCGCCCGCCGCCAGCAGTCCCAGCACCGCCCAGGCGGTCTGCGACGCCGTGCTCGGTCCCACGCCGCGCGTGCTGGGATCGTGATAGGACCACAGGGTTTCGCCCCAGCCGCCATCTCCGTTCTGCACCATGCGCAGCCACTCGGCGGCCTGCTGGATGTACGGTTCGTTGTGATCCACCCCGATCGCATCCAGCCCGCGCAGGCAGAGCATGGTCCCGTAGATGTAGTTGCAGCCCCAGCGCCCGAACCAGGAGCCGTCGGGCTCCTGCTGGCTGAGGATGAACTGAATGGCGCGCTGCACTCGCTTGTCCTGCCGGGTGTAGCCGTAGGCCGCCAGCATCTCCAGCACCCGGCCGGTGATATCCACCGTCGGCGGGTCCAGCATGGCGTTGTGATCGGCGAACGGGATGTACTGGAACACCATCTTGTCGTTGTCCTTGTCGAACGACGCCCAGCCCCCGTTCTTGCACTGCATGGAAAACACCCACTCGATTGCCCGCTGCACCGATTCGTACTGATAGCGCTCGTTGGGATGATCCACATAGTTCAGCGCCAGGCAAACCTGCGCCGTGTCATCCACGTCGGGATAAAACTCGTTGTTGAACTCGAAGTACCATCCTCCCGGAAGCGCCTTGCTGTTCTTGACCGACCAATCGCCTTTGTGCGTGATCTGCTTTTTCAGGACCCAGTCGGCGGCCGCCACCAGGCGGGGATCGTTGCGGCTCACCCCGCTTTCCCCCACCGCAAACATCGCGTACGCCGAGTCCCATACCGGCGACTTGCAGGGCTGCAGGCGGAAGGTGGTCTCCTCCTCGATGCCCAACTCTTCCAGTTCGTCCATGGCGCGGATGAATTGCGGATCGTCCACCGAGTATCCCAGGCAACGCAGGGCGATGATCGCGTTCATCATGGCCGGGAAAATCGCGCCCAGGCCGTCGCTCATGTCGAAGCGCTTCAGCATCCACTTTTCGGCGGCGCGCAGCGCAATCGAGCGCAGGGGCCGGATGTGCACGCGCTCAAACCAATGCGTCAAGCGGTCGCAGAACAGGAAGAAGTTTCGCCAGCTGAAGATGGCGTCCGCCCAATGCAGGTGCAGATTGGCGTTCTCCTTCCCTCCTACGAACAGCTCGTCGATTGCCATCTCTGCGGGAATCTTCTTGAAGGGCTTCTTCGCGTACACGATGGCCAGCGGGATGAAGATTGCCCGCGACCAGGAAGAAATCTCGTAGATGTTGAACCAGAACCAGTTGGGAAACAGGCAGATCTCCGGCGGAATGGCTGGCACTGCATCCCAGTCATACTGGCCGAAAAAGCACAAATAGATCTTGGTATAGGTGTTGCTCGCGGTGACTCCGCCCAGTTCCAGGATCTTCTTGCGGGCCCGCGTCAGCGCCGGATCATGCGCCGGATAGCCGTACAGCTTGAGGGCGAAGTAGGTCTTGACCGACGCGCTGACTTCCGACGGGCCGTCGGCGAAGATGGGCCATCCTCCATCCTCGTTCTGATGCTCCAGCATCCAGCGGCAGGCCTTCTGGAATTTGCCGGCATCGCCCGTTCCCAGCAGGGTGTGCATGATGATGTAGTCGGCCTCGAGCGTGGTATCGGCCTCCAGTTCGCCGCACCAGTAACCATCCTCGTGCTGGATCGAAAACAGGTACTTGCGCGCGGCGTCGAGGGCAGCCGCCACACGGCTCAGTCCATCATCCAGTTTCCCAAAGCGTATTACTGTGGGAGCGGTCGCTCCCGAAGGATTTTCCATATCCGGGATTACTCCACCACCGCAGCCGTTCCGATGTCGCCCACTGAAACCAGCTTCGATCCGCTGCCCATGGCTTCCACGATCTCGGGCGGCAGGCCGAATCGGACGTTCTCCGGCATGACTTCGATCTCGCGCAAATTGGTGAATCCCTGCTGGAAGAGGTATTCCACCACCTCCTCCACCAGGCATTCCGGCGCCGACGCTCCTGCTGTGAGAGCGACTGTTTTCACGTCTTGCAGCCATTCCGGCTCGATCGCGCGGTAGTTTTCTATCAGGTGAGAGCTGGTGCCCAGGTTGCGGGCCACTTCCACCAGCCGGTTGGAATTGGAACTGTTGTCGGAGCCCACCACCAGCAGCAGGTCGGCATCGCTGGAAACGTGCTTCACCGCCGTCTGCCGGTTCTCCGTGGCATAGCAGATGTCCTGCGCCGCCGGCCCCTTGATATTGGGATACTTGCTCTTCAAGGCCTCGATGATGTCGCGCGTCTCGTCCAGGCTCAGCGTCGTCTGTGTCAGGTAGGCAACCTTGTCGGGGTCGGGGATATGCAACTCCTGGACGTCTTCCGGCGAACCCACTACCTGAGTCACCAGCGGAGCCTCGCCCAGCGTCCCGATCACCTCATCGTGGTCGTGATGCCCGATCAGCACCAGCGAGTAGCCCTCCTTGGCGAACCGTACCGCTTCCACGTGGACCTTGGTAACCAGCGGGCAGGTGGCATCGATCACCCGCAGCTTTCGCGCTTTGCTGGCCTCCCGGACCTCCGGCGAGACCCCATGTGCGCTGTAGATCACCCGCTCGCCCGCCGGGACCTCTTCCACGCTGTCCACAAAAATCGCGCCCTTGCCCTGCAACTCCTCTACCACGTAGCGGTTATGGACGATCTCCTTGCGCACGTAGATGGGAGGGCCGAACGTCTCCAGGGCGATCCGGACAATGTCGATGGCGCGTACTACCCCGGCGCAGAACCCTCGCGGCTTGAGCAGCAGCAGGGTCTTGCCGTTATCGTCAGAAATATTCATTCTTGCCTTTTAGGCCAATATCCCCTGATTGTAATGATGCTAGGGTATCGAACCGCGCTGCCCGGCGTCAAACGTAAACACCACACACCGTAAGGATTAGCAGCCTCTGGGAGTATGGTAGCGGGAAAAGGAGGCGGAGGAGAAGTGCCCGCGCTTGTACCGGTCAGCGCCTTGATGAGCCTAACGCTTTGCTTCCCCCGAAACCGAATGAGTGGGCTGCTTCGACCGTGGTAGCTTAGGCGTTGGCCTTCAGCAGTTGCTCGGCGTGCTTGCGGGAGGCTTCCGTCAGCCGGGCGCCGCTGAGCATGCGGGCGATCTCCTCGCGCCGGCCGGGTTCGGTCAGCCGTTTCACCGAAGTGCCAATCCTGCCCTCCGCTTCCCGCTTCTCGATCAAGTAGTGTTGATCGGCAAAGGAGGCAATCTGCGGCAGGTGGGTGATACAGAGTACCTGCTGGTTCTGTGCCAACTCCTTGAGCTTTCGTCCCACAGCCTCGGCCGCGCTCCCGCCGATGCCAATGTCAATTTCGTCAAACACCAGAGTCCGCGGCGCGGCTGAAGTCTTTCTACGGCCGGTCGTGCCTGCCTCCACCGCCGCCTTCAGCGCCAGCATCATGCGCGAAAGCTCGCCGCCCGACGCTATCTCCTCCACCGGCCTGAGCGGCTCGCCGGGATTGGTCGCAATCAGGTAATTCACCTGATCGAAGCCGGCGGCGGTCCAGTTCTCCTCTTCGTCGGTCCCGCCAACCTCGATCTTGAATCGCGCTTTCATCGCCAGCTCGTTGATCTGTCCCTCGACTACCTTCTCCAGCCTGCGCGCCGCCTGGTAGCGTGTCTGCGAAACCGCTCGCGCAGCCCCAAGATGAGCCACCGCCGCCGCCGCCAGCTCCTGCTTCAGTTTGCGCAGCATCTCATCCTTGTTCTCGATCTCGTTCAGCTTGCGCTTGACCTCCGCTCCGTAGTCGATCACCGCCTCCAGCGTCTGGCCATACTTCCGCTTCAGCCGGTCAATCAACGCCAGCCGGTCCTCGACCCCCGCCAGCCGCTCCGGCGAGGCTTCCACCGACTCGGCGTAGTCACGCAGCGTTACGCCAATATCCTCAATGGTGATGCGCGCCGATTCCAGCTCCGCCAGCGATTCCTGGAACTTCCCCTCATAGCGGGCGACATCCTGTAGCTGGCGGTAGCCCACTCGCACCAGGGCGGCCGCCGATTCCTGGCTCTCGTACAGCACCTGGTAGGCTGCCTGCGCCGCCCCGTGGATCTTCTCCGCGTTCGCCAGCACCCGCTTCTCAGCTTCCAGGCGCTCGTCTTCCCCCGGCTGAAGCCTTGCCTCCTCGATCTCCTTCTTCTGAAAGCTCCACAGATCCACCATGCGCAGGCGCTCCTGCTCGTCCTGCTCCAGTTCGGTGATCCGCTGCCGCACCTCCCGCCACTTCACAAATGCGTTGGACACCGGCGCCAGATTTGATCCCGCGTAGCTGTCCAACAGCGCCAGCCGAGTCTCCGCATCAAAGGAAACAATCGACTCCCGCTGCGAATGGATCGATGCCAGCAGCGGCGCCAGGTGGCGCAGTACGGCCACCGTTGCCGGCTGGTTGGAGACGAAGACGCGGCCTCGCCCGTTGGGCAGAATCTCGCGCCGCACGATGAGTTGCTGCCCGTCGCTCTCGATCCCGTCGCTCTCTAACACCTTGCCGGCGCGCCGCGGATCCTCGAGCTCGAAAACCGCCGACACCACCGCCTTCTCCGCCCCATGCCGGATCACATCGCTGGACGCCTTTTCGCCCAGCAAGAGCGCCAGCGCATCAATGAGAATGGATTTCCCGGCGCCGGTTTCGCCGGTGAGAAGGTTCAAGCCCGGTGCGAACTCCACTGCCACGTTGTCGATGACCGCGTAGTTCTCGACGCGCAGTTCCAGTAGCACCGATGCGTCCTGCCCGGGGAGTGTCTGCCAGTGTAGCAAATGCGATTCACGCTGAATACTCGCCTTTTTTCTCGCCTCATGCTCGCCGCCGCTGTTGACTGCCGGAGTACACCCCCATCTCGTCCCGGGCAGCCCGTTTCGGTGTTCTATAATCACCTCGGAAGATGCTGCGCCATTTCAGAAAAGGAAGCTGATGTTGATTCCCCTGCTTTCCGCCAGCATTCTCGGGGGCGAGATCAAGGAGCTGATCTCGCAAACAGGCCTGGTAGCCAAAGCCGTCCTCGTAATCCTCCTGGTATTCAGCGTGGTCTCCTGGGCCATCATCCTGGCCAAGTGGAGCCTGTTCAGCCGCGCCAAGGTGCAGAGCTCGCGCTTCGTGCGGGCCTTCCGGCGCGCCAATCGCTTCCAGGATATATCCGCCGTCGCCGAGCAGTTCAAGCCCAGCCCGCTGGTGGCGGTCTTTGAAGCGGGCATTGAAGAAGTCAGGCGGCAGGGCGGCGTCGTGCGCAACCTGGTCGGCGTGCAGCGCGCCATGCAGGTAGCCTGCTCCGAAGAATTGACTCGGCTGGAGCGCCGGCTTCCCTGGCTTGCCTCGACCGGCGCAGTCACTCCCTTCATCGGATTGTTTGGCACCGTCTGGGGCATCATCGATGCCTTTCAGGGCCTTGGCACCGCCGGTGCCGCCACCCTACGGGCCGTCGCTCCCGGCATCTCGGAAGCACTCATCACCACCGCTGCTGGCCTGTTTGCCGCCATTCCCGCGGTCATCGCTTACAACCACATGCTCGCGGAGATTCGGCAGTTTGGCGCCCGCATGGACGACTTCTCGCTGGAGATGCTTAACACCATGGAGCGCAGCATGATGCAGCCCTTGCCCCGCGGCGCGGCGGCGGTTCAGGAACCGGAGTATCGGACGTAGATGGCGTTTACCAACTCACAAGGCAGAACTCAAACCTCGCTCTCCGATCCCAACGTCACTCCCCTGGTCGACGTGGTCCTGGTGCTGCTGATCATCTTCATGGTCACCGCCCCGGTGCTGCAGTCGGGCATCGAGGTGGCCGTGCCCAAGACCAAGACCGTGAAGCAGATCACTGAGGAGCGGCTGGTAATCTCCATCGACAAGCAGCAGCGCGTCTTCCTGGGCAACGAGCCGGTGAACATCAACGAGGTCGGCGCCAAGATCCGCCAGAAGATCCATGACCCGCAGGGCCAATACATCTTCGTTCGCGCCGACGAGAACGTTCCCTTCGGCGCCTTCGCTACGGTGATGGACGCGGTGAAACAGGCGGGCATTGCCAACGTCAGCATCGTCACTCAGCCTCTCGAAGAATATGGCAGCTCGCGCTGACATCTTTACCGAGCACGACCGCTGGGGTCCTCCCCTGCTGCTCTCCATGGCTCTGCATGTACTGCTGTTCTCAGGCGCACTGTTCTACGCCACCTACGTGACCCGGCCGAGCGGCGAGGGTTGGGGAACGAATGGGGCCGGCGACGCCATCAGTGCCACCCTGGTCTCCAGCATTCCCCTGCCCGCCCCCCAGACCCAGACAGAAAACATCCTGGCCAACGAGTCCAAGGGCCTGACCCAGTCCTTGCCCGAGGTCAAAGAACCAGAGGTTCCGGAAGCCATCCCCATCCCTGCCCGCGACGCCAGGCGCACGCTGCCCGAACCCAAGCCGCTGCCTCCGCGCCCCAAGCCCCAGGAGAAGCCCCGGCCGGCTCCGGTGGAGGAAGCCAACGTCATTCCTTTCGGACAGGGTGGACCGATCAGCGGCCCCTATGGCGCGTTTAACGCGGGCGGCGCGAAGGGCGGTTTCGGCTTCACCGGCTCCGGAGGCGATTTTGGCGGCCGCTATGCCTGGTACGTGCGCGTGGTCCAACAGAAAGTTTCCGAGAACTGGCTCAAGTACGAGATCGATCCCCGCATCACCAGCGCCCGCCGTGTGTACGTCACCTTCGATATCGACCGCGGAGGCCGGCCCGGCAACCTGCAGCTTTCGCAGTCCAGCGGCGTGCCTTCGCTGGATCAGTCGGCGCTGCGCGCCCTGCAGCGCATCGATACCTTCGGTCCCCTTCCCAGTGATTACGCGGGCAGCAGGGTCTCCGTAGAATTCTGGTTTGATTATCGCCGTTGATTCCCGGACGCCGGCGTGCGGCGGCTTTGGTTTGTGCTCTATGTCGGATTACGATATGAAGACCGTTGCTTCTGGTTCCCGCGGTAGAGTGCGCTGCCTCCCTGCAATGCATGCTCTTGTCCTGGTCTTCGCTCTCCTCCTTGCCGCCGCCTCCGCCCCCGCACAAACCGATTGGATTCGCACCGGAACCGGCCTCGGGGTGGAGCGCGTGCGCCTGGCGGTTCCCGACTTCAAGCCAGTCTCTCCCGATCCGCAAACCGCGCAACTGCTCAAGGTCTTCAACGACAC
>Ga0187776_10000561_pt1 | contig 17933 bp, 12 predicted proteins | sample 0216_BV02_MP12_2_FD_132426 | JGI IMG/M metagenome (GOLD analysis project Ga0187776, IMG submission 132426) | Tropical peat soil microbial communities from peatlands in Department of Meta, Colombia - 0216_BV02_MP12_20_MG | ecosystem: Environmental > Terrestrial > Soil > Wetlands > Peat | place...
CGCATCGCCATCACGCGCTCCTGCGCGAGCAGCGCTGCGATCGCGTCGGTGAGCTGCAGCTCGCCCCCGCGGCCAGGCCTGGCCTGCGCGAGCAGGTCGAAGATGCGGGGGGTCAGGACGTAGCGTCCGACCACCGCGAGCCGCGAGGGCGCCTCCTCCGGCGCCGGTTTCTCCACGATCGATCGCACCCGGGACACGTCGGCCTGTGCGTCCTCCACGCTCACGATGCCGTAGCTGCCGGTCTGCTCGCGCGCGACTTCGGCAACCCCGAGCAGCGAGCAAGCCTCGCGCGCAAAGCGCTCGGCCATGTGCGCCGTCACCGGGGGCTCGGCGTCCATCAGCTCGTCGGCGAGCAGGACCGCGAACGGCTCCTGGCCCACCACCGGCGCCGCGCACAGGACCGCATGCCCGAGGCCGAGCGGCTCGGCCTGCCGGATGTAGATGCAGCGGCAGTTGTCCGGCAGCACGCCCTGCACCATGTCGAGCAGTTTGTGCTTGCCCTTCAGCTCCAGCTCGGTTTCCAGCTCGTAGGCCTTGTCGAAATGGTCCTCGATGGCGCGCTTGTTGCGCCCCGTGATGAAGATCATCTCCGTGATTCCCGCCGTCGCCGCTTCCTCGACCGCGAACTGAATGAGCGGCTTGTCGACGATCGGCAGCATCTCCTTGGGGCTCGCCTTGGTCACCGGCAGGAAGCGGCTGCCCAGCCCCGCGACGGGAAAAACCGCCTTTCTGAGCTTGGTTTGCATGCGTGTCATAGCCTCTTGAGAAGGTCGACGAAGGCGTCCTCGTCCAGCACCGGCACGCCGAGTTCGCGCGCCTTGTCGAGCTTGCTGCCGGGGTCGCTCCCTGCCACGACGTAGGACGTCTTGCGCGATACCGACGACGCCACTTTATGTCCCTTTGCCTCAACGCGCTCGCGCGCCTCGTCGCGCGTCAGACCCTGCAGCGTTCCGGTCAGCACGAAGGTCTTGACCTCGTCCGCGGGCCGCGCGGGCGCTCCCGCGGTTTCCTCCCAGCCGACCCCCGCGCGGCGCAGCTTGGCGATGACCTCGCGGTTGTGCGGCTCCTTGAAGAAGTCGTGGATCGAGCGCGCCACGACCGGTCCAACGTCGGGCGCCGCCTGCAGCTCTTCCTCGCTCGCGCGCATGAGGCGGTCCAGGCTGCCGAAGTGGCGCGCGAGGTCGCGCGCGGTGCTCTCGCCGACGTTGCGCACTCCGAGCGCGAAGATGAAGCGCGCGAGCGTCGTGTGCTTGGCCTTGTCGATCGCCGCGACTAGGTTGCCCGCGGACTTCTCGCCCATGCGCTCGAGCTCGCCTAGCCGCTCGGCCGAGAGGCCGAAAACGTCCGCGGGGGTACGCACGATGTCAGCGTCGACCAGCTGGTCGACCAGCTTGTCGCCCAGGCCCTCGACGTCCAAGGCGCGGCGGCTGGCGAAGTGCAGCAGCGCCTGCTTGCGCTGCGCGGGGCAGTAAAGGCCCCCCGAGCAGCGCGCGACCGCCTCTTCTTCGCTCCTGACGACCGCCGAGCCGCACACGGGGCACTTCTTCGGCATGTGGAAGATGCGCGCGTTGGCCGGACGCCGTTCCTTGCGCACCGACACCACCTCCGGGATCACGTCGCCCGCACGCCGTACCACCACGGTGTCGCCGACGCGCACGTCCTTGCGGCGCAACTCGTCCTCGTTGTGCAGGGTCGCGTTGCTGACCGTTACGCCCCCGACTTGCACCGGCTTCAGGCGCGCCACCGGCGTGAGCGCGCCGGTGCGCCCGACCTGGACCTCGATATCGAGCACTTCGGTCGCCTGCTCTTCCGCCGGATACTTGTGCGCCAGCGCGAAGCGCGGCGCGCGCGACACGAAACCGAGGCGGCGCTGCCAGTCCAGCCGGTTGACCTTGTACACGACGCCGTCGATGCCGTATGGCAGGCGCTCGCGTTTCTTGCCGATGCGTGCAAAGTACTGCAGCAGTCCGTCCACGCCCTGCACCACGTCGCGCTCCGCCGTGACGCTGAAACCGAGCTCCGCGAGGCGATCGAGCGTCTCGGTGTGCGTCATCCAGCGCGCGCCCGAGGCTTCGCCGACCGCGTAGGCGAAGAACTGCAGCGGGCGGCTCGCGGTGACGCGCGAATCGAGCTGGCGCAGGCTGCCCGCCGCGGCATTGCGTGGATTGGCGAATTCCTTGGCGCCGGCGCGCCGCTGGCGCTCGTTCAAGGCGTCGAAATCGCGCCTGAACATCACCACCTCGCCACGCACCTCCATGTCCTTCGTGTCGGGCGCCGCCGGCAGACGCAAGGGCAGCGAGCGCACCGTGCGCAGATTCGGCGTTACGTCCTCGCCGGTCGCACCGTCGCCGCGCGTCGCGCCCTGCATGAACACGCCGTCGCGATAGCTCAGGCTGACCGCCAGGCCGTCGAACTTCGGCTCGGTAGCGTACTCGACCGTCTGTACGCCCAACCCTTCGCGCACGCGCCGGTCGAAGGCGCGCACCTCTTCGTCGTCGAACGCGTTGGCGAGGGACAGCATAGGCGTGCGGTGCCTGACCTCGGCGAACTCCTTGAGCGGTGGCGCCCCGACGCGCTGCGTCGGAGAGTCCGGGCCGGCGAGCTCGGGGTGCTCGCGCTCGAGCTCAGCCAGCTCCTCGAACAGGCGGTCATACTCCGCGTCGGTGATCTCCGGCTGGTCGAGCACGTAATACAGTCGGTTGTGGCGCTCGATCTCGCGCCGCAGAAAGGCCGCCCGCTCGCGCGGCGATTTGCCGGCCGTCATGCGGACGACCACCTCACGCGAACAGGCGGGCGGCGAGCGCTCCGCCGGGCGGCAGGCCGCGCTCCTCCAGCGAGCGCCGCACCGCTTCGAGCTGGCCGCCGATCGCCGCCAGCGCGCGCTCGTCCAGCGCACGGCCGTTGTCGTCGACGAGCGATGCGCCGAGCGTGTCGGCGAGCTGCCGCGCGCAGCGCACCATCGATTCGAAGGTTCTGCGCAGGTCGGCAACGTGCGGAACGTCGAGCGCGAGGCTGAGGCCGCCGGCCTTCCCTTCCTCCCCGGCGTCCTGGTCCTGGGCTAGCTCGTACAGAACGCCACCCCGGGCGTCGCGCAGCGCGCGCCGTCCGTCGCTCCCCTGCGAGAAGCCGGCTGCCGAGGCCGCGGCATCGACGTTCTGGGGCGCGAAGCCGCTTCCGGCGGGTGGGACGAGATGGAACACGACCTGGATGTCCGCATCGGCGCACAAGCGGTCCGTTTCGCGCGCGGACTCCAGCGCCTGCTTCATCTCCGGCGCCTCGGCCGTCGCGCCGAGCCTTGCCGCGACGTTCTCCACTTCTGAGCGAAACTCGATCAGCTCCGCCTCGCTCGTCACGCCGGCGCGCGACACGAGCTGCAGCGCCGCCCGATAGCGCTCGTAGCCGTCGCGCTCGCCCGGCACAGGCCTGCGCCACGATCCGCTTTGCATGGCGGCCGCGAGCGCGCGCCATCCGAACCTGTGCTCCAGCCTTGTCCAGTGCTCGAGAAAGATTGCCGGCGGCACGGGCTGCCTGCAATGCAGCTCGACGATGTAGTCGAGGCGCGGGTCCGGCAAGGCCTCGTGTGCGTCGCTGTCCTCGTGCTCGGGCTTGCGGTGCACCGGCTCGAGCGTGGGCTCGCGCCGCGGTGACGCGCCGCCAAGCAACGCGTCCGCGCGCGCCGGTCCGAAGGCTTGTTCGGTCCTGCGCCGCGCAGCGCGCTCCTGAATCTTGTTGTAGACGACGACGCCCGCCACGGCGAGCGTGCCCACCGCGAGCAGGCCGAGCTGGAAATCCGTCATGGCGTGGGCGCGCTCAGGCGGCCAGCTCCTCCCGGATGCGCAGCGCCTCGTCGATGTCCACCGCGACGACGCGCGAGACGCCCGATTCGGGCATCGTCACGCCGACCAGCTGCTCGGCCAGCTCCATCGTCAGCTTGTTGTGGCTGATGAACAGGAACTGCGTCTGCGCGGCCATCTTGCGCACCAGGTCGCAGAAGCGAACCGTATTGCTGTCGTCGAGCGGCGCATCGACCTCGTCCAGCAGGCAGAACGGCGCGGGGTTCAGCTGAAACATCGAGAACACCAGGGCAATCGCGGTCAGCGCCTTCTCGCCGCCGCTCAGCAAGTGAATCGAGCTGTTGCGCTTGCCGGGCGGCTGCGCCATCACCTGGACGCCGGCGTCCAGGATCTCCTCGCCGGTCATGATGAGCTTCGCCTCGCCGCCGCCGAACAGCGCCGGGAACAGCGAGCCGAAATGCCGATTGACGCTGTCGAAGGTTTCGCGCAGCAGCTCGCGCGTCTCGCGGTCGATACGCCGGATCGCATCCTCCAGTGTTGCCACCGCCTCCTCGAGGTCGGCGGCCTGCGAATCGAGGAAGCCCTTGCGCTCCGTGCCGCTGCGCAGCTCTTCGAGCGCGGCAAGGTTCACTGCCCCCAGCTCGGTGATCGCTTGCGTCAGCCGCGCGATCTCCCCTTGCAGCGTCGAGGGGCGCGGCGCGCGCTCCGCCTCCGCGGCGAGGCGCGCTTCGTCCGCGTCGGCCGCGCGCAGCTGCTCGGCGAACTGGTCGTGATTGATCTGCGCCGCCTGCTCCTTCAGACGCAGCTCGCCGACGCGCTCGCGCAAGGGGTTGATACGATTCTCCGCCTGCAGGCGACTCTCCTCCAGGCCGCGCAGCGCGGCGGAGGCTTCCTCGACGATCTCGCGCGCCTCGGCGAGCCGCGCCTCGCACGCGATGCGCGCCTCCACGGCCGCATTAAGCATCGCGCGCACCTGGGGAATCGGATCCTGGGCGAGCTCCTCGGTGAGCCGTCCGATCTCGGCTTCGGCGCGCTCGATCTGCTGGTCGATGACGCGCACCGAGCCGTCGATCTCGGTGATTTTCGACGCGCACTCGCGCTCGCCGAACAGCGCGTCCTGGGCGCCACGCTCGGCCTGCTGCGTCGCCAGCCGCTGCGCGGCAAGCGCCGTCTCGGCCGCCAGGTGCGCGGTCTTGACCGATTCCAGCTCGCCGCGCGCGGCAGCGATCTCCTGCGCAACGCGCTCGACCGCCGCCCTGCTTGCGAGCAGGCGTTCGGCATCGCGCGCCGCCTCGCGCGCGACCTCCTCCATTTCGCTGCCGATCTGCGCTCTGCGCTCCCGGACGCGCTCTTGCGCCTGGCCGAGCTTGAGCAGCTCGATCTGCGCGTCGTGGCGCTCGCGCTCCAGGCGCGCGATCTCCTCGCGCGCCTGTTCGAGCGCCTCCTGGCGCCCGGCGAGCGCGCCTTCCTCGAATTCGAGGTCCGCCCGCGCCGCGGCCAGCCGCGCCTCGAGCTGCGGATAGCGCGCCTCGAGCGCTTCGATTTCGGCCTGCCGCGCCAGCAGCCCGGCATCGGCGGGGTCGGGGGCGTGAAAGCTGACCGTATGGCGCGTGAACTGGTGGCCGGCGCGGTTCACGAACACCGCGTCCGGCGGCATGCGGCCCCGCGCCGCGTCGTCGGGGTCTGCCTCGACCGCGTACACGCCGGCGAACCAATCCTCCACCGCCCCGCCGACGAGAGGGTCGGTCGCGTGCACTTTCGAGGCGAATGCCGCATGACCCTCCAGGCGGGACGCGGCGGCTCCACCGGCGCGCAGGTACAGGCTCGCCTTGACTGGCGGCTGGTCCGCCGCGATGCGCCCTATCTGTCCGGCTTGCGCCAGCTCGATGGCGTGCAGGCGCTCGCGCAGCACTGCTTCGACCGCCGTCTCCCAGCCCTGCTCGATGCGCAACCTTTGCCACAGACGCGGCAGCGCCGTGAGCCCGTGGCGCTCCAGCCAGCCGTGCAGCGGCGCGTTGTCCTCCGTCGCCGCCTGGATCTGGCGCAACGTGGCGAGCCGCGCCTCGGCGGCGGTCGCTTCGCGCGAAGCCTCGGCCAGGTGCGCCGCAGCGGTGGCCTGGCGCTCTTCCTGCGCGACGGATTGCCCCTGCAGCGACTCGAGCCCCGCCTGCGCCTCGGGGACCGCGGCGTCCAGGGCGCCATGCCGGCGCTCGAGCTCGTCTAGCGCGGCCGCGTCGGGCTGGGCGAGCGCGCCAAGCTCGGCCTGCAGGCGCTCGCGCCGCTGCTCGAGCGCGCGCACGCTGACCTCCAGGTGCGAGAGGTTGCTCTGTTCGAGCTGCAGCCGGCCTTCGGCCTGCATGGCCGCGCCGCGCGCTCCGTTCAGCCGCTCCTGCGCCGCGCGGAAGGCCTGCTCCGCCTCGGGCAGCCTCGCGTGTTCCTGCGCGAGGTGCTCCTGCGCTTCGGCGACGCGCTGCTTCGCGCCCGTTGCGCGCGCCGCCCACATGTGCAAGGCCTGCGTGAGCTGCGAGCGCTGCTCGCGCCACGAGCCGAGCTGCGTCTGGCGCTCGGTGTGCTGGCTCTCCAGGCGCTGGCGGCTCTCCTCCGCGTGGCGCAGCTCCGATTCGTGGCGCGCCACTTCGGCATTCGCGGCGTACAGCGCGGCCTGCGCGCCGTTCATGGCGTCGCCAGCCTGGTAATACGCGCTGCGCGCGGCCTCGAGGCGCGCCTCCACCTCCCTCAGGCGTGCGATCTCGGCCTCCAGCTCGTTGCCCGAGCGCACCACCTCCTGCGCATGCCGCTCGCGCTCGGCGGCGGCGTCGCGCCGCCGCAGATACCAGAGCAGGTGCTGCTTGAGCTGCAGCTCCGACTGGTATTCCTTGTAGCGCGCGGCCACCTCGGCCTGCGCCTGGAGCTTTTCGATCTGCGCGCCGAGCTCGAGGCGGATATCGGTCACGCGCGCCAGGTTCTCGCGCGTGTCGGCCAGCCGGTTCTCGGTCTCGCGCCGGCGCTCCTTGTACTTCGAGACGCCCGCGGCCTCCTCCAGGAAGACGCGCAGATCCTCGGGCCTGGCCTCGATCACGCGAGAGATCATCCCCTGCTCGATGATGGCGTAGGCGCGCGGACCGAGGCCCGTGCCGAGGAACATGTCGGTGATGTCGCGCCGCCTGACGTGCGCGTTGTTGATGAAGTACGACGATTCGCCGTCGCGCTGCAGTATGCGCCGCACCGAGATCTCCGCGTACTGGGACCACTGACCCGCCGCGCGTCCCTGCGAATTGTCGAACATCAGCTCGACGCTCGCACGCGCGAGCGGCTTGCGGTTCACCGAGCCGTTGAAGATCACGTCCTGCATCGAATCGCCGCGCAGCACCGAGGCGCGCGTCTCGCCGAGCACCCAGCGCACCGCATCGATGACGTTGGACTTGCCGCAGCCGTTGGGGCCGACGATGCCGACCAGCTGGCCGGGGACGTGAATCGAGGTTGGATCGACGAACGACTTGAACCCGGAGAGCTTGATCTGCGTGAGGCGCACGGACTTGTTGCCTGAGTGGAGAGCCGAGTCGAAAAATCTGCCCGCGTCGAGTGGAAACGAGCGCGAAAAAATCGCGCGCTATGATACCATCTTCGCGCGTTTTTCCCGCTCAGCGCGCGCCTTCGAGATGCCCTCCCGTCCGAGCAAACGTCTGCAGACGTTTCCCAATCCGTCGCCCGGGCGCGACTACAGCATCCAGATGCAGATTCCGGAGTTCACCTGCCTGTGCCCGATGACCGGGCAACCCGATTTCGCGACGCTCGAGCTCGAGTACGTGCCCGACCGGCTGTGCGTGGAACTGAAGTCGCTCAAGCTCTACGTGTGGTCGTACCGCGACAAGGGAGCGTTCCACGAAGCGGTGACCAACCGCATCCTGGACGACCTGGTGCGCGCGCTGAGTCCTCGCTACGCGCGCCTGGCCGCGCGCTTCAACGTACGTGGCGGCATCTTCACAACGGTGGTGGCGGAGCACCGCAAGCGCGGCTGGAAGAGGTGATGAATCCGCGTCTCGGGGTGCTGCAGCCCTACCCCTTCGAGAAGCTGCGCGCCCTGATGCAAGGAGTCACGCCGAACGAGCGGCTGCGCGCGATCAATCTTTCAATCGGCGAGCCCAAACACGCCACCCCGGAGCTGGTGCGCCGCGCGCTCGCAGATGCGCTCGAAGGGCTATCGGTCTATCCGGCTACCGCGGGCACACCCGAGCTGCGCGCGGCGATCGCCGGCTGGCTCGCGAGGCGCTACGGCCTGCCGGCGATTGACCCCGCCACGCAGGTGCTGCCGGTAAACGGCTCGCGCGAGGCCCTGTTCGCCTTCGCCCAGGCGATCGTCGATCCGGACCGTCCGGGAGGCAAGGTCGCGTGCCCCAATCCCTTCTACCAGATCTACGAGGGCGCCGCGCTGCTCGCGGGCGCCAACCCCGTGTACCTGAACGCGACGGAGCAAAGCGGGTTCAGGATGCGTTTCGATACGCTGCCCGAGAGCACCTGGCGCGACGTGCAGCTCGTGTACGCCTGCTCGCCGGCAAACCCGAGCGGCAGCGTGATGCGCCTGGAGGACTGGCGCACGCTGTTCGCGCTCTCCGACCGTCACGGATTCGCGATTGCATCCGACGAGTGCTACTCCGAGCTGTACTTCGACGAGGCGCATCCTCCGCTCGGCGGGTTGCAGGCCGCCCGGCAGCTCGGGCGCAACGACTTCGCGCGCTTGGTCGTGTTCTCGAGCTTGTCCAAGCGCTCCAACGTCCCCGGCATGCGCTCGGGCTTCGTGGCCGGTGACGCCGCGCTGCTGAAGAGCTTCCTGCTGTACCGCACCTATCACGGATCGGCGATGAGCCTGCCGGTGCAGCGCGCCTCGATCGCGGCCTGGAACGACGAGCAGCACGTGCGCGAGAACCGGCGCCTGTATGCGGAGAAGTTCGCCGCGGCGCTCACCGAGCTGCGGCCGCCGCTGGCGGCGAACCGCCCGGAAGGGGGGTTCTACCTGTGGCTACGCACGCCGATCGACGATTGCGAGTTCGCGCGTCGTTTGCAGCATGAATATAATGTGCTCGTCCTGCCAGGGAGTTACCTCGCCCGCGCCGCGCAGGGCGAAAATCCCGGCAAAGACCGGGTGCGCATCGCGCTGGTCGCCCCCCTCGCCGAGTGCGTAGAGGCGATCGCACGCATAAACAGCTTCGCCCGCACGCTCTGAGGACGAAATGGAATCAGCACGCAAGACGATCGACGACGCCTGGGAGAGCCGCGCCGCGCTGAATCCCGCGAACGCGCCCAAGGCGCTCAGGGAGGCGGTCGAGTTCGTGATCGCGGGGCTGGACGCGGGGCGCCTGCGGGTGGCGGAGAAATCCGGCGGCGAATGGGTAGCGCACCAGTGGCTCAAGAAGGCGGTGCTGCTCTCGTTCCGCATCGAGGACAACCGCCTCATCGAAGGCGGCGCGACGCGCTACTACGACAAGGTGCCGGCCAAGTTCGCCGGCTACGGCGCGGCCGAGTTCGCGGCCGGGGGGTTCCGCGTGGTGCCGCCGGCGATGGCGCGGCGCGGCGCCTTCGTCGCGCGCAACGTCGTGCTGATGCCCTCGTACCTGAATATCGGCGCTTATGTCGACGAGGGCACGATGGTGGACACCTGGGCCACCGTCGGCTCATGCGCGCAAATCGGCAAAAACGTACACCTCTCGGGGGGCGTCGGCATCGGTGGCGTACTCGAGCCGCTGCAGGCCAACCCGGTGATCATCGAGGACAACTGCTTCATCGGCGCCCGCTCGGAGGTGGTCGAAGGCGTGATCGTCGAGGAGAACAGCGTCCTCTCGATGGGCGTGTACCTCGGGCAGAGCACCCGGATCCTTGACCGGGCGAGCGGCCAGGTCAGCTACGGTAGGATTCCGGCGGGGTCGGTGGTCGTGCCCGGTACTTTGCCCTCCGCGGACGCCAGTTACAGCCTGTATTGTGCGGTCATCGTCAAGCGCGTCGACGCAAAGACGCGCGCGAAAACCAGCCTCAATGAGCTGCTGCGCGGAGATTGAAGTTCTGCGTTGACGTCTGCCTAGGGGGATCGCCATGTCCGCGATGAATCGCCTGTTTCAGCTGATGGCCGAGAAGAAGGCCTCCGACCTGTTTCTCTCGGTGGGTGCGCCGATCAACATCAAGATCGAAGGCATCGCCATGCCGGTCAACCAGACGATCATGAGCGCGGACACGGTCAAGCAGCTGCTGTACGAGGTCCTCAGCGAGCGCCAGATCCGCGACTACGAAGAGGAGATGGAGCTGAACACCGCGGTCACGCTGGAGGGCGTCGGCAGCTTCCGCATCAGCGCGTTCCGGCAGAAAGGATCGCCGGCCGTGGTCGTGCGCTACGTTCCCGGCGAGATCCCGCGGCTCGATACCCTCGGGCTGCCGGAGATGACGAAGGACATCATCATGCGCAAGCGCGGGCTGCTGCTCGTGGTCGGCGCCAGCGGCGCCGGCAAATCCACCTCGATTGCCGCGATGCTCGACTACCGAAACGGCCAGCAGTCGGGGCACATCCTGACGCTCGAGGACCCGGTCGAGTTCATCTTCCAGAACCGCAAGTCGATCGTGAACCAGCGTGAGATCGGCACCGACAGCAAAACCTACAGCATCGCGCTCAAGAACGCCATGCGCCAGGCGCCGGACTGCATCCTGATCGGCGAAATCCGCGACCGCGACACGATGGCGATGGCGCTCGCGTACGCACAATCCGGCCACTTGTGCCTGGCGACGCTGCACGCCAACAACAGCTACCACGCGATGAACCGGATCATCAACTTCTACCCGCTCGAGAATCGGCCGACGCTGCTGCTCGACCTGGGAGCGACGCTGCAGGCGATCGTCTCGCAGCGCCTGGTGCGCACCAGGTCCGGCATGCGCTGCGCGGCGGTGGAGATCCTGGTCAACACGCGCCATATCCAGGAGTTGATCGAGAAAGGCGAGATCGGCGAGATCAAGGAAGCGCTGGAAAAGAGCCTGTCGCCGGGCTCGCAGAGCTTCGAGCAGGCGCTGTTCAAGCTTTTCATGGACGGCAAGATCACCCAGGAAGAGGCGATCACGAACGCCGATTCGGCGACCAACATGCTGTGGCTGATCAACCAGGCGATCGCCGGCGACATCACGGCGGGAAATGTGGGCTCGGCGCCCCCGCCGGCCCAGAAGATGCCGGCCGCGGAGCCGTCGCAGAACCCATTCGCCGATGCCGACAGCGACACGTTCAGCGACATCAAGATCGACATGTCGTCCTGACGCCGCGCGAGAATTGGAAAGCCCCCTCGAACTCGCCAGGGCGTTGATCGGTCGCCGCTCGGTCACACCCGCGGATGGCGGATGCCAGGCGCTCGTTGCGCAGCGCCTCGAAGCCGCGGGCTTCGCCTGCGAGCACCTGCGCTACGGCGAAGTCGCCAACCTGTGGGCACGACGCGGCAGTGGACGCCCGCTCGTCTGCTTCGCCGGTCACACCGACGTGGTCCCGCCGGGGCCGCTCGAGCAATGGCATTCCGATCCCTTCGACCCCGCGCTGCGCGACGGCAGGCTGTACGGGCGCGGTGCGGCGGACATGAAGTCCTCGATCGCCGCGTTCGTCGTCGCGGTCGAGGCTTTCGTCAGGGAGCGGCCCGCGTACAAGGGCTCGCTCGCGCTGCTCCTCACCTCCGACGAGGAAGGCCCGTCGGTCGACGGCACCGCGCGGGTCGTTGAGTTGCTCAGGCAGCGCGGCGAGCGGCTTGACTACTGCATCGTGGGCGAGCCCTCCTCCGTCGAGCGGCTCGGCGACATGATCAAGAACGGACGCCGCGGCTCGCTCTCCGGCCGCCTCACGGTGCGCGGTACGCAGGCGCACATCGCGTACCCGCACCTCGGCCGTAATCCCATCCACCTGCTCGCGCCGGCGCTTGCCCAGCTGGTCGCGACGCGCTGGGACGAGGGCGACGAGTTCTTCCCGCCGACCTCCTGGCAGGTGTCCAACGTCCACGCCGGCGTCGGCGCGACGAACCTGATTCCGGGCTCGCTCGAGCTCGACTTCAATTTCCGCTTCGGACCGTCGAGCCCGGAGGCTTCGCTGCGCGAGCGCTTCGAGGCGGTCCTGCGGCGCCACGGGCTGGACTACGAGCTGCAGTGGACGCTCTCTGGCAATCCCTTCATCACCCCGGCAGGCGAGCTGGTCGATGCCGTCAAGCGCGCCGTCCGGGCCAATACCGGGCGCACGCCCGAGCTCTCGACCGCCGGCGGAACCTCGGACGCCCGCTTCATCGCGAGCATCTGTCCCCAGGTCGTCGAGCTGGGGCCGCCGAACGCCACCATCCACAAGCTGAACGAGAACATCGAGCTCGAGGTCCTCGAGCAGTTGCCGCGCATCTACCTCGATACGCTGCGCGCTCTGCTGCCCTGAGCCGAGCCGCACGTGCCCGTCCCGCTAACCGTCGGCGAATTCATTCGCGGCGCGACGCGCCGCATGCAGCGCGCGCGCCTGCGCTTTGGCCACGGCACGCACAATGCGCGCGACGAGGCGGTCGTTCTGGCCCTGCACGTCCTGAAGCTGCCTTTCGAATCGCTGCGCGGAGCACTCGGCCGCCGGCTGTCCGCGTCCGAGCGCGCGCGCCTCGAGTCGCTGCTCGAGCGCAGGATCCGCACGCGCGTGCCGGCGCCCTACCTGACCCGCGAGGCGTGGCTCGGCGCGTACCGCTTCTACGTCGACCGGCGCGTCATCGTGCCGCGCTCGTTCATCGCGGAGCTGCTGCGCGCGGGCCTCGAGCCGTGGTTGCCGCGGAACGTGCGCAGGGCGCTCGACCTTTGCACCGGCTCGGGTTGCCTCGCCGTGCTGCTCGCGAAGCGTTTCCACGCCGCGCAGGTCGACGCCTCCGACTTGTCCGCCGACGCGCTCGCCGTGGCGGGGCGTAACGTCGCGCGCTACCGCCTCGGGCGGCGCGTGCGCCTTGTGCGCTCCGATCTGTTCGCACAACTGCGCGGGCGGCGCTACGACCTGATCGTCAGCAACCCTCCCTACGTCAAGGCGGCCTCGATGCGCACGCTGCCGCCCGAGTACCGGCACGAGCCGCGCGCCGCGCTCGCCGGGGGCGCGGACGGCCTGAACTTCGTGCGCCGCATCCTCGGCGAGGCGCACGCGCACCTCGCTCCCGGCGGGCTGCTGGTGTGCGAGATCGGCCACAACCGGCGCGCGCTGGAGAAGGCATTTCCGTCGCTGCCGTTTCTGTGGCTCGAGACGAGCGCTGGGCCGGAGCACGTGTTCCTCCTCGAGCGCGAGCAGCTGCCGCTCACCAGGGCGATCTAGTCTTCCGCCAGGCTCTCCAGGCGTCCTCGAGCTGTACCCCCAAGGCATACTCGCGCGCAACGTACCAGCCGCGCATGAATTCCGCGTCGGGATCGCCGCGGTCGCTGCGCAACTCCGCCAGCAACCGGCGGCCGACTGCAATGTCGTTCAACTCGCCCAGGATGTCCTGCAGCGACTCGAGGCGCTCGAGATACCGCCGCACGGCGGCGCGGCCGTAGAGCCCAGCGAACGGCTCGCAGGCGTAGCGCAGCCGCTTCACCCGTATGCGCAGCCGATGCCGCTGCGACGCATCGCGCCGGTCGGCCTTTTCGCCCTCGCGCAGCACCTTGCGCTCCTGCCGCGCGAGCGCGCGCGCCGCGTAGCGAGCGAGTGAACGGGAAGGCCGAGGCTCGGCGGCTCGGTTCGCGTGCCAGCGCGCCTCGTGCAGCCAACGCATCATTCCGAGCAGGAAGCGCTGCATGCGTGCCGAGCCCGCCAGCGCACGCGCCGCCTTGCGCGCCGCGGCGCGCCGCGCGCGCGCGCGGCGCAGCAGTCGCGCGAGCTGCGGCGCATCCGTCCCCTCCGCCCGGGCGAGCTCGGTCAGCTGCGCGCAAAACACGTCCCAGTCGCGCGCCGCGCCGAGTTCCGGCATGAGTTCTTTCAAGCCGTTCGCCTGGACGCGGAACGTGTCGCGTGGCCCGAGTTCCTGAAATACCCGCAGAGCGGAGCGCATGCGCCGCATGCCAACCCGGAATTGGTGCAGGTACTCGGGATCCTTGGCGCGCGCCACGCCGCCGAGGTTTCCTTCCACTTGCGCAAGGGAGGCTTCCAGCACGGCGCGCATCGTGTCCTCCGCCGACCCTCGTCTGCTGAGCGATGGCCAACGTCCCTTGACAGGCGCCGCCCGCTCGCCGGCCGCGAGCCGGTAACCGCGCTCCGCCTTGCTCAGCGGTTCCAGCTCCAGGCCGAGCGGCTCGATCAGCCGTTCGGCGAATTCGAGCATGGCGGGCAGCTCGCCGTCGCGCAGCTCGAGCTCCAGCTCGTCGATCGGCGCCCGCCGGCGAGCGGCGACGACGTGCCCGTGATCGAGGCCCAATTCGACCCTCGTGCCGCCGTCGAGCGCAAATGTAGACGAGCGGCGCATGAAATGCGTGCCGAAGACGGGCGCCAGCCGCGACGCGAGCGCCTTCAGGTCGATGCCGGCGGCGGCGCGGATCTCGGCGAGCGGCAGGGCGTCGAGCGCCAGGGCGCGGCGCGCCACGGCTGCTTCCCATTCGTGGCGCTGCGCAAGGCCGCTCGCGGGAGCGGCGTCGTGCTTGAAGCAGATCAGCCAGCGGCGCCCGTCGCGGCGCAGGCGCAGCGCCGCGCGTGCGGCGCGCAGCCGCTGGTCGGCCGTGTCGTAATAGACGCTTTCCAGCACGCGCCGGCGGACCGGCGCGGATCGAGGAACCAGGCTCCAGACGCGGGAAGCCGAGGCCGCGGCAAGGCGGAACTTGAGCTCGCGCTCGACGTGCATCCGCGTGCCGCTCCTCCCGTGGCTGGAAACCACAGTTTACGCCGGCACGCGGCAGGCCGGCGCGCGCGACGCGCCCCTTGGAGCGCGTCGCACCGCGGCAGGCTTAGCCGGTCGCGCCGGCGAGCTGCTGCCCTCCGCTGGCGAGCTGCTTCGAGCGCAGCGGCTTGAGCACCACGATGGCCAGCGCCACGACGATGAAGTTCATCACCGCCGCGACCACGAACACCATGTGCCAGCTTCCGGTCGAGTGCTTGATCACGTTCGCGATCGGCACGAGGAACGCCGCCGCGCCCTTCGACGTGTACAGCAGGCTCAGATTGGTCGTGCCGTACTTCGTCCCGAACGTGTCGGTGCAAGTCGACGGGAACAGGCTGAAGATCTCGCCCCAGGTCAGGAAGATGAGCGCGGCGAATACCACGAACGCCCAGGGGGCGTGGCCCATCGAGCCGAGCAGCCAGTAGCTGATCCCGCCCAGGCCGAAGGCGATCGCCATCGTGTTCTCGCGTCCGATCTGGTCGGAGATCCAGCCGAACAGCGGGCGCGCGGCTCCGTTCGCCACGTTGTCCACGATCAGCGCCAGCGAGAGCGCGGTGACGCCCGCCAGGACCGGGGTGCTCGCAATGCCGAAGTCCTTCGCGATCAGCGCGATCTGCGCAGTCGCCATCAGGCCGCTCGCCGCCACCAGCAGGAACATGACGTACAGCACCCAGAAGGTGACGGTCTGCAGCATCTCGCCCGGCGTGTAGCTGCGCGTGCTAACCGCGACCTTGACCTTGGCTGCGCTCGGGGTCTGGCCCTCGAGCGGACCGCGCATCGCCCAGGCGAGGACGAAGATGATCCCGCCCTGGATCAGGCCGAACCAGAAGAACGCGTCCCCGTAGCCGCTCGATGCGATCACGTGACGGATCGGGACTACGGTGAGCGCCGCGCCGGCGCCGAACCCGGCCGCAGTCAGGCCGACGGCCAGGCCGCGCCGGTCGGGGAACCACTTCACCGCGTTGCCGACGCAGGTCGCGTACACCGCGCCCGCCCCCATACCGGTGAGCACCGAGCCGAAATAGAGCATGCCGAGCGAATCGGCACTGCCGCAGGTCATCCACCCCAGCGCGACGAGGATCCCGCCCACTGCGACGACCAGCTTCGGGCCGCGCGTCGGGCCCAGGCGGTCGGCGATCCAGCCCTCGATCGGCGTGAGCCAGGTTTCGAGCGCGACGAAGATGCTGAACGCCACCTGAATGCCGGCGATCGCCCAGCCGTGCGCCGCGTTGATCGGATGTACGAACAGCGTCCAGCCGTACTGCAGGTTGGCAATCATCACCATGCAGACGATGCCGAGGATGAGCTGGAACCATCGGTTTGGAACAGTGCCGGCAGCGCCGGTCGAATTGGAATTGTTCAATTCACTCCTCCTTGCAGGTTATCTCCACCATATTGAATTGTGCGCGGCAAGTCCTGCATTCATCTTGCCTAGTTCTGACAGCCTTCTGACGAACCGGCGTCGCGCGGCGAATTGCGCGTCGTCCGGCGCCTCCTCCCAGCAAGCGGAGTTTGAGCGCGAGCCGCGAAATTGCATTGACCTCGGACAGGTGGCGTCGTCAGACGCGGGCAAGCAGCTTTGCATCGCAAGACAGCTTCCCGTCGAGCGTACGATGAATCAACGACTCGAAGAAAGCGTTCGATGACCGCGCAAATCACTACACAGCATGACGCGGTGCGCGTCACGAAAGTTTCGAGCTCCCGACTACTCTCTTTTCGGCTTCGTCGTGCCCGAAAACGGAAACGCAACTGGAAAGCGAAAACGCCCGCGCGCGGCGGGCGTTTCTAGTAACTGGGGTGGCCGATGGGACTCGAACCCACAACAACTGGAATCACAATCCAGGACTCTACCGTTGAGCTACGGCCACCGTCGTGCTGCAAAATCCGCTGCGCTTCGTTCGGGCGATCTGGCCTGCCCGGCGGGACTCGAACCCACAACCCCCAGCTTAGAAGGCTGGTGCTCTATCCGGTTGAGCTACGGGCAGTCCCGCTGGCGCAAATCCCCGCAAATCTGGTCGGGGTGGAGAGATTTGAACTCCCGACATCTTGCTCCCAAAGCAAGCGCGCTACCAGACTGCGCCACACCCCGAAAAAACGGTCGCACATGATACTCCCGCGCGCACTCGCGAGGCAACGCAAGCCCGTGATAAATCGGCGATAAGCGCGCGGCCCGATGTTGCTTGCCGCAGGTGGGCTTTTCTGCTAAAAAGCGCCTTTCCTTTTTTCCGGTTGCTGCATAAATGGCGGTCGAACTCACACGAAAAGGCTTCACGCCGTACGCTCCGAAGAAGGGCGAGGAGTACATGAACGCCCGGCAGCGCACGCACTTCAAGAAGATCCTCGAGCAGCTCAAGGCGGAGCTCTCCGAGGAGATCGACCGCACGGTGCACACCATGCAGGACGAGGCCACGGTGTTCGCCGACCCGAACGACCGCGCGAGCCAGGAATCCGACATGGCGCTCGAGCTGCGCAACCGCGACCGCGAGCGCAAGCTCATCAAGAAGATCGACGAGACGATCGGGCGCATCGACGCGAACGACTACGGCTATTGCGACAGCTGCGGCGTCGAGATCGGGCTTAAGCGCCTGGAGGCGCGCCCGACCGCGACGCTGTGCATCGACTGCAAGACGCTCGACGAGATGCGCGAGCGCCAGGTCGCGAAGTAGGACCGCAGGGCGTTTCTCAGCCCTGCTTCGCCGTCTCCTGCTGGCTGAGCGCCTTCATCGACAGGCGCACTCTGCCCTTGTCGTCGGCCTCCAGCACCTTCACCTTGACCGACTGACCTTCCTTTAGGTGATCTGACACGGCGTTCACGCGCTCGTGGCTGATCTGCGAGATGTGCAGCAGTCCGTCGCGCCCGGGGAGCAGCTGCACGATGGCGCCGAAGTCGAGCAGGCGCAGCACGGTGCCCTCGTACACCTTGCCCACCTCGACGTCCGCGGTGAGCTCCTGGATCTTCTTCCTGGCCGCCTCGCCGCCCTCCGAGGACACGCAGGCGATGTTGATCGTGCCGTCGTCCTCGATCTCGATGGTGGTGCCGGTCTCCTCCTGGATGCCGCGGATCACGACGCCGCCCTTGCCGATCACGTCGCGGATCTTGTCCGGATTGATCTTCATCTTGATGATGCGCGGCGCGTAGGTCGAAAGCTCGGTGCGCGAGCCTTCGATCGCGCGCTTCATCAGCTCCAGGATATGCATGCGGCCTTCGCGCGCCTGGCTGAGCGCCACCTGCATGATCTCCTTGGTGATCGACTCGATCTTGAGGTCCATCTGCAGCGCCGTC
>Ga0187776_10000563_pt1 | contig 17885 bp, 17 predicted proteins | sample 0216_BV02_MP12_2_FD_132426 | JGI IMG/M metagenome (GOLD analysis project Ga0187776, IMG submission 132426) | Tropical peat soil microbial communities from peatlands in Department of Meta, Colombia - 0216_BV02_MP12_20_MG | ecosystem: Environmental > Terrestrial > Soil > Wetlands > Peat | place...
CCACACGCTTCTCTACGGGGTCGAGGTGAAATTCTACTCCAACCGCGTCACCGTCTCTCCGGAAATGGAAACGGAGGTTCCCAACCTCTTCGCAGTGGGCGACGGCGCCGGGATCACGAGGGGGTTGCTCCAATCATCCGCGAGCGGCACCCTTGCCGCCAGGGTCGTCGCCGCCCGGGTTGCCGGGCAAGACCCGTCTAATCCCACCCATTAGTCTCGGCAGACGGCCGCTTACCAGGCTGTTTGCCCATCTCCGGAAGCCAGCCCCAATTGTGGTCTATCCTTGGCATGAACATTGCTTTTCCTCATACCAAACTCGACAACCACGAACTTCGCGGGGCAACCTCTGTGGGCCGTAAAACGGTGCAAGCAAGTTCAGCAATCTCCTCGGCAGTGCCTCCCAAAGACGTTTCCATTTACGTTCAACAACTTATGACCTGCCTCCGGATCGGCAAGGCCCTTACCTCCACGTTCAATATGGAGCAGATCCTGGTCATTGTTCTCAAACGGCTCAGTGAGCTGTTCAAGGCCCACAACTGGACCCTTTTTCTCCTGGACCATGAACGGGAGGAGCTCCACTTCGAGCTGGTCGTGGGCCTGGACAAGAGGTCGCTCAGCGATGTCCGTATCAAGCTGGGTGAGGGGATTGCCGGAACGGCCGCGGTCAGGGGTGAGCCGATCCTCGTCGCGGATGTGACCAGGGACCGCCGCTTCAGTAAGCGGGTGGACGACCTCACCGGGTTCGTCACCCGCTCGCTCATCTGTTTGCCTCTGAAAATGCAGGGCTCCGTGATCGGGGTGATCGAGGTGGTAAACCCTGAGGATTCCTCCCTGTTTCAGCCCGAGTTCATGCCGGTCCTTGCCATCCTTGCCGACTACGTGGCCATCGCCATCAACAACTCGCGCAACTACCGCAAGATAGAGTCCCTCTCTATCACCGACGACGTGACCGGCTTCCACAACACCCGGTTTCTCCACCAGCACCTGGAACGGCTCCTCGATCCTGCCGCGACCAGACCCCAGGAAGTCTCACTGGTGTTCCTCGATCTGGACAATTTCAAGCAGGTTGTTGACGCTCACGGACACTTGGTGGGCAGCCAGGTGCTCACGGAGGTGGCCCGGACCATGGCCGCAACCCTGAACGGGGAGGATCGTCTCGTCCGCTACGGCGGGGACGAGTTTGTCATCATTCTTCCCGGACAGGACAAGAAGGCCGCCCTCGACAAGGTGGTCGCGGTTCGGCAGGCCCTCGCGGAGACTGTCTTTCTCCGCGAAGAGGGGCTCGATGTGAGGCTCACGGCGAGCTTCGGCGTCGCCACCTATCCCCATGACGCGGCCAGCAAGAAGGAACTGCTCCACATCGCCGACAATTCCATGTACCGGAGCAAGGAGATCGGCAAGAACGCCATCACGCTGGCGTGATCCCAACCGCTCCCCGTTTCCGAACCGCTACTCCCCGCCCCCCGACACCCCGCCGCTACGTGTTCGTCCACCAGTGATCTCTCCCCTCGAACCACCAGGCGGTGGAATCGGTTTCGGTGATCTCTGACCCGAGCTGACGGCCGAGGTCGGTCTTCAGCCGCTGGCGAGCAAAATGGATCCACTGCGTAGCGTATCGATTCCCCAGATCGAGGTGCTCCTTGAGTTCAAGGATGAGGTCCAGTTGATCCGCGTCGTGGGCGAGCTGGGCCTCCCGGCTCCGGCCGTCGCGGAAATCGGCAAGCAACTCCTCGATCTCCGGGCCGAAGGGAAGGGTCTTGGCGAGATCATGAACCACTTGTTCTTCCCGCACCTGGACGTACTGTTTATTCACGTAGTTGAGATCGCCCGTTCGCGATTCGGGGAGGTCATGAAAGAGACACATGCGCAGTACCCGCCCCTCGTCCACGGACCCGTCCAGCTGTGCCAGGGTGAACCCGATCATGGCCACGCGAAAGGCGTGCTCGGCTACTGATTCCCGCCCCGAGCCGAGAAACTGGAACCCGCTCCTTGGTGTCTTCTTCAGCATGCCGAGCTCAAAGAAGAAGTTCACGATGTTCTTCAAGATCTCTCCTTTGCCCGTGCGATTTTAATTTGTGAGGTGCCGAACGGAGCTGAGTCGGCTTCCAGCAGGGCGGTCGCGGCCGATGCATGCACCGGCTAGATGGGAACGATGGTGACGAGAGAGATCCGCGCGTTCTGATGAATGCGGATCCCCGATTGTGACACCAGCATGGGCATGAGCATGGCTTCGGAAAGCTCGCCGAGGCAGACGATGGGATGGGTCCCGCCGCCTGCCATGAGTTCGTCGAGGGGCCTGATGAGAGCCAGTTCGTTCTCGGCGAGAACGACCGTTTCGTTGAACTGGAAAAGGTACTCACCGTTTACCAGATCCCAGTAAGGGACAGCCCCGGGGTTCCGGCGAGGCTCCACGTACGCGAGTTGCTGCTCATCGATGCAGCCAGCGGTAAGATCGGAACACCCCAGGATACCTAGGCCCTCGGGACAGTAGACGTTGCGGAGAGTGAGATGAAAGATCCTGCCCTGTTCCGTCGCCCGGCGAGAGACGAGAGACCGCACCTGGCGCAGCCTCTCGTCAAGCAATGGAATCCTCGACATCCGCATCCTCCGTGCAACAGCGGGATTAAGGTCGCAATCTTAGCAGCATCGAAACATTTGTCAAGGCCGAGAGCGCCCGGCACTTTTCCGAGTCGCCCGGTGTTTCACAGATCCCGGTGCGCGGGCAGACCCTCGACGCCTACGGCATGGCGAACAGCATTGACGATCGCCTGGGCCATGAGCCGGGCCGCCAAGGCTCCCACCACCGTAACCTCCACGTCCGCGACCGCGCCGGTGCACAGGGCAAAGATGGTGTCGCCATCGTAGAGGGTATGTGCCGGAAACACCGCCCGGGCAATCCCGTCGTGGGCCATTTGCGCCACTCTTGTGGCCTGGGCCCGGTCCAGCGCTGCATTCGTCGCCACCGCCCCGAGCACGGTGTTCTGGCTGATGAACCCCCCGAGTCTTCCCATCTCGGCGAGGCACGCTACCGCATCCGCCAGTCCGGTCCCGTCTTCGGTACGAACTCCCGCGAGCAAACGGCCGCTGTCGGGATCGCGGACATCGCCGAAGGCGTTGACTACCGCCAGAGCCCAGAGCTTGAGCCCGGATCGCGTCTCGAGTGACGCAAACCCCTGGCCGCCCTTCATTGCCCTTGCCAGCCCGAAGAGCTTCCCCACCGTGGCCCCGGTGCCCGCCCCGACGCACCCCTGGGCCGCCACCTCCGGAGAGGCGGTGAGGCAGGCCTGGTATCCCATGTCGGCGTCGGGGAGGTGCTCGCTCCGATTGAGACCGAGATCGAAGACCACGGCACCGCTCACGATGGGAACTACGCCGTAGCCCGTGACAAAGCCGCGATTCCTCTCGCGAAGATAGCGCATGACCCCGTGAACAGTAGCCAGACCGAAGGCGCTCCCGCCGGTGAGGACCACCGCGTGCAGTCGATTCACCAGATTTTCCGGCCTCAGGGCGTCGGTACCGTGTGTGCCCGGCGCGCCGCCGCGCACATCCACTCCGCCCACCGCGCCCTCTTCGGCCAGGATAACCGTACAGCCGGTGCGGTGATGACCATCGGTTACCTGTCCGATCCGAAGCCCTTGGATACCTTTGCCCACAGCCTCCCCCGCCTCGGGTTAGGCGGCCTGCCCGGCCTCACTCTTCCCCGGACCTCACCTCGTTGTCGAGGTCCCCGGCCCGTGCGCCCTCCGCTTCATCCCTCAGGTCGCTCAGATGGCGCTGGAGATACTGGAAGATCTCCTTGCCGATCTGCACCCCGAGATCGATGAACTCAGGTCCATACTGGCGGCCAACCGTCGTCCGAAAGGTCTCCTTGATCCGCTGGATCCCGCTCACGCCCCGGGGGAACTTGCCGACCACCTGATCGATCCCCATCTTCTGGTAGCTCACCATAAACCAGACTGTGTGGGTGAAGTTGTCCGGCCCCCAGCGGAACTTGTCCGCGTCGTAGAGGGCGTTTACCACAAGCTGCGCCGTCACCGTCTCGCATTCGGGAGCCTCGCTGAAGGCCTCATGGCTGGCGATGGCGTCGGCGATGGCCCCGACCTCAGCCGGGGCAAGGGGGAAGTCGCGGAGCAACACCCGTGCCGCCTCGGCGCCGGCGAGGGGGTGGTTCTCCTCCCCCCGCTTGATATCGTGGAGCAGTCCGGCGAGCTGAACGAGGACGACGGCCCTTTCCAGCTCCCCCTGGGCGGGCAGGTGCTTCTCCCCTTCCACCAAAACGATGCTCCCGGCGTCCACGCTCACCTTGCTGGAATGGTGGAGCCCGTGACCGAAATCGTCCAGCAGTCGGGGACGGACCAGCTCCCGGCAGTGAACCACGAGAGGATGGTAAAAGAACATGCGGCGGGAGATGGCAAGGGCCGGCTGGAAGAGGCGGTAGAACTCCGGCGCCTTGTAACGCGCGGCAATCCGACGGCACTCGGTCATCAATCGGAGGTAGATTGCCTGCATAGCCTTCTGCAGTCCCCTCCCCCGCAGGGCACCCGCGGCAGCCGGCTCACGTCGCGGGCCGTCCTGTCCGCGTCCGGCTGTCCCCCACAAAGAGATGAGTGGACCTAGTGGAGTTGATACTTCTCCTGCAAGAGCCGCCGGAATCTCGGGAGGTAGATGAGGTCGAAGGTCTCCTCCTTGTTGGGGAAGAGACGCAGGGCATATCGTTTCACCCCTTCCACCACCGCTCGGGCCTCCTCGAGAGGTATGCTAGACTGGGCGATGTAGGCAAGAGAGAAATCCACCAGGCGCCGCAAGGTGCGCACCCGGCGATCTTCCTCCTCCACATCACTTCGCCTTGAGCGCCCCCCCAGTTTGTCCATCGAACCTTACCCCCACCTGGAGACCTCGATCGCCCGCAAAAGCGGCCGCATTGACTTTCCCGCCCTTCGGGGCCCGGACCTTCCCCACCACCAGAGTCCCGCCGTTGAGAGCGAGGTGCAGACCGCGGGAATCTACTGCAACCACCGTGCCCGGTGTCTCGGGAACCGTCTTCCCGCTGAATGTCGCGTTGTAGAAGCGGACCTGCTCTCCCCGCCAAGAGGCATAAGCGCCGGGCTGCGGATCGCACCCCCGCACCAGATTGTACACCTCCGGAGCGGTCTTGCCCCAGTCGATGCCGGCCACCCGGTCGTCGCAGGGCGGTTCGTACGTGGCGCCCTCCTGGCGCTGAGGGGTCTGGGGCGCTTTCCCGGCCCTGATGAGATCTACCGACTCGAGGATCGCCTCGACTCCCATGGGGAGCAGATGGTCGAAGTAAAGGGATCCGGTGGTGTCGTCGGGGCCGATGCCTACCTCCTTCTGGAGAAGAATGGGGCCGGTGTCAATCCCGCGGTCCGGCCAGAAGATCGTGAGGCCGGTCCTCGTCTCGCCCATGATGATCGCCCAGTTGATCGCGCTCGCCCCGCGATGGCGCGGTAGGATTGAGGGATGGTAACAGATGGCTCCCCTGGGGGGCAACTCGAGAAAGCGCGGCGGGATGATGGTGGTGACGAAGGCGAGAACGGTAAGCTCCGGGTCGAAGTTCCGGTACTGGGCGAACACCTGGTCGTCTTTATAGGTGGTCGGCTGAACGACAGGGATGTTCTTAGGAAAAGCAACCTCCTTGATGGGATCCGGTCGGCTGCCTGGCCGCTCTGAAGGGGCGTACACGGCAACGATCTCTTCCGCCCGCTCCACTAGGGCCTCCACTACCTTCGCGCCGAAAGCCGCCTGACCGATGACGATCATGCGCATCCTTCACCTCCTGTGTGCCCAGGCTGTCTCCTTCCACGTCCTCGCGGAGCAGCCGGAGCCCGATGAGCCCGCGCCGCCCGCTTTCCCTGAGAAAGGCGTTCACGACGACCTCTGTCTCGCGCCGATGGAGACGATACTGGCGGCAGACCATGTCCACGAGATCCGCAAGGCTCCGTTTGCCGCCCAGGAGCGCCCACACGAGGCTGCCGATCTCGCCGAGCTGGAGGAGCTTTCGCGGAAGCGCCTGTTGATCACGGAGCCTCAGGGTTCCGGCTAGGCCGGACCCCCTGCGCCGCGGTAACGGGCCTGGAAGCGCCGGCGAGATAAACACTTCTCAAAGAGCACCACTTTCATATTGCCAAGCGATCCAGCATTTTGCTAGCATAATGCTTCTGGACCGTCCTTATAGCTTTATGTGAAGGCGATGGCAAACGAAATTATCTTCCCGGTCTCGAACGCTTACAAGACCCGCTACCTGATCCTTCCCACGCTCCAGGACCACCTCCACCGCATCGTCGTCGGCTGGTCCAGCAAAGGCCCGTGCGATCTTAGTGTGTTCTGGGCTGAACTCCCCACCGGTTTCATCGATCTCCTGGTCATCGGTGGGGACACGGGCCTTCGGGTCCTGGCAAATTCCGAGGAGTCGGTGCCCTTCGTCCCGGAAGAAATGAACCTGCCGCCGGGCTGGATGATCAGCCATCTCTCCCTCGAGCCCCGCGATCTGTCCCCTGAGGTCCTCGAGGTGGTAAACACCTTCTTCTACGATGTGGGTGTGGATACCACGAGGAAGGATAAGAAGGAGAAGGTGCAACTGCTCTCCGACATCCACCGGACCGAGGAGGTGTGGCTGGTTCTTACGAGCGACAAGAAGCAGCGTCAGGTCATCGGCTGGTCCAAGGAGGGCCCCGCGGTGGTGAACATCTTCTGGGGGAAATTCGCCGACGACCAAATCTCGGTGTGCGTGGCCGGGGGGAGCGAAGGCGTCCGCATCACTCCCGCCGATCAGGCCAAGGAGGCGGTCGCCTACAGCAAGCAACACCCACCTGGAGTGGGCGCCCCCTACCTCCGCATCAACTTCGGTGCTCTTCCCGAGGACGTGAAGAACGTCATCGGACCGAGGCCGGACCTCACAGCGAAACAGGTGTTGGAAGATAAGCAGGCCCCGCCAGATCTCGACTTGGACTAGCCGGGCCTCGCCCGGAAACCCGGCGCGCCCTGCCCGCCACCGTCACCCCATTCGTTCCCGTGATGACCCTATGCCGCTCCGGCTTTCGCTGAGGCCCGGAGACGGCCCCGGCAGGCCTTCCGGCGTGCTCGGCCTGTCCTTGACAGAAAAGATCCCATCCTTAAAGTAACTTCGTGTTCCGGCACTCCTCAGTTGACCTTGACTTGTAAGGGGAAGGGCGAATAACTCCCATGGCAATGCCACCCGATTATTATATCCGATGCGGTAACTGCCACGCCAGGAACAAGGTGCCGCTCGCGAGGCTCGGCCAGAACCCGACCTGCGGCAAGTGCAGGCAGCGGCTCTTCTCCCAGTCCTCCCCCGTGACTACGGGCAGCCTGGTCCTCCCTTGCCGGCAATGCCAGAGTCCGAACCGGGTTCCCCTGGAAAGGATCGTCTCCCAGCCGCGGTGCGGCAAGTGTAAGGCGCCCCTCGCAGTTCAGTTGACCATGCCCGACGGGCCGATCAGTCTCTCTGATCAGAATTTTGCCGGAACGGTGCTCTTGTCGCCTTTGCCTACCCTGGTCAACTTCTACTCTCCCAACTGCGGCCCCTGCAAGCTCCTCAGCCCCATCATCCGCCAGATCGCCAAAGACTGCGAGGGTCGCCTGCACGTCGGAAGCTTCAACGTGGAGGCGAACCAGTACATCCCGAGCCTCTATCACATCGGCGGCACCCCCACCCTCGTCCTCTTCCAGCGGGCCAAAGAGGTGGGACGCCTCGAGGGCTACCAGCCGTCCGCGACAATTCGCGACTGGATAGGCCCCCACCTCTGGTAGCCGGCGCCGGAGCGCCTGACTCCGAGGCTGGCGGGCTAGTGCAAGACCTCAGTCATACTCACGAAAGAAGCTGCCAAAGGAGCCCGGGTCATCCGCGAGGCAAGTCGCATTCAGAGCCACCTCTTAACTCCCTGGCCTCCAGGAACGCCTCCCGATCTAAGTGCCTAAAATCATCTGGCAGGGCCAATCAACTTGTGGACCCTTGCCCCGCAGAGGCAGGGAGGTCTCCGAGGCAGGGCACAAGGGAAAACGCTGATCCCTAATGTCCGACCCCTGACCCCTGCGCCATTCATGATGCGACTCTGCGGCCTTGCCGAACGGATTGCCCGGGCTCCGTCGGTCGCTTGCGAGCCCGATGCGCGACCAGAGATGCGTCATGGGGTCTTTCGACCACCGGCTAGGCATGCCCTTTGCAGAGTATGAAGCCGGGTGCGCCCACTTCGCACCCACTACCAGAAGCCCACACTAGGTGAGACCATGGCTCGCTGTGAAATAGCATCTGAGTGCTGGTTCTACAAGCGGGAGCTGGATCCGCGCTCCTCGGAGTTCGCACTGCTCCAGCAGTACTGCCACGGGGACAAAGGTGCGTGTGCGCGATACCGCTTCGCCCGATCCTTCGGGCCGCGGCACGTACCCAGAGGGCTCCAGCCCAACGAGCTGCGAAGGATTGGGCCGGTGACGCACTTCTGGTAGTCGTGACCGCGTTCCCGCCCGGTGGTGAACGAAGTCGTACCCTCAGGTATCCTTCGTATCTCCGCAGTCAAGGACGACGGCTTCGCGCCTGACGAATCACATGGCCCGAGCGTGGAGGACCTTGAAGCTATTTAGGACTTCCTGGAAGCTGGCGACATCTCTCTGATCGTTGTACCCGTTGCAAGTGTTGTAGCGGATGCTGTAAAAGATGTCGTCGATGAGAAAGCCATAGTACAGGGTCTTGTGACCGGTACCATCTGCCGTATTGTAGGTGAATACAAGTCGGAAGCCGTCATACGTGTTTATTGTGATTGGCACATTCTCGCACAACTGGAAGCTACTTATTGCTCTGTCGGAACTAATTTCGTCGATGATAACTTCCGATGTCTCTTGCGGTAACATGTCTCTGTGAAATCTCTTATAGGTATGGTTGAACTTCTTATCGACGTTGAAATCCTGTACCAGGATATAGTGAGAAAACGGACCATCTCTGGTGATAAGAAGATACTTCTCAATATTCACCCGCTCCCATCCCTGGGGGATCATTATCGAGAAACTCCGCGATGAGTCTTCGTACAATCCTCCCGCCCGATTCGTCGCCGCGCAAGACACGGCGCCCAGCAAACATACAATAAGGAGTTTTCTCATTGGCCGGTTCCCCCTCAGTTACACGTGGTGAGATACTTCTCAATGTATGCCTTGTCCGGCGCTGCCGGTGCATGGCTTAGATACGCTTGAAACGACATCCTGGCCTGCGTCTTCTCGCCTTCCTTGTAGTAGAGCAGCCCCATTCCCCGATAGGGATCCGCGTAGTACGGGCGAATGCTGATCGCCTTGGCATAGCACTTCTTCGCCTTGCTCCTGTCGCTCAGAAGGCCTCGTTGGCGACAAATCTCGCCGAGGAGGTAGTAGGCGCTCTCGTCATTGGGTCTGACGGCCAAGTAGTTTTCCACCTCTCGTTCGGCCAGGGAGAATCTTCCCCGCCTCTCATCAAGCAGAGCATTGTCCAGGATCACCCTGTGCACCTGTGCGACGTAGGTCTCTCGGTCCGCGAGACGTCGGGGTTCGCTCTGAGTCCAACGGTCGAGTAACATCCGCCAGCTTTCTCTCCGTTTCTCGAGATGCCGGTGTAGTGCTGAACGCGAGGCCTCCTCAAGGTCTTCCTTGTCGAGGTCTCGTTGCTGACACTCGATGAGCTTCAGTCCCTCGGTGGCATCAAAGCCTGCTCTCAGGACCAGTTGGAGTGCTCCCCTGTCCGCGTCCAGCTCCAGTTCTTCAAGATAGGCTTCCAGGGCCGGGGGAGAGGTGCCCCACTGGAGGGCGCCCGGGACTTGCCCACCCCTTCCAGGTCCGTAAAGCTTGCTCCCCGCGGACACCGTCTCCCTGCAGTACCTCAGCGCTCTTAAGGCGTGTTCGTTGTTGCAGTGAGTCATCTCGTGGGCGAGAAGGATGGCAAGCTGGGCTTCGTTTTCCAACCGGGCGAGCATTCCCGTGGTGATATAGAGGGCGCCGTTCGGAAACGAGAGGGCGTCGGCTGAGGTGTTCTTGATCACCTTCACCCGGAAGGACGTCCCTTTGCGGACCTCTGGCGGCTGGAGGGAGCGGGCGAGCTGGGTAAGGTAGTGTTCAAGCTGCTCGTCCTCGTAAATCAATCCCTGTTCCTCCATGGCCCGTTGCTCATGCTCTGCCCGCTGGCGGAGCAACCACTCCTCTGCCGGCCTTCCCGTGTCTCCAGGGGCGGAATAGAGGCCGCCGACGGAGACACAGGCCGTCAGCGATGAGACAAAAAACGCCCCGATGATGGGAATCACCCATCTCGTCTTCAGACTGGCACCCGAACTCAGTCCACCCACCAAGTCCATCTCCGCTTGGTCGCGCCACCCGGAGCGAATCCCCGGGCACGGCATACAGGCTTCCAGGCCGGCCCTCCGCGTAATGACTTCGTTGCGGCAGGGCTGCCGCGTGTGCTGCAACTCGCATGACTCGGATAGGATTCATAAGCAAGAGGGGTGCCAATTCGGCGGGCTTCTCACGCGAAGGGCAAAACCACGGATCTTGGGGGTGAGTCAAGACTGTCTCGGGGAGCCAATCCCGTTTCATGATCACGGGCCGGAAGAAACGGCCCGTACGGAGAGAAACCGCTCAGGGTTTTGTTGAAGAGACTTGGCGAAGAAAGCGGTGGAAGGCCTGGGACGAGAAATAGACGACCCTCACTTCGTGCCCGAACAGGATTTCGTCGCCTTCCGCCAGTGGATGTTCCTCGTATGGCCTGAGTTTCTTGGTGTTTACAAACGTTCCGTTCGTCGATTCCGTATCGACCAGAACAGATTCCTTGCCCGCCGACGGGAGCGAGAAATACGCGTGCCGTCGGGACACCAGCTTATTCTGGAATACGAGGTCGCTCGTCGGTGATCGCCCTATGATGACCTTATCCGCTTCCGTGGCCAGAGTACTCTTCTTGAGGGCCAGAACTCTTGCCTGGAAGACATCCTTTTTCGGAGTCTCACCTTGCCCCAGGAGGTCTGTGTTCGTCCCGTGTTGCGTATCGAGCTGCAAAATCACATCCTTGTCGAAAGCGCGTCGCGAATACTCGACGAGGAAGCCGTGAGGATATCGGGCGAGGAACTCGCTCACCGGCAACTCGGCAAAGGCAAAGAGACAGGAGGCAACCGTGCCCTCGCCCATTCTTCCGGTCACATCCGGGAGGCTGACCTGTTCAAATTGCCTGAAGCTTCTGGCGAACGCTACCCCGACACCCTGGCGTCCGGGATCGATCCTCGTAACGACCGCGTCCCCGCGGAGACCTATGGGGTTGTCTTGTCCGGTGAAGTCAGGGGGAAGGCAGAAGGTGATCACCACTTCGTCATTAGTCTTGAAGCCGATCCAGCGCTCGGTCTTGACGAATGCTCCCACCTGGCTGACGTTTTCGCTTTCCCCCTCAGCCTCAACCCCCGTCAGGGAGCGAAGGTGGACCACAAACTGGCGGTGTAAGCGGGTGCTCCGTCGACGTTCGCTCGTTTCCATGAAACCCTAATCTTCTCCCGATGAGCGAGAGGAGGTCCCGAAGCGTCCTGTTCACGATCTCCGCCGACCTGCTGCCCCGGAAACAAGCGCGGGAGCCTGGACGCTCGATTTCCCTCCACATTCAAAGACCGCGCATCAACTCACCATGGTCTCATCTCAAGCGGTTCACCCGACCGCAATCCCGTTCACAAGACGGAGAATGTATTCACCTCAGGCGAGGTGAACGGAGCCCCCTCGGGAAAGTACGTAGGCGTCATTATACTCCGTGGAAACGAAAAACAATCCTAATTTTTTTAGCCGTACGAAAAAACTGGATATCCCAGGGGTTGCATGATTCTCTCCGGAAATGGACTTCATCGGGGTTCAAGGCGAAGGGAGCCGAGCCACCGGACGCAGCTCGTGCCTTGCCCCGTCACGACCCCCTGTCCCCCCCCGGGAGTAAAGCGAGGGCCAGATCCTTAACCGTCTGGCCGTGAAGGGTCCGGGAGATCGCCTCCTCGACCCCATGGACGAGGTCCTCGACGGCAGCCACATCCACCGCGCCTGAATCACCGGCCGTCGTCTCGTCATTCCCCCCGCGCACTGCATGAACTACCTCAACGAGTCCGGTGACCTCGAGAGGTCGAGCGGGGAGGTACCCTGGGGGCTCGGCTGCGGTTTGAGTCAAGAGCCCATGCCGTTCCAGGGCATCAACCATGGGGGCGAGCACCTGCCCGGGCACTTTGAGGCGCTTCCCCAACCCTTCCAGGGTCCACGGCGGGTGCTTGTGGTAGTAATTCCAGCCGACGAGCTGCATAACGCGCAACGCGAGTCTCTCCACCTGGCGGCTGCCTAGCCTCACCTCCCGCCCGTCCCTCCTGGAAATTTCGCCCTGCTGATAGTAAAAAGCAACACTTGCGCCGACCAGCAGGATCAACCAGCTCAGGTAGAGCCAGAGCATGAAGGTGATGACAATGGCAAAGCCGGAGTAGATCGCAGTATATTGGGTAGATTTCACGACAAAGGATGCGAAGGCCCATCCGCTCCCCTCCCAGAGGATGCCCGATACCAGGGCGCCGATGAGGGCCGCATCCCGGCGGACCCTGGTGTTGGGCACCAGCATGTAGACAAAGGCGAAGGCAGCGACCGTCAAGAAATATGGGAGAATCTTGGTCCCGGCCATGAGCATCCCGCCGAAGGGTTCGATGGCGAGCAACTTCCTCATCAAGCCGGTAGCCATGAGCGATGCGGTGACGCCGAGCGCGGAGAATACGAGCACCGGGCCGATGACGGTCACGCTCAGGTATCCGGTGAAGCGCTGGTGGAAAGGCCGGCTTTGCCGCACGCGCCAGATGTGGTTGAAGGCTCCTTCCATCTTCTGGATCATCGAAATGACTGTAAACATGAGTAGGCCTAGGCCCAGATAACCAAGGACTTTCACCTTCATGCTGCTCACGAAGCCGATGATCCTCCCGGTCAGCTCCACGCCCTTGTCCCCCAGCGGTTTGAGGAAGTTCAAGAGCAAGGGCTCGACCTGATTGTGGACCCCGAAGCCCTTCAGGACCGAGAAGCTCACGGCCAGTAACGGCACCAAGGCGAGAAGGGTGGTATAGACCAGACTTGCGGCCCGGAGGGTGAACTCCCCGTCGGCGAGATCACGGATGACCGCGTAGCATACCCGAGCGGCCCTGACGAGGGACACCTTCCACCGCGCTCCTGAATTGAGCCGCACGTCCCAGATGAGCCGATCCACAAGTTTCCGGAGATTTTCTGTGCCGATCAAGGGAGTCCTCTTGCGACCGGTATCATGTGTTCACAGGCCATTGCTCGACTCGGCTCGCCCAACATCTGCACGCTTCAGCCGGCCGGACCCGGCGAGTCCCTTTGCGCCCCGACCAGCTCGGCCGTACATTATGCGAGCCCCCTTCCCCTGTCAACATGGCCTGGCCTCGCCCCTAAGCCAGGCTGCTGGACATAGGGGACGCTGACTTTGCCCGAGTGCTGCGAGCAATGATGGCTCTTCTTTCGTTCCGAGGCTCCCGACCTGGTCACTTCTGGCGGCGGATGCCGGCTGCGAGGCCATCGACGACTAACACTCCGCTTCCAGGCCAAGAAACTCACGGACTGATGGTTCTGGGCATCCTGATCACCATGGGCACGATTGAATGTCCTGCCGCGTCCAGGAGGAGCACACCCCGGTGATCGGCAATGATCTTGTGGGCCATGGTGAGGAAAAGGCCGAGACTCCACGGTTTACCTGCAAGTTCCGGAGCAAACGGGTCGCACAAACGGCCGGGGCTCTCCGCTTCGCCAATGATAATCTCGATGTCACGATCGCTGTCCCGAATCGATATGGGGAGACTCGAACCCGCGGGAACGTTGGCGTGAAGTTCGCCCAGAATCAGGGCAAGGCACTTCTTGAACTGCCCCTGATCCACCGGCGCCATGACCTGGCGGGTGTGAACGGTGAGGGCAAGGTGGAGCCCTGGAGGCGAGACGTTCCCGGGCTGACCTTGAATCACCTCCTGAACGAGATGATCGATGCGCTCCAATTTCACCGTGGGTGGGGGGAGCTTTACAAATGTGTCCACCTCATTGAGGATCGTCTCGACCCTCTCCACGAGGTTGATGATGTCCTGGACCTGGACCTTGGACTTTGGGGATCCGCCGCCCTCCGCCTGAGGGATTCTTCTGATCAGCCCCCCGATCGCCGTGAGCGGATTCCTTATTTCGTGAGCCATGGCCTGGGCCAGGCGGACATACGCCGCCATCCGTTCCATGGCAATCAACCGTGCCTGAGTCTCCCTCAGGGTATCCATCGCCTTGGCGTAGTGACCCTTGAGTTCGGACCAAAGCCGGGCATTCTTGATGAGAGGGCCGAGCATGAAACCGATGGTTCGCAGCAGCTCCAGGTCGTCCCGACGATAAGCGCCGGGCACGTTCCGATCCAGATACATGAGACCGTAGATCTGGCTGTGGTGAATGAGAGGAACGCAGAGAGTCGATCGCACTCTCAAGGCGACGATACTCTCATGGTCCCGAAAGGCAGTGTCAGTGAGAGCGTCTTCAAGCAACAGCGACTCGCCATCTTGAAATATCCGCTCGGTGATGGTCGTACTAACGAGATGAGGCTCCCCGGGGGGTTCGACGAGTATGGGCTCAAGATTGCCGTCTTCACGAAAGAGGGCGAGATAGCTACGGTCCTGGTGGAACGTGTCTCTTAGCCTGGCAAAGATTTTCCGCGCCAGAACGGGAAGATCCAGATTCTCGGAAAGATCAGCGGTTATCTCGTGGAGCAGTTTGAGCCTTTCGTGATCAAGGTTCCACCCGAGCTTGAGGTCGAGGGTATCCAGAACGAGAGTCTGCCGCGAGACTCCCCGGGGAACGGCGGGGAGCTGAAGACTGGTTCGACCCAGTTGAATCAGGTCGCCTGACTTAAGGGGGGTCCGCGCTCTGATCCGCTCCCCGTTTACATATACCCCGTTGGCGCTATTCAGGTCCTCGATGCAGATGTCGCCGCCGATCTCCGCGATGCGGGCGTGCCGTTGCGACACGGCCGGATCAGACAACGTCAAGTCCGCATCCCCACCCCGCCCGATGATGCAAGGGAGCTGTAAGGTGTAATCTCTCCCCGTGACAATCTCATGGAGAATCAACTCGTGGGCCATCGACCCTTGTCCCTTGCGGGCTCATTGTGGAAAGCATACGCTGGACGACAACGCTTGGCTCCTCATCGATACAACTCCGAGGACCGGCGACGCCGAGCTCGTCCGGTCCAGAACCCAAGGATCCATCCGACGACTACGACGGCCGCCCCACCCAGAAACCAACGCAGCCGCCCGGAAAATTTCGCGGCATCCGAGGCGCTCTGCAACTCTTCCAGCTTCTTCCGTGTCTCCTCGAACTCCCGTTTCAACCGGTCATTTTCCTGCGCTGTCTGCTGCTGGCTGCTTCCCAACCCTTTGACCTGCTCGCGGAGCTTTTGGTTCTCGGCCCCGAGCTGCTGCGCCGTGACGATGCACGAAGGACCCTCAGAGAGGTACCTCTTGAGTATCCAACCCCGGCGTCCATCCTGGAGAGCTATCTCTGCCCACCCCTCTTCCTCGCGGAGCAGCGCTACCTGAGTGCCCGGCCGCAGCATGGCGATGATGCGGCGGTCCCCCTTGATGCCGCTCCATAGGTTGGCCTCCACCGTGCTGTCTGAGACGTAAAGGGTGACCGTGGGGGCGCCGTAGCTTAACCCGAACAGCGTCAGAACTAGTGCCAGACTCCAGAGCCCCCACCATCGCCTGGGCACTCCGGGCAAACACTCCCTCTGCCTACGGGCACAGTTGAAAGCGCTCCTCTCCATCGCTCAGCCCCCGACATGTTGACGTTGGTCCTCGTTCTGGAAGCCCAACCCTGGATGTTCGTCACTTATCACTTTCAACAGCGTGCCAGCAAAACACTCCCCTTTACGCGCACCGGGCCGGGGCAGCGCCATCGCTACGCTTGCCCCTCCGCTTCTTGGCCCGGCCTCGCCACGACTCTGCCGCGACCCGTCAGGGAGTGGCGACTATGAGACGCCACCGCGGTCTTGCTCGGATTGGCACCCACCCCCGCCCGGGACCTCATGGCAGGAAAGAGGTCATCACCATGGCCGGATTGTGGCCCGGCTCTTGCAAACCCCAAAATCAATTCAAACCCTAGAGCAACAGGCCGCAGCCGAGGCCAGTACGGTCTCGGGGGTGGCCTTCCGGGTCTCCTGACGCGGATGCTTAGGACATATCAGACAGCACGCCGTCGTCTTACCCGGGAGGAGCATGATGGCAACCAAGATCCTCGTAGCCGATGACGAGCCGGAAATTCAGAAAATCCTCTCTGATTTCCTCACCCGAGAGAGATACGATGTTGTCCTGGCTGCCAACGGGAACGAGATGCTCGCCGCTGCTCAGCAAGAAAACCCGGAACTCATCATCCTCGATCTGAAGATGCCTGGGATGACCGGCACTGAGACCTGTAGGGAATTGAGGGCTCGAGAGAATACATGGCATATCCCGGTCATCATCGCCACCGCGTTCCGGGAACGGGTGCTGGAGGCTTTCGATGCAGGAGCTGACGACTTCGTGACCAAGCCCTTCCACTTGGAGGAACTCGCCGTTCGCATCAAGTCGTTTCTCCGGATCCAACATTTGACCGACGAACTGGAAAGAGCGGCGGCCTACATAGATGAACTCCAGAGGAATCTCCCCTAGGCGTAGACACAGAGTCAGATGCCTGAGGGAATGCTCAACGCCAACGGCAAGGGATCCTGGCTAGGGAGACACGTAGAGACAGGGACTAAACCGTGACCCACAACCCTGATGAGTGCAAATACTACCCCGATTGCCCGCGGCTCGAGCCGTTGTTGGCAGACCCACCCATCGGGCCCATCTCCGTGTCGTTGCCCAAGGATGCCGAACCGATCTGTGGACCCTGTGACCAGTTTGAGCCGAGGCGCCGCGCCCAGGAACAATGATCGCTGAGAGCAGGAGGGACGGATCGCGACCCGCTTCCCGTCTTCCCGCAAGGATGGCCGCAGGCGGATGCCCCGGCGGTCTCCTACCTCACCGAATCCTTAAGTCCCTTTCCCGGCAGGAACTTGGGTACCTTCTTCGCTTTGATCTCGATTTCTCTCCCGGTGCGGGGGTTCCGGCCCTTTCTTCCCTTTCTCGCGGCGACCTTAAAGGTCCCGAACCCTACAAGCGTAACCGCATCGCCACTCTTCAACGCTTCGGTAATCGTTGAGAAAACACAATTCACCGCCGCCTCAGCATCCCTTTTCGTGTTGACCACCTGAGCCACTTCGTTGATCAGATCGCCTTTGTTCATAGCATCCTCCTGGCATGGACTGAAGGTTTTATATAGGGGAGACGTATAGCGATCCGGATAGCGTTTGTCAACACCTGATTCCCCACTGGTGAGTTCATTGCTGTCGTCCGTTCATAAGCCGCACATGATCCATTATCAGCGACGATTGCCGCAGAGAGGAGCACATATTGGGGCGGCGAGGTCTGAGAGCGTCGAGTCCAAAGCCGATGCTTGCCCCGCTTGAGAGGCTCCAAGGGCATTTCCTCCCGGGTCGAAGCCTTTTTCACTGTCCCCTCGGAGCACTCACTCGGTTTCGTCGCGTCAGCCGGCGAACGGAAAGCGTTCCCACAGGAGACCGGGTGATCCGTGAAGCAAGGCGCATCCCGAGCCACCTCTTGCTCCTCGGCCTTCAGGCGCGCGTCCCTCTCTAAGTGCCTAAAATCATCTGGCAGGGCCGATCGACTTGCCGACCGTCGCCCCGCAGAGGCAGGGGGGTCTGCGAGGCCAGGCGAAAGGGACGACGCTGATCCCTAATCCCTGACCCCTGCGACATTCATGATGCAACTATGCGG
>Ga0187776_10000564_pt1 | contig 17871 bp, 17 predicted proteins | sample 0216_BV02_MP12_2_FD_132426 | JGI IMG/M metagenome (GOLD analysis project Ga0187776, IMG submission 132426) | Tropical peat soil microbial communities from peatlands in Department of Meta, Colombia - 0216_BV02_MP12_20_MG | ecosystem: Environmental > Terrestrial > Soil > Wetlands > Peat | place...
AATGGATCGAACTCCACGGATCGCACCCAGATGGAAAACTACATCCCACCGGTGCCGGCTTAACTGGCGCTCCAAACCGTGGATATCTGACAGGTCCGCATCGAGAAAGCTCACTGCTCCATGCAGCGCTCCAAGGCTGGAACGATTCGCACTTGGCCTGACGAGAGCGGTGACTCGATAACCATGAGTGCAGAGCTTCGCTGCCAGGTTCTTCCCGATGAATCCCGTGACACCTGAGACAAGAGCCGTTCTGCCACTCATACCCGTTTGGGCTCAACCAAGTCGTGCTAAAGGTTTGCCTGGTAGGAGGGAGCCAGGCTTCAGTGCCTCGCCGTCCTCCACAGGGCACCCGAGATACTGTGATGGGGAAGGCGAGGCTTGGCTCTGATAAACAGATCTGTCAGCCGCAGCCGCCATACCACCCACATGGCCTCGTAGACAATTCTTCGGGAGATCTTTGAGGTACCTGCCCGGCGGTCCTCGAAGATTATGGGCGTTTCGGCCAAGCGGAAACCATGCCTACGGGCCAGAAAGTTCATCTCGATCTGGAACGCATAGCCGTCCGCAACAATTCGATCAAGGTCAATCGTCTCGAGCACCTGACGTCGGAAGCACTTGTAGCCTGATGTTTGATCGTGCAATCGTATACCGGTTATAATGGCGGCGTACTTACTGGCGCAATACGAAAGCATGAGTCGTCGGATGGGCCAGTTTACTACACTGACCCCTTTCAGGTAACGGGAACCAATGACCACATCGTTGCCTGCTTCGATTTTCTGGATGAAATCAGGAATTCTGTCCGGATTGTGAGAGAAGTCAGCATCCATCTCGAAGATGTAATCGGCATCGCTATTGGTAAGAACCCACTTGAATCCCGCGACATACGCCGTTCCCAAGCCCATCTTTCCGGGACGACGGGCAAGGAATATCCGGCCATCTGCCTGGGCCATGCTCAGAACTGCCTCGGCAGTGCCGTCAGGCGAGTTATCGTCGACAATCAGCACCTTAAGATGTGGTCCCTTCTTGAGAATGATGGGGATGAGGCTCGTGACATTGTCTCGCTCATTGTAGGTGGGGATGACTACGAACACCTTGGCATTGGTCGTATAGTTCTCTTTCATGGTGATGCTCCTATCACCTCAAGACCAGGGCACGGGCACCGATGGCCAGCAAAGTCGGCGGATGCAACAGCATATTTGTGTAGGAGGAATTCGCCAGAGGGCACTGGCACCGGCTCTCTTTGATTGCTTGTCTCACCTCATCGGCTTGCCTGGAATACCAGATCTGCGGAAAGTCGTATCCCGTCTGTGCGAGATGGCCGAGCGAATGCCCTCTTATGCAGCAGGCCCATACCTGACCGTCCGGCATGATCTGAGCCGAGGCAAAGCCGGCGTAGCAAGGCCACCGCGCCGACTCGCCAAACAACAGAGCCTTCACGTGTTGATAGTATTCCAACCGGAAGGACCGAATGACTCTCCCGAGTTTCCTGAAAGCATAAGTCCGCGTACGCTCCGTGATGAAATCGATGGCTGTCCGGTACGCTGTTGGCTCGGGGGTGATCTCCAGGTCCATGGTCTTCAGTTCCACCCGGTTTTCGGCGATTTCGGTAACATACGAATCCGGATGGAGGGAGAGGATCTCCGGAACGATCTTCGGAATGGCCGCCACGTTGAACTGAGAAATCACCGTATGGATGCCCAGAGAAAGGTTACTCAGTCCTCGCTCCTGGATCTCTTTCAGGCTATGATAGGTCTTGAGGGCCTTTTCGAAGTTTCCAGGGACTCCCCGGATCTCGTCATGCATGTCCCCCACTGCATCCAGGGAGAGGTTCACAACAACCCTTGCCCCGGAGCAGGATGTGGCGATTGTGTGAACGGCCGGAGCTATCTTCTGGTAAAGAATTCCATTGGTGGGAATGTTGATGACCGCCGGCCGACAATGGGAGTAGAGTGACGCACAGATTTCCGGGAGCTCCTCCCGAAGGAACGGTTCCCCGCCACTCATCGTCACCCACACGGGAGTCCGACCGAGACTTCGAAACAGGCGCCCGTACTGGGCAACAGTCATCTGATCGTGACGGGTCTCATAAATTCGACAGGTCTTACAGCGCGAGTTGCACGCCGAAGTGACGCTCACCGTCAGACTCATCGGCAACTGTTTCGGTCGTCCGATACTTCTGAACAAAATATACAGCGGAAGTCTTGACAGGCCCTCAAGCACAGATGACTCCTTGCCAACACTCAGTCGAGCTTCATATCTCCCTAACCCCTCAGGTTCTTTGTGCTGTTAGCCATCTTCCAGACAAAAGGGTTTTTACCCAGCACCCAGAAATCGAAGCAGCCCAAGGCACGTCCGAGAGCCTCCAGCACTACAGCCCCCACCGCCAGAACCAGCCCCCGGGGCAAACGGGGGGCGAGGTTGACGAGATGCCTCAGTATGGGCATCGCCCTGGATGTGGCAACCTTGTAGCCGGAGTGAGCCCGAAGCCAAAGGTGACCGGCCTGGATTCGGCGCCGCTGGACGAGAAAATCCCTGAGGTTATCCGGTCCCCGATTGTACACTACCGCCGCGGGCACATAGACCAGCTCCAAGCCCGCCTCGCGTAGCGCACCCTCAAGACTGGCCTCGTCTACTGCGCTGTCGGAGGGAATACCGCTGATCACCTTCTTGAAGGCCACCATCTCCCCCAGTTTCGGCGCCTCCAGGGCCACGAGGTGATGGAGCTCCCACATGAGGTGGACCACGCCGCCAAGGAGAGTGTCCTTCGGGTTGAGAGGCACGGGGTGAGCGCCGGTCATGCCCACCATCTCGTCTGCGAGCGGCGCCACCAGACGTTCGACGGTATCGGCGATAGGCAAGGTATCGGCGCTCTCGAGAACGAGGATATCGTTCCTGGCCTCCTGGAGAAACAGGTTCACGGCCGAGGCTTTGCCCTCCCGGCGCTCCTGGCGAAGGAGCCGTACCCTGGGATCTCTCCCCTCCCATCCACGGACGATGTCGTCGGTCCCGTCAGTTGAGCCGCTGGAGATGACGAGAATCTCGTCAATTTCCACCCGGGCGGTCTCCTGCCCAGTCAGGGCCCGGAGCAGTTGTCCGATGTTCGCGGCCTCGTTATGGGCGGTTACTCCGATGCTGACTTTGATCGGTCCCCCGTGAGCAGTCGGAAATACCACGGTCATACCATTCATTCCCGCCTCGGCGCCTCTTGCGAGTCAGGGCGAGGATCCCTCAATTCCCTGCCTGAACGGTCGGTTGTTCGCACCGCGCCAATTTGGCCGCGGCCTTGCCATAATAAGTATCCGGCGCCGCCTCGCTCACCTCAGCAAAGAGCTTTCGTGCCCGTTCCACGTTGCCGAAGTGCAGATGGGCCTTGGCCAGGAGATAACGGCGGTAAACGTTTTTCGGCTCCAGCTTGCAGGCAGCCTCATGGAAATGAATGATCCGTTCCGCGTGGTACGATTTCCGAGCCGGGTCCGCCTCAGCCATCCTGTAATGCAAATCTATCAGGGACATGTAGATATCGGGATCTCGCCTGTCGAGGATCCCCAGGTTAGCGACGGGCCTGGCACCGGGCGTCGAAAGCTTGGTAAAGGGCCACAGGGCCTGGAAATAATATGCTTCGGCTGCAGCGTAGTTCTTTCTACCCTTTTCTATGTCCCCGAGCGTACGGGCGGGATCGGAAATGTAGCCGAGCTCCATTGCCTTATTGAATAAGACGACGCTTTCTTGTTCCCTGCCGGCAGCGAGTAGGGCTCGGGCATAGGATGAGGCAATGCGTCCGCTCGTTGGGCTCTTTTCCCAGGTATCCCGCAGGAGGGAGACATTTGACTGCCACAGTGTCGCTCGCGAGACAGTGCTTGCTCCAAACACGAAGAGAATGGCAACTACCGATACCTCGATGGCACGGAGCGTTCGAGGTGGGGCCTCAGTAAGCATCGAGAATAAGACCGCTCCGAGACCGGCAAAGGCGATACTCGAGAGATAGATATAGCGCTCGGCTGCGCCAGTCCAGGAAAAGCCGTGAAAGGTAATGGGAAGCGCCACCAGAAGGCCGCACATGAGCCACCATGCCCAGAATCTCACCAAGATCCGCTTCCAGATCAACCAGGCAAGGACAAAGGGAAAGGCGACGCCGAGGGCCAGATAGACAGGACGTTCGAAGGGAGAAACAGACTCAATATGGAAGTTGAGAGGCCAGGGCCAGAAAAGCTTCTTGAGGTAGAAGCCGATGCCCACAAAGGGACTCGAGATATTGGCCCAAAAGGCGTCAATAAAGTTCACCACCAGGTAGCCCTCGTCATCGTTGGACCCGGGGTCCGTGAGCCCTCTTCCCAGCCGATAGAGCATATAGACGAGGAGGGCGCCTCCGTAAGGCAACCAGCGGCGGAAGTTCCGTTTCACCGCTTGTCGCCAATTCGGACCCGGATCGCGGTCGAGATCCCAGTACAGGAATGCGAGTGGCATGAACGCGGCCAGTTCATAAGTGAGGAGGGAGAGGAGATAACAGAAAGCCCCAGCCCAGAGGCGCCAATCTCTGGAGTCTCGCTCCACCCTCAGGTGCAAGGAAAACGAGAGAAGGATGAAGAACGTGGATAAGAGGGTTGGGCGTCCGGAAACCCAGGCAACGGCCTCGACGTTCACAGGATGCACCAGAAAGAGCATGGCGGCTGTGAAGCCCAGCCAGGTGCTTGCCGAATGGGTAGAATGCACCCTTCTCGTCAGGAAATAGATGAGCAACCCATTTGCGAGATGGATGATAACATTGAACAGATGAAACGGTGCGGGCTCCAGACCGACGGCCTTGGCGACGAGAAAGAAAACCAAGGTGGAAAGGGGGCGGAAATAGGGCCCCCCGTAGGCGTCGCCTTGGTTTGGACCAAATACCTGTTTGAGGTACGACCACGAAGGATTGTTGAGCACGTCCCTAACGAGAATCTCGTCATCCAGGAGGCAAAAGGGAGCGAGGGTCGCCGGATAGTAAAGGCCCAAGGTCACAAAAGCCATGAGGAGGAGCAGGATCCACTCCCGCACCGGCAGGCTCGCGGGTTGGCCGTTATTCACCATGGTAGCGTTATCCTCGTATACCTCACCTCAGGAGCGGCTGAAGGCGCCTACCTGACGCACGATCAGACACTGCAAGTTATCTGCCAACCTCGGTCCGCCGGGTCAGACCAACAAAGACATCCTCCAGCCGCACACGCTTGGGTTCAACGCTGACAATCTCCGCCCCTTCACTGAGCAACCGCTTCATGATCTCTCCGAACTGAGCGGGTGGGACCTCCAGGTGATAGCGACCGCCGTGGACTTCGGGGCGATAAGGACCGAAGAGAGCGGCGTCAATGCGGCCACTAGGCTGAAAGACCACCCGGTAGTGTTCAATCGCCGCAGAACGAATCTCCTCCAGCTTTCCGATGTAGGCCATGTCGCCCTGGACGATCATCCCGATCCGGTCACATACCTGCTCGACGTCGGCAAGGATATGGGTGCTGAAAAAGATGGTCTTCCCCTGTCTCCGGAGATCGAGCATGAGATCGGTCGTTTGCTTGCGGCCGATGGGATCAAGTCCGGACATGGGCTCGTCCCAGATCAGCACCTGCGGATCATGGATGAGAGAGGCTGCAATACCAAGGCGCTGCACCATGCCTTTCGAGTACGTGCGAAGAGGGCGCTTCGCGGCTGGAGTAAGCTCCACCATCTCCAGCAACTCCGTGCTTCTCTCTCTGATCCGGTGAGCGCTCATGCCGTGAGTGGCACCGTTGAAGGCAAGCAGCTCCTCACCGGTCAGGTAATCGTAATAGGACGGATTCTCGGGAAGATACCCCACCTGCCGCCGTGCCTCGGCTGAGGTAACATCCTTGCCCATGAGAGACGCCCGGCCTGTAGTCGGGCGAATGAGGTTGCAGAGAACCTTAATGGTAGTGCTCTTCCCTGCCCCGTTCGGTCCCACGAAACCAAAGACTTCTCCCTCTTCCACCTCCAGGGACAGCCCGCGGACAGCCAGCACTTTTTGCCGGCGCACCCCTTTGAGATAAGTCTTCTGGAGATTCTCAATGACTAGCGGTTTCAAGGAATCACCTCGCTCCCAAAGCAGACATCGCCTCCCGGCGGATCACATGATTGGCCGGGAAATCCCGCAGACCTCTCAAGGAAGCTGGCCATCACTTTCCGGCCCTCGCGAGCTTGCTTGTCGTACGCACGCGGCCCTCCTGGTCAAGGTAGAAGGTCCCGCCGTAGGGGTCCACCGGCATCCGCCCTATGAGACCTGCCCGTTTTACCTCATCGAGGTCCCTGGGCATCCGGTGATGGCGCTCCTTGAAGGCTGACACGGCCTGCTCCAGGAGCAGGATCGCTTCGAGGGCCTCGGCTCGGGTGATCATCATCTGTCGAATCTGTTCATTGCGTTCGGTGGGAATGAGTTCCCTAAGGTAAGCCAGGGCGAAGGCGGTCCTCCCGGCTTCATAGAAGTAACGTGCAGAGAGGGTATAAAAATAGCCGGCCCTCGGGTTAAGCGCCGCGGCCCTCGCCATGTAGTACCCCGCTTTCTCGTAATCGCGGAGAAAGTAGGCATAGTCAAACGAAAGGAAGAGGGGCAGGTACCAGTCCCAGTGCCGATGGGCGAATCCGTATTCGAGAAGTTGGATCGTCGGCCTCACGAGCCGCGCCTCCCACGGCAGTACAGCTTGGGTGAGGTAATAGGCGTCCATGTTGTAAGGATCCAACCGGGCTGAGGTGAAGAGCGCCTCATACATCCTTCCCCAATTGGGAGCCTCCCCTCTGTCAACGGCCGAGCCATAGTAGAACACGCAATTAAGCAGGATCACCTGGGAGAGGAAATGGTAGTGATCGGCGCTGAGGGCCATGATCACCGAGGGCGGAGGATAGAAACCGAGAAGCACATCCGGCGGTTGCTGGCCTCGAATCCCCGTAAGGGGATACAGAGTCCCGAGGAGCAGCACGAGGCTTGCTACGAGCAGGAAGAGACGTTTCACGACGGCCACCTGAAATGAGAATCTCGACCTCGTCAAGGGGGAGTGCGCCCAATATTAGTCTCCCCTACAAGAATTCCCTCCGACTGAAGATGATCGTGGCCACTACCAGGAGCACGCCCAGGTAGCCGATGCCGTACAGTTGGGTGAGCAGGAGGGCCCGCGGCTCGAGGGGAAGACTGTAGATCGCTTGACCCTTCAGGTCAAAGGCGGAGAAATTCGGCAACACCCAGTAGGCGAAGTTAGCCAGCCAGCGAATGAGTGGCGCCGTCTGGGCCTTGCCGATGCCGCTTTCGGTGTAATACCTCACCGCCTCCGTGCTGAAGGAGGCGAAGTAAATTCCTATGCTCAGGGCGAGAGGCAAGAAGGTGGAGGTGGCAAACGCAGTGAGAGCCATGGTCACCGCGCCTACGATGAGGAGAATCCAGTACTGGAACCAGAGTGCTAACCCGAACGTTTGCCAGGAGAAGGGGACATCCGGCGGGTAATACAGGTTCAGCATGAAGATGGCAGAGGCGCTGAAAGCACCGATGATGGCGAGCGCAAGGAAGAGAAGCAGGGCAAAGCCCACGAACCGCCCGAGAAGGTACACCGAGCGGGACAGGGGCAGCGAGCACACCGTGTGCACGATTCGTCTTTCCAGATCCCGGTTCAACATACCGAGAGCGAGAAACGCCGTCAAGAGGAGGCCGAGAAGAGAGATCACTGAGAGAGAATAACTCACCGCCAAGGCCAGAACCTGACGCATGGAAAACGCGGCCACCACCGGGGTGGAAAGGAGCAAAAGGAGTCCCACTGCCAGAATGGCGTGGAGGACCCGGTCACGGACACCGTGTTTCAGGGCAATCACCACCAAGGCCGCGATCTGCCTGGTCATTGAACCTGCTTTCTTCCTGTTCGGCGGGAAAACAAGCCAAGGGGCGACGGGCAAACAGAAAGGGGGGGCCACCCCCCCTTTCTGGGTACAGTAGACACCGAGATACCCATATTACAGGATTACAGCGGCGTGCCTCCGGAAATTGTAGTGGCGGTCGGGTCGAGAGCGGCCGCGCTGTTGAGTGTCGTCATGCCCTTCCACAGGTCGTTCTCGAAATAATAGATGATCGTGGTATTGTTGGTGGTGTAATATTCTCGATTTCCGTTCATATGCTTGTCGCCGAGGGCATAGTTCTGACCGTTGTTGCTTTGAACATAGCTCATGTAGACATTATTGGAGAGTCCGTAGCTGCACGTCCCACCACTAAGACCGGTTCCAAAGGTGATGATGAAGTTTTTGTTGCTTACGTCCGCCATCGCCGGGGCCGAAACCACGGCAACAAGGCTCAGAGCAAACATGAGGGCAAGTGCTTTCTTCATATGGCATACTCCTTCACCTAAGATACGTGACTGGTTTGCACACTCCGTTTACTGCGGATAGATCTGATAGTCGGCGTAGAATGCCTCCAAGTTGGTCTTGGAATTCCGGAGGTCCGCCTGGGCCGCAGCGTTATAGCTCTTTACCCGGTATGCCGCGAACTGCGGAATTGCAATCGCGGCCAGGATCCCGATGATCGCGATGACGATCATCAGCTCAATGAGGGTGAAGCCCTTCTTGTTGAGCATCCTTCTGATTTTGGTAAGCATGAACGTTCTCCTTTTCTTAAGTGATATCGGTCATGAGTCCGTTACCCTACTTAGTCTTGCACAGCTCTCCTCCCTCTCACCTCCTCTCCTCCATACTCGGACAGGGTCTTCTGGTCGTCTCGGGGTATTGCAAGTTGTTTGCCAACCAGGCTAAGGTCCTCCGGCCACGAACGCAGGGATCGAACGCGGTGACGAGCACGGACCATGCCAGGATCGGAAGAGGAGAGGCACCACGAAGATGTTATGGGAAATTCATGTGGTTAGATCCCATGATGAAGTCGGGCTTTGCGGTGCTCCTGACTAATTTCCCGGGAGACCCTGCTGCCCCTGGCGGGCGGTTCAGACGGGAGCTGTGTGGGAATTGACACCATTCTTTGTCACTGCCTGACAAGAATTGTCACCGATGTTTGGGCCCCGACACAAGCGTGGGTCCCACGGAAAGGGCCGCCGGGTACCGTTTTCCATCCGGCGCTTGCATTTCATATGAAAGTTGGGTAGTTTCCTGCCGTCGACGATCGGGGTGGCGGTCACGCCGCCGCCAACGGCCTGTGAGCAAACACCTGCGAGGGGAACCATGCTCGACCTCATGCGAAAACACGCCACGTCCTGGCTGATCAAGGTGGCACTCGTCGCCATCGTCATTGTCTTCATCGCCTGGGGAGGGTATTCGTATCGCGAGCAGAGGGCGGCTCGGTTCGCCGTGGTCAACGGGGCCTACATCGATTATCGGGAGTACCAGAGCGCCTATAAAAGCCTTGTTGAGCAGGTACGCCGCCAGATGGGCGGCCGAGTGTCTTCCGAGATGCTGGAAACCATGAAGCTCAAGGAGCAGGCCCTCGACCAGCTTATCACCACCCGACTCCTCCTCGAAGAGGCCCACCGTCTCGGCCTCGAAGTGAGCCCCGAGGAACTCCGGCAGGCCATTTTGAGCACCCCAGACTTCCAGATCAACGGCCAGTTTGACCCCGGGCAGTACGAGCGCATCCTGCGCTCTTCGCCCTTCACTCCCCCGGAGTTTGAAGCGAAACTGCAAGAGGGTATGCTCATCGAAAGGCTGAGACGGGTGATCGGAATGGGAGCAAGTATCTTGCCCGGGGAGGTATCCTCCTTTTACCACCAACTCCAGGACAAGGTGAACCTGTCTTATGTATTGATCAACCCCGCCTCCTTCACGGATCAGGTAACACCCGATCCGGACGCAGTCAGCCGCTACTTTGGCGAACATCGGGAATCGTACCGCCTGCCGGCAAGACGGAGGATCGTTTACGTCCGCTTCTCTCCGCGGGACTACATGGACGAAGTGAAGCCGAGCGATCCAGAGATCGAGGGCTACTACCGCCTCCACCAGGATGAGTATCAGCAGCCCAAGAGGGTTCGCGCCCGGCACATCCTGTTCCGCACACCGCCCAACGCCACGGCGTCTCAGATCCAGGCCATTCTTGACCGGGCCAAGGAGGTCCTGACTCAGGCGCGCGGTGGTGCGGACTTCGCAGCCCTCGCCCGAAAGTATTCGGAGGATACCACCGCTGCCAATGGGGGGGACCTGGGCTACTTCGGCCAGGCGGACATGGAGAAACCCTTCGCCGAGGCGGCCTTCTCCCTGAAGAAGGGCGAGATCAGCGATCTCGTCCGCACCCGATTCGGCATCCACATAATTAAGGTGGAGGACATCCGCGAAGCGGCGAGCAGTTCTCTGGCGGACGTGAGGGACCGGGTGGTCAATGCCCTCAGGCAGGAACGCGCCGGGGACCTCGCTCAGGATCGAGCCAAGGCCTTCGCCGATCAAGCCCGGGTCGCCGAGGACATCCAGAAGGCGGCGGCGGCCGCGCACCTGCAAGCGCGAGAGGCGGGGCCATTCGCTGCCGATGCTCCGATCGCTGGGTTGGGCTATTATCCTGACCTGAACAAGATGCTTTTCTCGCTGCAACCGCGAGATCTCTCTCGGCCGGTGACCGCGGGCCAGGATCAGGTCGTGGCCCAGGTGGTCGGTGTGGAAGACTCCCGGCTGCCTGAGTTGGAGGAAGTCAAGGAGAAGGTGACCAGAGACTGGCTCACCGAGGAGAGCAAGGGACTTGCCCGGCAAAAGGCCCAGGAGATGCTGAGTGTCGCACGGCAGGAGGGCGACCTGACGAGGGTGGCCAGACGTTACGGCCTAGCCGTCACCGAGACAGGGCTCTTCACGTTCTTTTCGCCCCCTTCTGCACTGGGGAACAGCCGAGACCTCCTCACCGCTGCCTTTGCCCTCACGCCGGCACACCCGATCGCACCTGAGTCCTATGAGGTGGGAGGGAACTTTGTCCTCATCCAGCTCCGGTCCCGAGAACCTGCCTCAGAGGAGAAGCTCCAGAACGAGAGAGAGGCTCTCACCGAGCGCCTCCTTCGGGTCAAGCAGGAGCTCGCCTTCCAGCGCTGCATGACATCTCTCCGCCAACAGTCGGAGATCAAGGTGCTTCAGAGGCTGTGAACGCGGTCAGTAGTCCGTTGGCGGGGGCCCCCCAGGCCTTCCCGAGCACTGACGCTAAACGTAAGCATTCTCTTTTCGGCGCGTCACCCCGTCTCTGGGTCACCGCCTCCCCGTGTCGTCACGTCGCCGGGTCTTACGGCGTGAGCTAGGTCGAGGAGCTCTCGCCACACCGCCTCCACCTGGGCTCGGGTTTCCTCCAGGCGGCCGCTGTTGTCGATCACGTAGTCTCCGAACGCGAGCTTCTCCCTGAGAGGCATCTGAGCTTCCAGCGCCTGGCTGGCCTCTTCCAGCGAGAGACCATCTCGTTCCATGAGCCTGGCGAGCTGAATCGCCTCCCTGATGAAAACCACTACCACCCGGTCGAAGCCCTTAACGGCCCCCACCTCCACCAGGAGAGGTACATCCACCAGGAGCACGGAATCCGGCTCCCGCGATCCCATGTCCTCAAGCCAGGCCTTGACCGCGTGCATCACCTCCGGGTGCACGATCTCATTCAGTTGTCGGCGCCTCTCGGGGTGGCGAAAGACAAGGCTTCGCAAGAGGCGACGGTCGAGGCTCCCATCGGGATGAAAAAAATCCGTACCAAAGGCCCGACGTAGTCTAACCCAGGCGGGACGCCCAGGCTGTACCGCTTCCCGGGCAAGTACATCCGTCTCCAGAACTTTGGCTCCAAGCCCCGAGAACATGGCACACACCGTGCTCTTGCCGGAGGCGATTCCGCCTGTAAGACCGACCTTGACCATTAGCTCCTCGAGGTGCTCTGGTTCGTTGCCATCTTGATCTAATGCCGCGGCTTGCCTTGCTCACATGCCGGCACGACCCGGTGACACGGACACGCGCGGCGAGGCGACATCACATCGATCACCGCGTCGCCGTGTGGTTGTTTCCCCGCGTCCCCGTCTCTCCGTGTCATGGCGAAGCGTTGCCTCAGCTCACTCCGAGCCATAGCTTGCCAGAAAATCCAGCAGAGATCCCATATCCTCGGGGAGCGGTGCAGTGAGACGAAGGATCTCGCTGCGTGTGGGATGCTGGACGGCTACCGTGCTGGCATGAAGCATCTGTCTCTTGATCCTGCTCAGACGGGCGCGCACGAGAGGGTTCTGGATGACGGTAACTCTCCTTTTTCCGCCATAAGGACGATCACCCACGACGGGGCGATGGATATGGGCCAGGTGCACCCGAATCTGATGGGTCCTCCCGGTCCTGATGACCACCTTGAGGAGCGATAGCTCGCCGAGAGCCCTTTCCACCCACCACTGGGTGAGCGCCTCACGTCCACCCGCCACAACCCCCATCTTCGTTCGATTCTTGGAATGCCGCTCCATGGGAGCGTCGATGGCACCGGAACCGCCCGGCATCCGCCCGTACACCAGGGCGAGGTATTCCTTGTAGACCAAGCGTTCCTTGAACTGGCGAGTCAGGTGGCGGTAGGCCTCATCGGTCTTAGCAACCACAATGATGCCGCTCGTATTCTTGTCCAGCCGGTGGACGATACCGGGGCGGAGCGGCCCTCCCAGACTTGCCAGCCTGTCGCAGTGATAGAGGAGTCCGTGCACCAGTGTCCCCTCCCGGTGCCCAGCGGCGGGATGGACCACGAGCCCTGCCGACTTGTTCACCGCGATCACTTGATCATCTTCGAAAAGGATGTCCAGGGGCAGAGATTCGGGGATGAGTTCGGCAGGTGGGGGAGGCGGAAGGGAGATATGGACCTCTTCTCCCGGCCGGAGGCGGTAGCCCGCCCTCTGGTGTTCGCCATCGACCCTAATGCGACCGTCGTCGATGAGCCGCTGGACCTGGTTGCGCGAGAGTCCCAAAGGCGCGCGGCTCACGAAGACGTCGAGCCGGATAGCAGTGTCCTGTGTCGTGACCTCGAAACGGTGCTGGATCACAGTCTCTTGAGAAACCGACATGGTGACGCGGGAACATCGCGACGCGGCGAAGGGGAGACACGGAGATGGAGATGAATCGAAGGATTGTGGCGTTAGCCTGCTCCAACCCTGAGTCGGGGACCAACCATTGACCCCGCGACACCCTCTCTTTCCCGGTCCGCTCCCTATTGGCGGCGCTGGTGGGCATCTTCCTTCAAAGTGGTGAAAATCATGCGTCCCGCGGTGGTCTGCAGGATACTGGTAACCGCCGCTTCCACATCTTGACCAAGATACCTGCTGGCGTTCTCCACCACTACCATGGTGCCGTCATCCAGGTAGGCTACACCCTGGCCCTGTTCCTTTCCCTCCCGCATGATGTGCAGATGCAACACTTCACCGGGGAGCACCATCGGTTTGAGGGCATTGGCAAGTTGGTTCATGTTGAGAACGGGTACACCCTGAAGTTGGGCCACTTTGTTTAGGTTGAAGTCATTCGTTACGATCTTGCCGTGGAACTCTCGGGCAAGAGCGATGAGCTTGCTGTCAACATCATGGATCCTGGGAAAGTCCTGGTCCACCACCTTGATCTCGACCCTGCCGTCCTTCCGCATCCTATTGAGAATGTCCAGACCGCGCCTCCCCCGCGCCCGCTTAAGGTTATCGCCCGAGTCAGCGATGTGCTGAAGTTCTTGGAGAACAAACTGGGGGACGAGGAGCGGCCCCTCCAAGAAACCCGTTTCGCAGATATCGGCGATACGACCGTCGATGATCGCGCTCGTGTCAAGAATCTTCTCGCTGCCCCTTCGCCCTGTACCCTTGCTGAGGATAGGCCATCCGGGCCACCGGAACTCCTCCACCTTCTTGCCACCCAACACGAGACCGATATACCCGAAAATGCAGCTCAGGATCACCGAGATGGATATTCGAATGGCACTGTTTTGGAGCGCGCTGAAGGCATACCCGAGCAATTGCGCAATGATCAACCCGGAGACAAGTCCGAGAGTGCTGCCGAAGATCACCTTGAGAGGTAATCTCTTGATTAGTTTTTCTATGGATAATGCGAAGAGTGCAAAGATAAAGCCGGTGAAAGCCCCCACCCATTTGACCCAGGTACCCAACGTATCGAACGCCGGCAGTTGCGTGGCCACTAAGTAGCCACTGACCGAACAGATCGCAACGAGCAACAATCGAAGGATCGTCTGTGCCACGTTCATACCTCCCTCACCTCCTTTCTGCCCCGAGATGCCGTAAGTAGCCGATGCGAACATCCTCCCGCCGGTTCAGGCCTCACGCGGCCGCGCGGAAAGAGGCCAGATCAGTGGCGGTCCGCTCCGAAAAGGCGCCGCCCTCGAGACGCGCGTCCTCCCTCCCTTGCGCCCCCTGTCTCAGTTCGTCTGCGATCCGCAAAGGCAGGAGGAGAGCGACGCCCCTTCCTCGAAGATCACGGGACCCACGGCTGAACACAGGAGCAGGTAGGGAAGCGCGCTCCCATCATCCGGTAAAGATGCCGAGGATGTCCCTTTCCACCTGACCTTTGTCCATATGTTTGGCGATGGATATTTCTTTGACGAGGAGATTGCGGGCCGTGTCCAACATCTTTCTCTCGCCAAAGGAAAGCTCTTTATCCTCACGCAGGGTGCAGAGGTCGCGGAGCACTTCCGCCAGGTCGAACAGCGAGCCCGTCTTGATCTTGTCCATGTACTCGCGGTAGCGTCGATTCCAATTCTGGTTTTCCGCTATCACGCCTTTCGCTCTCAGGATGTCAAGAACCTTCGGAATCTCTCCCTCGTCGATCACCTGTCGCAATCCAACACTACCGACGTTCTGAAGCGGTATCATGATCGTCATGTTGCTGTCCAAAATCTTCAGAATATAGAATTCCTGTTTCGTCCCGGAAATGTCCCTGCTCTCGATCGATTCGATTACCCCAACCCCATGTGCCGGGTACACGGCTAAGTCCCCGATTTTGAACATGACCGCCTTCCTCCTCACGGAGTGCCAACCGCCGATCTCATCGTGACGACCGATCTCCCCCTGGCGGGTGGGAGGATTCCCTCGGCAAAGCCTCAATCTCACGGATGGTACACCGGGTCACTCCTCGTCGGACCGAAAGTTCCTGCCCCTTTCTCTTGTCGTTCGAAGTAAGTGACGAGATGTCCAGCGTTCTGGTCAAAAGGTCGTCTTGGACACACTTCCCCCAAGATAACAATAAAGTATATCACGTATGGTCATCCCTTTAAAGGCAATTTTGTCTCGCACAACTGGGCGCCTTCTCCTCCAGGAGAAGTCCAGGCGCGAACCCCGAAGAGGGCATGACTCTCCTTCCGAGGCCGATCACGTTCGCCCTTCCATGCCCGGCGCCAGATCGTTCTGCGGCGAAAATGTTCAGGTGAGTGGTGGGGAAGTGTGCTTGGCGTTTACCGTGGCCATGGCCCTGTCGAGACCATGGGCAACGATAGCGATTACGGCCGCGGCGGCCGTGCTCACGACTTCGGGAACCTCGACCCCTTGATCTTCGTACCAAGGGTCCAACACGTACCGCTCAGGAGACTCGCCGAAGCGCGGCCTGCTGATTCCAACCTTGACCCTCACGTAGCCAACGGTCGCCAGCGCCTCATGGATGGAGTGGACGCCACGGTGCCCGCCGCTCCCACCCCCGGGAACGATACGTATCCGCCCGAACTCCAGGTCCAGGTCGTCGTGAACGACCACGAGATCCTCGGGAGAGAGCTGGAAGTAGTCCATGAGGGCCGCCACCGCTTCCCCGCTTCGATTCATGAAGGTCTGAGGTTTGACCAACATCACCGGGTGACCGGCGATAGCACCTCGACCCCATAGGCTTTGCGCTCTTCTCCTCGCGACCTCGATCCCGTGCTCTTCGGCAACCTGGTCCACAACCAGGAAGCCCAAGTTGTGGCGCGTCAACCGGTAGGCTTCCCCAGGATTTCCAAGCCCGACTACCAGATGCACTGGCGCACTCCGTGGGCCGGCCTACACCGGAACTGCTATGTTTCCTGCTCCTCTGTCTCCGCAGCCGCCCCCTCCTCCGCCATCTCCTCTCCTTCCACCACGGCCTCAGGCTTCTCTTCCACCTTCTTGGGTGCGAGGACGGTGGCGATGGTAAGCCGTGGGTCGGCCAGCAGTTCAACACCCTCTGGAGCCCTGAGATCGGAGACGTGCAGCGAATGCCCGATGGTAAGAGAGCTCACATCCAGATCCAATGCCTCGGGGATCCTATCGGGCAGGCAGGCAATTTCGACCGTCCTCAGCACCTGCTGGAGCATACCTCCCGTTGCCGCGCTCACCCCGATCGGCTCACCGACAAGATTGACGGGAACCTCCACGGTAATCTGCCGGTCCATGGATATGCCAAGGAAATCCACATGCAGGATGTCCCGCTTCACCGGGTCCACCTGAATCTCTCGGATCATGGCCCGGTGACCCTGCACTGACTCGCCGTCGGCGACGGTGAGATCAATGAGGATATTCTCAGCCGAGGCGGTACCGATTGCCCCTGCTAGATCGTGCGGCCTGACCGTGAGGGGCACGCTCTCGAGGTCGCGACCATAGAGCACCGCGGGGATCAGAGACTGATGCCGGAGAGCGCGAGCTGCGCCCTTTCCCAGGTTCTTCCTCACTTGCGCCGTAAGTGCCACTGTGTGCATAAATCCTCCCTCACTCTTTCGGACTCTCAGGGATAAGACGGCGATGGGAGGCGCCCCTTATGCACGCCTCCCACTTCCATCCCCTGTTTCGTATCTATCCCCGCCTGATGGTCATCAATTCATCTCAGACAAAAAGCGAACTCACCGAATCGTTCAGGTGGGTGCGCTTGATCGCCTCGCCGAGAAGACCGGCCACTGAGAGCACCTCGATCTTCTTGCAGGCTTTGGCCTCCGGCTTCAACGGGACACTGTCGGTGACGATAAGGTTGTCGATGGAGGAGTTCTCGATGCGCTCCACCGCCCGGCCGGAAAGCACCGCGTGGGTGCAGCAGGCGTTGACCGAGGCAGCCCCATCCTCGCTGAGCGCCGTTGCTGCTTCCGTGAGCGTTCCACCCGTATCCACCATATCGTCGAGGATGATTGTGGGCCTCCCCCGCACGTCCCCCACAACCTGCATCGCCTTCGCCAGCCCGCCTTTCTCACGCCGCTTGTCGATGATCGCCAAAGAAGCATCCAGCCGCTTGGCAAAGGCGCGAGCCCTTTCCACTCCGCCGGCGTCCGGCGATACAATGACCAGGTTGTTCTTGAAATGCTCGCGGATGTAGCCGAGCATCACCGGAGCTGCGAAAAGATTATCCACGGGGATATTGAAAAACCCCTGGATCTGATTGGCGTGCAGGTCGAGAGAGATGACCCGATGCCCTCCGGCCACCGTGATGAGATCGGCCACCAGCTTGGCACTGATGGGGACCCTTGGGGCCACCTTCCGGTCTTGCCGAGCGTACCCGTAGTAGGGAAGCACGACGTTGATCCGCCACGCCGAGGCCCGTTTGAGGGCATCGATGATGATAAGAAGCTCCATCAGGTTGTGGTTCACCGGGGTGCTCGTTGACTGGAGGACGAAAACGTCCCTTCCCCGTACATTTTCTCCGATTTCGACCATGATCTCCCCGTCGGCGAAGGTGGAGACCAGGGCCTTTCCCAGAGGGATCTGGAGATGATCACAAACCTTCACTGCCAGGTCCCGATTCGAGTTACCAGAAAAGAGCTTGAGCCGGTCGAGGATCATGGCCTTCCCACCATCGGACGACGCAAGGTTTCCGAATCCCAAGTCGAGCGATCTATCGGGATCACCAGTCTGATTTGCTTTCTCCCATCAAAGTCCCCCCTTTGCTAGAGGGGAGTAACCAGTTTCTCGGTCTGAGCAATATCTTCGCTCATGGTCCGCGCCACAAACAGGACAACGCCCGGGCGCCGGCCCACCT
>Ga0187776_10000565_pt1 | contig 17863 bp, 20 predicted proteins | sample 0216_BV02_MP12_2_FD_132426 | JGI IMG/M metagenome (GOLD analysis project Ga0187776, IMG submission 132426) | Tropical peat soil microbial communities from peatlands in Department of Meta, Colombia - 0216_BV02_MP12_20_MG | ecosystem: Environmental > Terrestrial > Soil > Wetlands > Peat | place...
CGGTCAACGCGCGAATGCACACCGGGTCCGAGCCGGCCATCGATTCCAGCAGCGCGGGAAACAGATCCTGCTCCTCGTCGTCGTGGTGATGACGCGCGGAGCTGTCGAAATAACGGATGACGCTGCGGGCGGCGGCCCTGGCCACGGCGTCGGCGCCCTGCGCGGCGACATGCGGTCTCAGCTTGAGAAGCGTGGCGCACTTGTCGCGGATGCGGCCGTGACAGGCCACAAGCATCTCGAGCGGCGCTTCGAAGCCGGCCGTTGGCGCCGAGAATCCGGGAAGCTCAGAGCCCATGGCGCAGAGCGCGCTCGGAGGACGAGAGGGCCTTCCGGGTGCGCCTCATCCCGCGGGGCGAGCTGTGCAGCGCGGGCTTCGCGCTCAGGAAGGCCGCGAATTCGGGCGCCGCGTTGGCTTCCTGCAGCGCGTGCAGCTCGGCGCGATGGACGCGCGCCAGCCGCTCCAGGCGCTCCTCGCCTTTGCGCGTCAGCGTCACCTCCACCCGCCGCCGGTCGCTGCGGCTCGCGCCGCGCCGGACGAGCCCCGCCGCCTCGCACCTCGAGATCAGCGACACGACGCCGTGCTGCTTGGCCTGGAGCCGCTCGGCGAGCTCGCCGACCGTGGCCCACTCTCGGCCGGGGAATCCCCGGATCTGGAGCAGCAGGAGGTATTGCAGCGCCGTTATTCCATGGCTGCGGGTGACGTCTTCGCTGAATCTCAGGAAGCGGCGCAGCTGGTAGCGGAAATGCGCGAGGGCTTCGTAGTCGCTCTTGGCCATCCGCGCGGTGCGAAACGTCTTCATCGCCGTCTTCCGCCGATCTTCGTCGCCGTCACCCGCCGGAAGTATATCACGACGTGATATAGTCTCGAGGCGACCGCGTCGCGGAGACCATGAAGCTCCATATCCTCTCGGATCTGCATTTGAGCGTCTGCGCATGGGAACCGCCCGCGGGCGACGCCGACGCGGTGGTTCTCGCCGGGGACATCGCCCGACCGGCGGAGGCCGTCGCGTGGGCGCGGCGCTTCGGCAAGACGGTGTTCTACGTTGCCGGCAACCACGAGTTCTACGGTGGCAGCATTCCTGGAACGATTGCCGAGCTCAGGGCGTGCTCCGCCGGGAGCGACGTGCGCGTGCTCGACAGCGAGGAAACGCTCTTTCAGGGCGTGCGGTTTCTCGGCGCGACGCTGTGGACCGATTTCCGGCTGTTCGGCGCTGGAGAGCGCTGCGCGGCGGCGATCGACGAAGCGCAGCGGCTCATCCGCGATTTCTCCAGGATCCGGGTCGACGACGGGGGACGGCTGTTCACCCCCGCCGACTCGCAAGCGCTGTTCGATTCGCAGCTCGGCTGGCTCGAACGGAAACTCGCCGAGACGTACGTCGGTCCCACGGTGGTGATCACCCATCACGCGCCCTCGCCGAGGAGCATCCATCCGCGCTTCGCCGAGTCGCTCCTCAACGCCTGCTTCGTTTCCGACGCCGAGCGGCTGCTCGACGGCCGTCGCGCGCGCCTGTGGATCCACGGGCACACCCACGACAGCTTCGATTACCGCATCAACGGGATTCGGGTGGTGTGCAACCCGCGCGGCTACGCCAGGGACGGAGTGAACGAGAACGCGCGCTTCGATCCCGATCTGACGATCGAGATCGGCTAAACCAAGGGGGACCCGCCACGATCGGCGGGCCGCCGCTCAGCCAGCGGTCGCGTGTGCGATCGACAGCTCCGGCGGGTGCGCGAGAGTCTGGTAGACGACGCAATAGCGCTCGGTCAGGTGCAGCAGCGTGTTGATCTCGCTGGATGCGGATCCGGCTCGTCGCCAGCGCGTAGAATAGCGCACCGTCCTCGATTCGTCGGCCGTCGATGACCGTCCGCAGCGCTCGCACCCGTCCGCGCTTCCGGCTCCTCGGCCGGATCGCTTTCGCGGTGACGTACGCGCTGGCGCGCTTCACTGGCGCACTGTCGCGGTTCCACTCGCCGCACGGACGTCACGCGGCCGAGCGACTCGCCTCGATGCGCGACAAGCTCGAGCGCGGCGAGACGGTCTACGTCGTGGGCATCGGCCCCGGAGGCCACAACGCCGGCGTCGGGCTGATCGAGGCGTCGAAGGCGCGCGGCATCCGGCTCCTCGCCAATCACGAGGAGGAGCGCTTCCGCGCGATCAAGCACTATCAGCGCTATCCCGGCAAATGCGTCGACGTCCTCGTCGAGCAGATGAAGGCGCTGGGCATCGCTTCCGCGAGCATCCATGCGGTGTGCGCGAGCTGGGACTATCCGCTCTGGACGGCGAAGGCGGTCGAGAGCGTCACCCAGGAGCTGCCTCAGAGCCGGCGGCTGCTCGAGCCGGAGGCCTCGCCGCAGATGAACGCGCGCTGCGCGCTCGACGCCTTCAGCGCGCCGCGCCGGCTGGGCCGCAAGCTTCGGCACGACGGCAAGCGCGTGCCGGTGATCAACCTGCGCCATCACGACAACCACGCGTGGTTTTCCTGGGGCGTGTCGCCGTTTGCCCACCGCACCGAGCCCGTGATGGTGCTGGTGATCGACGGCGCCGGCGACGACGGGGCGATCTCGTCGTACGTCGCCAGGGCGGATCGCCTCGAGCCTTTATCCAGGAACGACAACTTCTGGGACTCGCTGGGGATGATGTACGGCATGCTCAGCTCCTCGCAGGGCGGCTGGCCGCTGCTCTCGAGCGAGGGGCGGTACATGGGCGCGGTCGCCTGGGGCGACTCCGACCGGACGACGAACCGCTATTACCGGCCGCTGCGCGAGATCTTCGTGCTCGAAAGCGAAGGCCGCGTGCTGCTCAACCGCGCGCTCGCCAATTGGCATCGCGGCGGCTGCCTCGATCCGTACACCGAGCGCCTGTCCGCCATCCTGGGCGAGCCGATCCTGCCGCGGGACATGTGGAATCCCGATTCGGTCTTGAGCGTCGATGACATCCGGCACGCGCCGATCACCGCCGAGCGCGTGGACAAGGCGGCTGCGGTACAGCTCGTGTTCGAGGATGCCCTTTTCCACGTCGTCGAGCACCTGATCCGCGTCACCCGCGGCACGCGCCTGGTGATGACCGGTGGAACGGCGCTCAATTGCGTAGCCAACATGCGGCTCCTCGATCGGTTCGACGCCGCCTGGTACGAGCGGAGCCTCGGCCTGAAGGATGCGAGGCTGCACCTCTGGGTGCCGCCGGTGCCGGGCGACGCGGGGGTGACCATCGGCGCGGCGTACCACTTCGCGTGCCTGGCCGGCGCGAAGCCCGGCGAAGCGCTGGAGCACGCGTTCTACTGCGGAACGGCGCCGACACGGAGCGACATCGATGCCGCGCTTGCCGGCGTGCCCGAGATCGGTCATCGACGCGTCGGCAACGTCTCGTCGCCGGGCGAGCGCGGGCGCATCGCCGAGCTCATGGCCCATATCGTCTCGCGGGACGGCGTGATCGGCATCTTCCAGGGCCGGGCGGAGACCGGCCCGCGCGCGCTGGGGCATCGCTCGATACTGGCCAATCCCGCCAATCCGGGCACGCTCGACACGCTCAACCGCCTCGTCAAGTTCCGCGAGCGGATCCGGCCGCTGGCGCCGATGGCCACGCTGGAGGCGGCGAAGACGTGGTTCGAGCTGTCGCCGGGCGCCGCCGACGACGATTACAACGCCTACAACTACATGGTGCTCACGTGCCGGGCCAAGCCGGCGGCGCGCGAGCGGCTCCCGGCGGTGGTCCATCACGACGGCACGTCGCGCGTGCAGATCGTGCGCGAGCACGTCGATCCGCTCATCCACGGGTATCTCCGGGCGATGGGGCGGCGCATCGGCGCCGAGGTGAGCGTCAATACGTCCCTCAACGTCGGCGCGCCGATCGCGCAGACGCCGGTGCAGGCGCTCGAGACGCTCAAGAAGAGCAGGGGGATGCACGGGCTCTTCCTGATCGCGGACAGCGGGGAGGCTTACGTCGCCTGGCACGACGTGGAGCAACCGCCTAAGGACGGCGGCAGGGCGCTGCGCGGATGGATGGAGGAATCGTTCTTCGGCATCAGAAGCGCGGAATTCCCGGCCTAGAGGCGGACCAAGCCCGGGGGCGCCGCAATGTGCTAGGGTCGCGCTTCGGCAAGCGACCGCGGTTTTGCGACCTTGGAGGTATCCATGCGCAGGCGGCAGTTCATCGCCGCGCTCGGCGGCGCTGCGGTCGTGCCGTTCGCCGCCGCGCAGCAGCCGGACCCAGCGCGCAGGCTCGGCGTCGTCATGGCGGTCGGCAAGACGCCCGAGTACGTCACCGCGCTCGAGGCATTCGAACGGACCCTGGCGTCCCTCGGATGGCAGCGGGACGAGAATCTTCGCATCGACGAACGCTGGTCAGCCGGGGGCGATGAGCAGGCGCGCCTTGCCGCGCGAGAGATCGGCGCGCTGCATCCGGACGTCATCCTCGGACAATCTGCGCCCGTCATCGAAGCCCTGTTGTCGACGACGCGCACGACGCCGATCGTGTTCCTGCACGTCGCCGACCCGGTGGCGAGCGGTATCGTGTCGAACCTGGCGCGTCCCGAAGGCAACGTCACCGGCATCACGAACATCGAGCCGTCCATCGGCGGGAAGTGGCTGCAGCTTTTGAGGGAGATCGCGCCGGCGCTGCGCCGGGCGGCGTTGCTCGTCAGGCCCGGCGCATACGCGGACCGGGGCGCGCTTTTCCGCGAACCGTTCGAGGCGGCCGCGCGCGCCCTCGGCGTGACAGCGGTGAAAGGCGAAGTCGAGGACCTGCGCGCGGTCGAGGCGGTGATGGCGGGCCTCGCGTCGGGCGCGAGCGGCGGTGTCGTCGTCGCTCCCGACGCGTTCTTCGCCAGCCATAGCGCCGAAATCATCGCCCTCGCCGAGCGCTTCCGACTGCCGGCGGTCTATCCCTACCGGTATTACGTCGCGGAGGGCGGCCTGCTGTCCTACGGGGTGAACAACGTCGACCTGTTCCGGCAAGCCGCTCCCTACGTCGACCGTATTTTGCGAGGCGCGAAGCCTGCCGACCTGCCGGTTCAGCAGCCGACCCGCTTCGAGCTGATCATCAACGTGAAGACGGCGAAGGCGCTCGGCCTGGCGATCGCCCCGTCGCTGAGGCTCCGCGCGGACGAGGTCGTGGAGTGACAGCCCGGTTGCTCAGGTGTCCTGTTGCAGATACTGGTGGACGAAGGCAATCGCCATGCTGCCTTCGCCCACCGCAGAGGCGACGCGCTTGACCGGGCTCAGCCGCACGTCGCCGCAGGCGAAGACGCCGGGCACGCTCGACTCGAGGAGGTACGGATCGCGCTTGAGCGACCAGAGCCCGGCTTTCACCACGTCGTCGCCGGTGAGCACGTAGCCGCGCTTGTCGCGGGCGATCTCGGGCGGCAGCCATCCGGTCTCCGCGTCGGCGCCGATGAACACGAACAGCGCGCCGCAGTCGCACGAGCGCACCTCGCCGCTCGCCGCGTCGCGGATGTCGATGCCCGTGAGGTGCGTGTCGCCGCGCGCGGCGACGACTTCGGCGCGGAGCTGCACGCGGATGTTGGACTGGGCGGGAAGCTGCTCGATCAGGTAGCGAGACATGCTGTTCTCGACCGAGTCGCCGCGGACGACCAGCGTGACGCTGCGCGCGTGGTTGGCGAAATACAGCGCCGCCTGCCCGGCCGAGTTGCCGCCGCCGATGAGATAGACGTCGAGCCCGTGCGTGGCGCTCGCCTCGCTGCGCGCCGCACCGTAATAGATCCCCTTGCCGATCAGCCTATCGAAGCCGTCGATGGCGAGGTGCCGCCACGTGACGCCGGTCGCGAGGATGACCGTGCGCGCTCCGAGGAACTCGCCGCCGTCCAGGTAGACCCGGCGCGATCTCGCATCGATGCGATCGATGGCGCGCGTAACCATGATTTCCGCGCCAAGACGCCTGGCCTGCTGCAGCGCGCGGTTCGCCAACTCGTCGCCCGAGACGCCGCCCGGGAAACCGAGATAGTTCTCGATGCGCGACGAGGTGCCGGCCTGGCCTCCCGGAGCCTCGCGCTCGACCACCATCGTGCGCAGCCCTTCGGATGCGCCGTAGACGGCCGCCGCCAGCCCGGCCGGCCCGCCGCCGATGATGATCGTGTCGTATTCAGCGAGGTGAGGCCTGGTCTGGAGTCCGAGGCGCTCCGCGAGATCGCGCGTCGCCGGTCGGGTCAGCACCGTCCCATCGGCCAGCTCGAGCGTCGGACAATCAGCCTCGGGCGGTGCCGTTCCGGTCCAGCGCATCGCGAGGTCCGGTGCGTCGGGCGTGACCCACTCATGGCTGATCTGGTTGCGCGCGAGGAAATGGCGCAGCGCGGTGCACGCGGAATCCCAGCGGCTGCCGAGAATCGTGACCCTTGGCTTCGGCGGCTCGGCCGCGATGCCCTTGAGTCCGCCGATGCGCTCGAGCGCGAGCGCACCGACTTTCACCGAAATCGCGGGCGACGCCGCGGCGGCAGCGTAATAATCCTTCGGCTCGATGCGGATCACGCGCGAGGGCTCGGCCGCACGATAACCGCCGAGGAACACGCTGCCCAGCGTCATCGGAACTTCGCCGAAGATCGCGCCAGGCACGCGCCAGCCGAGGGTTCGCCGGACGCCGTCGATCGTCTTCACCACCTCGATCTTGCCCGCGAGGACGACGAAAAGCGCGCGCTCCCCACCCTCCGGGACCGCGAACTCTCCCGTGCTCAAGTGCAGATCGGCGGAGGTGTCGGCGAGCCGTTGCAGCTCGGCCTCGGGAAGCGAGGCGAACAGCGTAACCGAGCGGATGTCGTCCGCGGTCAGCAAGGATCGGGAGCCGGTGGAACAACCGGCGCGTTGCGCCCATCGAGATTTTCGTCAAACGCCATGCGCCCTCCACGCGACTCGCGGCACGCGCGAGCATAGCAAGGCCGCAACCGAGAGGCAAAGCGACGCGCGATCAGCGCAGCGTGCGGAAGGTGATCGAATACCGGAGCGCGGTCACGGCGGGAATGCTGTGCTCCCATGCCGTGCGGGCACGGCCGCGGAGCAGGTACGCGGAGCGCGGCTCGGCGGCGAGCGAGTAGCGCTCCCACGTTGCGCCGGACTTGCGGCGGAAGCGCAGCAGGCACGAGGCGTTGAGGGAAATGCCGATCACGTCGCCGAAGACGGGCCTGTCCCGGTGCCAGCCGATGGCCGTGCCGGGACGGTACTCGTTGATCAGCGCCTGGACGAGCTTCCCAGGGTCGAGCCCGGCGAATGCCGCGGCCCGCTCGCGCATTGGCAGCAGGAACGCGGGCATCTCCGCGGCGGGGTGCAGCGAGCCCTCGTCGTAGCTGTAGCGCCAGCCGTACGCGACGACGCGCCGGTTCGCGAGATAGCCGTGGAAGTCGAACGGCGTCAGCGCGAGCTGGGCGAGACGACCGACGAGATCGTGCTCCTCGTCGCTCGTGAGCACATCGGCTTGATAGCGGAAGCCCTCGGGGGCCTCGAGGGCGCGCGCCCTCCTTCCCAAGGGCCCGTTATCCGCCGAGAGGAGGCGAAGCTGGGTTGGCTGCCTCACATGACAGAAGACCGGGTCAGGAGCGCAATCGTTCGCGTAGCGTCATAAGACAGGGCCCGGACCGCGCGTGGCAGCGTCAGAACCAGTAGTCGGCGACGCAGCGACCGTCTCGCGGCAAGTCTTCGAACGAGTTCAGTCCGTCGAAGTGGTCGATCGGGATCTGTGCCACCGCGTCCGGCTCAGCGAGCCGCAGATTCACGGCGATGCGTCGGCGCCCCTGCTGATCCTTCTGCTGCGCGCGCCAAAAGGCCACGCAGCCGCAGACCGGACAGAAATGGAATTCGATCGCCTTGCCGCGGACGTACTGCCGGGTATCGCCCGATACCTCGATGCCTTCACCCTCGTAGTCATAGGCCCAGAGGACTCCGTAGCGTCGGCATACCGTGCAGTTGCACGCGGTCGCTCCGTCGGGTTGGCCGTCGAATCCCCAGCGCACGGCGCCGCAGTGGCACGATCCCTCGATCATCTCACTCGCCTTCACCTTGCCGGCGCGCAATCCACCATGCCAGCAGGCCAAAGACAATGGCAATGCCACCGAGGAATGTCCAGAACCAGGCGAACCCTCTGGCGTCAGCCGCGACCGCCGGATCCGCGAGGCTGCCGAGCGAAGTGAACCCGCTGATCGCGACGCTGAGGCAGATAGCGGCGAAGATCGCTGCGGCGATCATGGTGGCTCGTAACGAGAGTTTCATCGGCACCGATCAGGCCAAACCCGATTCCCTATTCTGCTCCACGCTCCCACTCTGCAGCCGGGCCGCGGATCACGCGGAACAAGGGGTGCGGATCGGGGGTCGGGATTCCAAGCTGCGCTCGATAGATCGCCGGACTGCGCTGCCGCAGCTTCTCGCGAAGCCAGGCCCATTCGTATTGCAGCTGCCCGTCCGTGACGGCAATGGGCGTCACCGGCCGATCCGGTCCAAGCTTCGAACGATCGAACCGGTAGCCGCGCGACTCCGCCTCGTCGTAAACGATGGAGAGGTAGTGGTTGACCGCCGAACGGGGCGACGCGGAAGAGCGGAAACGCCGTAGTTGAGGATGGGCGCGATAGCCCTCCGTCCGGCCGCGCAGCACCTCGCGGGCGAGCAGAGTCTCGCGCCAAAGGGCGACGAGCCCCCTTGCATCGAGGTACTTCGGATGGAGGCTCCACAGCCGCATGAAAACGGGCAGCGTAAGGGGGCAATACGGAAGCCGGCGCAACCCGATGCGCGAATCAGCCGCCGAAGAACTCGACCACGCCGGTCTGCAGGTTGTACATTGCGCCCGCGATCTTGATCGCGCCGCTCGACTCCATGCCGGCGAGCACAGGATTGTACATACCGAGGTTGCCGATCTCGCTGTGAAGCGCCGTATCGTATGCCGATAGATGCTCCGCCTGCAACAAGGCGAGCTCCACGCTACGTGGCCAGCAGTTCGAGATAGGCCATACCCAGGACTCCACGATAGCCCCTGAAGTAGGCATTGCTCTGCGCCACCATCCGGGCGCGAACAGCCGCCGCTTCGGGATGGTCGTCCGCGTGCCCGGCCAGCCAGCGCGCGTAGCGGGCCGTATAGCCCGACTCGAACCTGTCCCATTCGTCCATCGTCGCCTGATGGACGCCGACCACGGCGAATCCGCAGTCGCGGACCGTATCGAGCAGCTCCGGCAGGAAAACGAACTCGTCCGTGCGATTCGCGAGCGGCGCGATCGCCTCCGGCGTCGGCTTAGCGGTCCAGATGCCTTCGCCGTACACCCCGGGCGAACCCCGGTCGAGCAGCGCGCGAATGGCTCTCAGCGCGCTGCGATAGTCGACCGGCAGGCGCGCTTCGACCGGGGGCCCCCAGATCTGGCTCGACCCGATGCACAGCACGGCGCCGGCTGCTCGGGGAAGGTGAGCCTTGACGTCTCCCGCGATCAACGAGATCCGGTCGGCGACGCCACGTTGCCGCGCCAGAGCCTGTCCATGCGCCACGGCGTCGGCGTCGAGATCGATGCCCAGCCCCGTGGCGCTCGGCGCGCTCTCGAGGACGCGGATCAGCAGTTCCGCCCATCCGCAGCCGGTGTCCACGACCGTTCCACGAGCGTTTCCGGCGACGAAGTCGCAGAGCTTCGCTGCGCGCTCCTCGGAAAGCGGAGCCATGAACGTCAGATCGCGATAGGCGGGGTCGAGCTCCGGGGCCATTTGCCAGCGCAGACTAGAAGATGCTCATTAGGTGACAGCGCTACCAATCGATGACGAACGGCGCGGCAAGGAGCGCCGCGCCGATCAGCGAGAGCCATACCCAGCCCTGGACGAAATAGGGATAGATGCAGAGAATGACTCCCGAGAGAACGGGCACCAGCTTGGTCTGGCGCTTCCCATAGACCATGTACGCGAACCCTAGTGCTCCCGCGACGATACTGAAGAAAATTTGATCCATGAGCCTATGCACCCCAAGCGCCGAGCTTGCGCCCGTTCGCCGCCGCGGACACCGCCGCGCCGAGGAAACGCTCGATCTCCGTCACGACGGCGGCGTTTTCGTACAGGGCCCCTTTCTTCGCGTGCAGCTCGCTTCGCAGCGCCGCGCGCCACGCCGCGTCGTTCGCGAGCCGCAGCGCGATCTCGACGTAATCCCTGCCATCTCTCGCAGCAAGGCCGTCGATGTGCATCTGCCGATAGAGGGCGTGCGTGATGCGGCTGCGCGCCAAAGGTCCTGGCCAGGTCACGACCGGTGCGTCGACCGCGAACATTTCGAGGCTCGTCGTACCGCCCCCGAAGACCGGCGTGTCGAGGACTGCGCCGACGTGCTGAAGGAACCCGAGCAGCCTGTCGAGCTTCAGAAAAGGAAGGAAGGCGATGCGGTCGGTAACGTCCGGCATCGTCCGCCGGAACCGCTCGAGCAGCAGCGCTCCCAGCTGCGGCGACCTGGCGCTGTTGATCAGCACGAGGAACCCGGAGCGATCGCGGCGCAGGATCTCGCCCAGGACCGCGTCGAAGTCGGGGTGGTATTTGATGAGGTTCTGCGCGCAGAAGTACAGCCTGGAATCCCGCGGCAGGTTCAGCTCGGTCCGCGTGGGAGAGGTTGACGAGACGGCGGGCGGACGGAAGTAGGTCGGCACCACGGCGAGACGGACCAGCGTCTCGGTGTAGTGATCGCGCGAGTCAGGCGTCTCCAGGTCCTGCGCCGACAGGAAATAGTCGACGTTCGCGATCCCGGTGGTGACCGGGTGGCCGAAGGTCACGCACTGCACCGGAGCCAGCCGCGCGAACGCCAGAAAATACGTCGTCGGTGCCATGCCGATGTCGGTGTAGAAAAGAACATCGAGCCGGGCATCGGCAACGAGACGGCGCGCCTTGTCCAGGTCGTCCGGCAGCACGATCGTGCGCGAAGCGCCGAGAGGGGGATTGCCCTCGGGGGGATCGAATCGGAAGGCGCAGACGTCGAAGCGGCTGCGGTCGAGGTTTTCGACGATGCCCCCGAACAGCTTGGTCATGGGATGTTCGGGAAGAAAGAACTTCGAGATGAACCCGATCCGGATTCGATCTGCGGCCCCTGCGTAGTTGTCGCAATGCGGCGCGCGCCACGCCAGGGCCGGATGCGCGCCGACGTAGAAATCCGCGAAGGCCTTGCGCAGCTCGCGATCGTTGCGGCCGTGGTAGCCCGTGTAGAAGATGGCGTTGCTCGCGCCGCGCAATGGATCCGGAAGCGCGATGCGTTGCGCGGCCAATCGAGCCAGCCCGGCACGCAGCTGCTCTCGCGTTGCGTCGATCTCGGCGACCGACGCCGCGATCACCGAGGTGAGAAACGCGAGCTTCACCTCCGGCACCGGGCCCGGCCAGCTTGCCTGCGCCTGCCGGTACGCGTTCGCGGCATCCGCCGTCCGGCCGATCTCCTGCAGGATGTCGCCCAGGTGGACGAAAGCCTCGGACGCCTCTTTGTTTCGACCCTGCACCCGCAGCAGGTTCGCGAGGTTGTTGAACGCGCCGGTGTGATCGGGCCGCAGCTCGATGACGCGCCGGTACGCCGCATCGGCGTCGGCGAACCGCTGCTGCTCGCGCAGGACGTTCGCGAGATTGAACCAGGCATCCGCGAATCGAGGGTCGAGCGCCACTGCGCTTCGGAAAGCCGCCTCGGCGTCATCGAGCCGCCCGAGCATCGTCAGCGCGTTGCCATAGTTGCTGCGCGCCGTGGGGTCGTCGTCGTTTACGGCGATGGAGTCGCCGATCAGGCGTGCCGCCGCCTCGTACTGCTGCGCCTGGTACGCGAGCAGCCCGAGGTAATGCAGTGCGTCGCGGTGTCTCGGTTCCCGGGCGAGCAACTGCCGGTAACGCGCCTCCGCTTCGGCCAGCTGGCCCGCCTGATGCAACCGCAGGCCTTCCTGGAGAATGGGATCGAGCATGCTGTTCGAAAATCGGCGACGCTGCGAGAGCTCAGGCCGCACGAACCCCTCGCGAGCCAGGCAGCCTCGCGCCGACGATAACGAGGGGGATCAGCGAGCCCAGAAATACGATGTGGTACCACACCGGAAACCTGGTCCACAGGCTGGCGTGCACGGGCACGAACAAGGCAAGGAGCAGGACCGCGAACAGGTAGACGGCCACCCGAGCGCCGCGCCCGATGGCGACGCAGGCAGCACCCGCCGCGAGCGAGGCGATGGCGCCGAGCACGAGGCGGGCGATCAGCATGCCCAAAGAGAAGTCCATGGCCTTCTCGACGTCGGCGTACCCTGGAATGAGCCGGCGAATGGCCAGGTTGCCGACGGTAGCCACTGCGAACCACACGAGGAAACCGACAACGACCGCCAGAACGACTCGGAGCCAATTGGGCATGATGGGCAATCGGCGAGTGCGGCCTAACGAACGCTCGGGGGTGTGGCGCCAGAGAGCCAGTCTAGAGCAGGCGGCTCGGAATCGTAGACGTCACACATGAGCCCGAAATCCGCGGCAACCTTCACGCCAAATTTCTGGGGATGAATGTACTTGGCGTCGACCACGAGCACCACTATTACGAAACCGTTCGCTTTGTGTGCCCACTCTTCGACCATCAGGAAGCGGTCAACCAGGCTCGGAACCGACATGCCGACCAGACCTGTCCCGTTCACCAGGAGCTTGACTATGGACCGCTTACGGCAATATCCGATTGCCCTGCTTATGAGGTCTACCGCCTCGACGAGCGAGCACTCGCCGCGAGGGCGGAACAGACAGACGCCGTCTACGACTACCAGAGGTTCCGGCAGGCGCATGCTCTCGGTCACCCTTTCACGAAGTGAACACTCGGGATCCAGCTCCGCTTGCGCCTGGCCAGCCGCGATGGCTCGTCTTCCGCATCGAACGTCGCGGAGGCGTGCTTGAGCAGGGCGCGGTCGACGCCCTGGAAGGCGTTGACGCTGACCACCGCATAGGTGTTTCCGTCGATGTCGCTCGTTACGACCGGCACAACGCCACAGGTGGCGCAGACATGGAACCTGGCGGTCTTGGTGCCAAAAGCATAGAGCGAGACGCGCGTTGCATCGGCGATTGCCACGGTGAGGCTACCCGTCGGGCAGGAAGTCCACACCCCGCCATGCTTGGTGCAGAACGAGCAGGTGCAGGCGCGCGCCGGAATCCCGACCGGCTCGGGTTCCCACAGCAACTCGAAGGCAATGTTTCCGCAATGGCAGCTGCCGGAGACGAGCATCGGTGCCTACAGCGACGTCGCTCCAGCGCGTGTGCGCTCGCGCGCCCCCGTCTGAGATTGTGTCGCCTTCATATTTGTATCCGTCGTCGGGGCCTGACGGGGAAGTCCTTGGAGAACCAAGCTGACCGGCGCGTGCCGGCGGGCGCCAGAGGACGCCCGGCGGACACGCGTCCGGTTGGACGGATGTTAGGCTGCGGGATCATTTGTGCTCTGAAACGATATTGGCATGGCGCAAGAACAGCCGCCATGAGCTGCCTTCCAGGCACCACCCATTCGTGAACCGTCGGGTGATCACGGCGCCGAGCCGAGCTAACCGGCGCACCGCCCGGATGCGCGCCAACCCCCGGGGCGCGTGCCGGCGCGGCCGGTTGAGCGAGGGGTTAGGCCGCACGGCGTTGCACAAAGTAGGCGCCGGCCGCGCCGTAAGCAGTTCCAAGAATTGCGCTCGCCAATGCCGAGCCAATAGGGTGCGTCGGTTGCGCGCCGACTACGAATGGCATGGCCCAACTAGCCAGTGAAGCCAGGGCGCCAACCAGCGCGCCGAGCACGGCACCATACCGAGGCGCTAACCAGCCGACAGCGAAGCATGGTGCAATGGAGATTGTAGTGCCGAGCGGTGGCGCGATAACGGCGTCCCACAAAACAATGGGCGCACCCACCACTTCGCCGTGCGCTATCAACCCAAGCCACCGAAATGCGGCCCAGAGAACGAGCTGCAGCGGCACCGCAAGTGCAACTATCACGGCGAGTCTGATGGGGCTACCTGACATGTGCGGCCTAACGAACAATAGGGACTTCCCCGTCCCGGAAATGGCAACGAGGTGCCAAGATTGAATTTCGTCGGTTCTATCTAAACCAGGAGGGAAGTCATGAAAGAGATTACTACGGTGGGCGTCGATCTCGCAAAGCCTGTGTTTACGGTCCATGGAGTGGATGCGCGAGCAGCGCACGGTGACGATCAATCGGATGCGGGGTTTGCTGGCCGAATTCAGTGTGGTCTTGCCGCAACGGTCCGAGCGTCGAAATACGCGCTCATCGGAGGCCGATTAGAGATCTGCAGTCTGCCTGAGCAGCGACGCAACAGCGAAACCACTTGCAACGAGGAAGTCCTTAGAGAACCAAGCTAACCGGCCGCGAGCGGACGGCGCGCCAGCGCCGCCGGCGAGCGGTCCGGTTGAGCGAGTGGTTAGGCAGCTTCCTCTTTGAAAGCACGTAGCACCGCGTTTATGCGCGTCTGATACCCAGGCCCTTGCGCCTTAAACCATTCGAGCACGTCGGCATCGACGCGCAGAGAAATTGATGCCTTCGGTGGAACTGCCTTAAGCCCGCGCCGGACTATGCCCCGCACAATATGCCTCACGGACGCTTCCGGATGCTCAGGGCTGACCACGATGTCTTTGTCCTTCATCGTGCGCAGGCGCGCCCAATCCGTTCTAGAGGTTCTTGAAGAAGATCGCTTGCTCATGCTTCGTCGCCTTGCGAAAGGAGATGATGTGGATGCGGCTTGGCGTTTCGGTATGGACGATCGAGACGACGACGCCTCGCAGGAGCCCTAGAGTGACAAATCGCTGTTCGTCGTACTCGAAGCGATTGTCTTCATAGGTGAACGTAGCTCCGGCGAACACTTTGGGTGCATCGATGAAGTCCAAGCCGTGATTTCGCAGGTTCGACTCGCGCTTCGCATCGTGCCAAGTGAACCGCATATGCGAAGTGTATATACAAACCGCATAGACGTCAAGGCTAGAAGCTGCCCAACTAGAATTAGCTACCCTAATACGACGCAAAGTACCCCGTCTCACCCCGTTCTGATTACGGTGCTAGAGGCAGAATACCGATTCGAATCAACCATTCGGTCCCAACGATGCCGCCGCTGAGCATTTCGTACCCCTAGCCCGCCTGCGGGTGTGCGCACGGCTGCCAATCTAGTTCAGATCCACCGCGTGCCGCTTCAGGTCCTCGAGCGACACCACGGCGAGCGCCTCCTCGTGCGTGGCCGACAGGACGACGGGCGGCGCGACGCCGGCGTCGAGCGCCTCGCGCCAGCGCCCGGCGCAGACGCACCAGCGGTCGCCAGGCTTCAGGCCAGGGAAGCCGAACTCCGGATGCGGCGTCGACAGATCGTTCCCGTGCGCCTTCGAGAAGGCGAGGAACTTCGCCGTCATCCGGGCGCACACGACGTGCAGCCCGAGATCTTCCGGGCCGGTGTTGCAGCAGCCGTCGCGGTAGAAGCCGGTGCGCGGCTCATCGGAGCAGGGCTCGAGGCGCCCGCCCAGCACGTTCGTCTCGTCGGGCGTGTTCACGGCTTGAGCGCGCGATAGAGGAACGGCAGGCTCACGTTCATCCGGTAATCGACGTCCGAGTGGTTGTCGTCGAACTCCTGGTACACGTGCGGGATCCGCGCTCCGGCCAGCCGCCGGGACAGGATCCGCGTGCCGTAGTGGATGTGGTACTGGTCGCGCCAGCCGCAGTCGATGTAGATACCCTTGAGCTGGCGCAGGTTGTCGCGGTAGCGGTCGACGAGCAGGATCGGGTCGTGCTCGAGCCAGCGCTGCCAGCGCTTCTCGATCAGCTCGCCGGTCTCGAGGTTGAACGGCAGCCTGAACCCCAGCGGCGCGCGCGGATCGGGATCGTAGGTCGCCGCCATGCACACGTTCATGATGCAGTGCGACTCCGCGTGCGACAGCTTCTCCTTCGCCCACACCGCATCGAGGAAGCGCTTCACCCGCCCGTCGTCGAGCCCCTCGTCGAGTCCCTTGCGCCGGGCCGCGGCGAGCACGTCGTAGCGCCCCGGCTTGCGTCCCGGCTGGCGATACTTGGAAAGCTCGTTGAGCGTGTTCGGCCAGTCGTGCCAGTAGACGAAATCGAAGTACGAATCGCCCGAGTGGTCGGCGATCGCTCCCCAGTGCTGCGCGTGCTTCATGCCGTGGATGATCGCGCCGTAGCCGCCCGACGACTTGCCGAAGCAGCCGCGGTGCTCGCGGCTGGCCAGCGTGCGGAACTCGCGGTCGACGAAGGGAATGAGCTCCCGCGTAAGGTAGTCCGCGTAGTTGCCGAGCGCCGAGGAATTGATGTACTGGTTCCCGCCGAGCGCGGTGAAGCAGTCGGGAAAGACGAAGATCGCCGGCCCCATCTTGCGCTCGTGCATGAGCCGCGCGACGCGGTCGGGCACGTTGTCGCCGAACGGACGCCAGCCGGTGTGCCCGAGCCCCGAGCCGGTGAAGCCGACGAGATCGAAGAGCACGGGGAAGCGCCGGCCCCGGCCGCGACCGGCGCCTTCGTCGTAACCGGGGGGCAGCCACACGCCGAGCTTGCGCACGTGCGGATCGCCCAGCGAATTGCCCTTCAGGATCTTCGATGTGTGCTCGAGGACGACCAACGTGCCGGTCTTCCCCGCGAAGCGCTTGATGGTCATGGATTCCCCCTGGGAACGTCATTGTAGCGCGGCGATTCGCGAGGCCTCTTTTCGCGCTTGACAACCCAACCCCGCGTTGCTACGGTCACCGCGGCTGCAGAAGCGCGAGCGGTGTCGGGTCCGGGGTGTAACAGCGTGTAACAAAGAGCGCGCTGCACTGTAGGACGCTTCGCTTTTCGTGTTCGCTGGAGCTCGACCGTGCGGCGGCGCCGCGTTTGTGCAGGACGCGCATCAGGCATCTCCCGGCCCGCAGGCACGGGGAGTTGCACGTGACGACGGTTGCCCGCGCCGGCGTCGGCACTCGCTCGACGAGCGTCGCGATGGCTTGGCCGTCGCTCATCGAGACGGCGCTGACGCTCGTCGCGATCGGCATCATCTTCCCGCTGTTCCAGCGCCTGCCCGAGGACGATCACGGGCGAGGCGGGCGCTTCGCCGTGACCGCGATCTCGGTGAGCGGCCTTCCCGAACGCGTGCTTCCGGCGCTGTGCGATCGCTATGGCGCGTCGGCCGAGCCTGCGGTGCGCGATCGGCTGTGCCGCTCGAGCGCCGGCTCGTCGGGACGCAGCGACGCGATGCCTGCCATGCTGGTCGATGCCTTCGCCCAGGCTTCGCGCGCCTTCCGCCGGCCGCTCGCCACGGCCGAGCAGCGCCGGAGCGAGCTCCACCTGCAGCAGCGCGAAGGGCTGGGCGACCTTCTCGCGCTCGCGCAGTCGATCGATGCGATCGACGCCGAGCTCCAGCCTTACATGGACCGCTACGCGCTGGACGGCGAGGGCGTCGGGCCGCGGCCGCTCGCCTGCGCCTTCGCCATGGTGAACGCGGCTCTGGCGGGCCCGCCCGAGCGCGGCCGAGTCGCCGACGCCAACGCGCTCGTGCTTTTCGGGGCGGCGCTCGACGGTCAAGGCGCGACGCCGGCGCTCTCCGCGGCGGCGCTGCTGCCGTCCGCGCGGGCGGTTGAGAACGGCTGCGCGGACATGACGTTGATCGAGGCGCTGTCTTCGTCGGCCGCGTTGATGGCCGAAGCGCGCCAGGCCCGCGTGATCGTGGCGAAGAACGAAGCGATGCGCAGTCTCCTGCACACCGCCGGATGGCAATGGGCGGCGTGGATGCTCGCCGGTCTCGCACTGCTGAAGGCGAGCCGCCGGCGCAACGCTGCGCTGGCCGGCGCGTCCGTGGCGCTGACGATCTGGGCGCTCGCCGCCTGGATCGGTCGCGTGCCGTGGCCGTTCGGCGGCGATCGCGCATTCGAGGCGGTGAGCTTCGCGAGGGGCCTGCTCGCGCCGCCGCCGGTTTTCGTGCTC
>Ga0187776_10000566_pt1 | contig 17861 bp, 18 predicted proteins | sample 0216_BV02_MP12_2_FD_132426 | JGI IMG/M metagenome (GOLD analysis project Ga0187776, IMG submission 132426) | Tropical peat soil microbial communities from peatlands in Department of Meta, Colombia - 0216_BV02_MP12_20_MG | ecosystem: Environmental > Terrestrial > Soil > Wetlands > Peat | place...
CTTCGTTACCACAATCGGATTAACAGCAAATCGGGCGCGGAATTCGCGCCAGAACACGTCAGCTTCCGGGACCACGGGCCGACCCACGAAAAACAATCGCTGAAGGTCGGTCCCCTGCATGCGACTCCTCACTTTCATCGGCGCTGGCTCCCCGCGGGTGGGGCTACTGGGAAGCGGTAATCGTGTACTCGACTTGGGCGAGCAGGCCAGAAGGTTGAGCATCAAGCTGCCGTTTGATGCTTCCGACATGCTCGCGTTGATTAGTTCCGGTCCCGCAGGATTGGCGGCGGTACAGAAGCTTTTGGGGGCAGGAGACGCGGGGCTCGAATTGGCCCAACTCAAGCTCCTCGCGCCGATTCCGCGACCGCGCAAAAACGTCTTTTGCGTGGGATGGAATTACCTTGAGCACTTCGCCGAAGGGGAAGCCATACGACGTAGTGCCCAAGAGTTGCCCGAGCACCCGGTATTTTTCAGCAAGGCCCCCACCGCCGTAACGGGACCCTACGACAGGATACCCTACGATGCGAAAGTGTCGGCGCAAATCGATTGGGAAGTGGAGCTTGCGGTCATAATCGGCAAAAACGGCAAGAATATTCCCGAAAGCGAGGCGCCGGATTATGTCTTCGGCTATACGGCATTAAACGACATTTCCGCGCGCGATCTACAGCGACGCCACGGCGGTCAATGGCTCAAAGGCAAGAGTCTCGACGGTGCCTGCCCGATGGGACCGTGGATTGTGACGCGAGACGAACTAGACCCGGCCGATCTGAGAGTGGTCACCCGCGTCAACGGTATTACCAAGCAGGATTCCAGCACGCGCCACCTTTATTTCAAAGTTCCGCGCCTCATCGCCGAACTTTCATTGGGAATGACCCTTGAAGCAGGGGATATCATTTCTACAGGCACCCCCGCTGGAGTCGGTTTTGCCCGCGTGCCGCCCGAGTATTTAGAGTCGGGTGATCTGTTGGAGACCGAAATCGAGGGAATCGGCCGAATGGAAAACCGCGTCGGCTGACGAAATCCGCTTCGATTACATTGCGCCCAGGAGTTTCGCCGTTTTCGCGACGTCCTTGGGTTTCACCCAGAATATCACTCCGTAGCGCCCCTCCCCGGCTGTCACCGCGTCCAAAGCCGTGACGTTAATTTTGGCTTCTGCCAACTTGCCCAGGGTATCGACGATGGCGCCGACACGATCCTCCCCTTGGATCAGAAACCCGGTTTTTTTTGCACCGAGCTTAATTTTGGCCCTTTTTGCCGCGTCCTTAAGAGCCATCATGTTTTCGGGAATAAAATCGATCTGTGCCCGCCCGCCCCTCGGAAAACCCGAAAAAGCCAGCAGATTCACGTTGGCATCACGTAACACCTTCAGCATGCGTACACCTTCCCCCACCTTGTTGGGCGCGCTCACGGTGAAGTAGTCCACTTTGCGAATGATATCAGGCATATTCCCTCCTTTTATATTCACGGCATGTTCATTCCAGCCCAATTTATTTTTAGCAAGCTTTTCAGCCAATGGCAAACCCAAGTTTGCAAGGGGCGGCAGCCCCGGCGCTTACTCGGTCGCGCGCGCGGCTTTCTCGGCCACTCTTTTTGCAAACTTCGTGCTGTCGATTATGAAACGTTCATGCGTTCCGGTGGAAATAGCGTCTAGGCCATCATGCGCACTTACCGAAAATTCCAGCCTTCGTCCGTCAACCTTTTCCAGCCGGACCGCCACCGTAACCGTTAGACCGGGCGGGGTAGGAGCATTGTGGCTCAGATTTACACGTGTGCCGAGGGTTTGCTCATCGGACCAGTCTAGGCACGGGCGAATCGCCTCGATGCACGCCCACTCGACCAATCCGACCAGGAAACCGGTAGCCAGCACCTGCGGCATTTCCCTAAACATTCGTGATTCCGGAAAGAGATTTGGAACAGTCTTAGTTGTCGGGATTTTGAACTTGAATTCAAACGAAAGCCCGGGTTCGAGGTTAGTTTTCATTAGGACTCCGTGGATGACGACTGTAATATTATCGCAGAACGCCACGTTCGCCTTGGGAAGCTGTGCAAACTACGGTAAGCTTTTGCCTGCGACCCTCCAAAGGATACGAACTCCTAAGGCAATGCCCCTCAAATGTGGCGGCCGGCATATTTATCCCCGGATAAGCGCTGCGAAAGACAGGCAGGAGCTTTGGCCATACTTGCTGGAGCGCGTGCGAGTCTTCAGACTTGCGTTCGTTGCCCATGCGATGCTTCGATGATCGGCGTCGTTGCTTGCGAGTGTTTTACCGATACCGAAGTGACGCAATCCGATGAGCTTCTTTAGGACAAATAAAGTAAAGCCCTGACACGCTACTTTCTGGTCTTCTTGTTGCGCGCTCTCGCGATAGTCCGCGCATGTTGGCGGCAGGAAAATCGGCTTGTCTTGCCAACACATGCGATAAGTTTGATTCCGAGGTATAAATTGCAGTCTTGCGCACAACGAAAAGGGCAGCCATAACCCTAACGAACAACCTTGAATGTTCAATAGGCTGATCATTGGAGCCCAATTAGGATGAAAGCAATGGTTATCGAAAAAAAAACCCGCTCCGCACGTAGAATGTCGGAGATTCAGCCCTTTCATGTAATGGCACTGTTGGCGCGGGCGCGCGAGCTGGAAGCGCAAGGACGTTCTATTATTCATATGGAAATCGGGGAGCCGGATTTCCCTACGCCGCAGTCAGTGATTGCCGCTGGAATACGGGCGCTGCAGCAGGGCGATATTCGCTATACGCCAGCCCTTGGGCTCCCGCAATTGCGGGAAGCGATCGCAGGTTTTTACTTGGAACGCTACGGCCTCAGAGTTTCGCGCGCACGGATTATCGTCACCCCTGGCGCATCCGGAGCGCTGCTGTTAGCGTTAGGCATGTTAGTGAATCCCGGCGATAAGGTGCTGATGAGTGATCCGGGCTACCCCTGCAACCGCCATCTTGTGCGGCTCATCGAAGGTCTCCCGATAGGAATAGGGACCAGCGCAGTCAACGGCTACCAGCTGACTTCCCAACTCATTGCCCAGCATTGGGAGGCCGATACCGCGGCAGTAATGGTCGCCTCGCCCGCCAACCCGACCGGGACTGTTGTGGACCCGGAAAATCTGCGTGACATAATCGAAAAAGTTGAGGCTCTAGGCGGCACGCTCATCGCCGATGAGATATACCATGGGCTCGTGTACCAAGGAAAAGCCGCGAGTGCCTTGTCTACTTCGGATGACGTATTTGTCGTCAACAGTTTTTCCAAATATTTTGGAATGACCGGATGGCGACTGGGTTGGCTGGTAGCGCCGGAATCCCGCATGCACGATGCCGACAAGCTTGCGCAAAACATTTTTCTCGCCGCGTCCACTCCTGCACAATACGCGGCACTTGCGGCATTTCATCCCGATACCATTGCCATCCTGGAACGGCGAAGAATCGAATTCCAACGGCGCCGTGATTATTTGCTGCCGGCCATACGCAATTTGGGCTTAAATGTTCCCATTAATCCACAGGGAGCTTTTTATCTGTATGCTGACTGCAGCCGGTTCAACAATGACAGCGAAACTTTTGCTTGGGAAATTCTGGAGCACGCGGGGGTTGCGATAACTCCAGGCGTGGATTTTGGGCGCCACGAAGCAAGGCAGCACGTTAGATTTGCCTACACCACCTCTTTGGAAAATCTGGTGGAAGGGGTGCACCGTCTGGAAAAATTTCTCCATAAAAGCTGATTCGTGATTTTGTTTCCGACGCGATGCAACGATCCAAAAAATAGGCAAGTTCCGCAGCCGGGCTACGGTCTTCGACCCGAATATTGCGGTAACCCAGTTTCCGGATCGCGCAGAGCGCAATTCCGCTGTAACACGTCCGGCGACTCTCTGCGATCAATGTCCTTCACAGGAATTAGTCGACTTGCGACTACAGTCTTCATGGCGTTTTGGCCACGCTATTTGACTTATGCCACCGCGGGATCTCGGTTTTCCAGGTGCCTAAGAATTGCGAATTGCGACGAATTCTAGGCGGGACTGTTGACCAAGGCGCGCTCCAGAGGCATTTAGCTTGTCGTTAGGCGTCGTGCAATACCGGTTGAACGTCTTGGACTCGGGGATGGTTTTTACAGACCGCCCTCCGGTGTCCCGTACCCCCATGCCGCAAATTAGCACTGCGAGCTGTTTGGTAACGCGATAGTGGGCGCTCACAGTTAGTTGGGCCAATAGGTGAAACTAGGCACTGTTTTTTTACCTAGCAAGCTTCACTGTGGATGAGGTAGCTGTCTTAGCAGTCGGCTTCACTGGCTTTAGTTTACGAACGCCAGTCGTGGCAGCGTCAATGAGACCTTTCGGACAAATCCTCCAAGGCAGTCAGCGCACTTGCGGCAACCGCGCGCGTATCGTCAGAATGCCGAGCGCCCATTGCCCGCCCGCTTCAGCGGAAAATTAGACCTGGCTGCGGTAATTTTTCAGAATTTGTTGTAGCCGTTGCTTTTCGTTAATTACTTTTTCCGCATACTGACTAGACCCGTTTTCCAATGCCCCGTTGTACATTCGAAGTGCAGTGGTTAGATCCCCACTACGCACAATATATTCCCTCAATATTCTGGCGCCTAGAAGAATATTAGTTTCGGGATCAAGCATGGCCTTTTCTCCACCCGATGCAATTATTTTTTCCATGTGGTATCGCGGAATCACCTGCATAAGGCCTTTTGCACCCGCGACACTTTCGGCGATGGGATTGAACCGGGATTCAACGGCCATAACTGCGATGATCAACAAAGGATCCAGACCGGTCTGCTTTCCTGCCGCGAAAGCCGCGCTAACCAGGTCCAAAGTGGCATCCACAGAAACTCGATACCGCTTTGATTCAAATTCGGCGATCGCTATTAACTTGCCATCTGCCGGTACCCTTGGTTCCAGAACGTCCTGCTCCGGCAAATCCACCGATTCGTTCTGGATCGGCGAAAGCGCAGATTTTCCGGAATCAACCGTAGCGCTCTCAAGTTGAGGCAGTTCAGGAGAGTGCAAGCTCAATGCAAGCGACAAAAGGCTCATCATTAGCGCGAAAAAAACGATCAAACTTCGCCCCTTTTCCGGCAACGGGGCCTCATTGTTGATTTCGACGTGCGTCGATTTAGCCATAATTGCAAATACCTCCTCGTCTACTAACTGGTTATTGCACTATTACCAAAACGCATTCGAGGACCATTTATTCCCCGCGGCTTGCCTGCTAAGCGGTTCTAATCTTCGTGATAACCGGCCGCCAGGCATTTGTGCAAAGCAGCATTATTATATCATACTGTTTAACAAACGGTTATTAAATTTTAACTTGCATCATTTTATTATTATGATGCAACGCGATACATATTGCCGCGGGGACCGGGATTTGCAAGACCAAAATTTCGCACCGAAACGGTGCGTTCCGGTAGAGGACAGTTCTTTCCGGGGGCACTCGCATTAGAGTCAATGCTTGGGCTTTGATTCGAGCTTGTTATGTTTTTCTTTTCTATTCAATACATTATTATACTTTTGTGGCTCCAAGAGCTGGCCCTCAATGATTCTAGCCGCAAAAAAGGTATTTGTCCGAAATTTTGCTCTGTGCAGAACCCAGTTTCTCACCGTCGCTGACAAATTAGTGGTAGTATTTGTTTCGCGCTAATGATCCGATTGGGAGTCGAAAGCCGAGACGGCGACCGCGGGCACGCTGCCAGTAATGGGGAGTGTCGGTAGTCGCCGCCGAATCAGCTACAACGGCCTCGATCCAGTCGGAGCAAAGGGCCAAGCCGAGGGAGCCGGAGTTGAAATCGGCCGTGGCTCCGGCGCTTGGGCGGGACTGGTCACTGGCGTCGCCGCAGGCTTTACCGCTGGTTTGCCGGGTTTTGCCCTTTTCCGGGCGTGCCTCTTTGCCGCTCCCTTTTTCATTGACTTCTTTGATGACTTCTTTTTGGCCGCTCTTTTCAAGGCAGATTTCCTTGCCACGGCCTTCTTTTTTTTGGCCCTTCTCTTTTTAGCCAATTTTCTCCTCATTGCCTTTTTGCTTCGCATGGCTTTTTTCTTCTTACCGGTCCTCTTCTTGGACTTGCGTTTCGCTGCCATAACAACCTCCTACACAAGAATTAACGTTTTAAAACGTACACTACCACTCGCCACAGCTTACCCCGGTATAGTACAGCCGGTCGGCTCCGCGACCCGCGGTACCGGGATTTTGCAGGAGTTCTCCCAATCAATAGCATCCAAAGTCGCGCTCGTCTTCTCCAGGCTTCACGCTTGGAGCTAAGATCCGTTTTTCTTTCTCAACCTTCATTGGCCTAGAAACCAATCACCGTCAATCCCAGTTTAACGCCCCACCTGTTTGATACTCGATTACGCGCGTTTCAAAAAAGTTCTTCTCCTTTTTCAGGTCAATTAATTCGCTCATCCATGGAAAAGGATTGGCCGCCCCCTGATACATTGTATCCAGACCAATTTGCTGGCAGCGGCGGTTGGCGACAAAGCGCAGGTACTCCTTAAACATCGCCGCGTTAAGGCCCAGAACGCCACGCGGCATGGTGTCTTCGGCGTACCGGTATTCCAGTTCCACTCCTTTTTGGACCAAGTCTTTTATCTCCTCGCGGAATTCGGGCGTCCACAAATGTGGATTTTCCATCTTGATCTGATTAATAACATCGATACCAAAGTTGCAATGCATGGATTCGTCACGCAGGATGTATTGGTATTGCTCGGCCGCGCCAGTCATCTTGTTTTGCCGTCCTAGCGCCAGTATTTGTGTAAACCCCACGTAGAAGAACATTCCTTCCATGATGCAGGCAAACACGATCAGGCTCTTCAAAAGCCGTTGGTCATTTTCTGTTGTGCCAGTCCTAAATTCGGGATTAGTCAACGTATCGATGAACGGCAACAAGAATTCGTCCTTGTCACGTATGCTCGCAATTTCGTGATACATATTGAAAATTTCGCCTTCATCAAGTCCCAGGCTTTCCGTTATATACTGGTAAGCATGGGTGTGAATAGCTTCTTCGAATGCCTGACGCAGCAAATACTGTCGGCATTCCGGATTAGTTATGTGGCGATACGTACCAAGCACGATATTATTTGCGGCGAGACTGTCGGCTGTGACGAAAAACCCCAGATTGCGTTTAATGATGAACCGCTCGTCTTCGCTAAGACCCTGCGGATCTCTCCATAACGCGATATCGCGGCTCATGTTAATTTCCTGCGGCATCCAGTGATTGGCACAAGCGGCGAGATACTTTTCCCAGGCCCACTTGTATTTGAACGGTACCAGCTGGTTAACGTCAGCGCGGCAATTGATTATATGTTTGTCTTCAACGGAAATTCGCTTCACGCTGTTGCCGGCGGCATAGCGCTCTTCCGGCTTTGCGGATGCCGGCGTCTCCGGTACGAACCCGGTCGCCGGCTGCAGGCCGAACCCTGGAAACGGATCCAAATCATTCTCGAACTGCAACATCTTGCCTCCTTTATGTAGTTTTAGGTGGATGCTTATTACTGACACGACTCACAAGAGGGATTGTCGATGGAACATAATTCTATGCGATCCGGAGTTGGGTTCTCCGATACCGGCACGGCATTGAGCTGCCCAGCTTTTACCGTGGATTTTTCAGCATGCGTTGCGCCCAATGTGCGCAGGTAATAGGTGGTTTTTAAACCACGCCGCCATGCCAACTTGTAGATTTCGTCAAGTTTTTTGCCGCTTGCCCCCGCCAAATAGATGTTGAGTGACTGTGCCTGATCAATCCATTTCTGACGGCGCGATGCCGCTTCCACCAGAAAAACAGGATCAATCTCAAAAGCAGACGCGTAAAGGTTGCGAATATCACTCGGGATACGATCGATTTTTGAGAGCGCCCCGTCGAAATACTTTAGATCCGAAATCATCACTTCGTCCCACATGCCGAGTTTTTTCAGGTCCTCGACTAAATAGCAATTGACCACCGTAAATTCTCCGGAAAGATTGGATTTGACATAAAGATTCTGGTAAGTGGGCTCGATGCTCGCCGATACCCCGATGATATTGGCGATCGTGGCAGTAGGCGCAATCGCGAGACAGTTGGAGTTACGCATGCCGTGATTCTTTATGCGTGCACGCAGAGCATCCCAGTCGAGCACCGATGATTGATCAACCTCGACATGGCCGCCGCGCGCTTCGCTGAGCAATTTCAAAGTATCCTGCGGCAGTATGCCGCGGTCCCATAAGGATCCGGCATACGAAGGATAACGCCCGCGCTCGGCCGCGAGCACCGTAGATGCCCAATACGCATGGTATGCCACCGCTTCCATCGAGCGGTCAGCAAATTCGATTGCATCCGGGGAAGCGTAAGGTATACGCAGCTCGTGCAAGCAATCCTGGAAACCCATTATGCCAAGGCCTACGGGGCGATGCTTGAGATTGGAATTGCGCGCCTTGTTGACAGCATAGAAATTGATGTCGATTACGTTGTCCAACATGCGCATGGCTGTACCCACAGTGCGCCGCAGCTTGTCATGGTCAAGCTTGCCGTCTTTGAGGTGCGCGACCAAGTTAAGCGAACCCAAATTGCACACCGCTATTTCGGACTTGTTGGTATTGAGAGTGATCTCGGTACAAAGATTTGAGCTGTGCACAACGCCAACATGCTGCTGAGGCGAGCGGATATTGCATGCGTCCTTGAAAGTGATCCACGGATGGCCCGTCTCGAACAGCATGGTCAGCATTTTGCGCCAGAGCGTAAGCGCCGGAATGTTTTTATATAGCTTGAGTTCACCTTTGGCGACCTTCGCTTCATATGCGGTATACGCTTCTTCGAACGCTTTGCCGTACTTGTCGTGCAAGTCGGGTACATCTGAAGGTGAAAACAGCGTCCACTCACCGCCTTCCATGACACGCTTCATAAACAGATCTGGAATCCAGTTAGCCGTGTTCATGTCATGCGTGCGCCGGCGGTCGTCACCCGTGTTCTTCCGTAATTCGAGAAATTCCTCGATATCCAGATGCCAGGTCTCGAGGTACGAGCAGACCGCTCCCTTACGTTTGCCTCCCTGGTTTACCGCGACCGCAGTATCATTCACCACTTTCAGGAAAGGCACCACGCCTTGCGACTTGCCATTGGTGCCTTTGATGTGGCTGCCTAAGGCGCGCACCGGTGTCCAGTCATTTCCCAAGCCCCCGGCATATTTGGCAAGAAGAGCATTTTCTTTAATCGCCTCGTAAATTCCATCTAGGTCGTCTTGGACCGTGGCAAGGTAGCAGCTGGAAAGCTGCGATCGTAAGGTGCCCGAATTAAACAGCGTCGGTGTCGAGCTCATGAAATCGAAGCTGGAGAGGATGTTATAGAACTCAATGGCGCGGGCCTCGCGGTCGATTTCATTGATAGCCAGTCCCATCCCTACGCGCATGAAAAACGCTTGCGGAAGCTCGATGTGGCGCCCATGAACATGCAAGAAATAGCGGTCGTAAAGGGTCTGCAGCCCGAGATAGCCGAACTGCAGATCACGGCCCGCATCCAGCGCCGCGGCCAGGCGCCGCAGATCAAAACGTGCGAGACGCGGGTCAAGCAATTCAGCATCGATTCCTTCCTGAATGAAGCGCGGAAAGTATTCGGCATAGGCCGCTACCATCTGTTCCTGGCTCACCTCTTCGCCAAGCGCTTCCAACCGGATCGAGTGCAGCAGTAATCGCGCAGTAACAAAACTATAAGCCGGGTCCTTTTCTATCAGCGAGCGCGCTGAAAGGATCGCCGATTTGCGTACCTCCTCCACTGGCACGCCCTCGTACAAGTCCTTGAGCGTCGATTTGAGGATCGCCCCGGCGTCCACTGCCTTTCCTAGACCCGCGCAGGAGGTCTGCAATAGCGTGCCCAGACGTTGCAGGTCGAGCGGAACCTTACGGCCATTTTCGACTACGTTGATTACCTGTGACGGCGCCGCGGCTTCGAGTACTGCCTTCTGTTTGGCGCGGTTGCGTGCGCGTTCTTCCCGGTAGAGCACATATGATCGCGCCACTTCATGCTCTCCCGAGCGCATAAGGGAAAGTTCCACCTGGTCCTGAATGTCTTCGATGTGGAAAGTGCCGCCGTTCGGTTGGCGTCGCATCAGCGCATTCACCACGGTTTGGGTAAGTTTCGTGACCATCTCGCGGATACGCGCCGAAGCCGCCCCCTGCCCGCCATTCACGGCGAGATACGCTTTGGTCATTGCCAGTGAAATTTTGGTAGGCTCGAATGCAACCACGCTACCGTTGCGGCGGATAACCTTGTACTGCGCAAAGCGCGGGTCCTGGTCAGGAATAGGTGCAATATCCGAAAAGCTGATGCCCGCCCCGGCAGTGACAGAACCAGCTTCGCTAACAACATGCTCCTGCATCTCGATGTCTCCTAATGTCTTTTTAAGCTTTTTATTTAGCGGGTTAAAGCAAAAGGGCGCGTCCCCCTCGACTACTATATATAGTTATGAATGAACCTTTCTCAACTAATTCTAGTAGCTTGAATCCGCATCTGCAACTACTTTTTGTGGTGAGACTGGGCGGGGATTACTATAGGTAGTAAAAAGATCGAATTAGCTGCGCACATCCTTAAGAAAACGGTCCCAGTCAAAGAATGGGCCGGGGTCAGCCTTGCGGCTTGGCGCGATTGCGGAATGTCCGACGATATCCTTGATCGGGTAAGTCCGTTTCATTTCTAGAGTGAGCAATTTAAGCGCGTGGTATTGAGATTCGCGGAACGGGAGCAAATTGCTTCCCTCTAGTTCTATGCCTATGGAAAAATCATTGCAACGAGTGCGGCCACGCCAGTTCGATATTCCCGCATGCCAAGCCCGCTTGCAGCAGGGCACAAATTGCAGGATTTCTCCGTCGCGACGTACAAAGAAATGTGTAGAGACTTTGAGCTCGCGAATCGCCTGATAATAGGGGTGGGCAGCCGGATTGAGGCGGTTGGTAAACAGCTCCGCCACTCCCGAACCACCAAATTCGTTGGGTGGCAGGCTGATGTTATGAATCACCAATAACTCGACTGCACTGCCCGGTGGGCGATCGTCACAATTGGGAGAGGGTAGGTAGCGCGCGCCCGAAAGTACGCTTTGGGGATCGAGCTGCACGTGCTGACAAGTATGCTCCGGAACCCGTTTCAATCAATTCCCAAGCGTTCCATACGGTAGCGCAACGACCGAAAGGTAATGCCAAGCAATTTCGCCGCCGCAGTGCGATTAAAGCGGGTCTTCCCCAAAGCTTCCAATATTGCATCCTTTTCAATTCTGTCGAGATAATCCTGTAGCGGCCATTTGCCGTCGGGTACGCTTACTCGTTCCGCCGGCTGCTGTGGAGTCAGCTGCAGATCATCGCGCACGATTTTCGGCCCTGAGCTAAGCGCGAGCGACCGTTCTAGAACGTTTTCAAGCTCCCGAACATTGCCTGGAAAATCGTATTGCAAAAGCGCTTGCAAGGCATCATCGTCTAGCTCGGCTGCGGGAGCGCCATGTTGCTTGGCAAGTTGAGCTAAAACCGCCTGAGCAATCAAAGGAATATCGTCGCGCATATCGCGCAGCGAGGGCATCTTCAATTCGATGACATTGAGCCGGTAATAAAGATCCTGGCGGAATTTGCCATTCTCCACGCCCTTGGCAAGGTTCTGATGGGTAGCGCTGATGATGCGCGCATCGGCGTTTTCCTCTTGCGTGGATCCCACCTTGCGCACTTTTTTCTCCTGAATTGCGCGCAACAGTTTTACTTGCATCAACAACGGTAGATCGGCTACTTCATCGAGAAAAAGCGTGCCCCCGTTTGCGGCCTGGAAAAAACCGTCTCGGTCCTGCTCAGCACCCGTGAAGGCACCTTTCTTATATCCGAAAAACTCGCTCTCCATCAGGTTTTCCGGTATCGCGCCACAATTTACCGGTACAAATGGCCCGCTCCGGCGTGCGCTCTTTTCGTGGATCAGTCTTGCTGCGAGTTCCTTTCCGGTTCCCGATTCGCCACTGATATAAACCGGTGCTTCGCTTCGCGAGAGTTTTTCAATGAGTTGCCGCACTTGACTCATGGCTTCCGACGCGCCCAGCAGCCGGCTTTCGCCGGTCTTGTCTTCGGCAGGTTGGGCAAGACTTAACGCGGATTTCACCAAGGTGCGCAATTGTTCGAGTGAAACCGGTTTGGCGATGTAATCGAACGCCCCCGCCTTTAGAGCGGCGACCGCGTTCTCCGCGCTGCCGTGGGCCGTGATCACTGCCACCGGCAAATCCTCGCAGTGCGAATTTATATACTTGACAAGATCCAATCCATCGCCATCCGGCAAACGCATGTCGGTGAGACACAAATCATAGTGCCGGGTTTGTAATAGCTTGGTTGCTGAAGCAAGATTTTCTGCGCGCTCTACTTCCAGCCCCATGCGCAACAAGGTAAGTTCCAGCAGTTCCAGAATGTCGACCTCATCGTCCACGATAAGGACGTTGCGTCCTGATGCCTCGCTTTCCAGCCTGCTTGATTTGCGTTTGCTCATGCCTTTGCCTTGCAAAGTAGCGTGAAATGGCCGCCTGGTGTAGCTTCCACGTAATCCAGCGTCGCACCGTTAGCGTCGCAAATTTCCCGCGCAATGTACAGACCCAATCCCGTTCCGCCCGACGCAGTTGTAAAAAATGGCTCGAACAGGTGGCCGCGAAACGCCGGCGCCACTCCTGGACCGTCGTCAATAACATCTAATTTTACCGTATCCTTGCCGGTGCCGTCCGATGCAATCAGCCGAATGCTGCCTTCCCGCTTCTGGCAATGGCGGAAGGCGTTGCGACAAAGATTCCACATGACTTGATTCAAATGGCTGCGGTCGAAGTACAACACCGGTCGAGCGTGACTTTCAAGTCTGAAGATATTGGTGGAAATCTTTTCGTTGCGGCAGAACTCTTCGACAAACGTCCGCAGGAAATCAGCCACGTTTATGGTCTCGGGGAGCGCGCGGTCCCGGCGGTTGAGCTTGAGCACATCCTGCACCATGCGATCCAGGCGTTGGGCATTCTCGCTAATTATCTCTAGCAAGCGGACTTGCGTATCCGTCTGATCGGGTTCTTCCTGAAGTAACTCGGTGGCATGGCTAATTGAACTCAAGGGATTTCTGATTTCGTGCGCAATATTGGCGGTGAGCCTACCCAACGCGGCCAGCTTGAGCTGCTGCGCTTGCGCCTGAACGCGGCTCAAGTCTTCCAGAAAAATGACCGTCCCTAGAGCTTGACGATCGCCCACGGCCACGAAGCGCACCCCGATGAGACGCGCGCGCGAAATCGCCAGGGGTTCGACTGTGCCACGCTGGCCACGCCAATCCTCAAGCCGCCCGGCCAGCGCCGCAGCATATTCGTGCAACATCACGTCTTTCCCTCGCTCACGTCGCAGTTTGCCTAGAAATCTTTCCACCTGCGAATTATGTTGTCGGATCGTCCCGTTTTCATCCACTACCAGCACACCGTCCTGCATATCCTGAATAACCAGTTGATTGACTTGCGCCAAGTTGGCGAGCTCAATACCGCGCTGCAAGGCAAGACGCTCGCTTGCCAAGGCATACTTGGCCAGCGCATTCGCGAGCCAAGCGGTCGCGAAATAACCCACGCTGAGCAAACCGGACTGCACGTACTGCGTGCTTTCCTCGTGTCCTTGCAGAACTTGCAAGGTCTGCTGCAAGAGCACCGCAATGCTCGCCAGCGCCGCATAAAATAAGGATAAGCGCCCCCGAATGATCAGACCGGCCGCAGCGAGCGACGCGATCAGAAGCAAGCCGAGTCCGCTGGTGATTCCACCGCTGGCATACATGAGTGCCACAAGAAATACGATGTCACCAAGAACCTGCAAGCTGAGTTGCAGGGAAAAATGCGGTCGCCGCGCAGAGATGGTGAAATGACAGAAAATTCCAAACAATACATACATCACGCTGCCACGCCAAAACAGGTTTTGATCGAGCGAACCAAACAGCGATTGTCCGAAATACTTGGCGGTAAAAATAAACGAAACAGCAACGACAATTCGATAGAAATTGAAGTAAAGGAGAGAGCGCCAGAAGGATTCCGGATATTCGGATTGCTGTGCGCCCAGCAACTGCACCGGCGCGGTCATTTCCTGCCACAGGATGAGGCGCAGCTCTCGAAGGACGGACTTGAAACGGCCTAGAATTTCCTTATCCCCACCGCCAAGACCATCTTGGGCAACGTTTTCCGATCTGCTCGAGCCGTGTATTTGCGGATCTGGCACTTGCTTCAACTAATCGACAAACGGGTCGCGCTGTTTATCGCTCGAATGCGCACGCAAATGTTCCTGGGAACAAAAAAAACCGCCGCGACCGTCAATAACGCTCTCGCTCTTCGGCAAATTAACCCCGCACTGCGCGCAGCGCACCATGTCTTCCGCCGAAGTTTCTCGCTTCTCGCCTGGCCTCAACGGGGTCTCGCGATAACCCCTAAAAATCCAGTAAACCAGCAATCCGGCAATTATTACCAACAGCAATTTGTTCAAACTCGTTCTCCGCGCCGAGAATCAAGGCACCCCGCAACAAATTTGGTCGGGGTGACTGGATTCGAACCAGCGACTCCTGCGTCCCGAACGCAGTACTCTACCAGGCTGAGCTACACCCCGATTGCAGCAGTCCGGGATTATTTTAGGCCCGGTTGGAGATGGTTTGTACAAATTGTCGCAGGCCGTGGTAAAAGCCACCATTTGCGCCCGACGTTCTAACAGCTTCTGCTGACCGCAAAGTCCGCCAATTGTAACAAAGAATCTCGGTAAATTGAACGCGGCAGCATTGCGCAAAGCTCGCAAGCCGCACTCGCTTCAATCCTGGCCTGCGCACGCGCGTAATCGAGAGCGCGTGTTTCATGAATCGTATCGAGCACGGTTTCAAAGTCGTCAAGCCCACCCTGCTCAATCGCCCTGCGGATAATTGCTGCTTGCCTCTTGTCGGCTTGTTTCATCGCGTAAATCAGCGGTAGAGTCGCTTTCCCTCCGGCTAAATCATCACCAATGTTTTTCCCGGTCTGCTGGCGGTCACCGGAATAGTCGAGCACGTCATCAATTAACTGGAAGGCTGTACCAAGATGCATGCCGTAACTTGCCATCGCCTCTTCATCGGGGCGTGAAGCATTGCCAAGTATCGCGCCGAGCCGGGTGGCCGCCTCAAACAGTTTTGCGGTCTTGCAACGAATCACCTTCAAGTAGCCCTGTTCATCCAAATCGGCATTATGACAATTCAAAAGCTGCAACACTTCACCTTCGGCAATGACGTTGGTGGCATCGGCCAAAACCTGCATCACTCGCATGTTATCGACTTCTACCATCATCTGGAATGATCTCGAATATACGAAATCACCTACCAGTACGCTGGCGGCATTGCCGAAGAGCGCATTTGCCGTTGGACTGCTTCTGCGTAGCGCCGATCCGTCCACCACGTCGTCGTGGAGCAAAGTGGCCGTGTGGATGAATTCGATCACCGCGGCCAACTCGTAATGGTGCGTCCCCCGGTAGCCGAATGCGCTCGCAGATAGGATTACCAGTGCCGGCCTTAAGCGTTTGCCGCCACTGTTTATGATGTACTCGGCAACCTGACGCACCAGCGCGACGTCGGAATGCAAGCGCTTGCGAATGACCTGATCCACTTCGCGCATGTCGTGCTCGATGGATCCTCGGATGGCTTCAATCGACAGAGCCGTACCCAATTTAAATTACCCGGGCGGGAAGAGATCTTGCAAGCATAACAGAATAATTCGCTCTTTAGAGGGCGCAACGGCGCGCGTTTAATACGTATGCAACAGCGCGAGTTTTGACTCGGGTTAGCCATTAATATAAAATTATTTGTTAATTGAATAAATTAGGGCATGTTAGGAGCCAAACGTGTACGCGGTGATAAAAACCGGGGGCAAGCAATATCGGGTTGCCTCTGGCGAAAAGCTGAAAATCGAGCAGATACCCCAGGCAGTCGGCAGTGAAATTCTGCTGAATCAGGTAATGCTAGTGGTCGATGGCGACAAAATAGCGACTGGTGCCCCGTGGGTCCGCGACGCCAAGGTGAAGGCGACGGTGATTTCGCACGGGCGCGGCGAAAAAGTGCGTATTTTCAAAATGCGCCGCCGAAAAAATTACCGGAGAACACAGGGCCACCGGCAAAACTATACGGAAATTCGCATCGACTCAATCTCGAGTAAGGATAACTAGGCATGGCACACAAAAAGGCGGGAGGCAGCTCCCGCAACGGCCGCGATTCCCAGTCTAAGCGCCTGGGCGTTAAATGTTTCGGTGGTGAGTTGATTTCCGCCGGCAGCATTATCGTGCGCCAACGCGGAACACAAATTCATGCCGGCGACAACGTTGGCACTGGCAAAGACCATACCTTGTTCGCCAAGGTTACCGGTAAAGTACATTTCAAGGCCAAGGGTCCCGAGAATCATAAAACCGTAAGCGTGCTTCCGGTATAGCCAGCGCTTGCAAACAGTATAGCCCTATCGCCCGATAGGGCTTTTTTCGTTTTTCCGCCATACAGTCTAAGTCCTTTTCAAATATGAAATTCATAGACGAGGCATTGATACAAGTCATTGCCGGTAACGGCGGAGACGGCGTGGCGCATTTTCGCAGAGAAAAGTTCCTACCCCGCGGCGGACCCGATGGCGGCGATGGCGGGCGCGGCGGGAGCATCTATGCCGTTTCCGACCGGAACATCAATACGCTTGTCGATTATCGCTATCAACGAATTCACCGCGCAAAAGACGGTGAGAAAGGGCGTGGCGCGGACCGTAACGGCAAAAGTGCCAAGGATGTTCTGTTGCGCGTGCCGGTCGGCACGGTAGTCAGCGATAACGGCACCGGTGAAATGATTGCCGATCTTGCCCAGCACGGGCAAAAAGCATTGCTTGCCAAAGGCGGAAATGGCGGGCTGGGCAACCTGCATTTCAAAACCAGCACCAACCGGGCCCCGCGCCAGTTCACGCGCGGCGTACAAGGAGAAAATCGCGAACTGAAACTTGAACTTAAGGTGCTTGCCGATGTTGGCCTTCTGGGCATGCCAAACGCTGGTAAATCGACGCTAATACGAGCGATTTCCGCAGCGCGTCCCAAAGTTGCAGATTATCCTTTTACCACTCTGCAACCCTATTTGGGCGTGGTACGAGTGGACCACGACCGCAGCTTTGTCATTGCGGACATTCCGGGGCTGATCGAGGGTGCCGCAGAAGGCGCGGGGCTGGGGCACCAATTCCTGAAACACCTTGTGCGCACGCGTCTTCTCTTGCACATAGTTGACATCGCACCGCTCGACGAAGCCGCGGACCCGGTGCGCGATGCCCGGGCAGTGGTTGAAGAACTCAAAAAATACGACGAGGCGCTGTACCACAAACCGCGCTGGCTGGTGCTAAACAAGCTCGACTTGCTCTCCCCACGCGCGCGCAGGCAAAAATACCGCCAATTCCTGAAAGATTTTGGCTGGAAAGGAAAAAGTTTTATCATTTCAGCGTTAGCCGGCGAAGGACAGAAGCAGCTTATTTCAGCCGTGATGCAGTATCTGGAACAGAATCGAAAAACTGAAAGCTAAAACATGCGAGAGGCATTAAAAAGTGCCCAACGGCTGGTCGTCAAAATCGGCAGTAGCCTAGTGACCGATCAACAGCGGGGGCTGGAACATGCCGCGCTCGCGAGCTGGGCAAGACAAATTGCTGCGCTAAAAGGCCTTGGCAAGGAAGTGCTGCTGGTGTCATCCGGCGCCATCGCCGAGGGCATGCAGCGACTCGGCTGGTCCCGACGTCCGAATACCATGCATGAGCTACAGGCCGCCGCTGCAGTGGGGCAAATGGGACTCATACAGGCGTACGAGACCTGCTTCCGGGAGTTTGGTTTACATACCGCACAAATCCTTCTCACCCACGAGGACTTGTC
>Ga0187776_10000567_pt1 | contig 17852 bp, 21 predicted proteins | sample 0216_BV02_MP12_2_FD_132426 | JGI IMG/M metagenome (GOLD analysis project Ga0187776, IMG submission 132426) | Tropical peat soil microbial communities from peatlands in Department of Meta, Colombia - 0216_BV02_MP12_20_MG | ecosystem: Environmental > Terrestrial > Soil > Wetlands > Peat | place...
CTGAAGGTGACCTCGCAAATATCGCGCGACTCTATGTACTTTTTCTTGATCCCAACGGGTTCTGCTGTCGGCATTTGCAGAGTCGCAGAGCTTGCAGCCGCTTTGGGTTTCTCGCTGACAGGTCGTTTTACCGTCACTCTGGCTTCCTCAGCATTGGTGTCCTTTACCAAAGGTTTCTTGGCTCTTAAAGTTTTCTCGGCAGCTTGAGTTGTTAAAGTAATCTTCCCCTTCTTTTCTTCGGTATTTTTTACCGCATTTTTTTTGCACTGCTTTTTCATCTTCATGACTCCTCCTGAAAAGTTATATTTTAAATGGTTACTATTGAGACAAAGACGAGACCCAGAAGAGGACATCCGGATCCTTTGGACAACCACGGTGAGGAAATGCGGCCCTTTTCTGAAATACCAGAGAGCACAAGAGTCTGGCAGACTCCAGGCGCTTTTTTGATAACGATTAGGTGTATTGTATGGCAACTTCATAGACAATAGCCGAGTGGCCGGCGGAGGGGCCATTGCCTTCACAACTGAGTTCTCCTTTTGTAACCTCTCTGCGACTTCCGATCATCGAGGTGATGATCCGGGTGAGATCGAATCCCCCGCCAACGCAGTCCTTGTTTAAACAAGCCACGCTGAAAAAAGCATAACTGCTCGGGAAGAAATTAACGACCCGGGGTAACGACCTTGCTATCCCCCTCTGATTGTATGTCATGCTGACGGCGATGCTGGCGACCTCAGGAAAATGTGCAGCCACAAAGCCTGCTTCAAGTCTGTGTTGCATCCGCTCTGTCCGTGCCGCATTCTTTCTGCTGTTTAAGCTGTTGTTCATGTTCCTCCAAAAAACGGCCCCTCCACCTGGAAGGGGCCTTCTCAAAACTAATTACAGTTTGACAACATTGATCGCCTTGGGACCTTTCGGACCCTTTTCGGTATCAAAGCTGACCCTGTCACCTTCGGCAAGACTCTTAAAGCCGTTGCCCTGGATGGACGTATGGTGGACAAATGCATCACTTCCGTCTTCACTTGTAATGAAGCCAAAACCTTTGCTGTCGTTAAACCATTTCACAGTTCCTTGTGCCATTTCTTTTACCTCCTTCTCTATAAACTCAAATCTCAGAAGGCCTCAACAAAAAAGAGGCCACAAAGTCAAAAGTCTTTGTGGCCTCTCTACACGCAAAAACTTCTAAAATTCTACGCTTAGAATAACATGTCTCATACAGGTAGTCAAGGGAATTCGCGATGATGACAGCGCGTCCGGAGAAGCTGGTAATACTTTTCATTGCTCTTATTGTTTCAGCATTAAGATGGACAGAGCGGGCAGTACCGCAGACTCATCACTTTTTTTCGTCTTCCACATAAATAGATTTGCTATAATTTCACAGACTGTCCTCCTGTCGGCAAGAATAGACTGACTGAATAGGCCAGGGATCATGCTTCGACATTTGGGGCTTCATTGTGTTAATGAGGCAGCGCGAAGAAAAAACCCCGTTGGCGGCATATAAACGGTTTATGACTCGGCAACGCATGAAACAGAGGTATGGTCTGACGATATAGCGAACTGTTCCTTTATACTTTATAATGGATGTACTCGAAAGCCTGCGGGTGTTTGTTACGCCATGCCCCTTTACCACCGACTGCAAGCATGAACCTCTGGACATTCATTTTCATGCTGATATGGGGAAAGTATCTGTAAGGAAGCAATCCGGCGAAAACAATGGAGAGGACGACAAAAAAACAGAAACAGATCATCCACATTCTTGAACAGCAGTTGATCCGAAAAGGGGTGCTTGATGATAAGGGATACCGTCTCCTGCTGATGGGATGGTATGGAAGGGAATCGAGCAAGGACCTCAGTCATGCCGAGGCTTCACTTCTCATCGATCAGCTCGTGAAGATGGGTGGCGAGATTACGTTCGTCCCCAAACACGGCAGTGGTGCGCAAAGGATTCCGGTTCATAGTTTCAGAGAAGAGGGCAGCATTGAAGGGTTGAGAAAAGAGATCATCCTGCTCGCAAAGGAAAGATACGGAGAAGATTTCAAAAAGCCTCTCGCCGCGCTCTGCCGGAGGTTCAAAATAGGCGACTACGCATCTATGGATGTTAGGCACGCAAAGGCGATCAAGGAGACGCTTCTCAGGCTCCAGACAGAAGGCCCGTACACGCCGAAGAAAAACCGCAGGGACGGCAAGACAGAAGAGGACGAGTGAGCTATCCGAAGGCCTAAATCTAATACCGCCTGTATGGGGAAAAAATACATCTGCATATCAAGATTAACAAGAAGATTCACGTTCATATCGAATTTACTGTATGTGAAATCTATACACTCCGAGGGTCCTCAAAGTCTCCCCAGCCGGCCGATTTCACATTTCCCTTGATTTTGCGTAATTTTTCGGCATGGTATTCTTATTGCTGTTATAATGTCATGAAGGCTTCGAAGAAAAAGGAGGGCAACCATGGGAGATAAGGGAAAAATATTAGTCCTTGACGACGACCCTGTCGTAACGCTCAGTTGCAAGAGAATACTCGGCGCCGAAGGTTACAATATCGTAACTACCGAAAAAGGCGAAGATGCGATAAAGAAAATCTCTCAAGAAGAGTTCGATCTGCTGATCTCCGATATAAGACTTCCGGACACGAATGGTATCACTGTCTTAAGGGAATCAAAGATCATACAGCCTAAACTTGATGTTGTAATTATAACAGGCTACCCTACACTCGAAGACGCTAAGGAATCCGTAAAGCTCGGAGCCTTCGAGTTCATCGAAAAACCCTTTACCCCTGATTTCATGATAAATGTCGCTACCCGTATTTTTGACAACCGCGGCTGGATACTGAGAAAGGCCTTTATCGACGAATTCAGAAACGAGATTGTATCGATAAGGGACACCGAAAACCCGATACTTTACTATAAGGAAGGTACATGGGCACGGCCAATAAAGGACGGATTATGGGAAATCGGGTGTGATGTAAGGTACTGGCTCCTGTCCGGCCAGCTCATGTATATAGACCTGCCGGAGAGCTTCGAAGAGGTTGTGGCCGGAGAATGCTTCGCAAAAATCCTTTCGAGCGGAGGGCAGACGGACGACCTTATTTCACCAATGACGGGCAGGGTCACGCAACTGAATCATCAGGCTAACACGGCAATGAGCGCACTCGTCCGCGATAATCTGAGTGAGGGCTGGCTTTTATGGCTGGCCAGAATCCGGCCTTTATCGGTTTAATCCGACGAAGGCCTTTGAAGAAAGAAAAAATGCTCCTTTTATGGAAGATTACACCACAGACAGATGGGTTAAACGAGTAAAAGCTTACGGTAATTTTATAATTCAGGAGGACGTATGACAGAAGGACCCAGAATCTTGATTGTCGACGACGAACTTGTTGTCATAAAAAGCGCCCAGAGGGTACTAAAAGGCGAGGGGTATGAAGTAGAAGGGGCGCTCGGAGGCAGAGAGGCGATAGTAAAGATAGAGCAGAACGGTTATGACCTTGTCTTTACGGACCTGAAGATGCCTGAAGTCGACGGAATAACTCTCATCCGGTGGATAAGGAAAACAAGACCCTCTATCGGGATTGTCATTATTACCGGTTACCCGTCTCAGGATACTATAAAGGAGGCCCTTGAACTGGGCATCATTGACTATGTCCCCAAACCTTTCACGCCCGCTGTTCTCATTGACGTTACGGAGCGTGCCGTTGAATGGACGAAGGGCCGGAAACCCGAGGAAGAGAAAAAAGACGAGGAATTCCCGCCTGCGATGGAGGCCGAACTGGAGAGGGTGATCAAGGACTATAAAAGAAAACCGGGAAGTCTTATCCCGGTTCTTCAGCGTGCACAGGAGATCGTGGGATATCTCCCGCCTGTCGTCCAGAAAAAGATTTCGAAAGGCCTGAACATACCCGAGGCGGAAGTGCATAGCGTCGTCTCGTTCTATTCTTTCTTTACGATGAAGCCAAGGGGCGACCACAATATCAGAGTCTGTCTCGGCACCGCCTGTTACGTAAGAGGGATAGAGAGAGTGGTGTCCAAGATCAGGGACGCCCTGAAGATAGATATCGGGGAGACAACGGAAGACAGGAAATTTTCCCTGGAGGGCGTACGGTGCCTCGGCGCATGCGGGCTCGCCCCTGTCATGGTTATAGACGAAGAGACGCACGGCGCCATGACCCAGAAGAAAGCGCTCGAAATTATCGGCCGCTACGATCCTGCGGTTTTGGGTGCTGCTCTCGCGGAAGAAACAGAAGAAATGGTTGAACAGGAGGGATGATATGCCGAGACTAACGATAGAAGATCTTCAGAAAATCAAGGAAAACTATAAGTCCGAATTTGCCCTGAGAGAAGGAGGTTACCGGGCAAGGGTTACCGTCCACATGGGGACGTGCGGAATCGCCGCAGGGGCAAGGACGGTCATGACCGCGCTGATAGAGGAAATAGCCGCGTCGAATGCGGGCGATATTATCGCCACGACCTCGGGCTGTGCCGGACTGTGCGCGCGAGAGCCTCTTGCGACCGTTGAAATTATGAACCAGCCGCCGGTCAAGTACTGCGACCTCAATGAAGAGAAGATCAGAGAGATATTCAAAGAACATATTCTCGGGGGCAACCCTGTTGAAAAGTATGCCCTCGTAATAGGCAGCGAGACGACATATTAAAAGTAACAGTGGGTGGTGCACGTGTCAGATCTGAAGACTGGCGGGGAAACCGGCACTGACAAATCGGAGGATAGAGATGGAAAAGTTTCGTGCAAATTTGATGTTATGCGCAGGAACGGGCTGTGTTGCGAGCGGAACGATGAAGGTCAGGATGGCCCTCCAGGAAGAGATCAAGAAGAGGGGTCTTGAGAAAGAGATAAAGCTGGTTCTGACCGGCTGTAATGGATACTGTGCCGAAGGTCCTGTCATGACGGTTTATCCCGATCAGGTCTTCTACCAGAAGTTGACGGTGGAAGAAGTTCCAATATTAGTCGAAGAACATTTTCTTAAAGGAAGGCCTTATGAGAAACTGATGTTTAGGGAATCCGAGAAAAAGTCCGCCATTCCTCTCATGAAGGACATTCCCTTCTTCAAACATCAGGTTTTGAGAGTGTTAAGAAACAAAGGACTCATCGACCCGGAAAAGATAGAGGAATATATTTCCAGGGACGGGTATCAGGCAGCGGCCAGAGCCCTTACCCAGATGACCGCGGAAGAGATCATTAAGGTCGTAAAAGACTCAGGATTAAGGGGAAGGGGCGGCGCAGGTTTTCCGACAGGTCTCAAATGGGAATTCGCCTCGAAGGTCAAATCGGACATCAAATACATGCTCTGTAACGGTGATGAAGGAGACCCCGGTGCCTTCATGGACAGATCAGTCATGGAGGCCGACCCGCACTCGGTCATCGAAGGGATGATCATAGGAGCAAAAGCGATAGGCGCCCATCATGGTTATATTTATGTCAGGGCCGAATACCCTCTGGCCGTGAAACGCCTTCAGTTAGCGATAGATCAGGCTACAGAGATGGGTCTTCTCGGCAAGAACATACTCGATACAGGGTTCGATTTCGAACTTGAGATATACCTGGGAGCAGGCGCCTTTGTCTGCGGAGAAGAGACCGCACTGATGAGGTCGATCGAGGGGAAACGAGGGATGCCGAGGCCGAGACCTCCGTTTCCTGCCCACAAGGGGCTGTGGGATAAACCCTCTGTCCTGAACAATGTGGAGACCCTTGCGCAGATAGCGCCGATAATCCTGAACGGTCCTGATTGGTACAGAAGCCTGGGAACCGAAAAGAGCACAGGCACAAAGGTCTTCGCGCTTACCGGCGCTGTCAATAATGTCGGACTTGTTGAAGTTCCGATGGGTATTCCCTTAAGGAGGATCATATACGATATCGGCGGTGGAATGAAAAAGGGCAGAAAATTCAAGGCCGTGCAACTCGGCGGACCGTCGGGAGGCTGCATACCGGAAAGCCATCTCGACACGCCTGTCACATATGAGGATATCGTGGCGACAGGGGCGATCGTAGGATCCGGCGGAATGGTCGTCATGGACGACAATACCTGCATGGTCGGGACTGCAAAATTTTTCCTCGGCTTTACCGCAGACGAATCCTGCGGAAAGTGCACGCCCTGCAGGGTAGGGACAAGAATTCTTCTCGATATCCTTACTGATATCACCGAAGGAAGAGGCAAAGAAGACGACATAGCAACACTCGAAGACCTCGGCAGGGACATCATCTCGACCTCTCTCTGCGGTCTCGGACAGACCGCCCCGAACCCTATTCTCACGACGATTAAATATTTCAGGGATGAATACGAATCCCATATAAGAGACAGGTGGTGCAAGGCGGGTGTGTGCAGAAACCTTACCACGTTCTGGATCGACGAAAAACTCTGTAAGGGCTGCGGCGCATGCCTGAGGGCATGCCCCGCAAAGGCGATAATCGGAGATAAGAAACAGCCTCACAGAATAATCCAGGAGGTCTGTCTGCACTGCAGAACCTGTTACGAGGCCTGCAAGTTCAAGTCTATAAGAATACTACCTGCCGGGCATGAAGGAGGCCCATCCGAACTCGTAGCAGCAGAAGAGGAAAGGGGGAAAGCATAATGATCGAACTGACGATAAACGATAAGAAAATCTCTGCCGAGGAAGGCACGACGATCCTCAAGGCTGCACAGAACAACGGTATCAACATACCCAATATGTGCTACGACAAAAGACTGAGACCCTACGGAGGCTGCAGGCTCTGTGTTGTCGAGATAGAAGGTCAGCCGCGACTTTTTGCTTCGTGCTCTACGCCGGCTGCGCCGGGAATGGTTGTCAAAACAGATACGCCGAAACTGAGGAAAGCGCGTCAGACGGTCCTTGAACTCCTCCTTATCCACCATCCTCTCGACTGTCCGATATGCGATAAGGCTGGTGAGTGCGACCTCCAGGATATCGCGTACGAATACGGAAAGCCAGAAGGACGTTTCATAAGACACAGGAAGGATGCACCACCCGACGTCAGGGGTCCTCTTGTTGAACTGACAGCGAACCGTTGCATCCTCTGTGGGAAATGCGTACGCATATGTGCAGAGCATCAGGGACGAGGCGCTCTCGGACTTATCGGAAGGGGCTTTTCGACCGTTGTACAGGCCGCCTTCGGCGAGATCCTTGAGTGTGATTACTGCGGGCAGTGCATCGATATCTGCCCAACCGGTGCCCTCCTGAGCAAACCTTTCAAATTCAAGGCCCGCGCATGGTTCCTGGACGAAAAAGACACGATATGTTCTTTCTGCGGCTGTGGGTGCACGCTCACTCTCGGTCTCAGGGAAGGAAAGATCCTGAGGTCCCGGGGTAAAGAAGATAACGGCCAGAGCAGCGGAAACCTCTGCGGAAGGGGAAGGTTCGGCTTCGATTATATATACCATGAAAACCGTCTGAAAACGCCTCTGATCAGAAAAGACGGAGTCCTCACGCCTGCATCATGGGACGAGGCACTCATGTTCATAAGCGGCAGTCTGAAATACACTATGGAATCTCATGGCAGCTCTGCCGTGGGCGCGATCGGCTCCACCCGGTGCACAAATGAAGACAACTATATGCTGAGGAAGTTCATGTCAAATGTTGTCGGATCGAACAATATCGACTCGTCTGCAACCTTCGGATATGGAAGGGTTCAGAAGGCTCTCGACAAGTCCTTTGGTCTGAAAAATCATCCGATAGACATGAAATCGCCGCTGGGCAAGGATCTCATTCTGGTCCTCGAATCTGATATCAGCATTACTCATCCTGTTTTCGGTCTGAATATTATGCAGGCAAAGAGAGAGGGCTCGAGGCTGATCGTCGCTGATTTCAGAGATACAAAACTCACGAGGAACAGTAACACCCATCTGAAGATGAGACCGGGGACCTCTGTGGCCTTGCTGAACGGTCTCATGAAGATCATCATAGGCAAGGGACTTTTCGACAGGGAGGTCGTTTCGAAGATACCCGGGTTCTCTGCCTTTGAGAAAAGCCTGGATGACTATACACCCGAGAAGGTTTCTCGGATTACCGCCATCCCTGAGGGTGAGGTCGTTGATACGGCGGAAGCGCTGGCGAAGGCAAAGAGCAGGATAATTTCGTTTACAGTCAGCGCCTCCGAAAATACAAAAAGCGAGGACATGGTTTTAGCGGCCTCAAACCTTGTCATACTCCTCGGAGGAGAGACAGGTTCCCTACAGATTCCTGCTGAATATGCGAACACGTGCGGGATCCATGAGATCGGGATCAGGCCGGATGCCGGGACTCAAAAAGGCAAGGACATCCTCGATATGCTCTATACTCCAGGCTCTGTGAAAGCTCTCTATGTTATGGGTGAGGACCCTGTATCTAATTTCCCGAACGGTTCTCAGATAATAGAGAACCTTAAATCGCTGGACCTCCTGGTCGTACAGGACATGTTGCTGACCGACACGGCAAAGATCGCACATGTTGTTCTTCCGTCCTCAAGCTGGGTCGAAAAGACCGGTACTTTCACAAACGCCGAAGGTGTCACCCAGAAAATACAACGAGTAGTCGACCCGGTCGGAGAGTCCTTGCCCGACTGGCAGATACTCAGGAACCTGTCGCTGTCGATGGGAGCCGACATAGGGATCCGGAATATCGAAAATATCTCTGAGGAGATACGGAATGTCGTCCGGGAAGAAAAGGGCTCCCCGGAAAAAAAGGTCTTTATTCCCGTCTCGCATAGACCAGACGAGGTGCCGGATAAGGAATATCCCCTGTCGCTCGTTACACGGGACGTGCTGTATCACTCCGGCAGTATGTCTGCTCGGTCAGAGGCTCTTAACCTGGTCTCCTCCGAGGCCTTGCTCGAGATAAATGGAGAAGAGGCACGAAAGTTCGGAGTGAGTGACAACAGTCACGTCAGGATAACATCGAGACAGGGTTCTGTTTATCTCAAGACAAAGATTTCGGATGCGGTCCCATCCGGCTCGGTTTTTACGTCACTCCATTTTCCCCACGGTAGAGTCAATACGCTCACCGGTCAACCAGGAAATGGAACAGCAATTACCTCAGTAAAAATAGAGCCGGTAAAAAGCTGATCCCTATGACGCTGGACGACATTAAGAAGATACTCGGTGCGGTAGTCCTGACGGGCAATGACGATCTCGATACAGAGATCACGAGGGCCTACTGCGCAGATCTCATGAGCGACGTGCTGGCGTTCTCTGTTACGAGTTCCCTCTTAATTACGGGATTGACCAACACACAGGTGATCCGCACAGCGGAAGTGGCAGACATAAAAGCGATAATATTCATCAGGAGCAAGAGACCTGAGGGAGAGACGATCGCTTTGGCGGAACGAAAAAAAATACCTTTGCTCGTTACCGATTTTTCGATGTTCGATACCTGCGGCCGACTCTATGAAAAAGGGCTTCGGAGCCAATCGGGGGAGAATGTTTAGATGAGTACAACAAAGGAAGGGGCTTTCTTTCTCACCGGCAGGGATTTTACGAATGCCGGGACAGCATCGAGCGAACTCAAGGGAATTCTCGAAAGCATGCATGTTCAGCCGGATATCGTGCGGAGAGCGGCTATAGCCGCCTTCGAGGCCGAGATGAATTTAATCATTTACGCGGTTGCGGGCATGATGAACTATTCGATAACGCCCGAAAAGATAAAAGTGGTCGTCAGTGACATGGGACCCGGCATCGAAAATATTGAACTCGCTATGACCGAGGGATATTCGACCGCACCCGATTATATACGCGAAATGGGTTTCGGTTCCGGCATGGGGCTGCCGAATATAAAAAAGAATGCTGATGAGCTAAAGATAAATTCTGTCGTAGGAGAGGGCACGACACTCGAATTCGTAATATACTTGAATAAGGCCCCCTGAAGGAGTGGATATGAGATTGCAGGAAGTCGTGGAGCGGCTGTCTCTCGAATTAAAGACCCCTGATGCCGACCTGAACAGAGAAGTAAAGGGCGGTTACGCAAGCGATCTGCTTTCCGATGTTATGGGGAACTCGAGAGAAGGTTTTCTCTGGGTTACGATCCAGGTTCATCTCAATATCGTTGCCGTGGCCTCACTCAAGGGACTTTCGGGGATAATCCTGGCGAATGGAAGAACTCCCGATGAGGATACGTTGAGAAAGGCCTCGACGGAGGACATCCCTATATTGACAAGTCCTCTCCCTGTGTTTGAACTCGTGGGCAGGCTCTATGCACTCGGCCTGAGATGCTTGTAGAATTCAGGGCCGATCTTCACATTCACACGTGCCTTTCTCCATGTGCAGAGCTTTCGATGACGCCGCGCGGCATCGTGGAAAAAGCTGCATCGCTCGGAATAAACATCATAGCAGTCTGCGACCACAATTCTGCTGAAAACGTCGCGGTCACACAAGATCTGGCAAAAAAAAAGGGGATACGTGTTATCGCCGGCATCGAAATCAACTCATCTGAAGAAGTCCATATCCTCGGTCTCTTCGGAGATATCGCGAGCGCCTTGAATATGCAGGAGATCATTTACGGGAATCTCCATTCAGGGGAAAATATCGAAGAAAAGTTCGGTATGCAGGTCGTCGTAAATGAGATGGATGAAGTCCTCTCGTTCAACAAGAGACTCCTTTTGGGAGCTACAGCCCTTTCCGTAAACCGGATCGTGAAACTCATCCATGATTTCGGTGGACTGGCCATTCCGAGTCATATAGACAGGGAGGGCTTCGGGATTATCGGGCAGCTCGGGTTCATTCCTTCTGATATCGATTTCGATGCCCTCGAGATCTCGCGCAGGACAACGGTTGCGGAGGCGTTTAGAAAATTCTCCCATTACCAGCAGAAACCGTGGATATCTTCGTCCGATGCCCACAGGATAGAAGATATCGGCAAGAGAACAACAGGATTTTTGATGCGCCATTCGACCTTTGAGGAACTTCGTCTTGCGTTAGGCGGTGTTGAGGACAGAAAAGTAGTTCTCTAAACAAACATGGAAGACATCTCACTACACATACTCGACATCGCTGAGAACTCGATCGATGCGGGGGCGACGCTCATCAAAATCACGATAACGGAAGACACGAACAGGGATCTGCTGTCCGTGGAAATTAAAGACAACGGAAGGGGGATTCCCGCAGATCTCATCGAAGAGGTCCTCAACCCTTTCTATACGACGCGCCGGACGAGAAAGATCGGGCTCGGCCTTTCTCTTCTCGTACAGTCGGCAAGAGAAACGGGAGGAGATCTTCTTCTACAATCTGAAGAAAACAGAGGAACGGTCGTGACCGCTCATTTCATTCCGAGTCATATCGACATGAAGCCTCTCGGCAGCATTGCTGATACCATCCTTGTGCTCGTAGCCGGGACACCGGAGATCGACTTTGTCTTCATTCATGAGAGAAACGGCAACACATACTCCCTTGATACCCGCTCGATAAAGGCCGACCTCGATGGGGTTCCTATAAATGCACCATCCGTACTCTCGGCACTGAAAAAATATTTATGCGAATCCCTGGATGAAATAAGAAAATGAAGGATATCGAGCACCGGAGAGAAACATACTATAATAGAGAAAACCTTTTAAAAAGATCTAATCGGGGGCCCGGTCATTGATCCCGTATAAAGACGACAACCCAACGAGAACTTTCCCCTTCGTCACGGTTGTTATAGTGGCTGTGAACATATTCGTTTTTGTTCTCCAGATCATGTCGGCAAAGGACAGCCAGGAGATCGTTTACGCATACGGGGCGATTCCCCGTGACATTATCACCCTAACATCAGGCCAGCCTATTCCTCCGGTACTGACGATATTCACAGCTATGTTTATGCACGGCGGTCTTCTGCACCTCGGCGGGAACATGCTCTATTTCTGGATCTTCGGAAATAATATCGAAGATAGGCTCGGTCACCTGAGATTCATATTCTTCTATCTTTTCTGCGGGGTGGTGTCGGTATATTCATATGCTTTGACCGCCCCCCGGTCGAATATCCCGATGATAGGTGCAAGCGGCGCGATCTCGGGCGTCCTCGGTGCATACCTTCTCCTCTTTCCAAGGGCAAGCGTTCACACTCTCGTCTTTTTCGGCTTCTTTATACAGGTTATCAGGATACCGGCCTTGATAGTTATCGGATTTTGGGCTATCATAACTCGCCAGCGGTCTCGCCTCTTACGGGACGAGTCAGGGAGGAATAGCCTGGTTTGCCCACGTAGGGGGCTTTCTCGCAGGTCTTATCACGATAAAACTCTGGATGCCCGGCAGGAAGAATAGCGAGGACGTTGAAGAGGAGGCTGATAAATGGTAGCAGTATGTCCGAGATGTATGACTAAGTTGAAAGTGGATAAGACGAAGCTTTCCCCTGAAGGCTCAAGATTTAGGTGCCCAAGCTGCTCTGCCGTTCTCAGCATAAAAAAACCTGCGGCCCTGGTGAAAAAGACCCTCGACGGCGGCAAGGTACTCGTTGCGCATTCCAACCCTGATATTCTCACAAAGGCGTCATCTCTCCTTAAGGACAACGGATATCATGTTATAACCGCATCCGACGGAATAGACGCAATGGTCAAGACTCTGAGAGAATATCCCTTCCTTTCTTTGATGGAAGCTGCACTTCCCAAAATACACGGTTTTGAGGTATGCAAGAGACTGAAGTCGAGAGAGGAAACAAAGAGAATAAAATTCATCCTGATCGCTTCGGCCTATGACAAAACGAAATACAGACGCGAGCCTGCTGCTCTTTATGGTGCTGATGACTATGTCGAAGAGCACGATATTCCGGCAGGGCTTCTCGACAAAATAAAGAGACTTCAGGGGCTCCCTGAAGAAGAAACCCAGAAGGCTGCCGGCCCGACCCCGGAAAAATCAGAACTCCTGGAGCCCGAATACGGAAAGGAACCCGATGTAAAAGTTGAAGCGCCTCCTGTCGGAAACGGGGTTCCCGACGAAAAAATAGAAAAGGCCAGAAGGCTCGGCCGGACAATTATAAACGACATTTACCTTTACAACTCGGCGAAGGTTGACGAGTCTATCAGGAATAACAATTTCTATTCGGTATTCGCGACAGAGGTGAGAGAGGGGCAGAAACTCTATGAAAGCAGGATACCGCACGAGATAAGGAAGCAGAGCGATTTTTACAGAGAAGCCATAGATAATTTTATCTCCAAAAAAAAAGAAGCGCTCTGTTAATTTATCAGGAAATCGGCGAAAGAGCAAGAAAATCTGACAAATTTGCTGAAATTGTCGATTTTTGTCCAAAAAAGAACCTTGCCTTAATCATCCGTTTCCTATTATATTAGCACTCACTCGCATTGAGTGCTAACAACCCAAAATCACACAGGAAAGGAGAGTCATGTATGAAATTCAAACCACTTAAGGACAGAGTATTTGTAAAGTACTCTGAAGAGGGAGAGAAAACGCCGGGCGGGATTTATATTCCGGATTCGGCAAAGGAAAAACCGCAGAAAGGGGTCGTGGAAGCAGTGGGCTCCGAGGTGAAGGAGATTAAGGTCGGCAACACGATCCTCTTCGACAAATATTCAGGCTCAAAGGTGAGCATCGACAGCAACGAGTATCTGATCATCAAAGAAGAAGACATCCTCGGTATCGTAGAGGGATAAGAACTATTTTAATTTCATAAAGGAGGAAGAAGAAGATGGCAAAACAGCTTCTTTTTGACGAAGCAGCAAGAAGCTCAATATTGAAAGGTATCAGCCTTCTGACGGACGCGGTAAAGGCGACCCTCGGACCGAAAGGGAAAAATGTAATCATCGACAAGAAGTACGGCGCGCCGACAATAACGAAGGACGGTGTGACCGTCGCAAAAGAGATCGAGCTGAAAGATGCGTATGAGAACATGGGCGCACAGCTCGTGAGAGAAGTTGCGAGCAAAACATCCGACGTCGCCGGCGACGGAACGACGACTGCCACCGTTCTTGCCCACGCGATTTACAGCGGCGGCATCAAACACGTCGTCGCCGGATCGAACCCGATGGATATCAAGAGAGGCATAGAAAAAGCCGTAGAGGCTATCGTGCAGGAACTCAAAAAGGTCAGCAAGCCCGTTCAAGACAAAAAAGAGATCGCCCAAGTCGGCACGATCTCAGCGAATAATGACCCGACGATCGGAGAACTGATTGCTGATGCCATGGATAAGGTCGGAAAAGACGGCGTCATCACCGTTGAAGAGGCAAAGAGCATGGCTACCTCACTTGATGTTGTGGAGGGAATGCAGTTTGACAGGGGATACGTGTCACCCTACTTCGTAACAGACCCGGAGAGGATGGAATGCAATCTCGAGGATGTCTATATCCTTATCCATGAGAAGAAGATCTCATCGATGAAGGATCTCCTTCCTATCCTCGAACAGACGGCAAAGATGGGCAGGCCGCTCCTTATCTTAGCAGAAGAGGTTGAGGGTGAGGCTCTCGCAACCCTCGTCGTGAACAAGTTGAGGGGCACAATTCAGGTATGCGCGGTAAAGGCCCCTGGCTTCGGGGACAGGCGCAAAGCGATGCTCGAGGATATTGCTATTCTCACAGGAGGGACAGTGATCTCTGAAGACCTCGGCATAAAGCTCGAGTCCGTCAAGGTCAATGACCTGGGAAGGGCTAAAAAGATAACAATCGACAAGGAAAATACCACGATCGTGGAAGGCGCTGGAGAAGCCGCGAAGATACAGGGCCGGGTAAAACAGATCAAGGCCCAGATAGAGGAGACGACGTCCGATTACGACCGCGAAAAACTCCAGGAGCGCCTCGCAAAGATCGTCGGAGGCGTAGCTGTCATCAATGTCGGAGCTGCAACAGAGACAGAGATGAAGGAGAAGAAGGCGAGGGTTGAAGACGCCCTCCATGCAACCAGAGCTGCCGTGGAAGAAGGTGTCGTCCCGGGCGGAGGAGTGGCTCTCCTCAGGTGTATCAACGCCCTTAAAGACATGAAATTCGAAAACCACGACCAGAATGTCGGTGTTGATATCATCAGGAGGGCCCTTGAAGAGCCTATCCGCCAGATTATTAACAACACCGGACTTGAAGGCTCCGTGATCGTCGATAAGGTCAAACACTCAAAAGAAGTGAATTACGGATTCGACGCGGCCAAAGAAGAATATGTCGACATGCTCAAGGCAGGGATTATCGACCCGACTAAGGTAACACGGTATGCTCTTCAGAACGCTGCCTCTGTCGCCGCCCTCATGCTCACCACCTCGGTGATGATTGCAGAGCTTCCGGAAGAAAAGCCCGAAGCGCCCGCAATGCCTCCCGGTGGGATGGGCGGAATGTACTAAGAGAGGGAATCTCATAGATTATTCGAAAGCGGGGCTGTGCCCCGCTTTCTTTTTTAAGCCCATACAGGTTTACTTTTTGACCCCATTTTGTCATTCTAAAGAAATGAGAAAAAACGTTCTTATCATTTTCACCAGTATTCTTCTCATGTCCTGCCTTTATTCAGCTTATGAAATGCTCGTGCCTGCCCAGAAAGCCAACACGAACACAGAGATCGAGATCCCCAAAGGTGCTACGTATCGGCTGGCCGTCGAGATCCTGTCGGATGAAAAGCTTATCAGGGACAAGAAGATCTTCCTCCTCCTGGGCAGGCTGACGGGCTCAGACAGGAAGATCCGGGCAGGTTATTATTCTATATGGGCAGGGATGAGCCCCCTCGATATTTTCAAAGTGCTGCGGAAAGGACAGATAATCGAATACGAGATAAAGATCCTTGAAGGAGATTCCCTTTTTGAGATAGCAGAGGCTTTCGCACAAACAGGCATCGTAACAAAAGAGGCTTTTATGAAACTTTCCGATAGCCCAAATCTCCTCTCTGCATACGGGATAAAGTCTCCGAGCATAGAAGGTTATATATTTCCTGATACCTACCTGATTCCGAAGGGTATGCGTGTAGAAGATGCCCTCGGGACAATGATTAACAGGATGCGTGAAAAATATTCTTCCGAGCTTCTGAAAAGCGCTGATACCGGCATGACCGAAAACGAAGTCCTCACCCTGGCCTCTATTATTGAAAAAGAGGCTGTTGTGGATTCTGAAAGATCTCTGATAGCCGCGGTTTATCGCAACAGGCTTAAGAAAAAGATCCCCCTTCAGGCTGACCCCACAAGCATATACGGGATGAAAAGCTCGAAGGAAACGATAACAAAGGCCGACCTGCAGCGCAAGACACCGTACAACACATATGTCATTAAGGGGCTACCGCCCGGCCCGATAGCCTCACCGGGACTGAAGTCTATACGGGCCGCCATGCATCCGGCTGATGTGGCTTACCTGTATTTCGTTTCCCGGGACGACAGGACGCATCAGTTCTCGACCACAATTGAAGAGCATATAACCGCTGTGAGGCTTTACCGGGAGAGAAAACAGGAGATGAAAGATAGTCCAAAAGAAGGGATAAACACTCATGGAACTTCGTAGGAAAACGAGAAAAATCTTTGTCGGGACGGTGCCTGTCGGAGGCGGCAGCCCTATCAGTGTACAGTCTATGTCAAAGACCGATACGAAAAACATTAGGTCCACGGTGAGACAGATCAATGCCCTCACAAAAGCCGGGTGTGAGATCATCAGGGTAGCTGTCCCTGATATTGAGGCGGCCTGTGCCCTCGGAAAGATAAAGAAATCAGTTCCCATCCCGATAATTGCCGACATACATTTTGACTGGAGACTTGCTCTCGAGGCGATCCGCCAGGGCATAGACGGCCTGAGGATCAATCCCGGCAATATCGGGGCCCGGTGGAAGGTTGCCGAGGTCGTCGCAGCCGCAGCGGATAGAAGCATCCCGATAAGGATCGGTGTGAACGCGGGGTCTCTCTCGAAAAAGATACTCGAAAAATACCACCATCCTTCTCCCGAGGCACTTGTGGAAAGCGCGGCAGAGCATATCGAGATCCTCGAGGGACTTAAGTTCAGGGACATAAAGGTCTCTCTCAAGGCATCAAACGTGCCTACAACAGTCGAAGCTTACAGGCTCTTTTCCCGCAGGTTCCGTTATCCCCTCCATGTCGGTATCTCGGAGGCAGGCCCTTCTTTTACTGGCATTATCAAAAGCTCGGTAGGACTCGGCATAATTCTGTCCGAAGGAATAGGGGATACGATGAGGGTCTCTCTTACCGCCGACCCTATCGAAGAGGTCAGGGTCGCATACGAGATCCTCAAGTCATTGGGTCTCAGAGAAAAGGGACCTCATATCATCTCCTGCCCCACCTGCGGCAGATGCCAGATCGACATCCGCGGGCTCGCAGCAAAGGTCGAAAAACGTCTGAAGGATATCGATAAACCGATAACCGTAGCCGTGATGGGCTGTATCGTTAACGGCCCGGGCGAGGCAAGAGAGGCAGATATAGGCATAGCCGGTGGGAAAGGGATTGGGCTCCTCTTTAGGAAAGGGAAGATTGTTAAAAGGCTCGAAGAGAAAGAGCTGCTCAATGCATTGATGGAAGAGATAGAATCGTAACTACCCCGGCGGCTGATCTTATTTGTCTTCTTTCCTCTTCACATTCTGTGATAAGATTTAGTTAGAGGCCTTAAAGGCGGGCGTGTGTGAAAATATTACTTGCCACGGATGGATCTGATTGCTCTGAAGAGGCTGATAGGTTTCTGACTCGCTTTCATTTTACGGCGCAGGACGATATCATCATCCTCCACGCGGTAAACGAGATCCCCTACGAAGATGACTACCACGCGCAGATCAGGCTTGTTATCAAGAGAGTAGCGCCCAAGATCCTTGATGCTTCTGTAAAGATCCTGCAACCCGTCAAGACAAAAATAAGCACGCTGGAGGAAGAGGGCTATCCTGATCAACAATCACAGAGACGGCGGCGAATTCAAACATCGATCTGATCGTGATGGGTGCGCGGGGCGTAAAGGGGATAAAATTATTGGTACTCGGAAGCTCAACAAGGGCGGTCGTCATC
>Ga0187776_10000568_pt1 | contig 17849 bp, 19 predicted proteins | sample 0216_BV02_MP12_2_FD_132426 | JGI IMG/M metagenome (GOLD analysis project Ga0187776, IMG submission 132426) | Tropical peat soil microbial communities from peatlands in Department of Meta, Colombia - 0216_BV02_MP12_20_MG | ecosystem: Environmental > Terrestrial > Soil > Wetlands > Peat | place...
CGGCGCCGATCGCGACGGCTCGACCGCCGTCACGTTCGATCTCGGCGACCACCTTCTCGCCGCCAGCGCGATCGGAGCGGTAGTTCACGCCGACCGCCCACCCGTCCCGCGCGAGCGCCCGCGCGATCGCCGCGCCGATCCCGCGCGAGGCGCCGGTCACGAGCGCGGAGCCCTCGCGCTTGCCGCGCGCTCGGCTTCCGGCCTCGCCAGATCGCGCGGCGCGCGAGTCATCCGGCTGCTCATGCATTCCCGGAACCTCCCCATTCGATCACGCCGCCGCCCCAGGTGAAGCCGCCGCCGAAGGCTCCGAGCACGACGCGTGCGCCGGGCTTCAGCCGGCCGTCGTGCTCGGCCTGGACCAGCGCGAGCGGCAGCGTCGCGGCCGACGAGTTTCCGTAGCGCTCGATGCAGTCGACCACGCGCTCGGGGTCGAGGCCGAGGCGCTCGCCGAGCGCCGTCGTGATCCTGGCGTTCGCCTGGTGGTAGACGAACAGGTCGATGTCGTCGAGTCTCAGCCCGGTGCGGTCGAGCGCCTCGAGCGTCGACTCGGCCATCCGCGCGACCGCGTGCCTGTACACCTCCTGGCCGTCCATTCTGATCTTGCGCTCGACGTTCGGGATCACGAGCGATTCGCCATGCGAGCCGTCCGCCCCGAGCACGATCGGGCCAATCACTCCATGCGCGCCGTCGGCGGGCCCGAGCACGGCGGCGCCGGCGGCATCGGCGAACAGCGGCGCGACCTTCTTGTCCTCCCAATCGACCACCCGCGTGACGAAGTCCGCGCCGACCACGAGCACCCAGCGGGCGCGCCCGCTCTCGATCTGGGCCGCGCCTGTCGCGACACCCGCCAGAAACGCTGTGCAGGCGGCGCCGACGTCGAACGCCCCTGCAAAATCGGCGCCGACCGCGTTCGCGACGAGGGGCGCGGCGTTGGGCGTGATCTCGTCGGCCGTGAGCGTCCCCACCAGCACCAGGTCGACCTCGGAGGGGTCGATGCCGGCCCGCTCGAGCGCGGCCGCGCCCGCTCGGGCGGCGTAATCCGAGAGCCGCTCCTCTGGCTCGGCAACCGGGCGCTCCCGAATCCCGGTGCGTGCCAGGATCCACTCCTCGCTGATGCCGAGCCGCTCCGCGACCGCGAGGCTGCTCACCCTCGTCGGCGGCACCTCGACCGCCACCGAGTGAAACGCGGCGCGGGTCGCCTGGGCCGGGAGCGACTCCGCCAGGCCCTCCCGCACCTCCGGCGACTCAAGCACCGGCCAGCTCCACGTCTCTGAGCGTGCGCTTGGCGAGCCCCGTGAGCACTCGGCCGGGGCCTACCTCGACGAACCTCTCAGCGCCGAGCCGGTGCAGCTCGAGCATCGTCTCGCGCCAGCGCACGGGCATCGTCAGCGCCTCGGCCAGCCTCTGGCGAACGTCGTCGAAGGGCGCTGCCGTCACGGCCGAGAGCACGGTGACGCGAGGCGGCGCGACCTCGACGCGCTCGAGCGCCGCGCTGAACTCTGGCACCGCCGCGGCCATCATCGGCGAGTGAAACGCGCCGGTCACGGGCAGTTTCATGGCTCGCAGACCCAGCTCCTGGGCATCCTGTGCCGCGGCTGGTAGCGAGTCGCGCGCGCCCGAGAGCACGATCTGTTGCGGCGAGTTGTCGTTCGCGACGGCCAGCCCGTGCGCCTCCGCGAGCTCGCTCGCGTGCTCCGTGGCGCCGGCCCCGAGCAGCGCGAGCATCCCGCCGTCAGCCGCACGCTCCCCGGATTCCTGCATCAGCCTGCCACGGAGCGCCACGAGCTCGAGCCCGTCGCGCTCGTCCAGGCAGCCTGCGGCCACCAGCGCGCCGAGCTCGCCGAGCGAGTGTCCGGCGATGAAATCCCCCCGCGGCTTTCCGAGCGCCGCCCACCCCGCCAGGCTTGCGCAGAAGATCGCGGGCTGGGCGAAGTTGGTGCCCTCCTCGGCGCGCGTGAACGGGTCCTCGCCGACCACGTCCAGCGCTAGCGCGAGCAGGTCCGGCCGTACCCGCGCGACGGTGTCGCGCATGCCGGGCACCTGGCTTCCCTGGCCGGGGAAGAGGATCGCTGTGAGTCCCATACGCATTGTCCTAACCGCGCGCCCGCCCGTCGATACAGGACGCGATACGACTTCCCCCCGTTCGGGGGGAGGGTAGGCTTTCCTGCCCCGTGGCTCTTTCGAAACCAACCGACGGCTCGACCGCGCTGATCACCGGCGCCTCGTCCGGGATCGGAGCGGAGATCGCGCGTGAGCTCGCCAGGCGCGGCTACGGGGTCGTGCTGGTGGCCCGGCGCAAGGATCGGCTGGACGCGCTCGCGGAGGAGCTCCACGGCGAGTACGGCGTGCGCGCGGAGACGATCGCCAGCGACCTCGGCAAGCCGAACTCGCGCAACCGGATCCCCGGCCGCATCACCGAGCTCGGGCTGGAGGTCGAGATCCTCGTCAACAACGCGGGCTTCGCGACGGGTGGAGCGTTCTACGGGTCCGATCCGGCGCGGGAGCTCGAGCAGGTTCGCGTGCTCATCGAGGCCGTGGTCGCGCTGACCAGCGCGTTTCTCCCGGCCATGGTCGAGCACCGCCGCGGCGCGGTCCTGAACGTGGCGTCAACGGCGGCGATGCAGCCACTCCCCTATGCCGCCGGTTATTCCGCCGCGAAGGCGTACGTGCTCACGTTCTCGGAGGCGATCCACCAGGAGGTCGCCGGCAAGGGCGTGGCCGTGACCGCGCTCTGCCCCGGGCCCGTCGACACCGAGTTCTGGGATCAGGCGGACTGGCAGGTGGTCGGCGGGATGTCGTTCGAGAAGGCGTTTCCGAACACGTCCGCGCGCGACGTCGCCAAGGCCGGGGTCGACGGGATCGAGCACGACCGGCGCGTCGTCATCCCCGGGCTGCCGACGCGGGCGGCGATGCTCGCGTCGCGCTACGTTCCCCACGCGGTGAAGCTGCCGGTGGTGGAGCGCGTGATGCGCAAGCGCTGACCGGGTCTAGATACCCGCCAAGTCGCGCGTACGCTCGGTCGCGGCAGCGCCGCTCTCACCGCGCTCGGCGATCACTCGCTCGTACTCGCGCATCGCCTCCGGCACCTCCCTCACGGCGCGGCGCTCGAACAACCGCGACGCCAGCACGTGCCTGAATGGCAGCACGCGCAGGAACCATCTCGGATACGCGATCCGCCGCCGGCGCTCCGCGATCCCGGCGACGATCTCCTCGATCGCGGGCGCGAGCGGATACGTCTGACCGATCAGCTTCGGCATCTGGTCCCTCGCCGCGTCCATCCTCGGCATCTCGCGCTCCGCGTCCCTGACCATGTCCGTGTCGAGGAACAGGAAGTAGGCGACGCCGACCTCCACCCCGAACGGCGCCTCCTCGACCCGGACACAGTCGCTCAGCGCCTCCACGCCGGCCTTCGCGGCGCAGTACGCGCTGAGCCCCCGGCCTCGCGCGACGGCGGCCGCGGAGGCGATGTTCAGGAGATAGCCGCGGCTTCGCTCCAGGTGCGGGAGCGCAGCCTTGTCGGTGTACGTCACTCCCAGCAGGTTGATCTCGATCACGCGCTGCCAGCTGCGGACCGGCTGGAGCCTCAGCGGCCCGCCGGTCGCGATCCCCGCGTTGGCGACGACCACGTCGAGCCCACCGAGCGCCTCGGCGGCGGCCTCGATCGCCCGCGTCACCTGCTGATCGTCGGAGACGTCGCACTCCGCCACGAACGCGCCGTCGCCGCAATGCGCCGCGACCTCCTCGAGCTTCTCGCGCTCGAGCCCGACGAGCGCCAGCCGCGCGCCCTGCGAAGCCAGCCGCTGCGCGAGCGCGGCGCCGATCCCTCTGGCGGCGCCGGTGATCAGCACGCGCTTGCCGGCCAGCGTTGGAGTCGCGCTCATGCGCCAACCCTACCCTCAACCAAGAAGACCCACCCGTTGCGCACGCTGAACCGCCTCGGCGCGGTTGCGGGCGCCGAGCTTCTTGTACAGGGCGCTCGTGTGCTCCTTGACTGTGTGGGGCGAGAGATAGAGCTGCTCGGCGATCTCGCGGTTCGTCGACCCGGCCGCGATCAGGTCCAGCACGTCGCGCTCGCGCTCGGTCAGGATTGCCGCCGGCTGCTCGGCCTTCGGCACGAACATCGTCATCCCGCTGGCCACCGTTCTCACGGCCGAGACCACGTCGCGCGCCGGGGCGTCCTTGGAGATGAACCCCGACGCGCCGGTCCCGCGCGCCGCCGTCGGCGACATCCTGCCGGCGCCCGAGATCAGCAGGACCCGGGTTCCCGGGGACGCCTTGCGGATCGCGCGACAGAGGTCGGCGCCCGATTCCTGCGCCAGGAACAGGTCGATCAGCGCGACGTCGGGCTCGAAATTGCGCGTCAGCGACAGCGCCTCGGCGGCGGTCCGCGCCGCCAGGCAGCGCTCCACCCACGGCTGCTCGGCGAGCAGGACGCGAAAGCCCCAGTGGACCACGTCGTGGTCGTCCACCACGAGCACCCGCAGGCGCCTCGCCCCGGCCGTCGCGCCCCCGGCGGGTGCGTGGGGCGCCGCCATCACTCGTCCTCCTCCTGCCCCAGCGCAACCACCAGCTTCACCTCCCAGAAGTCTGGTCCGCTCGGCCCCGACTCGACGACGCCGCCGTGCTGGAGCGCCTCGAACGCGGCCAGCCGCAGCCCCATGCCCCCGCCGCCGGCCGGGACCGGCACGGCCGCATCGGTGCCGTCGTTTCGCACGGCGAGCGTGAACGTCCCCTCGTCCCGGGTGACCAGCACCTCCACGCGCGTCGGCTGTGCGTGCTTCGCGATGTTGTGCAAGGCCTCCGCCAGCACCGACTGGGCCAGCGGCTCGAGATCGCTCGGCACCGTGAAGTCGCCGCGCCAGTCGACGTCGACCACCATCCCCGGCGAGCGTCTGACCCGCTCGAGCTCGGCCGCGAGCGTCGTGCCCGTCTCCGGCGGCAGGGGCGCCAGCGGGCGCTCGAGCGCGCGGCGCAGGTCGCCGAGCGCCTCGTGCATCTCTACCAGGCAGCGCTCGCGCTGCTCCTTGTCGAGCGGCTGCTCGGCGCTCAGCGCTAGCGAGACGCCGAACAGGCGCTGCAGCACCCGCTCGTGGACCTCGCGCGCCAGCTCGAGCCGGTCCGATAGCCGCCGGGTGCGCTCCTGCTGGCGGGTGACGTTCCGCGCCGCAGCCACGAGCGCCGCCGTCTTGCCGAGCGTCCACAGCAGGTGGCGCTCGCCGTCGGAGAGCTCGAACCGGCCGCCGCCCCGGTCCGCGCAGATCACGCCGTAGGCCCGGCCCGCGGCGCTCAGCGGCGTGCACACGAGCGTCGTGATCCCGAGCAGCTCGGCGTACTCGGGTGGTACCTCCTCCTCGATCCGCTCGGAGATCACGACCACGCGGTCCTCGAGCAGTGCCCGCTGCGCGATCGGCGTGTTGACGAGCGTCGGACGGAGCGCAGCGAGCTGCGCGGACGTGGTGCCGTAGGAGCCGACCGCTCGGATCCGCCCGCGGTCGGCGTCGGCCATGAAGATCACCGCGCGGCGCATCGTCGTCAGCCGGCAGACCGCCTCGCAGATCCGGTCGTAGAACTCGGTCGACGAGGTCTGCACGTCGATGTCCGCGAGCAGCTCGACGAACACCTCGAGCGGCTCGACGCCGGCGAACAGCGAAGGCGATCGATCGGCGACGCTCATCACGCGGCCAGTGGCAATTCGTAGCGCCGCCGGATCCCGTAGAGGGTGGTGCGCTCGGCCGCCGGCCGCCCCGCGCGGTGCGCGGCCCCGATCAGGTCGCCGCGCTCCAGCCTGACGCCGTGGTAGCTGCCGGCCATCCGGCTGATCGACTCCTCCATCAGAGTCCCGCCGAGGTCGTTGACGCCCCAGCGCAGTGACTCGGTCGCCGCGTCTAGACCCATCTTGACCCAGCTCGCCTGCAGGTTCTGCACGGTCTTCCCGAGGGCCAGGCGGAACGCGGCGGTGTGCTTGAGATTCTCCTCGCGAGAAATCTCCTCGACGCCGTGCGTGCGCCCGAGCAACGTGTGGAACGGGATGAACGACAGCGGCACGAACTCGGTGAAGCCGCCCGTGCGCTCTTGGAGCTCGCGGACCACGCGCATGTGCTCAGCCAGCTCCCACGGCTCCTCGATGTGGCCGAACATCACCGTCACCGTGGAGCGAATCCCGCTGGCGTGCGAGGCCTCGATGATCTCCACCCACCGCGCGACCGGGAGCTTGTTGGGCGAGATCCGCTCGCGCACCCCGTCGTGCAGGACCTCGGCGGCCGTCCCCGGGGTGGAGTCGAGGCCGGCCTCGCGCAGCCGCTCGAACACCGCCCGCGGCGGCAGGCCGCTGACGTCGCACATGTGTGCCACCTCCATCGGCGAGTACGCGTGCAGGTGGAGCTGCGGCGCCGCCCCCTTCGCCACCCGCAGCCACTTCTCGTAGTCCTCGAGCCCCCAGTCGGGATGGATTCCCGACTGCATGCAGATCTCGGTCGCTCCGAACTCGACCGCCTCGCTGACCCGCCGGACGAACTCCTCCTCCGAGTGCTCGTACGCGTCCGGCGAGCGGCGCGATTGGCCGAACCCGCAGAACGCGCACCCCACCACGCACACGTTCGAGACGTTGATGTTGCGGTTGACCACGAACGTGACCGTGTCTCCCGCGAGCTCGGCGCGCAGCTCGTCAGCGGACGCGCGCATCTCCTCGATCACCTCGGGGCGCCGCTCGGAGAACAGTGCGGTCAGCTCCTCCCGGGTGAGCGGGCGCCCCTCGCGCCCGCGGGCCGCGGCCCGCGAGGCGACGTCGTCGGCGACCGCGAACGGCGCGGACCCGCGACCCGATCCGCGTCGCGGAATGAACGACCAGTAGTTGGCCTTGATCACGTCCATCACCGGCCGCGACACCCAGTCCGGGTCGATGTACTCCGGGTATACGCACAGCCGCTCGGTCAGCGCCAGCCCCTCCGCGCGCAGCCGTTTGCGCACGCTCGCCGGCGACGGGAACGGGTGCTCGGGCGAGATGTGGTCGCCGTTGGCTGAAAGTCCGCCGAGGTCCGTGGCTCCCGCCCGCACCAGCTCGACCCACCAGTCCGCGAGGTTCGGCGGGATCTGGATCCCGACGTCGGGCATCAGCCGCCGCGCTTCCGACACTAGGCGCTTCATGTCCTCGACGGTGACCTCGCAGGCCCACTCCGGCGCGTCGCGCTGGGGTCCGACCCACACCCCCGTCTGCCAGTACGCGCGCGTCGCAGCGTCGGCGATCTCCGCGGGCTCGCGCCCGTAGTAGCTCTGGTGCGGAACGAAGTTCTGAAGGATCACCTCCTGGATGTGGCCGTGGCGCGCGTGCAGCGCCGCGAGCTGCTCGAGCGAGGCGATCCGCTCCTCTTCGGTCTCACCGATCCCGACCAGGATCCCGCTCGTGAACGGGATCTTCAGCTCGCCCGCCGCCGCGATCGTCTCGATCCGCCGTGCCGGGTGCTTGCTCGGCGATCCCGCGTGCACCGTCTCCATCAGCCGCTCCGAGACCGACTCCAGCATCAGTCCCTGCGAGGCGGTGACCTCGCGCAGGCGCCCCAGCTCCTCAGGCTCGAGCACGCCAAGGTTCGTGTGCGGCAGCAACCCTCGCTCCAGCGCCCGCTCGCACGTCCACGCGACGTAGGCGGTGAAGTCCTCGAACCCGTAGCCGCGCAGCCGCGCGTCGACGGTGGCGTTCACCTCGGGCCTCTCCCCGGTCAGGACGAGCAACTCCTTGACGTGATGGCGGGGCACCGCATGGTCGATCAGCCGCTCGACCTCGTCCGGGGCATACAGATGCGGCTTGTGCGTGGCGAACGCGCAGTACTTGCAGTAGCAGCGGCAGGTCCGCGACAGCGAGAGCGTCAGATTCCGGCTGAAGGTAACCCGGCGGCGCATGCGCTCGGCTGATTCTAGGGAGGCCATACTGTGCGACCGCATGCGCCGGGCTCTGATCGCGGCGATGAGCGCGCTGCTGGCGGCCGCCTGCGGCGCGTCGTCCCCTTCGCACCAGCTCCGCGACGCGAGCGTCGTCCTCGACTTCACCCCCAACGCCGTCCACGCGGGGATCTACTCCGCGATCGCCCAGCACCTCGATGCCGCGCAGGGCGTGCGCCTGCACGTGATCGTCCCGTCCGCCTCGACCGACTCGATCAAGCTGCTCGAGACCGGCCGGGTGGACTTCGCGATCCTCGACGTCCACGACCTCGCGATCGCGCGCGGGCGCGGAGCGGACATCGTCGGGATCATGGCGATCGTCGAGCGCCCGCTGTCGTCGGTGATCGCCTCCTCCCGGATCAGCACGCCTCGCGCGCTGGACGGTCAGATGGTGGGGATCACTGGCGTCCCGAGCGATACGGCCGTGCTCGACTCGGTGGTCGCCGGCGCGGGCGGCGATCCCACCAGGCTGAGGACGGTGACGATCGGGTTCAACGCCGTGGCCGATCTGCTCGCGGGCAGGGTCGCGGCCGCAACCGCGTTCTGGAACGACGAGGGGATCACGCTCGCGCGCAGCCGCCCGGGGTTCCATGTCTTTCGGGTCGACTCCTACGGCGCTCCGCCCTACCCGGAGCTGGTGCTGTGCGCCACGCGCACGAGGCTTCGCCACGATCCCGGCCTCGCGCGGTCGGTCGTGCACTCGCTGGTCGCGGGGTATGGGTTCACCCTCGCTCACCCCGCGCGGAGCGCCGCCGAGCTCGAGCAGCTCGTGCCCGGGCTCGACCCCAAGCTCTTACGCGCACAGCTGACCGCGCTGCTGCCCGCGTTCCGCGGACCGAATGGGCGGGTCGGAGAGCTCGACCCCGCGACGCTCCAACGCTGGTCCGGGTGGGAGGTCCGCTTCGGGATCGTGAAGCGCCGACCGTCCGTCGCCGAGACGTTCGACAGCTCGCTGCTGCCGCCGCGGGGATAGCGCGGGCGGTAGAGGACCTACCCTGACCTGAATCGGGCGTAGCGTTGGCGGCGATGCGAACCAACGAGGAAGGGAGACGCGATGCCCGAGCGTGACGGCTACATCGAGGGTGTGCCGTGCTGGGTGGACACGAGCCAGCCCGATCCGGACGCCGCGGTCGAGTTCTACCGCGGCCTGTTCGGGTGGGATTTCGAGAACGTGATGCCTCAGGGGGCGCCCGGCAGCTACCACATCGCGCGGCTGCGGGGCGGCGATGTGGCGGCGGTGGGGCCGCAACCCGACGGCGCGCCGGCGACGGCCGTGTGGAACACGTACATCTGGGTTGACAGCGCCGACGAGACCGCCGCGAAGGTGCGCGCGGCGGGCGGACGCATCCTGTCCGGCCCGTTCGACGTGCCCGAAGCGGGGCGGACGGCGGTATGCGCCGATCCCGAAGGCGCCGTCTTCAGCCTCTGGCAGGCCGGGCAGCACAGGGGCGCGCGGATCGTCAACGAGGCCGGGTCGCTCAACTTCAACGGGCTGGGCACCCGCGACGTCGAGGGAGCGAGGACCTTCTACCGCGCCGTGTTCGGCTGGGAGACGCTCGACCTCGGCGCCGGACAGGCCTGGCGGCTGCCCGGCTACGGGGACTTCCTCGAGCGGAGCGATCCCGGGCTTCGCGCGCGCGTGGCAGAGAGCGGCGGGCCGGCCGGCTTCGAGGACGTCGTCGCCACGCTCAACCCGATCTCCGACGTCCAGCCGGACGTTGCGCCGCACTGGAGGGTGACGTTCGCGGTCGACGACGCCGACGCCGTCGCCGCGAAGGCCGCAGAGCTCGGCGGCCGCGTCCTCACCCCGCCGTTCGACGCCCCGTGGGTGCGGATGACGGTGATCGGTGACGCCCAGGGCGCGACGTTCATCGCGAGCAAGTTCGTGCCCGAGAACAGGGACGCGGCGAGCGACGCCGGGCAGGCGGCGGCCGCGGCGTAGCGCCCCTCGGCTAGCGAGGGAGCAGCCGCTCCACGAGCGCTGCTCCCTCGCGCGCCATCCGCGAGCGGGGGACAACCCGGTCGAAGCCCGCGGCCTCGGCCGCATCGCGGACGTCCGTGTCCACGTGCGAATAGAACGCCAGCTTCGGCACCCGCGCCGACCGCGCCGTCTCGATCCGCTGCGTGACGTCGGCGGTGAGGTCGACGATCAGGAGGTCCGCGCCCGGAAGCTCGCGCGACACGGCGCCGCCGTCCCCCGCCAGCACCACCTCGTGCCCAGCCGCCTGAAGCGCCCCCACGACGCCTGAGCCGAACAGCAGGTCGGGAATGAACGCTACGACCCGCGCCACTACAGCGCGCGCAGCTTCTTGAACTCCTGGCGGACCGACTCGGTCCGGCCCCAGAACAGCTCCTGGGGCGCGACCTCGACCCGGCCGGTGCGCACCTCCCGCACCGCCAGCTCGCCGTCGATGTCGGCCTCGTCGAGGAGCGTCAGCGCCGCGTGCACCGCCGGCGCGGCGGCGGCGTGACCGAACCGGTGCGCGACCAGCAGCCGCCAGTGCCAGTCGTACTTCGAGTAGGGCTGTGCGTTGCAGGTGACGAGCAGCACCGCCGCGTCGACATAACGACGCTCGTCGAAGATCCGTAGGTCGAGTTCGAGATCGGTCCAGTCGTCGGGGAGCGAGTCGACGATCTCGTGGAACGTTTCGGCGAGGGACATGCCGAGCAAGGCTACAGCGAGGCCTGCTTCCACTACGCCAGCTGCGCCACGAACGTGTAGATCACCATCGCGCTGATCGCGACCCCGGAGATCCGCAGCGCCCACAGGCCCGCACTGCTCCAGCGCCCGAGTTGCGCGCGCGGCACCGGCCGGCGGCGTTCCACCACCAGCTGGTCGGACTCGAGATACGCGATCAGCTCCTGTCTTTCTTGTGCGGTCATCAGATCAGGTGGGCGGTTTGCAGGAACGAGTCGACGGCGTACGCCGCACCGGCCACCGAGATGAACGCCACGATCGCAATCGCGGCACGGTTGATCCACCGACCGTTGACCCAGTCCCCCATCAGCTCCTGGTCGTTGGCGAGCATGATCATGAACACGAGCGCCACCGGCAGGAGCACCGTCGCGAGCACGTTGGCGTTCAGCGCAATCGAGAGCAGCGGCACCCCGGGGATCAGGATGATCGTCGCGGCGACCAGCGCGGCGCCGACATTGGCAGCGTAGAACGGCACCGCCGCGCGCGGTGAGTTATTGAGGCTGTGCGACACGCCGATGCACTCCCCGACCGCGTAGCCGGTGCTCGCCGAGATCGTCAGCACCGCCACCGCGCCGGCCTCGATCAGACCGAGCGCAAACACCGTGGCGGCGACCTTGCCGGAGATGTGCGCAAGCGCCGCCGGAAACCCCGCGCCCGCGAGCCCCTGGATGCTCGAGCCGCCGTGTCTGAACAGGGCGGCGCCGGCGATCAGCGCCCCGCAGCCGAAGACGGCCGCGAGCGCACCGCCCCCGATCGTGTCGGCGCGTCCATGCTTGAGGTCGTTGGGCGTGAGCCCCTTGTCCGCCGACGCGCTCTGCTGGAAGAAGATCATCCACGGCGTCACCGTGGCACCGATCGTCGACGCGATCAGGAGCAGCAGCGTGTTGAAGCTGCCGCCGGGGAACGGCGAGAAGGTCACGAGCGCGTGACCGACGGAGCCCCAGTGCGGCTTGACCAGCAGCGCCGCGACGAGGAACAGCGCGTTGAACGCGGCCAGCCCGAGCGCGATCCGCTCCCAGCGCCAGTACCGGCCGCCGGAGAGCGTGAACGCGACCAGGGTGACGCCGAGCACCGCGGCAATCCCGGCGCCGATGTGGAAGTAAGCGAGCCCGACCCGGATCGCGACGAACTCCGCGATCAGCGTGACGACGTTCGTGAGGATCAGGTCCCCGGCGCTGAACCAGCCCCAGAGCCTGCCGAAGCGCTCGAGCACCAGCTGGCCGTAGCCGCGATGCGTGACCGCGCCGACGCGCATGCACATCTCCTGGCAGACGATCGCCATCGCGAAGGTGACGAGGATGAACGGAAGGAAGAACCCAAGGCCGAAGGTCGCCCCGCTGGTTGCGTAGGAGATCATGCTCGGGCCGTCGTTCTCCCCGAGCATCGCGAGGATCCCCGGGCCGACCAGCAGCCACAGCAGGTACCAGCGGCGCCCGCGGTTGCGCGCCCGGTGCACGCGGAAGCGGTCGACCGAGCGAACCGCGTCCTCGGGCGTCAGCGGAGGTAGCGTCGCGGCGCCGTCGGTGCCGATCTCGATATCGATCGTCGCCGGAGTCGGCGGCGTCATCGCTTCAGCTCCACCCGCATCGCCCTCGCCAGCGCCCCGCCGAGCACCTGCACGTCGTCCCCGAAGCGAACGAACAGCGGACCGTCGAAGGGCTGCTTGTCGATCACCTCGAGCTCATCCCCCGGCGCGATTGCGCGGTCCGCGAGCCAGCGGAGCATCTCCGGGTCGGAGTCGGAGACGCGGGCGAACGTGCCGCGGTCGCCCGGGCTGAGCGTCTGCAGGCTATCGGTCGCGACCTCCTCGATCGTCAGCTCACGCGTGGGGATCGGATCGCCGTGGGGATCCCGCGTGGGGTCGCCGAGCTTCGCCGCGATCAGCTCCTCGAGCTCCTCCGAGAGCACGTGCTCGAGCACCTCGGCCTCCTCGTGGACGCGGTCCCACGGGACCCCCAGGCTCTCCACCAGGTAGAGCTCGAGCAGGCGGTGGTGGCGGATCACCTCGAGCGCCACGCGGCGGCCGTCCTCGGTCAGCGACACGCCGTGGTACGGGCGGTGCTCGACGAGCCCCAGCTCGCCGAGGCGCTTGACCATTCCCGACGCCGAGCCCGGCGTCACGCCGAGGCGCTCCGCGAGCGCGTTGGTGGTCACCGGCTCCTCGTCCCGCCGCTCCAGCGCGTAGATCGCCTTCGTGTAGTCCTCGATCGCCGAGGACAGCGGAGCGACGCCTGAAGCTCGCTCGGCGGCGGCACCGACCGCGGACCGCTCCGACTGAGCCCTTTCCTGTCCTGCCATCACGCAAATTATGGTAGACCAAAATTTGAGTTTTGTCGATCAGCCGGCGAGGTTTCGGCGGATCCTCCCCTTTGAGGCTGAGCGCGCGCGGCCAGGCTCTACCTTTCTTAACCGTGACCACCACCGCACCGCCACCCGAGTACGCGGCGATCACGGAGGCGTGCGGCTTCCTCGACCGCTCGGAGCGTGGCAAGCTCGCCCTGACCGGCGGTAGCGCGAAGGAGTTCCTGCAGGGTCAGGTCACGAACGACGTCGAGTCCCTTTCCCCCGGGACCGGCTGCTACGCCGCCTTCCTGACCCCCAAGGGCAAGATGCTCGGCGACCTGCGGATCCTCGACACCGGAACGGAGCTGCTGCTCGACACGGAGCGCGTCGCGCTCCAGGACCTGTTCAACATGATCAGGCGCTTCAGCATCGGTTACGACGCGCAGTTGCACAAGCGCACGCTCGAGTCCGGGCTGCTGTCGCTGATCGGCCCGGAGGCTGCAGCGGCCGCCGGTGCCGACGAGCTACCGGCGGCTGAGCATTCGCACATCGTGATCGAGTTGGACGGCGTGCCTGCCCGCGCGATCCGCACGGACGTCGGAGTCGACCTCCTGTGCGATGCCTCGCGTACCGCCGGCCTACGAGATCGTTTACTCCGAGCCAACGCGATCGAGGTCTCGGAGGCCACCGCCGAGTGCCTGCGAGTCGAGCGCGGGCTCCCCCGCTACGGCGTCGACCTCGACGACACCGTGATCCCGCAGGAGGCCGGGTTGAACGAGCGGGCGGTGTGTTTCACGAAGGGCTGCTACGTCGGCCAGGAGACGGTGGCGCGCCTCTATTACCGCGGCAAGCCGAATCGCCACCTGCGCGGGCTGCGGCTGTCCGGCGCCTCGGCCACTGGCGACGAGGTCCGGGTCGGCGAGCGCGTTGTGGGGAAGCTCGGGAGCGTCGCGGAGTCCGCCCGCTTCGGCTGGATCGCGCTCGCGCTCATCAGGCGCGAGGCTCCGGTCGGCTCAACCGTCTCCGTCGGTGACGGCGCCGACGCCCAGGTCGTCGAGCTGCCGTTCGCCTGACCGGCTGACAAACGCCTCCAGGGCGTCCGCCGCCGGCTCCGGCTCGAGCGACAGCTGCGGCAGCTCCGGATGCGACGCCAGGTAGCTCGCCAGGATCCGGACCTCGTCGACCTCGTCCGGCGGCACGTGCGCCCCGATCTCACCGGCGCGGCCGCGGCGAAGCAGCGCCGCCCCTGTCCGCTCGCGCACCTCGTCGAGGTCCTCGGGGAGCGGGCCCCAGTCGACCAGCCGGCCGCCTACGAGCCAGAAGCCGTCCAGCCGCGCCCGGTCGACCGGATGAGCGGCGAGCACCAGCCGTGTCCGCGCGTGCGTCGCCTCGAGCACGCCCCCGAGCCGGGTGAGGATCAGGTTCAGCCGGCGCAGACGACGTCGCAGCCAGGCTGCACGCTCGAACAGCTCCTCGGCGGCCGCGGCTCGCATCTGCCGCTCGACGTGGTCGATGAGGCCCTCTCCGCCAGCGCCGAGGAACAGCCGCAGCGCCTCGTCGAGCCTGCGTCGGTACAGATTCGGATCGAGATCACCGAGGCACGGCGAGAGGCAGCGGCCCATCTGCCCGTACGCTGACGGGTACTCGCGGCGCGGCAGACGACGGCCGCAGTGCCGCAGGCCGAACAGCGAATCGAGCTGCTCGACCAGCTCGCGCGCCAGCTTCCGGCCGCGGAGCGGCCCGATCGTCACCGCGTGCCCGGCGGCCGGCTGAGCCGAGACCTCGAGGATCGGGAACGGGATGTCGAGCCGGCAGCGGATGTACACGAGCCGGTCGTCGGCTCGCGTCAGGCGCGTGTTTCCCGGAGGGGCGAGCTGTTTGATCAGGCGGTTCTCGAGCACCAGCGCTCCGAGCTCGGACTGCGTGCGGCGATAGTCGACGACCTGCGCGTGCGGGCTCCATTCGGCGACCGTGGTCGAGGGTGCGAAGTGAGCCCGCGCGCGGCTGCGGATCGAGACCGACTTGCCCACGTATAGCGTCCGCCCTTCGACGTCGCGGAACAGGTACACGCCCGGGTCGCGCGGCAGGTCCGAGAAGTCGAGCTGTGGCCGGTGTCCCAACGCCGGCCCCTTCGGCGACCGAGTCCTGCGCGCGCGCCGCGGAGCCAGCAGCGCGAGCGCGTCTGCGACCGTCGCGGCGTTCGCGCATAGCCGCGGGAACAGCGCGCACAGCACGCGCGCGCACGTCTCCGCATCCGGCAGCGCGCGGTGCGCCGCCTCCACCTCGATCCCGAGCGCTTCGGCCAGCGCGCCGAGCTTGCGCTCGCGCTGCAGCGGCAGCACCGCCCGGGCTAGCGCGGCCGTGCAGAGCACCGGCTGCTCGGGCCAGTCCAGCCCGATGCGGGCAAACCCCTGTCGCAGCACCCGGCGGTCAAACGGCGCGTTGTGGGCCACGAGCAGCCTCCCCCGGAGCGTCCTGGCGAACACGCGCAGCACGTCCTCGAGCGGCGGCGCACCATCGATCATGTCCTGCGAGATCCCGGTCAGGCGCTTGATGCTCCGCCGAAGCGGAACGCCCGTGCGCACGAGCGAGCTCCACCGGTCGTGCAGCTCACCGCCGCCGACCAGCACCGCGCCGACCTCGACGATCTCGCATGCATCACCGCCGAGTCCGTTCGTTTCGGTGTCGACGACGACGAACTCGGCGGTCGCGATCGGGTGCTCGAGCAGTTCCAAGCCCATCGTGATACGCCCGCCGCCGGACGGCATGAAAATCGCGGTGCAAGGAGGGCCTGTTCCCGCGCTATGTCTCGGGCATTTATGTCGCGGGTAGCATCGGCCCATGAAGCTACGAAAGGAGTCGTGACTTGACCGCGATCGTTCATGACGCCGACAAGCTTCGCGAGCTCGACGACGGAGCGCGGCAGGCCTGGAAGGCCTACAGCGACCAGCTGAGGGACCTCACCGGCGCGGAGTACGAACGCGCCGAATCACAATCGTGGGACGACCTCCAGCGCGAGCTGCGCCGGCTGGAGCGGCAGCGCAAGACGCTCACGCGAACTCGACCTGAGCTGCCGGCGCGCTAAGGCTCGCGGTCCATTAGGGTTGTCTGCCCTTAGTGAGGAGTGGCACGTTCACGCTGCGAGGGCCCATCGTCGCGATGCTCGTCGCGGCGACGGTCGCCGCAGGCTGCGGCGGCGGCGGGCACTACCCGAATCAGCCGCGTCCGCCGTCTCCGGTCAACATGACGGTCTACATCAACGACCAGCGCGTATCGGTCTCGCCGAGCTCGGTCGGGGCTGGCCCAGTCCAGCTGATCGTCACCAACCAGGCGAGCAACTCAGAATCGCTCACCGTGCTGGCCGCGGGCTCTGCGGCAGGGCAGCCCCTCGCTGACACCGGTCCGATCAGCCCGCAGGGCACCGCGCAGGTGACCGTCAACCTCAACTCCGGCAACTACACGGTCGCGACAGCGCCACACGCCTCGACCGAAGCGGCCAACGTCGCGCCCGGCGGGATCCAAGCCGCCCTCGTGCACGTGGGCAAACCGCGCCCCAGCGCCTCGAACCAGCTCCTGCAGCCGTAGGCGGCGGGGGCGCTGCGGTGGTCCGCAGCGGGGGCGCCGCGCGGCGCGGTCACGTGCGGTCGGGCGCGCGTGGTCGCCCTGCCCACGGGGGCCGGCGGGCAGGCCGCGCGATGCCGCGCCCCGATAGACCGATCGCTCGCTAGAGCGACCCCTACTGGTATATCGGCGGGCGCTGCGGGCGCGCGTGACGGGTAGGGGTCGCTATCCGACCCCTACTGGTATATCGGCGGGCGCTGCGGGCGCGCGTGACGGGTAGGGGTCGCTTTCTCACCCCTACCGGCATCTCAATGAGCGCAGCCGCGGACGGAGACGCGGTGGGGTCGGTCGTCCAGGCGGCCACCGGACGGGCCGCCGCCGGGCGATGCCCCCGTGCGGGAAGGCTCGGCCACCACCCCTCGTGCGGGAATGCTCGGCCACCACCCGGTGCGGAACGCTCGGCCACCACCCCCGGTGCGGGAAACGCCCCGTCGCACCCCCGGCCGCCGCCCGACAGCCACCGACCGCCCCCTGACAGCCACCGACCGACCGGCCCCATCCAGCGAATATTTGCCAAATGTGCAATACTTGCATGCGTGCAAGCAACTACGAGCGTTGACCAAGGCGCGGCCGCCGTGGACCAGGGCGCGGCCGCGGCGGAACAGGGCGCGGCCGCCGTTGACCAGGGCGCAGCCGCGGCGGACAAGTCCGCGGCTGACGCCGCGGCGTTGGCCGCCGATCTGTACGCGGTCGTCACCCACGTGAACAAGAACTGCAACGCCGATCTGCTCGAGGCGGTCGGCGCGCTCGAGCTGTCGCTGACGCAGATCAAACTTCTGCACCACCTGGGCGAGGCCACACAGGAGCTGACGCTCAAGCAGGGCGCCGAGCTCGTGCACGTCTCGCTGCCGGCCGCCAGCCGCATGGTCGACGATCTCGTTCGTCGCGGCTTCGTCGAGCGCAACGAGGACACCGACGACCGTCGCATGAAACGCATCGGCATCACGCGCGACGGGCGGGCCGTGATCGGCCGGCTGAACGCCGCGCGGCTGAGCGGCCTCGAGCAGTTCGTCGCCGGGCTGAACGCGGGAGAACGCCGCACGCTCGGTCTGGCGCTGTCCAAGCTGCTGGCGCGACCCGAAGTCGCGGCATTCCGACCGGAGGCCTCGTGACCGAGCGGATCCTCGCCCATCGCCAGCGGGTGATCACCGACGAGAACCGCCGCTGGTGGACGCTCGGGGCGATGTGCTTCGCGCTGTTCATGATGATGCTCGACAACACCGTCGTGAACGTCGCGCTGCCGTCGATTCAGCGTGACCTGCACGCGTCGCTGTCGGCGCTCGAGTGGACGATCAACGCCTACACGCTGACGCTC
>Ga0187776_10000570_pt1 | contig 17832 bp, 17 predicted proteins | sample 0216_BV02_MP12_2_FD_132426 | JGI IMG/M metagenome (GOLD analysis project Ga0187776, IMG submission 132426) | Tropical peat soil microbial communities from peatlands in Department of Meta, Colombia - 0216_BV02_MP12_20_MG | ecosystem: Environmental > Terrestrial > Soil > Wetlands > Peat | place...
AGGGAATCCCTTTTTCGGGTTCTGAGGAGCTGGTGGGCGAAGGCTTTTTCGCCTCCGCCGGTGGTGGAGAAGGAGGTTCGGCCGCCGGAGGAGCGGTTTTGATGGTGAGGATAGTCCAGCCGATCCAGAATCCCATGGCCAGAATTCCCAGGCACCCGATCATGACCGGGATCGCCAGGGCCCAATAGCTCTGGGCCGAAATCCCCCAGAGGAAGATCCCTGCGGCAAGGACCATGGCGACGCAGAAAAAACCACTCCAAATCCGAGAGGTATCCGCCATTTCAGGAACTCCTTTCTTTTTCCGGGAGAGGGTCGTGCGGCCTGCCTACAAGGATCAGGACGTCGCTCCAATCCGGTACCCAGTTGGCGATTTTATCTAGCCCGCGAAGAAGAATCAAGGCCATCGGTTGAGGAATCCGTTGGAGAAAGCTCGACCACCGGGGAAATCCCCACAGGAGGGAAACTCCTCGGATGGATTCCATCCGCAGATATTTTTTGGCCAAACCCAAGATCGTGGGATAGTCGAATTTATGAGTGTGGTCCGGGGGAACTTCCCAGATATGAGGCGGGGGGATCTCCCGGCGCCAGACCTTCTGAACGAACCGATTGAGGCCGCGCGAGAGAAAACAACTGAGGCTCTCATAATTGGCCACCGAGATAACCACTTTTCCCCCGGCCGAAGCCACCCGCGACATTTCCGCAACCGCTCGGTCGGGGTTTAGAAAATGATCGATGGCTCCCTTGCATACCACCCGGTGGAAAGAATGGCCGGCAAAGGGAAGGGTTTCCGCCAGGCTGCTGACCAGGCAGACTCTCTCCTCTTCTTTGGCCAGCCCTTCCCTCGCTTTCCGCAGCATGATCCTGGAGGGCTCGCACCCAAAGAGGATTCCCCCTTTCCGGGCAAGGGCAGCGGCGTCGAGGGCCCGCCCGCAACCCACGTCCAGGGCCCGGTAATCAAATTCCCCCTCGGCGGCCTTCAGGGTCTCCTCCGTCATCCGTTGAAATACGAATTCCGTGTCCGGAGAAAGGACAGGGGGCAGAATCCCTTCATCGTCCCAGTCCAAATCGACCTGGGGTCGCTCCCCCCCATCCTTATGATTCATGGGTGGATTCCCCCGGGAAACCCTTAGAGGAGCGGGCTCTGGCCCAGGCCAATTCCACGATCCGGCCGATCAATTCGGGATAGGCCAGGCCAGCGGCTTTCGCCGACCGGGGCATGCCTGCATCGGGGGAAATGTCCGGATTGGCGTTGATCTCCAACACGTAGGGGGTTCCATCCGGACTGAGACGGATGTCCACCCGGCCATAGTCCCGGCACTCCATGGCCCGGTAAGCCTGAAGGGCGACCTCTCGAACACGCTTTTCCAATTTCATCGGAAGGGGGGCTGGACAAAGAGGGATGGTATGATGAAACTCCGGGCTGTCCTCCACCCACTTGGCTTCGTAGCCGCAGATTTTCGGAAGGCCCTTGGGAAGGGTGGAAAAATCGATCTCCGAGATGGGAAGGACCTGGGCAGCCTCATTTCCCAGGATGGACACGTTCAATTCCCGGCCCGCGATATATTCCTCCACCAGGGCCGGCTGATGATGGAGCCGATGGACCTTGGCCACTTTTGAAAGGAGGGAGGGAAGATTCCGGGCAATGGCGTCGTTGCCGATCCCCAGGCTTGCATCTTCCCGCAGGGGCTTGACAAAGAGGGGCTTTTTCAGGCGGGAAGTGGAAACTCTTTCCCCGGGAGGCCAAATGATGTAACGAGGGGTCGGGATTCCGTAGTGGCCTAAGATGGATTTGGTCTTCCCTTTATCCTGGGAGAGACCCAGGACGAGAGCAGAGGACCCCGTGAATGGAATAGGTAAGAGCTCCAGCAGGGCAGCCACGTTCATCTCCAGCCGGGTCTGACCGTGGAATTCTTCGCAGAGGTTAAAAATGAGTTCAGCCCCAGACCGCAGTATCTTGCTCACCAAGGGGGAGAGTTCATCTTCCATTTTCAAGACCTTGATGGTGTAGCCCAGGGAGAGAAGTGATTCCTTCACCGCCTGGAGACGGGAAAGGACAGATTTGGGTCCGAAGATATCGACCGATCCATCGGGGAGAAAAGGATGGGGAAGGCTGTAGAGAATAAGGATCGAACGTCGATTCATGCTTTCAACCCCACCCTCCGGCAGGCGATGTCCAGGACGCGGTTAATGAGCTCCTCGTAAGTCAGACCGGCCGTGCGGGCGGCTTTAGGGAAACAGGAATTGGCATCCGGGTTGGGAAGAATTCCGGGAAGGGGATTGAGTTCCAGGATGTTCGGATTTCCCAAGGCATCCAGGCGGACGTCGATGCGGCACCAATCCCGCACCCCCAGGGCGACGTACGCCGCCCGGCATACCGACTCAATCCTCCTGCGCAGGGATATTGGAATCCGGGCCGGACAGGCGAAAATTTCCAAGGGATTTTCCACCGTGTCCCAGACCCATTTGGCCTCATAGGAGTAAATCGGGTTGATGTGCGACGGAAGTTCCTCAAACTGGACCTCCACAATGGGCAAAACTTCGACCTGGGGCCCGTTTCCCAGCAGGGCAACGGTAAACTCCCTTCCGGGAAGGAACTTTTCCACCAGGGCGGGCTGCCGGTACTCATTCAGAACTCGGCGGACCTCTTCTTTCAGCCGCCGGGAGTTGCGGACCAAGGAGCTGTTCTGGATTCCCTTGCTGGACCCCTCCCGTAGGGGCTTTACGATGAGGGGGAAAGGAGGAAATTCAACCTTCTTCTTTAACTCCGGGACGACCACGAAGGGAGCGTTGGGGACCCCAAAGTAACTGAGGGCTACTTTGGCCATGGCTTTGTCCAGGCAGACGGCCAGGGTCAGAGGGTCCGAGCCGGTGTAGGGTAGGCGGAGCATCTCCAGCATAGCCGGGATCTGGGACTCCCGGCTTGCCCCAAAAATCCCTTCGGCCATGTTGAAGACGATATCCGGGCGGGTTTCCCGGAATTTTTCGAAAGCCCCTTCATCGCCCTCGATGGGAATGACTTCATGCCTGCGGGCCAGAGCCGAATGGACCGCCCCGATGGTCTCCTCATCGTCCCACTCGGCGTACAAGTCAGCCGGGGTGGATTCATCGGCCTGTTTTTTCAGGTTGTAGCAAAAGCCCACTCTCATCGCCTTTCCTCCAGCCTGGCTCAGAAGAGAAAGACCGCCGCAGCCACCACCGTGGACCAGCCGGTCTTCACGATGTTGGACTGGGTGACGTTGCTGGACCGAACGATCTTATCGCTGATGCGGTAGATCTCTTTTCTCTCGTCCCAGCTCTTGTCCTCATGGAATTCGATGCCCAGGGTGGAGGCCAGCATGGCCGCAGCCAGGTCCTCGGCGTAATCCCCCGCTTCTTTTTCGGTCTGCCCATAGGCGTGGTGCTCGCTCAGGTACCCGTACTGGTTGCGGTCCGAGGGGATGGCGCAGCCAATGGAGGCGGCAATCAGGCGGCGCGGCTCATTGGTGCTGCACCTGGCCAGAACGCAGAAAGTGATCCCTCCCGGGGTCAGCTCCTTGAGCCCTTGCGTGCGGGAGATGATCTTGCAGCGAGGGGGAAGAATGCTGGAGACATGGACCAAGTTGCATTTCTCAATGCCCGCATCCCGCAGGGCAAACTCGAAGGAGCGGAGTTCTTCCTTGTGCGTGCCGACCCCCTTGGTGAAGAATAGCTTTCGAGGGACTAGGGGTTCCAATTCCTATCTCCTTTGTTGCTAAAATCTTTTTCCCCGGCGGAATGAAGGAACAAAGACCTCGCCCAGAAAACGGTAGATCAGCTTGGCCGCCAGGAAGTCGGGAGCGATCAGCCCGGGAATGGGGGTAAGCTCCACCACGTCGAAGCCAACCACCTTCTTCATGCCAGCCACCAGTCGCAGAAGGTTGGTGAGGGACTTCCAGTCCAACCCTCCCGGCTCGGGGGTTCCCACCGCGGGCATGATGGCCGGGTCGAGGACATCCAGGTCGATGGTCACATACACCTCCGGGAGGAGAGAGCCGCAGACTTCCTCCTGCCAATCGGGGGTCTGCGCCAGATGATGCCAGAAAAAGGTTTTCACCTTTCCTTTTCGGAGGTAGAGATGTTCATCCTGGGTGAGGCTCCGGATTCCCACCTGAACCAGCGGCCCGATCTCGGTCAGGCGCCGGCCCGCGCAGGCATGGCTGAAAGAAGTTCCCTGGTAAGACTCCCGCAGGTCCGCATGGGCGTCGAGCTGGAGAAAGGAAACCCGGGGATGTTTCTTTTTCAGGGCCCGGGCCGCTCCCAGGGTGAGGGAATGCTCCCCACCGATGAGCACAGGAAATTTGCCCGCCCGGACCACCTTTTGGACATACTTTTCCACCAGCGCGATCATCCCCTGGGGACCGGTGGCCACCGCCTCCAGGGAGTCCAGGGTATGAAACCCCACCCGGTAGGTTTCCTGCTCCAGCACCTCGTCGAATAGTTCCAGATGGGTGGATGCCTCCAGGATGGCCAGGGGGCCCCGACGGGAGCCGGGCAGGTAGGTGCTGGTAAGGTCATAAGGAACCGGGAGGAAGACTACCCGGGATTTCTCCCACCTGCATTGGTCGTGAGGAAGGCCCCCGAAATTAAATGGAACGGTGGAAAACTTCCCGGTCATCTCCTCCTCCCGGAGAGAAATTCATTTTTATCGATTCTAAAAATTACTTAAAAAAAATTCTTTCGTCAAGAAATATAATTATGAAAGCGATCTTTTTTATTCCTGTTCATGGTTTCCCTGCCTTTTCTTTGGCCGAGTCTCACGGTCCTGAAGGTATGCGGGGGCAGGTCACCTTTCGATTCCTTGACTTCCGCCGGCAAACCTGTTAAGGTTCGCTCAAAAAAATCAGAGGAGCAGTCATGATTCCCCGGTATACCCGCAAGAGAATGGCCGATGTTTGGGAAGCGGAGAATCGGTTTCGAAAATGGCTTCAGATCGAAGTCTCGGCCTGCGAAGCCATGAGTAAATTGGGGCTGGTCCCGGCGGCAGCGCTAAAAGAGGTCCGCAAGAAAGCCGGATTCGATGTGGCCCGGATCGAAGAGGTGGAAAAAATCGTAAAACACGACGTCATTGCCTTCCTGACCGTGGTTAGCGAAAGGGTAGGACCGGCGGCCCGCTACCTCCATCTGGGCATGACCTCCTCGGATGTTTTGGACACCTCCTTTGCCGTGCAGCTGGTGGAAGCCTGCGGAATTCTGGAAGAGGACCTCAGGGCTCTTCTGGCCGTGCTGAAGAAAAGGGCTTTGCAGCACCGACATACTCCGATCATCGGACGAACCCATGGGATGCACGCCGAGCCCACGACCTTCGGCCTCAAGCTGGCCCTATGGTACGCGGAGATGGAAAGGAACCTGGAACGGCTGGAGAGGGCCAAAGAGCGAGTGGCTTATGGAAAGGTCTCCGGAGCCGTGGGAACCTTCGCCCACTTGCCCCCGTCAGTGGAAGCCTACGTGTGCAAAAGGTGCGGCCTGAAGCCCGCGCCCATCAGCAACCAGATCATCCAGCGGGACCGCCACGCCGAATTTTTCACAACCCTGGCCCTGATCGGAAGCTCCATCGAGAAGATCGCCGTGGAGATCCGCCACCTGCAGCGGACGGAAGTTGCCGAGGCTGAGGAACCCTTTACGGCCGGCCAGAAAGGATCTTCCGCCATGCCGCACAAGAGAAACCCGATCGCCTCGGAAAACCTGGCCGGTCTCTCGCGGGTGCTTCGCGGGAATGCTTTGGCGGCCATGGAAAACGTGGCCCTCTGGCACGAGCGGGACATCAGCCACTCCTCCGTGGAGCGGGTGATCGGCCCGGACAGCACGACTCTGCTAGATTACATGCTGAATCGTCTAACCCACCTGATTGCCAATTTGGTCGTGTATCCCCAAAACATGAAGGCGAATCTGGAAAAGAGCAGGGGCTTGGTTTTTTCGGAAGGAATCCTCCTCCGACTGGTTCAAAAGGGTCTGACCCGAGAAGAGAGCTATGCTTTGGTGCAGAAGGCCGCCTTCAAGGCGCTAAAGGCAAAACGGAATTTTGAAACCATCCTGATTCGTGATCGCGCCATTCTTCGGTATCTAAAACCCGCAGAGATCAAGGAGTCCTTGAACCTTGCCCATACGCTTCGCCATGCCGATGAAATTTTCCGGAGAGTTTTTGGGAAAAGAAAATAGATAAGGTTTTTCGAAAGAATAAGAAAGGGGAGGCCTGGCAGCCTCCCTTTTTTTATTCCGCGCTCCCTTGGTCATCTTTTTCCCCAAGGAACGAAGGGATATACGAGGTTGGCGGTTTTTCCCTCGAAGGGGTAGACGACTTCCATTTTCCCCTTGAGGACCTGGACCGCAGCACTGTGGATTTCGGTGTTCTGCCCGGCTTTGTTCCACGCCATGGGTCCCCAAACGGTGGTGACCTTCATGTTGCGCAGGGTCTCGGTGACCTTGTCCACATCCATGGATTGGGCCTTTTCAATAGCCAACTGCAGGACGTAGCCGGCCACGCTCGCCGATGTGGGATGGTAGCTGGGCTCGTAGCCGAAGCGCGCCTTCATCTTCTGAGCGTATTCCTTGGCCGTACCGAAGAAGTCGTCCTTCCAGGGGGAGTAAGGGGTCCACCACTCGCAGCCCATCACGTACTCGGCGTCCCTGCCGAGGTTTTCCACGAAAGCCGGGAGCTGGGGTCCTACGGAAAGGCCGATCATTTTCACATCGAAATTCTGTTCCTTCATCTGCTTGGTAATCAGGAGCCCATCATTGAAGTAGGTTCCGCCCAGGAGAAAGTCGGGCTTTCTGTTCTTGGCTTCGAGGAGAATGGAGGAAAGGTCTTTCACATCCTTGGGGTATTTCCCCTCATAGACGACCTGCAGGCCTCTTTCCTTGGCGTAAGCGGCCGCCCCCTTCCCGCAGTATTCCGGGAAGGCATCATCGGCCCAGATCACCGCGGCGGTTTTTACCGGAGGATTGATTTTCTGGGACAGATCGACCACCGGGCGAAGGTAGTAGGTGGCCGGGGGGAGAATGGAGATAATGTATTTGAATCCCCGTTCGTAAATGTTGACGGCGTTAGCCTGGCAGGCCACGGTGAGGACCCGGTATTTCTCGCCGATGGCGCTGGTGGCCAGGGTAATTCCGCTGCCGTAGGGGCCCAGGATGAATTTAACCTTGTCTTCGGTGATCAGCTTTTCGGTCAGCTTGGCGCCGGTCTGGGGGTCGCTCTTGTCGTCATAGAAGACGATCTCCACCCTGTAACGGTCGGGCCCGACTTTGATGCCACCCTTTTGATTCACCATCTCCATCCACAGGGTATATCCATCCTTAACGTACCCTCCTTCTTTGGCCAGGCGCCCGGTGATGCATACCGAAGCCCCCAACTTCAGGGTTTTTTCGGCCCCGAGAGCCGACCCCGGGATCCATACGATGGCCAGGATTAGAGCCGTTACTGTGAACCAGACGTTCTTCTTCATACGTTCCTCCTTGGTGTTGGTTGGTTTCTATCTCGATGAGTCATGGTTGGGTTGTGACTCATTCCGCAGGGTTTCGTTTCCGCCCGGGTCTCCTCTGGAGGGCGGAATCAGATCCCCAGGTACGCTTCGCGAATTCGGTTGTCGGCGAGCAACCTTGGCGAAGTGTCTTCGGCCACGATCTTGCCGGTTTCGATGATATATCCCCGTGATGCGAGTTCGAAAGCGATTTGCACATCCTGCTCCACGAGGAAGATAGAAATTTGGCCGGTTTGATGGACCTCCCGGACGGCCGCCACCAGGCGGTCCACCATGACCGGGGCCAGGCCCAGGGAAAGCTCATCCACCAGGAGCAGCTTGGGGTCGGCCAACAGGCCCCGGGCCAGGGCGCACATCTGCTGCTCCCCCCCGGAGAGCGTCCCGGCCTGCTGGGTCCGGCGTTCTTTGAGACGGGGGAATAAATTATACACCCATTCCAGGGATTTCTGGATGCCGTCCACGTCCGCGCGGGTGTAAGCGCCCATGAGGATGTTCTCTTCCACGCTCATCCAGTAAAAGATTTCCCGGCCTTCGGGAACGAGGGAGATCCCTAAGGGGACTCTTTTCGAAGGGGGCAGCGGGGAAACTTCCTTTCCGAAAAATTGAATATTTCCCGAAATGGGCTTCAAGATTCCGATGATTCCCTTCATCAGGGTCGACTTCCCGGCCCCGTTCGATCCGGCAAGGGCGACCACTTCCTTCTCCGCGATGCGCAAATGGATATCCCACAGGACCTGGATGTCCCCATAACCGAGATTGAGACTTTGAATTTCGAGCATCATGTTTCCGAGCCCTTTCGTGCCTTGGCATACCTCTCCCCCAGATAGGCTTCGATTACCCGGGGGTCTTTCACCACTTCCTGCGGGGAGCCGTCGGCGATCTTGCCCCCGTGATGAAGGACGGTGACGCGATGGCAAAGCGTCATAACCGCTTTCATGACGTGCTCGATCACCAGAAGGCTGATTTTCAACTCCTCGTTGATCCGCCTCACCAGGGCGATCATTTCCTCAATGTCTTTGGTGTTGAGGCCGGCCATGACTTCATCGAGCATCAAAACCTCGGGGTTCATGGCCAGGGCTTTCGCCAAATCCATCCTTTTCCGGAAGGATATGTTGATCTGGTCCACTCCGGCGTTGCGGTAATCCTGGAGGTGGACGAAATCGATCCACCGGTCCGCTTCCCGGAAAGCCTCCTTGGTGCTTCGCCCCGCTCCGTTTTTACCGAAGAGGGCGCCGACGACCACGTTCTCCCGTAGGGACATTCCCGGGAAGGGCTGGACGATTTGGAACGTGCGGGCGATCCCCAGGCGGCTGACCTTAGCCGGTTTCAAACCGGTTATGGGCGTCCCCTTGAAGGAGATCTCCCCCTCGGTTAGCGGGTAGGTTCCGGTTACGAGATTGACCAAAGTGGTTTTCCCAGCCCCGTTGGGTCCGATCAGGCCCAGGATTTCCCCTTCCCGAACCTGAAAATCCACCGCGTCAACCGCTTTGAGAGCCCCAAAAGCGCGGGTGACGTCTTTTCCTTCTAAGAGAGCCATAAGGTCCTCAGACGGCTTGGTTTTTGATGTTGTTCCAGATGGCGGCCAGCGAAAATTTCTTGCGGAAGAATTCCATGATTCCGCGGGGCATCAGAATGACAATGGCCACCATGATGATCCCCAGAATCAGCATGTGGACGGTCAAGAACTTTCCCCAGACGGTCTCGGAGATCAGTTCGATTAAAAAGGCCCCCAGAACCGGGCCGAGAACGGTTCCGGCCCCTCCCAGCATCATCATAACGAAAGCCTTGACCGCGATCATGATGTCGAAGACCGTGGCCGGTTCGATAAAGCTGAACCAGTAAGCGAAAACCCCTCCGGTGATCCCGGTGATGAAGGCCGAAATGGCCCAGGCGACAATTTTGCACCGGGGGGCGAAGATTCCGGAGGCTTCGGCTGCGCCCTCATTTTCCCGGATGGCCCGGAGGGCATATCCCAGCCGGCTTCGGGCGATCCCGTAATTAACCAGAACGGTGAAGGCCAGGAGGCCGAACATGATGAAATAGATCATTACGTAAAAGGTGTTGATCTCCATTTGGGGAAGGGGCAGGGTGATCCCCTTGCCGCCGCCGGTGAAGCTCCCCCAGTCCAGCGCAATTTGTTCCGTCGCCCGGTTGATCCCCAGGGTTGCGATGGCGAAATAATGCCCCCGGAGTCTCAAGATGGGGATCCCGAGCAGAATGGCGTAAATGGATGCGAGCACCCCCCCGACAATCGCCCCAACCCACCAATACAAGCCAACCCGGAGCATGAGCATGGCGGTTGTATAGGCCCCGATCCCGAAAAAGACGATATTGCCGAAAGCCGCGTACCCGGCAAAACCAGCGATGATGTTGAGGGCCGCGGTGATGATCGCGTACATGAAAATCGAGGTTATGACCCGAATCCAGTATCCTTCCAGGAAAAAGGGAAGGACGATCAATCCCAGAACGGCGATCGAACCGAAAATCAAAAGAATCTTTTTCTGACCTCCCACCGAATCTTCTCCTTGCTTGAAACTTGGTTCAAGGTTCAATTTGGTTTAAATTTGAGGGATTTAAGGCACTTAAGGCATTTTTATTATTTGTATTTCGACCCCACGATTCCTTTGGGGAGGAAAATCAGGACCAGGATCATGATGATCGCACTGATAGCCTCCTGGAACCCCGTGCCGAAGATGCTGGCGCCCGTGGTTTCCACCACCCCCAGCAAAAGTCCCCCGAATATCGCTCCCCAGACGTTTCCCAACCCTCCCAGAACGCAGATGATAAAGGCTTTCATGATGAAAAACCCCCCTTCGAAGGGGGTGAAGGATTGGATGGTCGAAATCAGCGAACCGCAGGCGCCGGCCAGCGCCGCGCTGATTCCCAAGGTAATGGAATATACTTTGGCCACATCCACCCCGACGATTTGGGCGGCCTGGCGGTTCTGGGAAGTCGCCCGGATGGCGTTCCCGGTCCTTGTTTTGCTCAGGAAAAGCTGGAGCAGGGCGGTGAGAAGGATGCAGATAACCAGGATGGCCAAACGGACATAGGGAATGACCAGGGACCCGATCTGGAAAGAGGAACCCGAATAAGACGGAGTGAGGGAACGATAATCACCGGTGAAAATCATGAGCAAGGCGTTGATGATGACCAGGTCGAGACCGAAGGTGAGAATAAGGCTGAGAAAGATCCCGACTTTGACCACCAAATTGAGCAGATATTTCTGCGCCCCGTACCCGATAATGAAAAGGATCGCCATGGAGATCGGCAGGCTGAGAAAGGGATCCAACCCGAAAGCCTTGAAACAGGCGAAGGTGACGAAGGCGCCGACGACGATCATCGTTCCGTGGGCTACGTTGATTACGTCCATGACGCCCCAGGCCAAAGAAAAGCCCACGGCGATATTCACATAGATGGCGCCCAAGAAAATTCCATTCAAGAGGATTTGCAGGCTCAAGGCACGTTCACCTTGTTGCGCTTCGCCGGGAGGATTGGCGGGCAAGTCGGGTTCGCGGAATATCCGGAAACAACCTCCCTCGTTTTCTGGAAAAACCAGGGAAGCAAAAACCATTCTGGAATCAGTTATGCCATTTCCCCTCCTATGTCAAGAGAAAAATCGGAGAGCCAGGGGCTCTGCCCCGAGCGAAAATGGAAGGAGGGAACAGGTCCCTATTTTTTCCCTATTTTTTCTTGACAGGGGGGAACCTATGCGAGTATTCTAAGCTCTATTTTTGATAATTAATTTTCAATATGTGATAATGCAGATGAATCAATCCCTAGCCCATGGCCTGCAAATTCTGCTCCTTTTCGACTCTACCCGCCCGGCCTTAACCGTTCCCGAGATCGTAGAACATCTTCGCTTCAGCCAGAGCAAGGCCTACCGCTTGATTCGGGCCCTGGTTTACTACGGGCTCCTGGAAACGCAAAACGGAACCGGGCAGTACTCCCTGGGAATGAGTGCATTGCGCCTGGGATTCCTCGCCCAGCGGAAACTCAACCTCTCCGCGCTGGCCTTGCCGTTCATGAAGGAATTGTCCCGCCTGACCAAGGAGACGGTCCTCCTCACGGTGGTCCAGGGGACCCGGGCCATTTGCCTCGAACGGGTGGAGAGCGAGGAGCCCATCCGCTATTCCCTCTTCACCCCGGGGGCCAGCCTTCCCCTACACGCCGGCGCTTCCAGCAAAGTACTCATGGCCTTTCTTCCTGAAAGGGAATGGGGCCCCATCATTGCCCGTGAGGGTTTACCCAGGTTTACCCCTCAGACCATAACCGATAGGAAAATTTTGACGTCCCAGCTCAGGGAAATTCGCTGCCGAGGCTATGCCTTCAGCGACCAGGAGGTGGACCGGGATGTGCGGGCGGTGGCAGCGCCGATCCTCAATCCGCGGGGGGAGCTGATCGCCGGGTTGACCGTGGCCGGGCCGGCCTATCGCATTCACAAACGGAGAGTCCAGTCCTTGGGCCGGCTGGTAAGGCAATCTGCGCAGAAAATCGCCGGTCGCCTCCAGGGCGAACCTCTTTTGCCCGCCCCCCAAGGGAATTGTAAATTTATCCGGAAGAAATCGATTCTTATCCAGAAAGGAGTTTGAAATGGCCGTTAACCTGAAGGGCAGATCACTGGCCAGTTTATACGATCTGACCCGTGAGGAGCTAGAGCAGATTCTGAAAACCTCGGAGCTTCTGAAGCTCGAGAACTCGCGGGGGCAGGAGCATCCGCTCCTCAAGGGCAAGACCCTGGCGATGATTTTCGAAAAGGCCTCCACCCGTACCCGGGTTTCCTTCGAGGTGGGAATGTGGCAGCTGGGAGGATACGCCCTGTACCTGAGCGCGGGCGACCTCCAGCTGGGCAGGGGAGAAACGGTCGCCGATACGGCCCGGGTTCTCTCCGGTTATGTGAACGGGATCATGGCCCGGGTTTTTGCTCACCAGACCATTCTCGACTTGGTGCGTTTTTCCCGAGTTCCGGTGATCAACGGGTTGTCCGATTATTCCCATCCCTGCCAGGGCCTCGCCGATCTATTCACCATCTACGAGAAAAAAGGCCGGGTTTCAGGGTTGAACGTTGCGTATGTGGGCGACGGAAACAACGTATCTCATTCCCTCCTGTACGGATGCTCCAAAATGGGAGCCCACATCGTCATCGCATCGCCCAAGGGCTATGAGCCCAAGGAGGAGGTCATTTCCCGGGCCGTTGAAGAGGGAAGGAAAAATGGGTCCACGGTGAAGGTCACCCAAGACCCTCACGAGGCGGTTCGGGGAGCGGACGTGGTCTACACCGACGTGTGGACGAGCATGGGCCAGGAAAAGGAGAAGGAACAGCGCTTGAGGCTCTTCCAGCCTTTCCAGATCAACCCTAAGCTTTTGCGGGGCGCCGGGGAGGACTACGTTTTCATGCACTGTCTTCCGGCCCACCGGGGCGAGGAAGTAACCGATGAAGTGGCCGACTCGAAGAACAGCGTGATTTTTCAACAGGCCGAAAACCGGATGCACACCCAAAAGGCCTTGCTGGCCTTGACCCTGTAGAAATTGGGCTTGGCGGATTCGAGGGGGGGTGGTCTCCAGTTTCTTGACCTCTGGCTTTCCACCGGAAAACTCTCGATCCATGACCCATTAAATTGCCCATGCACCCATTTAATGGAGAGGGAAAGGAAATGGCCAAAAAATTCGATGTGCTGATCCAAGGGGGACTCGTGGTTTCCGGAAGCAGAATCCGCCGGGCGGATGTCGGGGTCCAGGGAGAAAAGATCCTTACCGTCGCCGAAGGCTTATCCGCGGCGGATGCCGTGCAGACCATCGACGCGGCAGGGAAATTTGTCTTCCCGGGGATTCTTGATGTCCACACCCACCCGGTTTACGAAGACAACATCCAAGGACTTTCCCGGACCGCCGCCCATGGGGGGACCACGACCCTGATCTTTTACGCCTACGCCCGCCCGGGGATGAAATTGATCGACACCATCAAAGCCTACCGGGAAGACGGCCTGAAAAATTCTTTTCTCGATTTCGCCCTCCACGGAGCGATCTTCGACGCGGCCAGCCAGGTGCCGGAGATTCCCAAGGCTTTTGAGCTGGGAGTCAAATCCTTCAAGATGTTTATGACCTATGCCAAGCTGAAATGGATGACCGATGATTATCACCTGACCTGGGCCATGGACCTCATCTCCGAAAACGGAGGCCTGGCCATGGTCCACGCAGAAAGCGGTCTGGTGACCGATTATATCGAGGATAAATCCCTCCGCCGGAAGGAGGATCAGAAAGAAGTCTTCGTCAAAACCCGCCCGGATTATTTGGAAGCGGAGGCGGTGTTCCGGGCCATCTCCATTGCCGCAGTCATGCAGTGCCCGATCTACATCGCCCATTTGAGCTCGGCCAGGGGGGTTTTCCCCATTCAGCAGGCGCGCGGAGAAGGACAATGGGTGTATGCGGAAACCTGCCCCCAGTACCTAAGCCTTACGGACGAAATTCTGCAGAAGACCGGACCGCTGGCGAAGATCGGGCCCCCGCTTCGTTATGAAACGGACCGGATGGCGCTTTGGGACGCGGTGGAAAAGGGAACCATTGACACCATCGCCAGCGATCATGCCCCCAAAGCCAAGAGGATCACCGATTCCTTTTTCGAGGCCCCCTTCGGGGCCCCTTCGGCGGAAACCCTCCTGACGGTAACCTACGATGAGGGGGTGAACACTGGCCGGATCGGAGCCTGTAAATTGGTTCAGCTTTTATGCGAAAACCCGGCAAAAATATTCGGCTTGTTCCCCAGGAAAGGAATTCTGCAGGAGGGGGCCGATGCAGACGTGGTGGTTTTCGACCCGGTGCTCGCCCACACGATCGAACAACGCACCCAGCATTCCGGCGCCCCCTACACCATGTATGAGGGAAGAAGTTGCTTGGGCAAACCGGTTTTCATCATGCAGCGAGGGAAAGCCTTGGTCGATAACGGGGAGATGAAGATGAAGCCCGGAGAGGCAAGGTTTTGCCCCACCAAGATTGAAAAGGTCAAACTGTGGTGAAAATAGGGAGGGAGAATCGAGCAGGGAGAATGAGAGATGGTCAAGAAGATAGAACACCGGGGACGAAAAATAAGGCCACCAGCGACTCGGGAAAGGTATTCGCTGAAAATTGAGAGCTGATCGCTGAACGCTATTTCTGAAGGAGGATTCAACATGGCCGGTCTGAAGGGGAAAGACATTCTTCACGGGAACCAGTTTTCCAGGAAGGACATTGAAGGCATCATGAAGGTGGCCTCGGCCTTTGAAAAAGAAGGGAAGGGGGCCTTGAATGTGCTCAAAGGAAAGATATTAGCGACCCTGTTCTTCGAACCCAGCACCCGGACCCGTCTTTCCTTCGAGGCCGCCATGCAGAGGCTGGGAGGAGGGGTGATCAGCCTGGGATCGCTGGAGAGCTCTTCCGTGGCCAAGGGGGAATCTCTGACGGACACCGCCCAGACTGTCGCCCAGTATGCCGATGTCATCGTTCTCCGGCACCCCCGCCAGGGATCGGCTAAGGAGGCCGCGGACGCCGTGTCCGTTCCGGTGATCAACGCCGGGGACGGGGCCGGGCAGCATCCCACTCAGGCGCTTCTGGATATGTACACCATCCGGAAGGAGCTGGGCTCCCTCAAGAATCTGAAGGTCTGCCTGGCCGGCGACCTGAAATACGGTAGAACGGTGCACGCCCTGGCAGAGGTCCTCTCCCTCTTCGGCGCCCGCCTCTATTTCGTTTCACCCTCCATGCTGCGCATGCCCGAGGAGATTACCGCCGGGCTGCGCAGCCGGGGGATCGAAGTGACCGAGACCGAGGACCTTCTTCAGGCCGCTTCCCTGAGCGATTTGATCTATATGACCCGCATCCAGAAGGAGCGCTTCAGCGACCAGGGGGAATACGAAAGAGTCAAGGGGAGCTACGTGATCAACAATCGATTCCTTTCTCAATTGAAAAAAGAGATTACCTTAATGCACCCCTTGCCGCGGGTCGATGAGATCCATCCGGAGGTGGACGGGTATGCAGGATCGGCCTATTTCCGACAGATGCGCAACGGGGTTTTCATCCGAATGGCGCTTCTGGCCATGATCTTCGGGAAGCGGTAAATCCATGAAGAAGATCGTGATCGCCCTGGGCGGAAACGCGATCAAACAATGGGACCAGAAAGGGTCTGCGGAGGAGCAGCTGGCCAATGTCCGGCAGAGCTGCACCCACATCGTCAGGATCATCCGGGGAGGGAATCGGGTGGTCATCACCCATGGAAACGGCCCGCAGGTGGGAAGCCTCCTCATCCAGCAGGAGAGGGGATCGCCTGCCATCCCTCCCCAGCCGCTGAATATCTGCGGGGCCATGAGCCAGGGGCAGATCGGCTACATGATCCAGCAGGCCCTGCTGAATGAACTGAAAGACGCTCGCCTCGACCGTAGTGTGGTCACTCTGATTACTCAGGTCGTGGTCGACGGAGAGGATCCCGGGTTCCGCCAGCCCACCAAGCCGGTCGGCCCTTTCTACTCCCGTGCCCAGAAAGAAAAGTATGAAAAGCAAACCGGCGCAGCCTTTCAGCGGACGCCGATGAAGAAAGAGCTCTACCGCAGAGTGGTAGCCTCTCCCGATCCACTGCGGATCCTGGAGGGGAATATGGTTAAGGACCTCTTTGAGCGGGGGGTGATCGTGATCGCCTCGGGGGGCGGCGGGGTCCCGGTCATCCTGGATGAAAATGGACACGTGAGCGGGGTTGAAGCGGTGATTGACAAGGACTTGGCCGGGGAGAAATTGGCCGAGGCGGTGGGGGCTGATATCTTTATGGTCCTGACTGATGTAGACCGGGTTTATTTGAACTACGGGAAAAGGAGCCAGCGGGGCCTGTCCACATTGCGGCTGGAAAAGGCCCAGCAACACCTGAAAAATCATGCCTTTCCCTCCGGAAGCATGGAACCCAAGGTCGCGGCCTGTGTGCGTTTCATCGAATATGGGGGAGAACGGGCCATCATTACCTCCTTGGATCAAGCATCCGCTGCCCTGGAAGGGAGAGCGGGGACCCACCTCCTTCCTGATGAATGAGGACCCTAACATGCGCCTGAACCACATCCTGGAAGCCCAACAGTTCAACAAAAAGATGCTCAAAGAGGTCTTTACCCTGGCCGACCAGATGGCCGCCCTAGCCCAGGGAGGGGGGAGCGACCTTCTGAAGAATCGGATTCTCGCCAGCCTTTTTTTCGTCCCCAGCAACCGGACCCGCTTTTCCTTCGAGTCGGCCATGATCCGCCTGGGGGGACAGATCCTCGGTTCAGACAGGGCCGAGGCTTTTTCTTCCGAACTCGACGGGGGGTCCCTGGAGGACACCATTACCACCCTTAATTATTTTGCCGATGTGATCGTCCTCCGCCACCACCTCAGCGGGTCGGCCAAACGGGCCGCGCGGGTTTCAAATGTTCCCATCATCAACGCCGGAGACGGCACGGCCCAGCACCCCACCCAGGCGCTGCTCGACCTTTATACCATCGAGCGGGAGCTGGGGGGGGTGGATGGGGTGGTGATTGCCTTCGTGGGCGACCTGGCCAACAGCCGGAACGTACGCTCGCTCTGCTATTTCCTGGCCAAGTATACGGGAATCAAGGTTCACTTTGTCGCCCCCCAGCCCCTGGGAATGCGGGATGACCTTTGCCAGTACCTCAGGAGCCAGGGGGTCACCTTCGTTGAGGCCTACGGGCCCGAGCCCCCCCTGCTCGACCTGGCCCGGAAGGTGGATGTCTTCTACGTGACCCAGATTCCAGTGGGGAGTTTCGGCGACCGACTGGACGATTATGAAGCCTCGAAAAGGCAATTCGTGATCGACCGGCGGGTCCTCAAGGCCATGAAGAAAAATTCCATCATCATGCATCCCCTTCCGCGAGGGCCGGAAATTCCGCCGGAGATGGATAAGGACCTGCGGGCGGTCTATTTCCAGCAGACCCGATATGGCCTATGCATTCGGATGGCCCTTCTCTGCGCGGTTTTTCAACGATTTCCCTGAGGACGGTCTCTCTTCTATCCGCCTCGAGCCTGGCCGTCCCCTCGAAGCTTGACAGGGGGACATCTTTTTTCCTATAGTGATGGCAACCACGAAAAACCGGAAGTCCTCGGTTGTCTTATGGGCAATGGGGACCGGCGGTGGAAAAATTGATTTTTCCCATTCTTCCCCGGAGCCGTTCGATCAGCCGATGGGGCGAAGAAGAAAAGACTGAGACCTTAGACCGGGGTGCCCTTGCGCAGGCATCCGGATTCGTCAAGCAAAAAGGAGAAGACCCATGAAAAAAATCGTTTTTGGATTCTGTTGGGGAGTGATGGGGTTAGCTTTTCTCTTGGTGTTTTCCCC